>Ga0080064_1002856_pt1 | contig 27454 bp, 34 predicted proteins | sample Subgrocontami54m_FD_69260 | JGI IMG/M metagenome (GOLD analysis project Ga0080064, IMG submission 69260) | Subsurface groundwater microbial communities from S. Glens Falls, New York, USA - GMW46 contaminated, 5.4 m (SPADES assembly) (version 2) ...
CGCTCGCGAGTGAGACAGGGCTGGTGCTCCTCGGACTCACACACCCCGCCGAGTTTATAGCGAACCTCACAAAAAGGCTCCGCCTGCCGGAAGAAAAGGCTAAGGAAATCGCGCGTGATATCAGTGCACAGATTTTGGTGAAAGTACGAGAAGCGTTACGAACGTTCCATAGCGAGCGTCCGGAAAGTTCCAATTTCCAATCACCAATTTCCAAACAAACTTCAAATCCAAATATCCAAAGTCAGCCAAGCCAAAGAATATCCCTCCCCGCCAAAGTCGGCGGTACTCCCTTTGTTAAGGGAGATCTGCTTCCTCCCGCTTTCGCAATACTGAACCCGAAGCAAGCGGACTGCGCGTATCCCGAAAAGATGCTCTGTGGCTCTGGTGTTGTTTTTAAACTCGTGCAAGCCCTCTGCATTCGCCTTCGTTCCCCTTTGGGATTTGGTGTTTGTGATTTGGGATTTCCAGCAACCATTTTTCCTGTCGGACAGGAAAAATGGTTGCTGGATATGGTCGGTATCGCGACCCTCTCCGATATGGTTCCGCTTGTGGGGGAGAATAGAGTATTTGCGCATTTTGGGTTAAAAGTACTCAAGAAATCTCCACGAGTGGGACTGGATCAACTCTTACTGCGTCTCCGTCTCAACCGCAAAGACATCACCGAAGATGATGTCGGTTTCAGCATTTCCCCCCGTATCAACGCCGCGTCGCGTATGGGTGTGCCAATGGATGCCTTCCGTTTGTTCGCAACAACCGATGAGGTGGAGGCAGGCGTGCTCGCCAAGCATTTGGATAAAATAAATGACGAACGAAAGGGGAAGGTGGCGTCGCTGGTGAAAGAGGTGAGAAGGACCGTTGAGGAGAGGGGACTGCGAACGGTGGTGGTTGCGGGGAATCCCAATTGGCGACCAGCGCTTCTTGGGCTTGTGGCAAACTCACTTGCCGAAGATATGCAGTGCCCCGTGTTTCTTTGGGGAAGGGAGGGAGGCGTGGACCTCAAGGGTTCCTGTCGGTCCGGCGGAAGTGTAGACCTCTCGCTACTGATGCACGAAGCACGTTCGGTCTTTAGTGATTTCGGGGGACATAAGGAGGCGGGAGGATTTTCTACCACGCTGGAGCGAGTGCACCTCTTGGAAGAAGAGCTTGAGCGCGCGTATGAGAAAGTGCGCACAGAACAAACGCTTGAGAGCACGGTATATGCGGACGCCGTACTTTCGTTTGATGAGGTGAACCTTCGCACCTACGCGGAAGTGGAAAAGCTCGCGCCATTTGGTGTGGGAAATCACAAACCGATTTTCTTGTTTGAAAACGCCAGGGTGCGCAAAATGGAGCAGTTCGGTAAGGAGAAACAACATGTGAAACTCACCTTTGCGAAAACAGACGGTGTGTACGTGCAGGCGATTAAGTTTTACGCGAACGTTGCGGACTTCAGCGACAAGCTCAAGGAAGGTAACCCCATTACTCTTTTGGCACATCTAGAGAAGTCTACCTTCAACAACCGAACCGAGCTTCGGCTTCGTATTGTTGATATTTTTTAGGAATATGCGATAGTGAGAAAGGAAGGAAAATTATAGCTATGAATCGAACAGAACTCTGGGCATTTACGGTCTGGCTTAAGCCAGGAAGAGATAAACGATGGTGGCATGTGTTTCTCCCCAAGCCCCGACTCGTTGATCCCTCTACGTCCGAGAGGATTATCACGCGTCTAAAAGAACAATTCGGTGCTAAAAGCGCTGAGCTTGTGCAGAAGGACTCGGGCGAACTCGTGGTAACGCTTGTTGGGGCGCCTTTTCCGGAGGATTCGCTTTCGCGGATGTGGAACAGGATTGCAAGTGTTGTCGCTTCGGAAGCGACATGCTTCCCGTTGGGTGTGTATGATGTTCGCCCTCTGTGACTCGGCACATTGAAGGTTCGGAGACCCCCCGAACCTTCTTTTTTACTCTACCCCTACACCAAACATCTTGGAGGATGTTTGGTGTAGGGGTATACTTCTTTCATTCCTCACTCATGATTCCTGAATCCATCACCATCTTCACCGACGGGTCGTCACGGGGTAATCCAGGACCTGGCGGATTTGGAGCGATTGTTGTCGCTCCAAAGAATACTGAAGGTGGAAGTATGCAGTATGGGGTAAAAGAAATTGGAGGGAGAGAAGCACACACCACCAACAACCGCATGGAACTCCAAGCCGCCATTTCCGCCCTGTCCATAATTCATAATTCAAACTTCATAATTCATCTCAATACTGACTCCAGTTATCTCATAAACGGCATCACGACATGGGTCTTCGGTTGGCAGAAGAATAATTGGAAGACTACCCTCAAAAAAGATGTGGAGAATCGAGATTTGTGGGAGAAACTTCTCGCGCTCTGCCGAGGAAAACAAATACAGTGGAACTATGTCGGGGGGCATGTCGGCGTAGCGGGGAACACGAGGTGCGATGAAATCGCGACAGGGTTTGCCGGTGGCGCAAACGTAGCGCTCTATGCGGGACCACTTTCGGATTACCCCATTAAAAATATTCTGGATGTGAGTCATGATGCGACTTTGGCGAAAGAAAAAAGTGGAAGTCGCGCACACAGTAATGCGAAAGCCTATTCGTATGTGAGTTTGGTTGAGGGAGAGATTACGACCCATAAAACTTGGGCGGAGTGTGAGGCACGAGTGAAGGGGAAGAAGGCGCGATTTAAAAAGGTGCTTTCTGCGGACGAGGAACACAAGCTTATTTTGGAATGGAAACCGTAAGGCAAACCGACAAGATTTTCTTTCTCTCAATCGCCGGTTTGGTGACCGGTATTTTTCTCCACTCGTTTGTTTCTTTCGGAGTTTCGTTTTCGCTTTTCTTTCTATTGGTTAGCATCGCTTTTCTCATTCTCCCTTTTTTAAAGGGAGGGGACCCGAAGGGTGAGGGATTTAAATCCTCCGCCTCGGAAGACCTCGGCACCCGCCCGAACGACGGTTCAGTCGGGCGGGCCTCCTTTAGAAAAGGAGGAATAAGCCTAGTCTCCGTTTTTATTCTGGCGACGGGAATTGGTATGCTTCGGTACGATTTTGCAGAGCGAAGCTCGGCAAAAGGAGGGCTTGAAACTTCAGTAGGACAAACGGTTGCGTTGCAGGGACTTATTGCGGACGAGCCTGATGTGCGGGAGGCAAATACTCACCTGGTACTCAAAGTTTCTCTCAAAGAGGGAACAACACAGGTACTTCTTGTGGCTCCGCACGAGCCGAGGTACGAATACGGTGACAAAGTTGAAGTGCACGGGAAGCTTGAACTGCCCAAGAACTTTATAGATGAGAAGACGCTTCGTGAAGTTGATTTCGCCTCTTATCTTGCGAAGGACGGGGTGTACTATGAAATGTTCCAGCCAAAGATAACTCGTATTTCACGCGGAGAAGGGAACAAGATGGTGGAAGCCCTCTTCGCATTTAAAAATGCATTTATTAAAAATATAGACAGTCTCATTCCCCAGCCACACGCGTCACTCCTCGGGGGACTCGTGGTGGGAGCGAAGCAATCGCTCGGAAAAGAACTTTTGGATGACTTTCGAACCGTGGGCGTCATCCATATCGTCGTACTTTCCGGCTACAACATTACAATTATCGCGGTCTTTATTGAGTGGTTACTTTCCCGCTTGCGGAAAAATCTTCGTTTAGGACTCTCCGCCTGCGCGATGCTACTGTTCGCGCTTATGGTGGGTGCTTCAGCGACCGTCATCCGCGCGACCGTAATGGCCCTTTTGGCACTCCTCGCGCGGGGGACAGGAAGAATGTATGCGGTGACGAGGGCGCTCCTGGTCGCGGGAGCGATCATGCTTTTCCACAATCCAAAGATTCTCGTGTTTGATGTTTCGTTTCAGCTTTCTTTTCTTGCGACACTCGGACTCATCTATGTCTCCCCGTTTGTTGAGCCTCACGTGAAGTGGGTGACGGAACGCCTCCATTTTCGGGAGATTGTGGTCGCGACCGTCGCCACCCAAATCTTTGTGTTGCCGTTTTTGCTCTACAAAATGGGAATGTTCAGTATTGTTTCGCTCGTGGTAAACCTGCTTGTTCTGTCGGCCATTCCGCTCACGATGCTGTTCGGTTTTCTTGCCGGTATACTCGCGTTTGTTTCAAGTACACTTGCGACCCCGTTTGCTTACGTTTCGTATCTACTGCTTGCCTATGAACTTACAATTGTGGAGTGGTTTGCAAAGTTGCCCTTCGCCTCGGTCGCCGTTCCGTATTTTCCCTTATGGCTCGTCATCTTCTGGTACGGTGTCTATGCAGTAGGCTTTCTTTTGTGGCGTAACAGGCAGTTAGCCGTGACTACAGCAGCGAAAGTGCTACTATAAGACTTTAGAATGAACTCCTTGAATAACGGCGATACGGACAGCGTGCGCCGTGCTCTTCTTACACACGTTGTCGCTCCTCTTGGGGACCGACCACGTCTTGACATCACGACTGCGAACGAGACATTTTATCTCGTTACGGTACAGGAACCAATCTTCTCGCGAAAGACAGAGCGTAGGCTTACCTTCGTCTTTTTCACGGGAGTAGATGCCGTGGGCAGAGAAAGGGCCTTTGTGTGGTCGGAAGACGCTCCCCTTAATCAGGGTCTTCCGATAGTGCGCATACAACCCTATCTTACTCCCACGGCGGCATGAACGCTGTGCTCGTGTCGCTCACACTACACCTATCGGCTCCACTCGCTTAGCGAAAGGGGCCGGTTTTTCTGGGTCACCTGGCGGAGGGATTGTTTTGTCTTCAAAATCTGTTAGGGTACAGACAAAGGTCATTTTTATGAACATATTGCACGGCGAAAAATTGGTGGACTTCTTCACAGACGCATCAAGTTTTTGTGAACGTACGGTGACACTCATTGGTCTGAAAAATCAGAGGTTTTCAAATTACCGAATCAATGGTGCAACAGTCGTTGTGACTAGAGCGTGGTATTCACGAGTTGAACCAGACTTGTGGGACGGCACCACGCTGACAAAACCTTCCCATGCATACTCAACGGGAAACACACACTGTGTTCGATTTGAGGGAACGGAGGTGTGTTCCGGGGAGGAACGTTCCTTCATATGGTTTGGGTCCGGACACGGGCTTCCCGTGAGTGAGGTTGAAATTCTGGCGGTAGCTCTTTAGGTGAAACACGTACTAGGTAAAGGGCGGGTTCCGTGACGGAACCCGCCCTTTTTGTGTCACCGTGGCGCATGCGTAAGATTTTTCTCGATCACAGACCAATTTACATTTGCAAAAAAGTCTTCAATATAGTTTTTCTTTCCGCTCGGCTGGTAGTCAAAGACAAACGAATGCTCCCACATATCAAGTCCGAGGATGAGAGCACAGTTTTGTAACTGTCCAAAATGTTGCTCGTCTACCCACGCGTTTAGAAGCTGTTTTGACACAGGGTCAAAGTAGAGCATTGCCCAGCCGATACCGCGGGTGAGGGCGATTGATTTGAACTCCGCGAGCCACGCGTCAAACGAACCCCAAGTGGCTTCAATCGTTTTATAAAATTGGCCACTTGTGGTGAGCGAAGTCGAACCACCCGCGAGACTCTTGAAATACACTTCGTGGTTTCGCATACCATTGAACTCAAATCCAAATCGGCGATTTACTTCGGCGAGCGCGTAGGCATTCGTTTCAGCATTTTGCTTGAGCTCCTGTATCTTCGCAAGGACTAGGTTGGCGTGCTTTACATATCCCGCGTAAAGCTTCAAGTGCTCTTCAATAGTTTTCGCGGAGATACCTTTGAGGGTGGGAATGGTGAATTTTTGTTCAACGAATGGCATAACACGACACTAATATACGAATAAAAAACGAATGACACGAATAAAATAACAGAAGTAGTATATCATATACCAATGGAGAAACTTCGGGAAAATCTGCCTTGGTACATTCTGGGACTCCTTTTTACCGCCACCGTGTTCATCTGGTACGCCGTAGCCATGGAAGACAGGGCAGGGAAGCTTACCGTCGCGTTTTTAAACATCGGACAAGGTGACGGGATTTTTATTGAATCGCCGACCGGTAATCAGATGATGATAGACGGCGGACCCGGCGGAGTCGTTTTGCGGGAGCTCGGGAAAGTGATGCCGTTTTATGACCGCACCCTTGATATGCTGATGGTTTCCAACCCTGACAAAGACCATATGGGAGGATTTATTGATGTGCTTGATTCGTTTCGTGTGTCTTCCGTCGTAGAGCCCGGAACGATTGGTGCGTCTGCCGAGTATAAAACACTTGAAAAGAAAATAGACGAAGAACCTGCGACTCGTGTTACCGCTCGGCGAGGACAGCGTATAGTGCTTGGAGGGGGAGCCTACTTTGAGGTACTCTTTCCCGACCGGGACGTGTCTGGTACGACTACGAATGAAGGCTCCATTATGGGGCGCCTCGTGTATGGAAACACCTCGGTAATGTTTACGGGAGACGCCCCACAAAACATCGAGGGGTATCTTGATAGTTTGGACGGAAAAAGTTTGCACAGTGATGTACTGAAGGTTGGACATCACGGCTCGCGCACCTCTTCATCAGAGGAGTTTGTGGGGTATGTCTCCCCGAGGGTAGCGGTTATCTCGGACGGCAAAGAAAACACATACGGTCATCCGCACCATGAAACGCTCGACACGTTGAGTCGGTTCGGGGTGCAGACATTGCGCACCGACCTTCAAGGGAGAATTGTTATGGAGTCTGATGGCGAGACCATTTCCATAAAAAAATAGCCAGAGCGGGTTGCTCTGGCGGGGTTATTCGAAGGCTCGTATCATGTCCATGGTTTCATCGGTGTGATGGTCATACATCCGCATTAGCACAGTATCTTCTTCGGGAAACTCTCGCCGATGGAATATGGTTGCTCTTCGGAGCGCTCTGCGCAATTCGTTGCACTCGGCGGCATTCTCTCTTGAGAGGCCATTAGTTTGAAGCCACAGCGAAAGTTTCTGATACTCTTGCTTGCACGCTCTTCTCGATTGCCATCGTTTGTAGGTGCGTAGAGATTTGAGGACCATATAGACCATATAGAGGGCCACAAAGCTCCAGAAGCCCATCCCGATGAAAGGCCGCGTCAGCCTCTGAAATTCAATTGCCGCATAGGGGGTAAAACCAAACTGTGCGACTGCGACGGCGCCAGCGATAATGAGCAGAAGGAGACCAATCCAAAAGAGCCAAAGTTTTCTCATACTGCCATACAGAATACCCGCCCTGCGCTTTCACGCAAGGCGGGTATTCTTCTCCTCTCTACTTACTACGTTCTACTTTCTACGTACTAGATAAGTCCCGCCTTCTTCAAAGTCGCGAACGCGCCGTTTTTCTGAATAGTCTTGATGGCTTTGGTAGAGATAACGAGCGTAATGGTTTTTTTGAGCTCGGGAATATAAATGCGCTTTTTTTGCAGGTTAAGTTGGCGCCGTTTCATACCGGTCGGATTGAATTGCGTTGCACGAGTGCGGTTGCTGTAGCCTCCGGCTCGGAGCGCGCCTTTCTTGGTGATCGGACAAACTTTCATAAAGGTAATTTTCAATTTACAATTATCAATTTTCAAACAATGTCTGAAATTGAATAATTTTTAAATTAAGAAATTGATTGAAACTTGTAAATTGATAATTTAACATTTGAGCACAACGTGTGCTCGTGTTTAGTATTTCAGCTTCGCCATGCTACCATACTAAATACTCATTATGCAACTAGACGCCATTTTCTCACTACTTATACTTGTGATGTCTGTCGTGGTGCACGAGGTGTCCCACGGCTGGACCGCGAGCTACCTTGGCGACCCGACGGCACGGCTTCAGGGTAGGCTTTCCCTTAACCCTCTGACACATATAGACCCTATTGGGTCGGTAGTTGTCCCACTTCTCCTCTTTTTTACGAGCGCGGGGGTGATGTTTGGGTGGGCAAAGCCCGTGCCGGTCAATCCCTACAACCTACGGGGGAAGTATGGAGAAGCGATTGTGGCCGCCGCCGGCCCACTCTCTAATGTCGGTATCGCTCTCATATTCGGACTCCTTGTCCGTTTTGGGGAAGGGTACCTCCCCTCATCGTTTCTCCATATCGCGATACTTGCCGTAGTTATCAATATCGTACTCGCCATATTCAATCTCGTCCCCATCCCGCCGCTCGACGGGTCCAAGATACTGTTTGGTTTTCTCCCGCTACGATTTCAGCACCTCCGCGAATCGCTCGAACGCTATGGCTTCTTCGTTGTCCTTGTCTTTATCGTATTTTTGTGGCAATATCTTACACCAGTGATAGGGCTGGTATTTTCACTTTTTACGGGGATATCCCTCTAGCCTTGCCCCTTAGCCGTCTTCGGCTTTACGGGGGTTTCTTTCGGGATTTTCCTTGTCTCCCCTAATAATAAAACCAGCATGAAAAAACCACTACAATATTTTTATGACAAAGAGGCTGATGTATTTTACTTCTCTTCTGGGGCGCCTAAATCTACAGACGCGAGTGTGGAGGCTGGAGACGATGTCCTTCTTCGTCTTGACCCAAAAACAAGACAGGTGCGGGGTTTTACGCTGATTAACGCGTCAAATCGTCTTTCGTCTAATACCATCCCTAGGTAACTTCTACCCATAAACTCGTCATCCTAGGCCTTTGTTGAGCCTTTTGTCTATCGGCATACTGTGGACAGGTTAATTGGGGATGGTATAAGAAACCTGTTTCCACGCTTCCGTTTTCACTGATGCAAACTGCATAAGGTACATGACCTTATCAAGCCGTTGCCTTTAAGGGGGGGTGCTACACTTAATCTCGTTCTCCCTATCTCCCTTAATAAGGGGAGCACTGCCGTTTTTTGCGGCAGGAGGGGTGTACGTTGGTCTTACTCTTTATTTATCAGTTTTTATCAATCGCTTCTCAATCTACTATGCAAAAAATAGCAAAAAAGTTCTTGCCTGTTTTTGTTCTGCTTCTCGCCCTCTCCTTTACCTTCAATACAACCTCGGCCTCCGCGCTCACCTCCGACCAAATTAACGCCATCATTTCCTTGGTGCGCTCATTTGGTGTAGACGAGGCGGTCATCAGGAATGTGGACGATTCGCTGAACGGACGCACGCCGACCGCAACGTCCGGCACTTCTTCGCAGCCTGCAACTTTTTGCTACAACTGGACGAGAAATTTGCGGGTGGGCGATAAAGGAACCGATGTAGGGTATCTTCAAACTGCACTCGAAAAATTTGGTCTCTCAATTTCAGACAACGACAAACCACAAAGAGATGGACAGACAATAGCGGATTCAAGTTTTGGCGAATCAACCGCCTCCGCCATTTCGGAGTTTCAGGAAAAGTATGCGTCAGACATTCTCACCCCGAACGGACTTCGTCGTGGTAACGGCTATGTCGGCGCGTCCACTCGCGCCAAGCTCAATCGCTTGTATGGGTGCATAAAACCACATCCGGATAGTGTGCCACCGGTCATCAGCGGAGTAAGCGGTCCGCAGACACTGGACGTGAATCAGCAAGGAACATGGACGGTTAAAGCTTCCAGTCCGAACGGAGGAAACCTTTCATATTCAGTAGTGTGGGGAGATGAGAGCGTCTATCCATATGCAACTACGGACACCGCCCCAGCTATGTCTGAACGACAGTCCGCAACCTTCACTCACAGCTACTCACAGGCGGGAACCTACACACCTATCTTTACCGTTGCCAGTCCCAATACTATTGCGTGCATTACTACCCCTTGTCCTTCAAACGGAGGGAGTGCCAAAACCAGTTTGACGGTAAAGGTGGGAAGCACCCAGATCAACTATCCCATAAGTATTCTTTCCCCTAAGCACGGTGATGTGGTTTCCGTAGGCTCACCAGTTCGAATCGATTGGGGCGCGTTTGGAAATGCTGACAACTCGGCAGTTTTTGACATTACCGAGTTTACCGATAGTGGCAAAGATAACTTGGTTGAAGGTGTCACCCAAACGCAAGCAGGCTGTCTTGGGTATGGCAAAGGTGTGTGTAGCTATATATGGACACCTACTTCCGCCTCATCAAAATTTAAAATAGCGGTTAGTCAGCGAGGCACAAATAACATCGGTTACTCTGGGATATTTTCGGTAGTGTCTTCCTCCGAACCCTCAATGACCGTCCTTTCGCCGAACGGGGGAGAGGTATATAAACTCGGCGACAAAGTTACTTTGACATGGAGTCCTGCAAACGTTGGGGTTAAGCAAGTAGAACTCATCCCCTTCGGCCAGAAGGAGTTTTCCAGTCTTGAGGGACTTGTCATTTACTCATTGAAAGTACGAGGAGATGCAACCGCGTACGGGGGTTCTGTCCAGATAGAAATACCGACTGCGCTTGCCGGGTTAGGGTACGGACAGACGGCGTTGTATTACGCGCAAATTACTACGGAGGACGGCAGAATCGATATATCTGATAAACCTTTTAGTATCGTGAATCCTGGACCGATTCAACCCTCAATCACCGTCCTCTCGCCAAACGGGGGAGGAAGTTACAAAGCCGGTGAATCAGTCCTTATAACGTGGAGTAGTCAGAATTTACCAACAGGAGGAACGGTTATTCTCACTCTCGATAGTGATAGTCAAGGTAGTTCTGCCGGTGGGTATGTATATGGTGTCACAAACACCGGTTCCGCTTCGGTCACCATTCCTCTTGCGACAAGGGTAGCAAGTGATTATCGAGCCAAGGTTACCTATAAAGTAAATCCAAATACGGATGGTGCGTCATATCAAGACTCAAGCGATTCCTATTTCAGCATCACTGCCCCGGCAACCACTCAACCCGCAATCACCGTCACCTCACCCACCTCCGGCCAGACATTTGCACAAGGGAGTGTGGTACCCATACGCTGGACGAGCCAAAATTTCTCTGGAGGGATTGCCGTAGACGTACAAACGGCAAGCGGGAACATCTCCCTCATATCGACATCTCTTGTCGGCAATCCGGGTACGTATGACTTCACCCTTTCGGCGAGCACGGTGCCCGGTTCTTACGTCGCGCGGGTTCGAGGTTCAGGAGGGCTTATGGCTACGGTACCCTTCACGGTTTCCTCAACCACCTCAAATCAGTAATTCTCTGTGGAGCTGACCTTATTCAAAGGGGTCTTTATCCTCACCGCTATTCCTTAGGGTCTGGTGAATAATCGGTATTTCAGGGCCTCTTCTGTCATTCCCCTGAAAAGGGGAATCCAGAGTTTTTCTACCTCTTCCTGGATTCCAGCTTTCGCTGGAATGACAGAACTTGGTCATCCTGCCTATTATTCATCAAGCTCTCTTTCGGACGTTTGCTTTTTTACGGCCAGTATATTACAGTGTGTCCCTAGCTTTCGGGCTTTTCTTTTTTGCTCGAAACTAAGGCTAAGCGTAGTTTTTCAGAGACCCCAGTAGTAGAACCTCAAAGATTCGGTTCACTACGGGGTGGCGATTTTTACAGTCGCTTCGCTTCCTTAAAAATCAGCCATGTCTACCATCAACCAACTCGTCAAACGGAGCCGCAGAAGCGCTCCGTATAAGTCAAAGACTCCCGCGCTCGCGAGAGGCTTTAACGTGATTAAAAATAGACCCGTCTACTACCCAGCTCCGTTCAAGCGAGGTGTCTGCACCAAGGTAACTACCAAGACTCCCCGTAAGCCAAACTCCGCTATCCGCAAGATTGCCCGTGTCCGCCTCACCAATGGAATGGAAGTTACCGCCTACATTCCGGGTATGGGACACAACCTGCAAGAGCACGCGGTGGTGCTCCTGCGCGGTGGTCGCGTCAAAGACGTTAACCTTCGTTACCAGATCGTCCGTGGCGTGCTTGATGCCGGCGGCGTTGAGAAGCGTATGAAAGGACGAAGTTCCTATGGCGCTAAGAAGCCGAAGAAATAATTGATACGAATGTAACGAATTAGCATGCGAATGCTACAAATCCACGAATTCCAATTTTCTTCATTCGCATATTCGAAGCATTCGTGCGGTAATTAGTAGCATTCGTATCTCGCTTTACATTATGCGTAGAAAAGTAAAAAACCGAAAAGAGCTCCAGCCTGATGCGATCTACAACTCGCAGAAGGTGACCAAGCTCATCAACTACTGTATGGAAGACGGCAAGAAGGAGGCCGCCCGAAAAATCGTCTTTGGTGCATTTGCTATCATCAAAGAGACCCAGAAGACCGAGAATCCGCTTGAAGTGTTTGATACTGCGCTCAAGAACGTGACCCCGCTTATGGAAGTCCGCTCTCGCCGTGTCGGTGGTGCAAACTACCAAGTGCCGGTTGAAGTACGCCAAGACCGCCGAACCTCTCTTGCCTTCCGCTGGCTCATCGGAGCCGCTCGCGGGAAGAAGGGCAAGCCTATGCGCCAGAAACTCGCCGAAGAGCTGATGCTCGCCGCGAAGAATGAAGGCGAAGCCGTCAAGAAGCGTGAGAACGTCCACAAGATGGCCGAGGCCAACAAAGCATTTGCCCATTTTGCATGGTAAATTCAACCGCCGAAAGGCGGTTTTGAATTTCCAGTTGCAAAATGGAGCATCCCGCACCAATTTTGCCGTGCATGGCAGTAGGTACGGAAGAGAACCTCTAGGGTGAGAGTGCAGAAGTAACCCGCGTGTCCGAAGAGGACATCCCTTGCCGGGCGAAGCGGGTTACCGAAAGACTACTGAGCAAAAGTGGTGCTGGGATAAGCACTTTGCCTGGTAATCCGCGCCACAGGTGGATTATCCCAAGCACAGCCGAGGGATTGAATCTAAATCAGGAAAGAAAGGAAAGAAAGCGGGGAGACCCGCTTTTTTCTACATTTCTTACCTACTATCGCTGATAGGTGCTTGACCTAGGTGATACACTTTTGATACACTTGGGCTGTTATGCCTACCACCAAAAACAGAATTAATATCAGCGTCTCAAAAGAAAGTGACCGCGCGTTAACCGCACTCGCCAAACGCGACCGCGTGCCACTCGCCACTAAGGCAGCAGAGTTGCTTAATCTTGCTCTTGAGATTGAGGAGGATTCGGCGTGGGATGCCTTGGCACGTACGCGAGACACTCAAGGCGTACGGTTTCTCACTCACGAAGAGGTATGGAAATAAGATTTTGTATTGAATATCATTATTTAGTTGCCAAGGAAGACATTCCTCGAGTATCTACGTTTTGGCAAGATGAGATACGGGTGGCGATTGAGACAAAATTAACTACCCATCCAGACCTGTATGGTAAACCGCTTCGTCGTTCTATCGTTGGGTACCGAAAATTGCGCGTAGGTGATTACCGAATTATTTTCAGGATAGAAGGAAGCACAGTTAAAATAGTGATAATCGGACATAGAAGCGTCGTGTATAAGATGGTCCAGAAACGGATTTGATTTTGCATTTTTGTCCTCCATACGCTATTCTAGCAAGTGCCTTTGGGCATTTTTTGTTACTAAACGCTAACCGCTGTACGCTAACCGCTTTTTTATGAACCGCGACTACCCTTTAGAAAAAGTCCGTAATACCATCTCTAGGTAACTTCTCCCCATAAACTCATCACCATGGGGCTTTGTTGAGCCTTTTGTCTATCGGCATACTGTGGACGGGTTAATTGGGGATGGTATAACTTCGGCATCATCGCCCACTTCGCGTGGTAATCCGCCTATGGAGGATTATCCCGAGCGAAGTCGAGGGATTGAATCTTAATACGGAGCGAAGCGGGGAAGCCCGCTTTTTTCGTGAGTACAGTATGATAGACTTTACTCATAAATCGTATGAAATCCGACCAAATCCTCAAACGGCATCTCAAATTTGAATTCGCCCCCTTTCTGATTAGCAAAGAAGATTATTGGGGGTATCTCTATTACTGGAGAAATGGATGGATAATGGGAGGCCGTCTGTCGAGCTTTATTTGGACACTGGGTCTAGGGATACTTTTGAGTTTCATCATTGTACCGTTCCTTTCAGATGCATCTCCCTGGTTTAACACACAATTTCTTGTCGCAGTGATAGTAGGCTGTATTTTTTTAATTTGGCTTTTTGCACAAACAAAGAGGCTATGGCATACGCTGTGTTTTCTCCTCGCTTTCACGATAGTGTTACTAAGTGTATGGTTGTGGAAATATACACCCGGAGTAACTCTGTTGCTTTTGTATTTGGCTTTGAGCCATTTATATATGTTGTTTAAATCAAGCGGAGAAGTAAGAACCTAGGCATTTTGTTGTAGACATCAGGTGTCCACAAACGGCGTTAAAAAGGATTCCTTCGCGGGGGTCCTTTTTCTTTTGCATATCACCCCACCTCAATCTTCCCCTCTAAAGCGGGAAGGAGGCACAAGTTGGAAAGTTGAACAGTTGCACTTTTGGGAGAACGGGTGTATAATCTAGAGATGTCGTTAGTTACGATAAAAAATAAATATCAGATAGTTATTCCTGCGAAAGTACGGCGCGAGGTGTCACTTCGTGTTGGGGATTTTCTTGAGGCTTCAGTTACAGACGGCAAAATCACACTTGCACCGCAAACACTGCTTGACCGCGAAGTTGCGGAGGCTCTTGCAGATTTCCGCGGGGGAAGGACATCCGGCCCTTTTGAAACGCATGAAGCATTGGTCAAACACCTGAAAGGGGTGGTTCGTAAATATCGGGTCAAAAAATAGCCTTTTTCATATGAATATTGATACCACTTCTCGCTTTGACCGTCTCTTCGCGTCTGCTTCGCGAGAAAAGCAAGATGCATATATCAAGCAATCAAGACTTCTTTTGCAAAATATCCGACATCCTTCGCTTCGTGCAAAGAAGTACGACGAAGCGAAGGATTTGTGGCAGGGGCGAGTAACAGGAAATTGGCGTTTTCATTTCCTTATTCTGGGCGACACCTATCTCATGACCTACATCGGCCCACATCCGAAATAAGGCGAATCAGTCTTTTTCTTATAGGACTTACACAGTTCACACTTTTCTGTCATTCCAGCGAAAGCTGGAATCCAGTATATAGCCGTTTAATAAGGCTCTGGATTCCACTTTTCAGTGGAATGACACCGATTGCGTAGGTCATATCTTATTTGATCTTAAATTTTGCCTTGAACTCTTCGAGCGACATTCCTTTTCCGACATTTTTAGGGATGCGGTAACGCTTAACCGGAAGCGGAGTACGTTCTCCAACTTTGCGATATTTTTTGTCGTGATAGGTGAAACGGTACTTCTCGGTGTCTCTATCAATCCACCGGTGCTCCTTTTTGGTTTTGTATTCGCTCCGCTTTACATAGCAATGTCCATACGTCATGTAGAATTTCCCTTTGCTAATCTCAAAGTGAAATTCGGCCAATCGCCCGTTGATAAGCGCGAAGGCCCAAAAGCTTCCGTCTTTGTCAGACTCCTTTTTCATACTCTAAATAATAACACGCTTCTACTTTCCGCTTTTCCACGCGGTATGGTAAAATGCAAAGCATGACAAAGGCTATTGATTGGACCAACATCTGCAAAAAATATAAAGGACTTTGGGTCGCGCTTTTAGATGATGAGCAGACCGTGGTTGGAAGTGGTAAAACCTTAAAAGAAGCCATAGGGAAAGCACAGAAAGGCGGATATGCAGAGCCGATTATGATGCGCGTTCCCACGAGAATACTCCCGTATATCGGGGGATTTCGTGTATGAAGTTCAAGTATCTCAAATTTGCCCTGCCGGAACCCTCTCCTATTTTCGGTCCCACGCTTCCCAAACCTGTTATCCCGATTGAACTGACGTTTAAGGATAAAAGGGTCCGCTATGGAGCGCTCGTAGATTCCGGAGCTGATTTTTGTATGGTGGACGGAGCCATCGGAGAATTTTTAGGTATAGATGTTCGAGCAGGCGTACGTGAAGTGTTTGGTGGCGTTGAGGAAAGTAAAGGATTGGAGGTATTTTTCACACGCTTACTCTGGGGGTTGGGGGTCTTGAATATGAAACCGCTGTCGGTTTTTCCTACGACATCGCAAACCACGGCTTTTGTGTCTTAGGGCAGTATGGGTTCTTTGACCGATTCATCGTGAAGTCTTATTTAGTAAAAGGGGAAATAGACCTGAAGTCGAGAAACTAATGTGAAGAGCCTCTTATGCCAAAGATTACACATATCAAAGACAGCAAGGGAGCATGTATACCGCTACGAGTAACCAGACGGGCGCGGAGGAAACTCCTAAGCCCGCGTTTGTTGGTGAGATGTGGGTGTTGCGACCAGTCACTCGAAATCTACTATGATGAAAGACCAACCAGAGATTCACACCGCGATTCTCTTGAGATTAACGGAGTCAATGGTTCGGTAGACCAGTGGAGACAAGTCTTGCTTCCGCTTCTCAAGACCAAGCGATAGTTTTTGCATTTTTGGCCTGGGTACGCTATCCTAACGAATGCCTTTGGGTATTTTCTTTTTATATTAGCGACGTAGAGCGAGGGAAGCGAAGATGGCTTTGCATCTTCATTTCCGAGCCGAGGAGCTAATATAAGACGCAAGTGCTTTTACCCTACTTCTTACTTCTTAATTCACTTTTATGCTTCGCGACTACCCCCTCGAACGAGTTCGTAACTTCGGCATCATCGCCCACATTGACGCCGGCAAGACCACCACGTCCGAGCGTATCCTTTTCTATACCGGCATGATCCATAAAATCGGCGAGGTGCACGAAGGCGAGACCACGACCGACTGGATGGAGCAGGAAAGAGAGCGCGGTATCACCATCACCGCGGCGGCCATCACCTGTTTCTGGAACCCGACCTATATGCCGAAGACGGACACGTCGGTGAAGCATCGTTTCAATATCATTGATACTCCCGGACACATTGACTTTACCGTAGAGGTGAAGCGTTCACTTCGCGTGCTTGACGGCGCGGTGGTGGTTTTTGACGGTGTTGCCGGTGTAGAGCCACAGTCCGAGACCAACTGGCGTTATGCCGACGAAGGTGAGGTTCCTCGTATTTGTTTCATCAACAAACTTGACCGTATGGGTGCGTCCTTTGAAAAATCATATGCCTCTATTCTTGATCGTCTCAACAAGAACGCCGTTCGCATGCAGATTCCGGTAGGACTTGAGGAAAACTTTACTTCGGTTGTAGACCTACTGAAGATGAAGGCGTACGACTTTACCGGTGAGAAGGGTATTGAGGTGAATGAAATAGAAATCCCCGCAGACTACCTTGAGGAGGCAAAAAAATATCGCGCCGAGCTTGTGGAGAAAATCGTGGAGCAGGACGACAAACTCATGAGCGAGTACCTGGAAGGAAGGGAGCCCTCTATTGACGTGCTCAAGGCAACACTCCGAAAGGCAGTCATCGCGAACAAAATCTTTCCGGTCTTTTGCGGTTCCGCCCTCAAGAATAAGGGTGTCCAACTCGTGCTTGATGCGGTTATTGACTATCTCCCGTCTCCGCTTGATATGCCGGCGACTCGCGCCATTGAAGTGAAGAGCGGACTTCCGGTGGAACGTCACGCTTCGGATGAAGAGCCGTTTTCCGCGCTGGTGTTCAAGCTCCAGACTGACCCGTTCGTCGGTCAACTCGCCTTCTTCCGTGTGTACTCCGGGTCTGTGGAGGCCGGTTCATACGTCTACAACTCAACGACCGGAAGTCGTGAACGGCTTTCCCGTATTGTCCGCCTCCAAGCCGACAAACGTGAAGAGGTGAAGCAGGTATTTGCGGGAGAAATTGCCGCCGCGGTAGGTCTCAAGGATGCCCGCACCTCGCACACACTCTGTGACGAGGGCAACCCAGTGGTACTTGAAGCTATCAAATTCGCCGACCCCGTTATTTCGCTCCGCATTGAACCCAAAACCAAAGCCGACCAGGAAAAGATGGGTTTTGCGCTGAAGCGCCTTGCCGATGAAGACCCGACCTTCAAGATTAAGTCAGACCAGGAAACGGGGGAGACGGTCATCATGGGTATGGGTGAACTCCAACTTGAAATTATGGTGGACCGCATGAAGCGCGAATTTAGCGTGGAAGCCAACGTCGGGAAGCCACAGGTGGCGTACCGAGAAACCATTCAGGGTGAAGCCGAAGCGGAATACAAACACATCAAGCAGACGGGAGGCCGTGGTCAGTACGGCCACGTCAAAGTCGCCGTTCGTCCGATGAAGCCGATTGACCCCGAAGCCAAGGTCAAGAAGAATGTCAGTCGCTACGACCATTTTGAATTTATTGATTCCATTAAAGGAGGGGTGATTCCGCTTGAGTTTATTCCCGCGGTTGAAAAAGGCGTCAAGGAAGGTCTTGAACGCGGTGTGGTCGCGGGCTTCCAGCTCGTGGATGTTTCCGTTGAGCTCATCTTCGGTTCTTCGCATGATGTGGACTCTTCGGAAATCGCCTTCAAGATTGCCGGTTCACAGGCGGTGCAGGAAGCCTGTAGACGAGCGCGCGCCGTTATCCTTGAACCGATTATGAAGGTGGAAGTCGTCACCCCGGACAAGTTCCTCGGTGATGTGACGGGACATCTCGCGAGTAAGCGTGGGCAGGTGGAGAACGTGTCCGAACGAGGACTTAACAAAGTGGTGGACGCCAAGTGTCCGCTCGCCGAAATGTTTGGCTACATCACGACCCTCCGCTCAATGTCGGAAGGGCGCGCCAGCTTTACGATGGAGTTTGACCACTACGAGGCCGTCCCGCCGAATGTGGCTATGACAATCATTGAATCAAGAAAATGATTCAATGATTCTCCGCCCGACCGCAAAGCGGTTTAGGGCTCAAACCATAATCGAGTCGCGTAAGTAATTCTTCAACCACCCCCGACGCTTGCCCCGTAGTGAAGCGAGTCTGCGCGCTTCTACTGCTAGGGTCGCGGAGACCATTATTGAGTCGCGAAAATAGTCATATTTTTTACAAAACTCCCCCGACAAAAGTCGGGGGAGTTTTTCTGGGTATTCCAAAGAGGTGCAGAGCGGAGTATTCTAGTGCTATAGGCTTTCTCCTTAGAGCCTGTTCATAATCTAAGCCTCCATGAAATGTTCAAAATTCGCTCTGAAAATCGCGGATTTTGAGGCAAGCTACTCGAGATACGCTGACGAAAAAGACGCGATTTGCAGCAGAATTTTGGACATTTCGGCAGGCAAGCTATGTGTTAGGCTGTATACTGCGGTTAGATTATGAACAGGCTCTTCGGTGGAGAATGGATACGCGATACTAGCCCTAGCGCATACCTTGCATAAAACCACACACATTTTCCTACTTCTCCTCCTGCTCGCTCTCTTTGCGCCGAGTAGCGCGGTGTTTGCAGTGGGAGAGACGGCGACGACAACCCCCTTCTCACTCTTGTTTACCATCAATCGGTCACAGACACCTCTTGCCGTTGCACGAAACAGTCAGCTCATACTTGCCTGGTCTGCTCCCGGGGCGAAGATGTGCAAAGGAAGCTGGGCAAACTATCGGCTTCGGAGTACCGGTGCCGAAGTGCAAAGTGCGACCAAGTCGCAAACCTTTAGCGTTACCTGTACCAGTCGAACGGGGGTTTCCAAGGTTGCTTCAGTCACGGTGCAGGTAAAAGGCACACCGTTACCTGCAATCATAAACGTAAAAGAGGTAAAAACGACAGCCGTCAAACAGCCTGTTGCACCCAAGACATCCGCGGAGACCCCCGCCGTTTCTCCTCGGGTGGTGCAACCGCCCACGACGGAGAAGCCAACGAGAGTGGCTACCATACAGATACTTTCCCCGAATGGCGACGAGGTGTGGGAACCCGGCGAAGGCAGGAATGTTAGCTGGCTCGCGGAAAACGTGCCGTTTGCGCGCGAGGGATTTGTCGTGGACATTGTTGATGAAAGAGGTGTTTCTCTTTCGCTTCCCACCTCCACCCTGCCTTCTTTGGCACGCTCGTACGCGTGGAACATTCCGAAGACCTTTCCCGGCGGACGTTACAAAGTGCGGGTGCGCATACCGGGACAGCTCGGGAGCGACACCAGCGATTCGTTTTTTACGATACTTAAAGCGGGTCCAGGACTTACGCGTAAGCTCGCCTGTGGCTTTCTTGGCGATGTGGACAGTGACGGAAGCATCACCACGGACGACATAGAACGCATCAGGGACTTCGGCGCCAATCCTTCCAAGGTTACTCCCGACGAGTTTACACGCGCCGACGTCAACGTGAACGGCCTAGTGAGTGCTTCGGACGTTGTTGAGGTGACGCAGTATCTTCTTGAAACACGAAAGGAGTTTTCGGGGTGTTCGGTGGCGGGAGTTTCGGTTGACCTCCTTGCGAATGCTCGCGCCGACATCGTCACGGCTCTTCCATTTGGAAACATAACACTCTCCTGGACCTCAAATGGTGGTCGCTGTCTTTTTGAAGATGCCTATTTCCCGCCCGTGGGTTCGGTGACGAGAATAGTGGGTAACTCCGCAAGTACCACCTACTTCATCAAGTGTTTTGGGGTAGGGAATGCTAGGAGTGCTTCAGACAGCGTGACGGTGGTGCTTCGCGCTCAAAACAAAGCGCCGTTCATTCCCTTGGTTGAAGCGCCTCTTCCGGTGCAGGCGACTAAGAGTCAGGTGTGGAAGGTGACTGTCTCCGACTCCGACGATACCGTGCTGACACTCACGGTAAATTTCGGCGATGGTACAACCGCGACGAGCACCACCGTTTCCGCTCCTCGGGCGAGTGCCGACGCCACCGCGCTCTTTGAACACACCTTTGCTACTCCGGGAATATATCATGTCTTTGTCACCGCGAAGGATAGCGGAGGGCTGGAATCCACTCTGGACTACCTTTTGGTGGTGACCGACCCTCCCCGCGTCTCTGTTTGGGGCGGAACCCTAGAACTCGGCGCGCTTTTTGAAGGCTATCGACACTTGTGGCTTTTCGAGGTTGAGCGTTAGGAGATACCGAGAAAAAAGGCGGGAAATGAACTCGTTGCATATTTAGAGCCTCTTTGCTAGTATATCCAGACATGCGTTTTCCCGTGTCTACGGGGGATTTCATTGCGTACGTGCTACTTCGCGGAGTACGCTCCGCTACGAAGCACAAGTGCAATGGCATTTGGTTAGTTATCAATTTATTAGGTATTAATTCGTAGCTTTTTTGCGCAAGGAACGTTCTCGCGTTTACGCAACAAAGGTACTATACGTATGGCAGAAGAATTCAAACGAGATAAGCCACACGTCAACGTTGGAACCATCGGTCACGTTGACCACGGCAAGACCACCCTCACCGCGGCAATCACCGCCGTGCAGGCAAAGAAAGGAATGGCGAAGCCCATCTCCTATGACCAAGTAGCGAAGGCCTCCGAAAAGGAAGGTCGCCGTGACCCGTCAAAGATTATTACCATCGCGATTTCTCACGTTGAGTATTCAACCGAGAATCGCCACTACGCGCACGTTGACTGTCCCGGACACGCCGACTATGTGAAGAACATGATTACCGGTGCCGCTCAAATGGACGGTGCGATTCTTGTCGTATCCGCTGTTGACGGTCCGATGCCTCAAACCCGAGAACACATCCTTCTCGCCAAGCAGGTCGGTGTACCGAAAATTGTCGTCTTCCTCAACAAGGTTGACCTCGTCGCGGACAAAGACCTCCTTGACCTCGTTGAAGAGGAAATCCGAGAACTTCTCACGAAGTACGGTTTTGACGGCAAGGAAGCCCCGATTATCAAGGGTTCAGCCTTGAAGGGGCTTGAAGGTGATGCCGAAGGGGTGAAGAGCATTGAAGCGCTCCTCGCCGCACTTGACTCATACATCCCGATTCCGACTCGCGAAATTGACAAGCCATTCCTTATGCCGATTGAAGACATCTTCTCCATTGAAGGACGAGGAACTGTCGTGACCGGTCGTATTGAACGCGGAAAGGTGAAGGTAGGTGAGGAAGTTGAAATCATTGGCCTCAAGCCGACGGTCAAGACCACCATCACCGGTATTGAAATGTTCAACAAGAACCTTCAGGAAGGTATGGCCGGTGACAATGCCGGAGTACTCCTCCGAGGTACAAAGAAAGAAGACGTGCATCGCGGTCAGGTTATCGCCAAGCCCGGCACCACGCTTCCTCACACCGACTTTGAATCCGAAGTGTATATCTTGAAGAAGGAGGAAGGAGGCCGTCACACGCCATTCTTCGCCGGCTACAAGCCCCAGTTCTACATCCGCACCACCGACGTGACCGGAGAAGTGACCCTCCCCGAGAAAACCGAAATGGTTATGCCCGGAGACACCATCCAGTTCAAAGTGAAGCTCGTCGCCCCAGTCGCGCTTGAAGAGAAGATGCGCTTTGCTATCCGTGAAGGAGGCAAGACGGTTGGCGCGGGAGTAGTCACCAAGATTGTGGCGTAGCCACAATCTTGGAAATTCCAAATCACAAGCACCAAATTACAAACAAACTAACAAATTCTAAATATAAAGTACAAACTCAGCGAAACTTTTTTGATTTTGGACATTAGATATTGTTTGTGATTTGTAGATTGTAATTTGTGATTTATAAAAATATGGCCAAAGCATCCACAACCGAAAAAACAAAGGCACCAGCAAAGCGAGCGCCTCGCGCCAAGAAAGCCTCAAAGGCTGACGCGGTGCCGAAGCTCCGCATCCGTGTCCGTGCCTACGAGCACAAGATACTGGACGCGTCCATCAAGCAGATTCTTGATGTTGCCTTTCGCTTTGACGCCGAGGTTTTGGGGCCGATTCCGCTCCCGACCGAAATCAAGAAATACACAGTCAATCGCTCTTCTTTCATCTACAAAAACGCGCGAGAACAATTTGAGATGCGAGTACACAAGCGTTTGATTGATATTGTGAATCCCACTCCGAAACTCATTGAAGCCCTCACCAATCTTTCGCTCCCGTCTGGAGTTACGATTGATGTGAAGATGTTGTAGAAAATTGAGCCCCGCACTTTTGCAAGAAAGTGCGGGGCCAATTTTCAAAATCCAGCACTAAATTCACTTACATTTCAACATGGCTCAGACGTGGTTGGTGTGACAGAACAAGAAAGTCTTGGTAAAGTTCCGTTTCTCTCAATTTAGTGCTGGACTGCAGAAAATATAAACAGGTACGAAAGTACAAACACAAAACCGCCCTCTCCGGGGCGGTTTTTCGTGACGGCTCTGGATTTTACACCAGCTCTACCTTCTTACCGTAGACATACGCAATACGCTGGAGCGTATCAAGCGAGAAGCTGTGCTCGCCACTTTCAAGGCGCGCCACCACCGACTGGGGCATATGGGCGCGCTTCGCCACGGTTTTTTGCGTCAGCTTCTTCGCCAGACGAATCTCACGTATTTGACGCACCAAACTAAGCCTTGCGATTTCTTCTTCGTATGCTTTCCGAAATACTTTTGACCGCATCTCTTTTCTCAGAATGTCATCAAAGTCATGGAAAATCAGACCTTTCTTTCGCAATTCTTGTATATGTTGTTTTAGCTGTATCTTATTCATAGGTTACTGTATGAATAGCTTGTAAATCTGTTCCGCTTGCTCAATCTCCTCCCGAGGTGTCTTGGCAGTTTTCTTCTGAAACGCCCGAACAAAGTACAGTACATTTCCACTAATGAAAAATATAATTCGGTACTGTTTTATGATCAGCTCCCGAAGTGGACTCTTCAGTGTCTTGACGTGAAGGGAACTCCAATCCCCTTTTTTCATTGTTTCAATGTCACTAAGGATTTTTGCCCGTTCCACTTTGGGCAGTTCCATCAAGAATTCATGCACCGAATTAAGTATAGTTGTGTGGTATCGCCTTTCCATCACACTAGTTTACCCCTCATGTTGCGATAAACCAAGTATAGCAAAATCGCTATATTCTTGTCAATGCGCCTTGCTTACGGCTTCACCGACCTAGTAATAGGAGAGTAAAATCTACAGCGGTGTATTTTTTGTTATGGTTTTGTTATATAATTTATGGAACATGAACGAATATGAAGAAGATACTCTGCAAGAGACTGGAAATATAAAGATCGTGCTTGAGAATATCTGGGACGATTTAGTGTTTGTGGGGAGGATATTGATGGCGGTAACCGCCCTTGGAATTATCGCCCTGTATCATTTTTGGTAGAGTAACTAAGGTTAAAAATTTCTTAATTATGAAAATAGTTTATAACATTTCTAAATGGCAACTGATTACCCTCTGGTTTTTTGGAGTTTTTTACTGGTTTGAAGCGACGAGTGATAACTACGTTTCTTCTTTGGAAACCTTTCTCGTTTGGTTTATCCCTATGGCTCTTATCTTCTACACTATCGGATGGAGAAACGTCAAAAACAAAGAGTAAGTGTAGCAAGGCGCGAATCTGATATTTTTTGACTTTTCCCCCGTCCTCTGATAGTCTTTCTGCCACAACCACGGAACGGATGTTACGGAAGCATAGGAACCTACGGTTTACCCCGCCAAAGCTCAATAGAGCGTAGGAGGGCCACCGCGTTCAAAATCATATGACCCACATACTAAAATCTTAAAGATATAGATAGTTGCCAAGGCTTTAGGTGGCGCGTGCCGCATAGAGCGTTTTGTGGTGTATCTGGAATTAGTGGATTTAGTACGGGGTTCATTATTTTCAAAAACTCGCGGACTCGTTAAGAAAATATATGAAATTCCTCTTAGGCACAAAAGTGAATATGACGCAGGTGTGGGACGAAACAGGAGCTGTTCGTCCGGTTACCGTCGTGGCGGTAACGCCAAACGTCGTGACCCATCTTCGCACGATTGAGAAAGATGGCTACAGTGCGGTCCAGCTCGGTTACGGTACGCGTAAGGCAAAGAATGTGAACAAGGCAACGAAGGGTCACGCAAAGGAGCTCGGCAGTTTCGCCGGACTTCGCGAATGGAGACTTGATACTCCGGCCACTCAAACGGTGGGCGACAAGATTGGCGTAGACATTTTCCAGAAAGGAGAGTTTGTTACTGTGAGCGGTATTTCCAAAGGACGAGGATTTCAGGGTGCGGTGAAGCGACATGGATTTCACGGAGGAAGCCGAACCCACGGACAGAAACACAGTGAGCGCGAACCGGGAGCCATCGGTGGAGCCGCGCGTGCCGGAGGTCGTGTTGCCAAGGGTATGCGTATGGCCGGCCGAATGGGAGGCGACCGTGTCACGGTCAGGAACCTCAAAGTGGTAGACGTCATTCCCGACGAGCATATTATTTTGATAGAAGGAGCGGTGCCGGGACGACGGGGAACAGTGCTCGAGATACGAGGATAGAAATATTGATACGAATGCAACGAATTACCATGCGAATGCTACTAATCCACAAATAAGAAATTCTTTTATTCGTATATTTGAAGCATTCGTGCGTTAATTCGCAACATTCGTGTCACGCATATGGAACACATTATTTACAATCAGGACGGCAAGGAGACAGGGAAGATGACACTTCCCGAGAGCGTCTTTGGCGTGAGCTGGAATCCCGACATCGTCCATCAGGTGTCCCAGTCCATGCTCTCCAATCGCCGTCAGGGAAGCGCCCACACCAAGACGCGTGGTGAGGTTTCTGGTGGTGGTAAGAAGCCCTGGAAGCAGAAGGGTACCGGACGCGCTCGTCACGGTTCTACTCGCTCGCCGATTTGGGTCGGTGGTGGTGTCGCGCACGGACCGCGAAATGACAAGAACTACGACCGCAAAATCAACCGTGAACTCAAGAAGAAGGCGCTCTACATCGCACTTGGGAAGAAACTCAAAGAAGGTGAAATCCTGCTCCTTAATGGGTTGGTGATGCCCGAGATTAAGACAAAGGACGCAAAAGATGTTCTTACGAGTCTTTCCAAGATTAAGGGTTACGCCTCTATCGCGAAGAGCAAGAACGCGGCGTTTATCGCACTTCCCGGCAAAAACAAACATGTTGAGAAAAGCTTCCAGAACTTCGGCAATCTTTCCGTAGGAGAAGCACGCAACCTCAATGTGCTTGACGTACTGACCTATAAGTATGTGGTTATCGTGAATCCGGAAGAGAGTCTTAAATCATTAACACGACACGAATAACACGAATAAAAGAGCGAATGACACGAATAGAATATAAAGTAAGTTACATTTTATTCGTGTTATTCGAGTCAGTATTCGTAAATTAGCGTCGAGTACCATATGTCACTACTCAACCTACGAAAAAAGAAAACCGAGACGACACCGGCTCCGAAAAAGGAGACGACGAAGAAGGCCGTAGCTACGACCGGAGTGAAAGTGGTACACGTCTCGCACCCTGGCGTACTTGTTCGCCCACACATCACCGAGAAGGCGTCAGCTTCCGCGGAGAAAGGAGCCTATGTGTTCCAGGTGGCGACCAGCGCGAACAAACGCGATATCGCGAAGGCGGTTTCGGGAATGTACAAAGTGAACCCGGTGAAGGTAACGATTGTCGCTATTCCGAAAAAGAGCATTATGGTAAAGGGTCGGCCCGGTTTCCGCAAAGGGGGCAAGAAAGCGTACGTGTATCTCGCGAAGGGGGAGAAGATTGAGTTAGTTTAATACGAATGCAACGAATTACCATGCGAATGCTACTAATCCACAAATAAGAAATTCTTTTATTCGTATATTTGAAGCATTCGTGCGTTAATTTGCAACATTCGTATCACGCATTATGAAAACCTACAAACCCACATCCACATCACGTCGCAGTATGACCGGTATCAATTACCGAGACTTTCTTACGACGAACCATCCGCACAAAGCGCTGGTATCGGGAGGAAAGCGCGACGCGGGACGCAACAACTACGGACGCATCACCGTTCGCCACCAGGGTGGGGGACACAAGCGAATGTTCCGCGATGTTGATTTTGTGTACAATAAGTTTGATATTCCGGCGAAAATCGCAAGCGTTGAGTACGACCCGAACCGAAGTGGATTCATTGGCCTCGCGGTATACGCCGACGGTGAGAAGCGCTATGTACTGCTTCCCCAGAGCGTGAAGGTGGGCGATACCTTTATGGTATCGGAGAAAGCACCGGTACTTCCCGCAAACCGCCTTCCGCTTCGCGCCATTCCCGTAGATACCTTTGTGTACAACGTTTCCCTTAAGCCGAACGGCCCCGCTCTGCTCGCCCGCTCCGCCGGAAACTCTGCCAAGGTGAAGGCGCAGGAAGGTCCCTATACCTTTATTGAGCTTCCGTCTACCGAAGTGCGTAAGGTCATCAATACTGCCTGGGCGACCATCGGTATGGTCTCCAACGAAGAGAACCACCTCGTGTCCATCGGTAAAGCAGGACGCTCTCGCTGGCTCGGTATCCGCCCGACCGTTCGTGGAGGTGCCCAAAACCCGCCTGACCACCCGTACGGTGGAGGTGAAGGACGCCAAGGACGAGGACTGCGTCGCGCCAAGACCCGCTGGGGCAAGCCATCAGGAAAGGGACAGAAAACCCGCACGCCGAAGAAATATTCAAACGTTTTTATCATATCTCGAAGGAAGGTGGGCAAAAAAGCCTAGTGTGTGCAGTATGAGTCCGCAGTCCAGCACCGCACTAAACGTGCTCTAGCCTCACCAGTCAAAGTGTGTTATGATACTGAAGCTAACTACACACGCCCCTCTCCCTACCCCTCAATACGAAGGCTTGGAAAATTAACTTCTAATGATGACACAAACTTTCCATACTCTTTCTCCATCATCTTTTCATACGGCGTCACTCCACACAAGCTCTCCGAAGG
>Ga0080064_1002859_pt1 | contig 27398 bp, 31 predicted proteins | sample Subgrocontami54m_FD_69260 | JGI IMG/M metagenome (GOLD analysis project Ga0080064, IMG submission 69260) | Subsurface groundwater microbial communities from S. Glens Falls, New York, USA - GMW46 contaminated, 5.4 m (SPADES assembly) (version 2) ...
GCATTCTACGGAATGAGATGCCGAATACGATACAACCCGGAGAGTATTCTATGGGGGGTGGCGTCCAAGAGATTGGATGACAGGAACAGACGGCATCGCGCACATTTCTGCGTAGTCCGAACGGCAACCGCTATTCGGTGTACTCCATCTGGAACGACGGCAAGGTGGTCCTCAACTACAACTGGCACGACAACAATCGCAACGCCGACAACCCCTCCGCGCTCCTCGCAACCATCCTCAATTCTCACCCCGCCTCGGCGGGGTTGAGTTTTTTATCAACTGTCCCTGCCAGCCGCCGAGCATTTTCCCTATTTCATCTACCGGAATGGAAAGCGCAGTGTATTTTTTTGTATCAAGTGATTTGCTTTCCCAAAGAACGAGCAGCAGGAGCTTTATGGTATCAAATTTACGTATTGCTATGCGCAGGTACGGCAATTTCTCTTGCTTGGACAAAAATGCAGCCGCCGAGACCATTTCCATCACCTCCACAAACAGTGTGTCTATTTTTGCTCCGACCGTATACTGATGCACTTTGGGCAGTTTAGAATGATACTCATGCCACAAAAGGTAGGATACTTTGAGCCGCTCCAGCACGGGCAAAAGTCGCTGGGGGGGGGGTCCGCTCCTAGGATTCAGTTCACTCATAGCTACGAGGATATCATTTCTGTCGAAAATCTCCTCGCCGCATGGAAGGAATTCGTGAGGGGCAAAAAAGGGAAGCGCGATGTCCAGGAGTTCCAGCATTGCCTCATGGACAACGTCCTCGCCCTCCATCGCGAGCTTGCGGCAGGCGCATACAAGCACGGTCCCTATCACGCATTCAAGATATCCGACCCAAAGCCTCGCGACATTCACAAAGCGACCGTGCGCGACCGTCTCGTGCATCACGCCATCTACCGACGGCTCTATCCGTTCTTCGACCGCACGTTCATCGCAGACTCGTATTCATGCAGAAAAGTAAAAGGTACGCACAAAGCAATGAACCGCTTCCGAGAGTTCGCATACAAAGTATCCAAAAATCACACGAAGACCGCATGGGTACTCAAGTGCGACATCCGGAAGTTCTTCGCCTCTATCGACCAGAAAATCCTCCTCGGCATCGTCGCACGCCACATCCCCGATGCACGTATAAATGCACTTATCGCGGAAGTCGTCGGCAGTTTTTGTTCGCATCGTCAAAATGCCGACCTACACACAACTGTACCTATAGGCACAATTGTATGTATGTGCAAAAAGGATGTGCCGCTCGGCAATCTCACCTCGCAGCTCCTGGTCAACGTGTACATGAACGAGTTTGACCAGTTCGTGAAGCACACATTCAAAGCAAAATACTATAAGCGCACTGCAGGATTGGATAAGGAAAGCCCAACCCTGCAGTCGTACGTGGGAATGCTGGGGCACGGAAATACGCAGAATCTCCAATCCACTATTCTCAACAAAAATGGGTAGTTGCCCTTTCAATGGATCGTGTACAATAGTCCCAATGCCTGAAGGAAGTACGCCTCGACGAGACAACAGTAAACTCTTCATCCCCGGAGCGATCCTCATAGGCGCCGCCATCATCGGTATATCGCTCATCATCGGTCTCTCCAACGGCACAGGGGGTGTCGCAGCTGGAGGCCCTGCCCCCAGTGCCAAGGTCAATATCAAAGATGTGAAGATCGAAGGCGAGCCATACATCGGCAAAGAGAACGCGCCTGTCGTGATGGCCTACTGGTCGGATTACCAGTGCCCGTTCTGCAAAGCCTTTGAGGTGGGGGGCGTGCAGGGGATCAACGCCCCGGAAGTCATGCCGACGCTCATACAAAAGTATGTCGATACGGGCAAACTCAAGATCGTGTTCAAAGATTTCGCGTTTCTTGGCAAAGATTCCACGAGCGCCGCTGAATACGAGCACGCGATATGGGAATTGTATCCTTCCCAATTTTACGCTTGGCGCGTGGCGATGTTTGCGGCCCAAGATGCCGAGGGCGACCAGGGTTTCGGCAATGCAGCAACGATCGGCCAGCTCATCACCTCAAAATTCCCGCAGATGGACGGAGCGAAAATACAGCAGGCTATTTCTGCCAACAAAGCAAAGTACGGCGCGGCAATCGACGCCGACAAGGCAGAGGGAGGCACTTTCGGCATCAATGGCACACCCGGCTTTATCACCGGCACCCAGCTCATCGGCGGATTTGAATCACTTGCCACTTTCACCGCGGCTATTGATGGGCAGCTCAAGTAATTTTGCTCAACGCGGAGCGTCTGTGATAGGATGACCGGCATGATTCAGGACTTTATAGATAACTCTCTCTCGGAAGCACAATATGAAATGATCGATGGCGGCAAGCGTTTTTACGCCGAGATTAAATCGCTGCGCGGCGTCTGGGCCACCGGCAAAACGCTCGAACAATGCCGGACCAACCTTGTTTCCGCGCTTGAGGGTTGGCTGGTCTTCCGCCTGCGCAATCAGCTATCAGTGCCGCGCTTCAAGATGCCGACAAAAATGCCCAGCAAAATGTACATGCAGAAAGTGCATGTCTAAACTCGGGCCGGTTTCTCTGCGAGTATTCATTACCCGCATGAAGAAATTCGGTTTCGTCGGCCCATATCAAGAAGGCAAGCATCCCTACATGATCAAGGGTTCGCTGACGCTCACCATACCGAACCCGCACGACGGCGACATTAGCCAAGACCTGCTCGTGCGCCTGCTGCGCCAGGCCGGTATCACGCGGGCGCAGTGGATGCGGGGAAAATAAGCAGGAGTTGCACAAGCACCCTTGTGCGACATGGGTGTGCAGGGAGCCAGTGTTCTCGGTGTTTTTGGGCGATTTTCCTTGCCAAGATAGCCCATAAATGGTAGTATTTTCGAGCAAGGCCATTCCGGCCTTTCTTTTGTCTGTCGAGGATAGCGAGCGAAATACAAGTGCATCACTTGGATTTCCGAGCGACGCAGACAGCAAAGATGAAATCTTTCATGGAAATCAGGAACATAGCCATCATAGCTCACGTTGACCATGGGAAGACGACCCTTACCGATGCCTTGCTGAAGCAAACGGGCGTGGGTGGCGAGGGGGTTTCGATGGACAGCAACGCGCTTGAACTTGAGCGCGGGATTACTATTTATGCCAAGAACGCGGCGGTGCAATATAAGGGTACGAAAATAAATATCGTCGATACGCCCGGCCACGCGGATTTCGGCTCAGAAGTGGAGCGCGTACTGCGCTCGATCGATTGCGTGCTTCTTGTCGTAGACGCGCAGGAAGGTCCCATGCCGCAGACCCGATTTGTCCTGAAGAAATCGCTTGAGCTCGGCCTGAAGCCGATCGTGATCATCAACAAGATCGACAAGCCCGCAGCTGATCCCGCACGAACACACGACCAGGTGTTTGAACTCTTTGTCGAGCTCGGTGCATCCGATGCACAAGCAGATTTCCCGGTGGTCTACGCGATCGGCCGTGAGGGTATCGCCAAATTAAAATTGGACGATGAGTCCAAGGATCTTACGCCGCTTTTGGAGACAATACTCAAACACGTCCCCTCCTCCGCTAAGGCTACGGAGAGCAGGCCCGTCATGGCGCAACCATTCAATCTCGGCTACGACAATTTCCTCGGTCGTCTCGCGATCGTGCGCGTGTATGAAGGCGTGCTCAAGACGGGAGACATGGTGTTCGTGAAAAAGCCCGACGGAGAAACGCGCAGCGGCAAGATCACCAAAATGTACACCTTTAGCGGCCTGCAGAAAGTGGAGGCGAGCGAAGTGTCGGCAGGCGACATCGCGATGATCGCGGGATTGCCCGACATTTTTATCGGCGAGACGATAACGACCGACACGGCCTCGGAGCCCTTGCCTGCCATCGCTATTGATCCACCCACCATCACCTTGAATTTCCTCGTCAACAATTCACCCTTTGCTGGCAGGGAAGGAAAATTCGTCACCTCGCGCCAGATCCGGGAGCGTCTTGAACGCGAATTGGAGGTCAATGTCGGGCTCAAAGTTGATTTCTCCGCCGAAGGCGGATCCGCCTCTGGCGGAGAGGGTGGCTACAAAGTGTCCGGCCGCGGTGAGCTCCACATCGCCATCCTACTCGAAAACATGCGCCGCGAAGGGTATGAAATGCAAGTCTCGCAGCCGCAAGTCATCGTGCGCGAGGAAGCGGGGAAGAAGCTTGAGCCATTTGAAGAGGTCATCATCGATACCCCGAGCACGTACCAGGGCTCGATCATCGAGCGATTGGGAACACGTAAATTCGTAATGAAAGACCTGAAAGTACACGACAACAGCGTGCGCCTCATATTTGAAGGCCCCACACGTGGACTCCTCGGCTACCGCAATCAATTCGTGCTCGATACAAAAGGCGAGGGCATTATGTCGAGCCGCGTTGTCGGGTTTGAGCCGTATGCGGGCGAGATCAAGAAGCGCGCAGTGGGTTCGATGATCTCGATGACTTCAGGGAAAGCACTTGGGTTTTCTTTGTGGAATCTTCAGGATCGGGGTGTCCTCTATATCGTACCGGCGGTGGAGGTGTACGAGGGCCAGGTGATCGGCAACACCTCAAAAGGCGAGGAGATGAGTGTGAACCCGACCAAAGGCAAACAGCTCACCAACATGCGCTCCAAGGGCACCGATGAAGCGCTCAACCTTGTCCCACCCTTTGTGCTCACCATCGAGCGTGGGCTCGAAGTGATGGCCGAAGACGAGTATTTGGAAATTACGCCGACCTCCGTGCGCCTGCGCAAGCAATTCTTGACCGAGATCGATCGTTCGCGGTCGAAGCGGAAGGAATAAAGAAAGAGCGGCCCGGTTACGGGGCCGCCTAGAGGAACTGGGCGAGGTCGAGGCAACTGACTATTGTGTGCTCACCGCATCGTTCACACACTCGGTCGCGGGAGACCGATATCCGCGTCATATGACTACACTCGTCCCGTACGCAGATCGCCGGAGCTCGGTCCGGGCGTTTGCGTGCCTTTTCAAGTAGTTTGTCGATCGACCTGTGTCGACGGGCCACGGCAAGCACTTCCAGTTTTTCTAGGGCCAATGTCGTATTGATGACAATTCTCATCGGGCGTCCCCAACGTTTCGTACAAGGTCAACCTACCACAATACCAGGACACAGAGTAGTCTTGATATACTCTCAATATGAAAAAATCAATGCCCGAAAACGAAGAGGGATGGCAGAACGTGCTTACGCCGGAGCAATACCAGGTACTGCGTGAGAAGGGAACGGAAGCACCTTTCACCGGCGAATACGTGCATGAAAAAGCCGACGGCACCTACGCGTGCGTCGCGTGCGGGAATCCGCTTTTCAGTTCTGACGCGAAATTCGATTCGGGCACTGGCTGGCCCTCATTCGATCAAGCGCTTCCCGGTGCTGTGGAAACACACAACGATTCTTCGCACGGCATGCGACGCACCGAGATCACGTGCGCGCGCTGCGGCAGCCACCTCGGCCACATCTTCGACGACGGCCCGACAAAAACTGGTAAGAGATACTGTATTAACTCCGTATGTCTCGATCTCGAAGAGAAATGATATATTGGACCTATGCTCCGGGCACCATTCTACGACCCCACCAAGACGTACTATCAGAATTGGAGGCATGGCCCTTTCGGTGACTTTACCGATGGCGTCGTCCTATCAGACGGAGATCCGCGTTTTGATTTTCTTGATCAGAAGTTGGCTTATCCGCTTGGTATTCCAGCAGGGCCACTGCTGAACGGAAATTTTGTAAAGGCAGCACTCGACAAGGGTTTTGATGTTCCGGTACACAAGACGGTGCGCAGCGCGGTGCATCCCTGCAATGAGTGGCCCAATGTCTTAGGCCTTGAGATCGACGGTAATTTGACGATTGAAAAAGCAAACCATCCACTTGTAGCCAAGCCCGAATATCACGAACCACTTTCAATAACGAATTCGTTCGGCAATCCTTCGTACGATCCGGAGATCTGGCAGAAAGACTTGGCGGATTGTGTAGCGTATGCAAAACCAGGCCAGCTCGTTATGTGTAGCTTTGAGGGCACTAAGCGTGAAGGGATGACAGCAGAGGATTACATCAACGATTGGGCCAATGGCATGCAGATGCTTAAGATAGCAGGCGTGAAAGTCGTGGAAGCCAATTTTTCCTGTCCGAATGAAGGGGCAGCACAACTTTTGTGCTTTGATGTGCCGAAAGTGAAAACCATCGCCGATGCAATAAAAAACAAGATAGGGGACACGCCGCTCGTCATCAAGCTCGCATATTTTGAGGAAGCCGCTTTGCGTGCACTGGTGAAAGAGACTGCGGGCGTGGTCGATGGCTATGCCGCCATCAACACGATCCCTGCGCCCATCATCAATCCCGATGGTACCCAAGCGCTTCCTGGCGCACACCGAGTAAAAAGTGGCGTGTGCGGCGCCGCGGTGAAATGGGCAGGCCTCGACATGGTGCGTCGGCTCAAGAAATTGCGCGACGAGCTTGGTCTTACATATGCGATAGTCGGCAGTGGCGGCGTCACATTACCCAAAGATTTCAAAGAATATCGCGATGCGGGTGCCGACGTGGTGATGAGCGCCACCGGCGCGATGTGGAATCCGTATTTGGCAAAAGAAATCAAAGAAGCGTATCCGGACGGGTAAGCCTTCGGAGCATCGGGGTTGACAAAAACAAGCCGAACTATAGGCTGGCCCTATAGTTTTATAAATCAATTCAAAGGGGTATATGAATAAAACAGTCTGGGTCATTATTGTGGTCATCGTTGTCTTGCTTGGCGGCTGGTGGTTTATTAGCAACAGCGGCTCTGGCGAACCGGCAGCGCAGACCGGCCCTATCGAGGTCGGGTTCATTGGTCCTTTGACCGGTGACGCGGCATCCTTGGGTACCGCCTCGCAAGCGGGCGTTCAGGCCGCTGTCGAAGAGATCAATGCGGCCGGTGGTGTAAATGGCCGACAGTTGCACCTGACGTACGAAGATGGTCAGTGCAACGCGCAGCAGGCGACCAACGCGGCGAGCAAACTCGTGAATCAAGACCACGTGGTCGCTATTCTCGGCGGGCTTTGCTCGACCGAGACGGCAGCGTTTGGCCCCATGGCAATGCAGGCGATGATTCCAACGATATCTTACGGCTCGTCCGCGCCGAATCTTTCGCAGATGGGTGCATTCTTTTTCCGCGATTATCCGTCTGACGCCGGTCAGGGCGCATTCGGTGCCGATTACATGTACAACACGCTCGGCGCACGCAAAGTCGCCGTCCTTTACCACATCAGCGAATATGGCACGGGCATCAAGAATGTGTTCGAAGAGAAATTCAAAGCGCTTGGTGGTACCATCGTCAGCGAAGAGGGAGCCGAGCAGACCGCTACCGATTACCGTACGCAATTGACGAAAATAAAAGCGGCGAAACCTGATTACATCTACTCGCCGATGTACCCAGCAGGTGCAACCGCGATGTTCAAGCAGGCGAAGGAAATGGGCATTACGACAAAATTCCTCGGCGGCGACGCGCTCTCCGATACGAAGCTGCAATCTGATGTAAAGAGTCTCGGCCTCAACATCATGTTTACACAGCTCAAGAGCGACTTGCCCGAGACCTTCAATGCGAAGATCACCAGCAAGACGGGCGGCACGCAGGTAACGGTCTATGCCGCGACCGCATATGATGCGGTGTACGTCCTCGCAAGTGCGCTCAAGACCGCAACGGGCGGGCAGGACCTGGCGAACGCTATTCGTGCGACATCGTACGACGGTGTTTCGGGCCACATTCAGTTCGATGCCAATGGCGACGTAGCGGCTTCCGGCTATGCTGTCTACAAGTTCGACAACGGCGCTTCGACACTCGTTCAGTAATTACTAACTCCGAGCGGCCCCGCCACGTTTGACGTGGCGGGGCCGTCTTGCGATATACTCTGGCCCATGGCTATTGCGGTACAGATAGCATTCAACGCCATTGTCGCCGGTGCTATGTATGCGCTCGTTGCACTCGGCTTCAATCTCATCTACAGCACCGCGCGCTTCTTCGACGTAGGTTACGCGGCGCTCGCGGTCGCCAGCGCGTATGCAGTGCTGTATTTTTATAAAACACTCGGGCTCCCACTCGTTGTTTCCATCCCGCTCGGCATCATCATTGCTGCGTTGCTCGGCTTGATTATCGAGAAGATCATCTACCGACCGCTGCGCGCACGGAAGGCATCGGGCACCGTGCTTCTCGTCTCTTCCATCGGCGTTCTTACGGTCGTTCAGGCGCTGATCGCCATTGTATTTACAAGCGAATTCCAGTCGCTGAGCCGCGACATCGGCAGCACACGCGTCTTTCAATTCTTCGGGGGAGCCATAACGGAGACGCAACTCATCATTATCGCCGCAGCCTTTGCAGTGATGATCGCGCTGGGCCTTACACTTCGCTACTCGTATTTTGGCAAAGCTATTCGTGCGATCGCGGATGATGAGGAGGTCGCACGCATTGTCGGCATTCCCTCGGAGCGGCTCATTGGCATCGTCTTCTTTCTAGGCACAGCAATAGGTGCCATCGCTGGCATCGCGATCGGGTTCGATTCCGGCATCCAGCCGACTGCAGGTCTTGCACTGCTTCTCGGCGGCATTATCGCCGCTATTATTGGTGGTATTGGCAACGTGTGGGGAGGTGTGCTGGGCGCGTTCGTTCTCGCTATTGTCGAAAATGTCGGCGTCTGGCTTATTTCGGGGCAGTGGAAAGCGGCCATCGCATTTTCTGTGCTTATTTTGTTCCTTATCTTCCGACCGAAAGGTTTGTTGCAGAAGTGATATGGATTATTTTATTCATGTGGCAATCCTTGCGTCCATCTGGGGTATTCTCGCGCTCTCGCTTGAACTCGTCGTCGGCGAAACGGGACTCGTCTCGCTCGCACATGCCGCGTTTTTCGGCATCGGTGCGTATGCGACGGCAATCCTTCTTAAGATCGGGCTCAATTTCTTCTTCGCCGCGCCCCTTGCGATGGCAGTCGTTGCCGCTGTCGCGCTCGCGATAGGGCTTGTCCTCTCGCGATTCAAGGGCGATATCTACATGCTCGCCTCGCTCGGATTCACCAGCATCGTCTATAGCATTTTCCTCAATTGGCAGAGCGTGACCAACGGCCCCTTAGGTCTTCCGGCTATTCCGCGCGCCTCGCTCTTCGGTTTTAGCTTCAGCACCATCATGTCGTATTTCGTGCTCGTCATTATCATGCTTGCGCTCGTCTACGCGTTTTGTAGATGGCTCACGCGCTCGTCATTTGGCCGCGTGCTGCATGCCATTCGCGAAGACGAAGAGGCGACGAGCATCTTCGGCTACCGCACGACGCACTATAAATTGCTCGTCTTCGTTATCGCAGCTATGTTAGCGGCGCTCGCGGGCGGGCTCTACGCGAGTTACATCTCTTTTATCGACCCGTCGAGTTTTATGGTCGCTGCTTCCATCTTCGTCCTCGCGACCATTATCTTAGGCGGGCTGGGCAATGTGCGTGGCGCCATCCTCGGTGCGTTCATACTCATCATGTTCCCAGAAGCGCTGCGCTTTGTCGGCTTTCCGGCCGATATCGCGGCGCAATCGCGTCAACTCGTGTACGGCCTCGTCCTCATTCTTCTGATGCTCTTTCGCCCGCAGGGTATATGGGGGACCTTTCGCCTATGAGTATTCTCGCCATACAAAAACTGAGCAAGACCTTCGGCGGTGTGCGGGCGCTCGACGCCATTGATGTTTCATTCGAAGCGGGTGAGATAACCGCGCTCATCGGGCCCAACGGCTCGGGCAAGACGACGCTCATCAATACGGTAACCGCACTTTTCTCGCAGGAGAGCGGCACTATCTTCGTGCACGGAGAAGAGCGGCAGCGCATCCGGCCGCACGAGATCGTGGCGCTGGGCATGACGCGCACCTTCCAGAGTATGCGGCTTATCGAGCAAATTTCTGTGCTCGATAATATGTTCCTCGCGCTCACCGAGCGCGGCCCTTTCCGCGCCCTCATTGAGCAACGCAATGCTTCGCACGAAAAGCATGCCGAGGAAATCTTGAAGAAGATTGGGCTGTGGGAAAAGCGCCATGCGCATGCCGAAAAACTTTCCTACGGCCAGCGCAAACTCTTGGAGATCGGCCGTGCGCTCGCTGTGGATGCGCGGGTGTATTTCTTCGACGAACCGTTTGCTGGGCTCTTTCGCGAGATGCGCGCCATCATCTCGGATATTTTGCGCGAGTTGCGGGCAAACGGTGCGGCCGTCATTTTGGTTGAGCACGATATGGCGCTCGTGCGCGGCTTGGCGGATACGTGCTACGTGCTTGATTCCGGCAAAGTGATCGCGCACGGTACCGTTGAAGAAGTGCTACAAAAAGAAAACGTTATCGAAGCATACTTAGGAAAATGAAAAAAGAACTTCTCTTACAACTGCACAAGGGATCCGTGCACTACGGCGGCATCAAAGCACTTGATGATGTATCTATCAGTGTCGATGAGGGTGAAATAGTCGCGCTCATGGGGCCCAACGGCGCAGGCAAATCGACCGTGTTGAAGGCGCTTTTCGGCCTCGTCCCGCTCGCGCATGGCCAGGTGCTCTTGCACGAGCAGCACATTTTGCCGGTCCCGGAGGCAATGGCTGCGCGGGGCATCGCATTTGTCCCGCAGGGCAGGCAAGTTTTCAAACATCTTACCGTGGAGGAAAATCTCGAACTCGGCGGCTATGCGCTGCCACAGCGCGGTGACATCGCAAAAAATATCGAAGAAGTATTGCGCCTCTTCCCGATGCTCCGCGGCAAGTTGCGCGAGGAAGCCGGAGCGCTCTCCGGCGGGCAGCAGCAGATGCTCACCATTGCCCGAGCGCTCGTCGCCGACCCGCGCGTGCTGCTTCTCGACGAGCCGTCGCTCGGCCTTTCGCCCAAGATCGTCAAAGAAGTGTTTGCACTCGTACGAGAGATCAATCAGCTGCGCCGTATCGCTGTCGTCATCGTCGAGCACAGCATCAAATCAGTGCTGGGCATCGCCGGGCGGGTGTATGTCCTCTCCCACGGGAGGGTCGTCCTTGAAGAGCAAGCAGATAAGGTAGAAGCGAGCGGTGCGCTTGAGAAAGCGTTCTTCGGCAAACCATGAGCACGGAAGACAGATTGCGCGAGCGGGCACAGCGTGCCATCGAAGAAAAAGTATTTCCCGGCTGTGTGATCGGTATTGTTCGCGCGAATGATCAAAGGGAAGTGCTACCTTTCGGGTACTTAGCATATGAATCGGATGCTCCGGAAGTTTCAGCCAATACGATCTATGACCTTGCTTCAATAACAAAGTCCATCCCCACCGCCTCACTCGCACTCCTTTTTGCCGCAGCAGACCCCCCGAGGTTAAACCTCGGGGGGAGGGTGGTTCAATATTTACCCGAGTTTCAGAATGACCACGGGGCGACTATCGAAGATTTACTTCGCTATCGCGTGCGTGGGCCGCGCATGTCCGAGCTGCGATACAAGACATTTGAAGAAATTCGTACTCATATTTTTGAACATGGATTCGATGGTCCACCAGGCGATCCGGCATACACAAATCTCCCTGCGTTTCTGCTCGGCATTATTCTTGAGCGTGTTGGCGGAGAGATTCTTCCGGCGCTCGCACACCGATACTTTTTCGAGCCGCTCAAGATGAACGACACGACATTTTTCCCAGCAGCACCGGACACATCAAACTCTACCGGTCGGCAAAGTGTGATGCGGTTCGATTTTCGTGTTGCGCCGACGGAAATTGTTTGTGGCGTTGAAGTCCGGGGAATTGTGCATGACGAAAGTGCTCGCATGTTTGCCAAGCGCCGTCGTGCAGTGGGGCATGCAGGGCTATTTTCCACGGCACCTGATCTTCTGAATTTTTTGGAAGCAGTATTAAAAGGAGAAATGGGGTCGGTGCGCGAAGGGGCAGAACGGGGATTGGGATGGCAGGTCAGTGAGGAGTGGATGGGGAAAGGGCGGAGTGCAAAATCATTTGGGAAGACAGGTTTTACCGGCACTTCGATAGTTTGTGACACCGAGCAAAGCATCGGATTCGTGATTCTTTCCAATCGCACCTACCCGCATCGTCCGCCCGACACCTCGGCCATCAATTCCTTCCGCGCCGATATTGCTGGTATCATCTTCAGATGAAGGATATCGTTTCCATCATCACGCCCACGTATAACCGCGCCGCACTGTTGCGCACTGCGATAGAAAGCGTTCTTGCGCAAACGTATCCGCATTGGGAATTGCTTGTCGTTGACGACGATTCAACGGATGACACTGTGGCGATGGTCGCTTCCTTCAACGAACCGCGCATCCGTTATGAAAAAGTACCGCATGGCGGCGCATCACGTGCGGTCGGAGCCGTGGGGGATTCACTTTTTCTATTTCACCGTCACGGATTTGGCGATGTTGCGCGGTTTGTCGACGTTGTTGCCCTTGGCCTTCGCCATGTGGTAGGCGAGGAGTTGGAGGGGAACGATGTTGACGATGGCGCTGGTCTCCTTCGTATCAGGCACGTGCAGGTAGGCGTCGAACGCATCATGGCGCTCGGGCGCAACGCCGAAGACATCGGCACCGCGCGCTCGCACTTCGTGGATTGCGTTGAGCACATCGGATTTCACGTCATCATTTGATAGCGCGGCGATTACCGACACGCCCGGCTCCATGAGCGTGATGGCGTAGTGTTTCAGGTCGCCCGCCGCTATGGCATGGGCGTGTACGTATGCGCCTTCAATCATTTTCACCATGCCTTCTTTGATGATCTGCAAGTTCTGCCCTTTACCGAGCAAGAAGATGTGCTCTTTTTTGGCAAGTTTTTTTGCATGGCCAACTATTTCTGCTTGGTATTTTTTGTTGGCGAGCATTTTCTCGATCGCGCTTGCAGCCGCGCGTAGGTTTTGCTTGCCTTCCGCGAGCTTACCTTGCACCGCTTTGGCCACCAAATATCCCCACGCGATCTGCGAGACGAAAATTTTCGTAGACATCACGCAGATCTCGGGACCGGCGTTGGCCATGAAGGGGAAATCCGACATGCGCGTCATCATGCCCCCGGGCATGTTCACATGCGATGCGATCAAAGATTTTTTCGCTTTTGCATGTTCCAAGACTTCCAAGACGTCCGCCGTTTCGCCGCTTTGCGACGGCGCAACGAGGAGGTCGCCCTTGCCGATGAGCTTTCGATAATCATTGGCTTCCGCGCCGATAAGCTCTCTCGCGTTAATGTTGCCAAATTCGCGCAAATAGTAGGCAGTCTGTGCGGCAGCAGCACCCGCAGTGCCCGAGCCGATGCAATACACCTGCCGAGCTTTCTTGATCGCGGATGCGAGCTTTTTGTACTTTGCGTCTTCTTCGGCCACGACTTGTCGGATCACATAGGGTGCCTCCATAATCTCTTTTTCCATGAAGTGCTCGTGCTGGCCCTTATCTACCGAGACGTCTTTGAGCAGGTTCTTTTCCCATTCGGGTTTCATCTTTTTTCCGGTTGCAATGTTGAACACCTCGAACTTTTTTTCTCTACAGACGGTCATTTCTCCGTTCTCAAGGACGAGGACGTCGGCCACGTGGGGCGCAAAAGAGAAAACATCGGACGAGAAATACAATTCCGAACCGCTTGCCGAAACGCCCAGGACAAGCGGGGAGCCGTTGCGCGCGGCGACGATGTCGCCGTTGTCCGCGAGCACGATGACGGTGTTGCGTCCGTGCAATTCTTTGAACGCGAGCCGCACGGCTTCCTCCAGCGATTTTGCCTTGATGCGTTTCTTCTCGACGAGCCGTACGATCGCCTCAGTATCGGTCTCAGATACGAATTCGTACCCTTCTTGCTGCAGCATCGCTTTGAGCTTGCTCGCATTTTCCACGATGCCGTTGTGCGCGAGTACAAATGATTTATCCGATGCGTAGTGTGGGTGCGCATTGGGCACCGATACTTTGCCGTGTGTCGCCCAGCGCGTGTGGCCGATACCGACCGTCGCCTCCGGCAGCCCCGGCTTCACTTTGCTCACGATACCCACTTGTTTTTCTACTTTTATTTCGCTCGCGTCTAAGACAGCTACACCCCACGAGTCGTAGCCTCGATAATCAAGCCGGCGCAGCCCCTCCATCACGGCATCAGTCGCGTCGCGTTTTTCGCCGACGTATCCAAAAATTCCACACATATGTAGTGCTTTCTAGTTTTTAATTGAGAAAGCGACTCCGTCGTTTGTTCTTTGTATACGTTGTTGCCAACTCATTTTGAAACAAACGTTACGACACAGAGATGCCGAAGGGTTTCCGCAGATACTATCGCGTTTGACGCGATGTCCGATCGTTGGCTGCCTGAGCAAACCAACCCCCTTCCTCGTAAACCCACAAGTCAGACTTGTGTGTACCACACGCTTATTACTCATAATCGCTTTCTCTATATAACGATACAACGAATGGGGCTGTAGGGCAAATGAAGAAAAACCCACACAGTCAGACTGCGTGGGTTCGAAGGCGGGCGTGCTCACGGCACGCCCGCCCCAAAGAACGTGCTAGTGATCGATTAGCCGCAAGGCCATCTCGATCGCTTCATCGGCATGATGCGTCCACTCGCTTTTGTTCCATGACGAGATTCTCTGCAGGACGAGATCGTCATGCGTAGTATCTCGGTAACGCACACCGAGCAAGGCAACCATTGGGATGTCCCAACGTTCGGCCGTACGGAAGACTTCTAGGTTGTCATATCCGACAGTGATGATGGCATCGCATGAGCGGGTAAACACGGATATCCGCGATTCATATTCTGTCCTTTCGCCATGTATCCCATCCGTCATAATCCGGATCGCACCGTCTTTGCAGGTAACCAGTTCCTGTTTGCGATTGCACAAACCGATTGCAAGGCCTCCAGTACTTTCGGCACCCAGCGCCGCTGCATCAGTCAGTTCTCTATAATCGCGCTCGAAAAACACGATGTGCCCTCGGCGTCCGATCTCAGCGCCGACTGCAAAGAGAGCACTTCGAATTGCGGCTTTCTCTTTTTCACTTAGGCGCATAGAGGTCCAGCTATCTTTACCGTCGCCCCAACGATCCTTGACGACTTCAATGTAAGAGCTCTGCGCGATAACGCCGATTTGCAGTTTGCGTGCCATTTCGATTTCCTTTCGCTCTGGTTGATTAACGATTCCCATACCGCTCGAACAGATCACGGTATTCGGCCACCTCTTCGTCGCTTGCCCATCCCCAGAAGGGGTAGTAAATGACGCGTTCGCGCGAGCCGTCTTCTTTCTCACGCCAGCATGGCTGAATGTCGTACATCGGCATGATTTCGCCGCTCCGCCCGAACACGTAGACATTCCTCCAGTTTTTCCAATAGCCCGTCTCGGCGATGAAGATTTTTTCACGATTCCAATCCTCCAAGACGTACATTTTTTCTGTGTAGTCGTAAGGAGACCTCTTTTTGCAAAGGGCGACATCCCCCGGCGGTTCAAATCGTGGACCCCAGTCGTGCGGCATGATCCTACTTTCTGTTGTGAATGAACATACTCTCGCGAACAAGAAACCCCCTCGCGAGAGGGGGTTGAGTTGATCCGAAAAAATACTATCAACGCAATCCTCTCCCGCGCGAGGCGCGTGCGTGATGATGCAAACGATTGATGATGAGGCGGTAGCCGCCGAGCTCGCCTTGGAGCCATTTAGAGACGCGAGCGATGGTGGTGGAGCTCAGGCCTGTTTTCTTTTGGATCTGCGAATAGGGGACATTGGCAGAGAGCAATTCGGCCGTCTGGAAGCGTTTGGCGAATTCAGCAATCTCTTCTTCGGTAAGCAGATCACGCAAAAAACGCTCCGCTTCGTTTGCGGTTTTAAGCGCCAACACAGCATCAATAAGAGCCTTATTTTCCTGCCTTTTCCAATCCATACGGGCACTTTAGCAAAGTGCAGTACTTTAGTCAAGTGGAGTCAAGTAGAAGTGTGGACAGGTCTCCTTGCATAATTTTTCAAAAGGTGTACAATTTACAGATGAACTCCATACCGTCATATTTCTACATTCGAACGCGAGCATCCTTGAGATTCGAGGCTGCTTAGAGCGTTGGTGATCTACACAAACTTTCAATCGCGGCCTCGAATCTCGAGGTCGTTTTTCGTTTGGTGCGATCTTAACCGAGCGCACTCGACGGTGCGTTCTTTACAAAGAGGGGAAACATGCAGGAATGCGCCTATTGCCGCAGGAATATTCCCGAGGGAAGAGAGGTAACCCATACCGACAACCAGCCGTATCATGGGCGGTGTCGGAATCTGGTGGTCATCCATAGTATTTCACCGGAAAATTATCCTCGTCGAACCGATCCTGTGTCGTCCGAACAAGATGGGAGGTGATCATGGGTATGCCAACATTCCGCATTCTCGCGGAGAAACTGCAAGCCGAAGGCTGGCTTCACACCAGGCCACGCGAGCTGGCTCGCCATTTTCACAGCGATCGGGCCGTACTGTTCAAGACCAGCGAAAAGGTGGGTGTTCATACACCATACGCTTTTGCCCTGCGACGGGAACCGACCGAGCAGAGGTCGGAATGGCCTGTGCAGGTCTGGATCGACGGTGCGTATGAAAAGCGGATAGTCGCGGAAAAGCTTCTGCGCGATCTTCTCGAGAAGACGAAGATCCCGGGCACGCGCCTTGTGCTGGCGAGCGCCGACCCGCATGTCATTTTGGCCGCTCAAGCCTGTGGCTGGGGCCCAAATCCCGACGGTGGCCATCCTCTGCTCGTGGTGAGCTGAGGTCGAGTTCAAATTGGGGCGCGCGCGGCTTGGCCGTGCGCGCCCTCTCTTATTGTCGCTTAGCCCAGAGCTCCTTGAGGGGTTCCATTTTGGAATCCTATCAGATCTTGATGACCTTTTCCCAGGGGCGATCAGCGACGCCTGCCCGACTCCCATCGGGAGGCGGGCCGAAGTGGCCGTAGGCGGCCGTAGCTTGATAGATGGGGCGGCGCAGGTCGAGGCGCTCGATGATGGCCGCTGGGCGGAAGTCGAAATGCTTGTTCACGATAGCCGTCAGATTTTTACCCCTGTCATCGAAGGCTTCTACCATGACCGGCTCAGCGCGGCCGATCGCGTAGGCTACACTCACGAGCACTTTTTTGCCATAGCCATTGGCGACGAGATTCTTTGCGACAAATCGGCACATATATGCCGCCGAGCGATCAACTTTCATCGGCTCTTTGCCCGAGAAGCAGCCGCCACCGTGTGGCATGAGACCGCCGTAGGTATCTACCTGAATCTTGCGGCCCGTCAGACCCGCGTCGGCCATAAAGCCGCCTTGCACGAAGCGACCGGTGGGATTCACCAGTATCTCGATGTTTTTGGTCGAGCCCAGTATGGGCGTGAAAAGATGCTTGATCAATTGCTTGCGTATTTCTTCTTGTGACACTTTACTGTCGTGCTGAGTCGAGCACAGCGCGGTCAACACTTTTCCTTTGGATACGGTGACTTGCGTCTTGCCATCGGGGCGTAGCCATTTGAGTGTGCCGTCGCGGCGGAGCTTTTCGAGCCTTCGAGCAAGCGCATGGGCAAGCACCACACCAAGCGGCAGCATCTCCTTGGTCTCATTGGTGGCGTAGCCATACATAATGCCCTGGTCGCCGGCGCCGCCCGTATCCACGCCCTGTGCGATGTCGGGGGATTGCTGCGCCACGCGCACGATGACTTCAAGCTTGTCGGTGTAGCCAATATCCTTATAGACCTTGCGGGCTATCTTTTCAAAATCTACCTTTGCTTTTGTCTTGACCTCGCCGCCGATCATAAGCGTGCCGTGCGAGCCAAAGGTCTCCACACCGGAGCGGGTAAGGGGATCTTGCGCGATCATGGCATCAAGAATCGCATCGGATATTTGATCGCAAACTTTGTCGGGATGCCCTGCAGTGACGCTCTCGACCGTGTATCTCTCTAATAGATGAAACATAGGGATAGATTTTAGGGACTGGGTAATAGGGGTTAGTAAATGCAAACAGAGAATCTTATAATAATTAATAAACGAAAAATCTCCCGAATAGGGAGATGTTTTCGCAAATATCTTCCCATAAGGGCTGGTTGGCACCGGCCTCAACAAATCGTTGAAGTGGTTGTCGGCGGTTCATAGGGCCAGTCCCTCCCCGCGCTCTTGATACTTTCACACACCTGCGCAGGATTCTATACATTGCGCATGTGCCGCGCAAGGGGATAATGTACCAATGAGAAAAATCGTATTGGCGTCAAGTTCGCTGCGGCGCCGCGAAATACTTCAGCATGCGGGCATTCCATTCATCGTCGACCATCCCGACATCGAAGAACATAAGCCGCAAGGCGTTTTGCCCGCACAATTGGTGAAGAATCTCGCGCTTGCAAAAGCTCTTGCTGTTGCTCCTCGGTACAAAGACGCCATCGTTATTTCAGCAGACACCATTGTCGCGTTCGGTAAAAAAATATGTGGCAAGCCTCAGGGCGAGAGAGAAGCGCACACTATCTTGCGCACACTGTCTGGCAGGGAGCACGTCGTATGGACGGGATTTTGCATCGTTGATACACGATCGGGCGAGTGGATCGTGCGTGCCGAAAAAGCGCGTGTGTGGATGCGCGACCTATCTGATCGCGATATCAAACGGTACACCATCTCTGGTGAGTCGCTGAAAGCAGCGGGCGGCTATTCCTTACATGCCGGCGGCTCCGTCCTGACGGAAAGAATAGACGGCGATATCAACACCATCCTCGGCCTGCCACTTTCCGCGATCCTCAAAGAGCTTAAGAAATTCGGCGTTCGCGTCTGATCCGTCGGCTGGCCAACGCATTGCGCTTGTCCTCAAAAAGGTATACAGTGAGCCAAATTATGAAGAAAATCGTCCGCATCGGCGGTGGCAGTGGCGGCTACACGCTCTTGCGCGGCCTCAAGGAATTTCCCCTCGATATCACTGCGGTCTTTACATCCTTCGACTCCGGCGGCTCCGCGGGTATTCTGCGCGACGAATTTGGCGTACTCCCGCCGGGGGATGTGCGCCGCGGCCTCCTAGCACTCGCCGATGAGAAACAAGCCGAGATCTTGCGCGAGTTGTTCAACTTCCGCTTTGAGAATCCCGCCCGACCGAAGGGCATCGGTCATTCGGGCGGAGGCAATAGCTCTCTCTCCGGTCACTCTTTTGGTAATCTTTTCTTGGTCGCGCTTGCCTCGATCTATGGTGGTGAGATCGAAGGTATCCAGAAAGCATCAGAACTTCTTAATATAAAAGGTAAGATTTTTCCCGTATCACTCGACCAATCCAATGTACATGCGGTCTTGGAAGATGGCACCCAGATCGTCGGTGAGACCAATGTCGACATTCCGAAACACAATGGCGACCTGCGGATCAAAGAAATGTTCCTCGATCCGCCTGCGCGCATTTACGAAGGGACCGCCGCGGCGATACGATCAGCGGACATCATCGTCATTGGTCCGGGTGATCTGTATTCCTCGCTGGTACCGACCCTGCTCACGGTGGGTATGAAAGAAGCGCTTGCGGCGAGCAAGGGGAAAAAGATCGTCGTGTGCAACCTCATGACCAAATGGGGAGAGACTAACGACTTCAAGGCCTCCGATATGGTACGTGAGCTTTCCCATTACAGCGGTATCGAGAAATTCGACTATGCGATCTGCAATACCAAACAAATAGAGCCGAAACTTGCAGCAAAGTATGCTAACGAGAAGCAGTACCCGATGGTATGTGATGAGGCGCTTTCGAGGTACGCCAACACGGTCATCACGGGCGATTATTTTATCGCCGCCGATATCGCCCGCCATGATTCTGAGAAGTTGGCGAGAGTCATTTCTGAGTTATGATGTCTTCTATGCGTGGGTGGTGGATAGTGGTCGTTGCGCTACTCCTGATCATTGTCGGGCTCTTGGTCGTGTTGGTTGTTGTACCTACCCCATCAGCGCCATCTGCTCTGGTGGCCACTTCTACAGTTCCTACAGAAACCACTGCAACGACCTCGCCGCTCTCAGAGCGCATCTTGATAACCTCGCCCAAGCAAAATGCGACAGTGGCGCACATGTTTGATGTCGTTGGTCAAGCACCAGGCAATTGGTACTTTGAAGCGAGTTTCCCCGTACAGGTGCGCGATGAAGAAGGTAACGTCGTTGGACGTGCGGTAGCCCAAGCCCAGGGCGACTGGATGACGACTGGAGCCGTCCCGTTCACGGCGAGTGTCACCATTGATGCGGCCTATCACGGCGCCGCCAATCTCATTTTGCTCAAAGACAATCCCTCCGGTTTGCCGGAGCACGACGATGCGGTGGAAATATCCATCGTGATAGAGTAGCGGTATGACCCAAACAGGTAGGGCACCAGCGACGATCTTGGCACTCGGCATCATCGTAGCCGCCCTCATTGGCGCGTATGCTTTTATCAGCGTTCGCTCTGCCGACAATACGATCCAGGTAACCGGCTCTGCCATACAAGACGCGACGGCTGACACCGCGAAATGGACGGTCTCGGTGTCGCGTATTGCAACACAAGAGGAAATTGGGTCGGCGACCAGTCGCGTCGCGGATGACGCACAGCAGGTCATCAATTTCTTCAACACTGCCGGCATCACCCCTGAGAATATCTCCACAACGCCGGTCTTTGCGGACCAGGTATATTCATCTGACCCAAACGCGCCGACCAGGTACAATGTGCGCGAAGACATTTCGATACAATCCAACGACCCCGCGCTCGTCGAGAAGCTGTCCAAACAGATAAGCTCGCTCGCGCGGAAGGGCATCCTCGTCTCGCCGCAACAACCTGAATACTATGTGACAACCCTGCCGAAACTGCGCGTCGCGCTCATCGGGCGCGCGGTGCAGGATGCAAAAGCGCGCGCCATGGAAATTGCCAGCTCCACGGGTCAGCATGTGGGCGCACTGAAAGCCGCCTCGAGCGGTGTGGTGCAGGTCATGGAGCCTAATTCGGTGGACGTATCAGATTACGGCTCGTACGACACTCGCACGATCGATAAGCAGGTGATGGTCACCGCCCGCGCCACCTTTTTCCTTAAATAGCATATGGATCCCGCGCGTCGTGCGCGAGCACGCAAAATGGTCGTGTGGCTGAAGTCGCATTACCCAAAGCCCAAGAGCGAATTGTGCTACGCAACGCCCTTCCAATTCGTGGTTGCGGTGATGCTCTCGGCGCAGTGCACCGACAAAGTGGTGAATCGGGTGACCGAGCCGCTTTTTAGGAAATACAAAACACCTCACGATTTCGCACGAGCAAACCTCGCAACGTTCACTAAAGAAATTTCTTCAATAACTTTTTTCCGCAACAAGGCCAAAGCCGCCATCGCGTCAGCGGAAAAGATAGAGTCAGATTTTGATGGCAAAGTGCCCAAAGACGAGAAAGCGCTCCAAACACTGCCCGGTGTCGGCTACAAAACGGCGCACGTCATCATGGGTGAGTTGTTCGACGAGTGGTCAGGGATCCCCACCGACACGCATGTGCGCCGCTTTGCATTGAGGTTTAACCTCACTGACAGCAAGGATCTCAATAAAATCTCAAAAGATCTCGAAGCCCTCATCCCGAAAAAAGATTGGAAATACGTCAACAACGGCCTCGTGCTCTACGGCCGCTACATTTGCAAAGCCAACAAACACGACTGCGCGCAGCATGGTCTAACGAAATTATGGCCGGAAGCGGCGAAGCGATGGCCGAAAGCGAAATAATCAGAAACCGCGTTTGAGGCGACGGGCGGTTTCCACTGCGTAGTTGATGATGTATTTTCTACTTAATGGCATATCCATGGCATGCAGATATTCTTCGACGAAGCCGCCGAAGCCTTTTTTGAAAAGCGAGAGGCCCGCCCATGGGTGGCGGGGTTTGTTCTCCGGCGAAATACCCCAGAAGTTGTACAGTGTACAGCCGCGGCGCTTGGCTTCTTGGATGACCCGCCACTGAAGCAAATAGGAAACATTCGAGCCGCTTGCGTCGGAGAATGAACCCGAGTGGTGGTAAAAGGCTTGTCCGTTGTAGAAGATAATGACGGCCGCGGCAACAATGACGCCGTCGTGCTTTCCAAAGAAAAAAAGCGCACCTGCCTGCGCCCCGCCTGCGCGGGCAGGAGGCAGGCCCTGATCTGCGGCAAAGAGTTCAAATTCCTTTCGTAAGTCGCTTTTTTTGAATACGGTAAAGCGTTGGCGTTTTGCGGTCGCCTCGTACACGGGCCAGAATTGTTCGATATCGTCGGGATTCGCGCTCTGCATGATCTCGACTCCTCCTGCGTCGAGTTTTCTTATCAGATAGCGGGTCGTCTTGCGCATCTCTTTAAGCAGTTGGTCTTCCGGCTTGGTGATGTCGAGCATCCACGCCAATTCTGGATGCATGTGTATGGGCGCACCGCGGAATCCCATAGAGCGATATATCGCTTTATTTTCTGGCGTGTCGTGCGCAAGAGGACAGACGCGCAGGAAGACGCATCCTTCGACGGTGGCTATAGCTGTCGCGCGCGCGAGGATCGTGCGCGTAACGTTGCTCTTGTTCTCACTGCGCGCAATGACCGGGCCGTGCGGTATCAAGATAAAGGATCCGCGACGCGCAGAGATCTTGATCAAGAGTGCGACAGCGACGAGATCACTGCCACGCCTCATGCCGATGCGGAATATCTTCGAGCCACCCTGTGCATTCGTTTCGCCCCAATCCCATGATTGCAGAAAACTGTGCGGCTGCTCTGCATGCAAAAAAGCCTCCCACTCCTCTTTACGAATGACAGCTTCAGGATCGTGTTCCATGATCGTGTGCAAGAAAGCGATGTACCTCATCGGCGATCTGCTTCGCCGTTTCGGACGAGACGTTGATATGCGTCGGTAGGTTTACGATGGTGTCGGCTACACCCTCTGCGTTCGGACAGGTGCCATAGCGATACGACGTCTTGTCGATATATTTTCTGGGTGCTATCGGCGCATCGTACCAGATATCGCTCACGTGTATCCCACGCGTGCGCAAGTATGTTATCAATCCGTTTCGGTCATGCACGATGATAGGGAAGCGGAGGTTGGCGGATCGATCTATAGATGCCACGGCGCTGCGGACGCAGACGCTCGGGTCCAAAGCAGCAGCGTAAATGTGCGCGATGCGTCGGCGGTGCTGTGTCAGATATTCCAATTCTTTGAACTGCGACAGCGCGATACCTGCTTGCCAGCTTGGCATCGTGCGCAGCTCGCGTTCGCCATCAAGCGGACGCGGCAACAGATGCAGTGCGCGGGCGATCGTGTGGAGGAACTTCCCGATGCCGAATCTGTACCAGAAGCGGATTTTCCATGTGGTGATGGGATACAGGCGTTCTTTCGCCTGGCGACCCAGAGATGGAGTGTTCTTCGGTTCGGTGATATATGCATAGTGCGTGCCCCGCATCACGAGCGCGCCACCGGAAACAGAATCGATCACTTTGTCCTGGCTGAATGAGAGAATGACGGCATCGCCGAGCGTGCCCGCCTCGACTCGCTCGCTCGTCGGGCGAGGCTGGCCCGCCTCCGTGCCATCTTCATACACGGCACCGATCGAGTGCGCGAGGTCTTCGATAAGTGCGATACCGCGCTCTTTGCACAGTGCGGCGATCTCTTGTGCATTGCATGGGTAGCCGAGCGTATTTTGAATGACGACTGCTTTGATGTTCGCGTTCGTTTCCAGCGCTGCGCGCAGCGTTTCCGCAGAAAAATCCAGCCCGTCTTCGGCGATGTCGAGAAAAATCGGCGTGTATCCACCGTCCACCACCGCATCGTGGAGCGCGATGCACGTGAAGCCGTTGATCGCGACCATTGCACCAGCCTTGTCGCCAATGATCGCCCGAAGTCCGAGGAGTAGTGCATCGCGGCCTTTGTACGTCAAGGTCGCGCGGCCGCCGTATCTTTTTTCGAGATACGTGAGCAGTTCTCGGCGTTTTGAGTCACGTCCGAAAGAGAAGAGTATCTTCAGTGCGGGCACGAAGGTGTGATTCGAACCGAGTGAGTTGAAGGTGGTCATGCAGAGATAAAATCGAGAACGAGGCGCGCGACCTCCTCGGGATGTGTGATGTGCGGAGAGTGCCGTGCTCCGTCGATGACGACCATCTTCGAGTCCACGATGCCGCGATGGATCGTTTCACCCGCTTTCCTCGGCGTGGTGCGGTCGTCGGTCCCCCATATTACGAGGGTTGGTGCAGTAATGCGGTCAAGGATCGTGCGCGCATCGAAAGCGACCAGGTTCGTCATGGTCTTTTTCATGTTGGGCGTGGCGCGACGGTAGTCTGTCTCACGGATGAGTTTATACAAAAATGCACGGATAGTATCCGACCGCGTGATTGCGCCACCTACTTTCGCCACGGCGCGAAAGACGGTACGCTTGATCTTGCGGAATCCGGTGGGCGGGATGCCAGCGCTGTCTTCCAGAATGAGCCGCGCGACACGCTCAGGATATTCCGCTGAGAATGCCATCGAGATGCGGCCACCATTGGAATGGCCGTAGAGCATTACTTTTTCCTGGTTGCCGATCGTTTCCTTCAACCATTCGACGTACTCATCAAGTGTCCACACAGGGTCAGTGCCGTCTGAGAGTCCGGGAATTTTGAGAAATTCGATATCGACCACCCCTCGTGCTTTGAGTATGGAGACCAGCGAAGCCCACGTGGCATCCGGTTCATACGTCCAGCCGTGCAAGATAAATAATTTCATACTCCCCATTGTGCTCTCTTTTTCTGCCACACGGGCTCGCGGCGGCACAATTTTTCGACATCCTTTTTTTCGGCGAGCATGTGCTCGATAATACCCTCCAAAAATCGTGCGCCTTTAAATACAAGAATTTCTCCACCTTCAATGGCATTCGGCAGAGCGTTTACCACTTCTTCTGGATATATATACGAATCAACTCGTACGCTGCTTTTCTCGAGTATCGGAAGCACGAATTTCCGGCTGCGCGGGCCCACCAACATGACGCGTGCAAAGTTGCCATGGGCTATCATCTGGGCAACTTTTTCGTGCTCTTCGCCTTCGTAGCCACCCTGCTCGGTCATGTCGCCGAAGACGAGCCATTTTTTGTCAGGCAATTCTTTGACGAGGTTCAAGATCGCCTCCACCGACGAAGTATTGGCGTTGTACGAGCTATCGATGATGGTCGTATTCTTGATGCCGCGAAAGATAGAACTGCGTCCCGGCGGTTGCGTAAAATGCGATAGGTCGGTGGTCGGTTGGATACCGAAATAGTGCGCGACGGCGGCGGAAGCGGCTATTGAGCGGAACGCTTCTTGGGGCAGGAGGTAGGGGAGTGAATAACGCGCCCCATACAGTTCAAATTCCACTCCTGCGATCGACACGCTGTAGCTTTGCAGATCGCGCTCAGTAATACCGGAAACTGTTGCGTGCGTGCGCTCCGCCTCACCCATAATTCGTGCATCGTCGCTATTCACGATGCAGAGCTTGCTCGCGTGTTCCAGAAAGTATCCATACTCATACGCAATCGCCTCGTCGACATTCTCGAATATTCCACTGCGGACCGTGTATTCAAATTGCGCGCTGTGCGTGCGTGCGCAATTGAGCCACACCACCACTTCGGGCTTCAACATCTCGCTCAAGAATTTTCCCTCGCCGGGGCGGTCGCAATCGGCTTCGACGACATATATCGTGTCGGAAGGCGCCGTGCCCCATGCGCGAAGTGGCGCCTGAAAGGCGAGCGCGAACCATCTCCAGCGCGAACCGGCCGCCGTCTCAAGATCGAGAATGTCGAAGGGAATGCCGAAACTGCTGTTGCGATGATGCGTATAGCGCGCTTTCGCGCCGAGCCGTGCCTCCACCATATGCAGCGCCGTCGTCTTGCCATTGGAGCCAGTAATGACCACGATGCGCGGCTTCCACCGGCGGAGGCGTATGTTTGCAAAGAACCCAAAATACGCCGCTACCGGAAAATACAGAGCATTTTTGAGCCGTTTCAACATCGTCCAAGAATACTACAGACGGGCTCGCCGAGCGACGCTCGGGAGGGTAGTATGTTTCCATGAACGATAAGCGAAGGGTTGCCGTGTTCGACGTAGATGGAACCATCTTCCGCTCCAGTTTGTTGATAGAGCTGGTGCAGGCGCTCATAGAGAGCGGCGCATTTCCAGGAAGCGCGCGAAAACTATTTGAACACGAACAAGATCTCTGGCTCGATCGCGAGGGCGACTACCAGGCCTACATCGACGCGGTCGTAAAAGCCTTCCGCAAACACCTGAAGGGCGTACACTATGGCACGCTCGCCGATTGCGCGAAGCTCGTGGTGGACGCGCACTGGAAACACACCTATCGCTACACGCGCGACTTGCTCAAAGAACTGAAGCAGAAGGATTATTTTCTGCTCGCTGTCTCGCACTCGCCCAAAACCGTGCTCGACAAATTCTGCCCGCGCCTCGGTTTCGACAAGACCTACGGCATCCTCTACGAGACCGGTCCGCAAGACCTTTTCACTGGCGAAGTGGTAGAGGAGCATCTCATCGCTAATAAAGCCAACATCGTTCGCCGCGCGGTCGAAAAAGAGAACCTCACGCTCGCACACTCTATAGGCGTGGGGGACACCGAAAGCGACATGCCGTTCCTGGAACTGGTCGCCAAGCCCATCTGCTTCAATCCCAATCAGAAACTGTATCGGACGGCCAAACGACTGGGATGGAAGGTCGTCGTTGAACGAAAAGATGTTGTCTACCAACTCTGACATCAAAAAGTTCCGACAAGCTGTCTGGAACTATTACAAAAAACACGGGAGAAATACTCTTCCGTGGAGAAAGACAAAAGATCCATACAAAATTCTCGTGTCGGAAATAATGCTCCAGCAAACGCAGGTGCCGCGTGTGATAGAAAAGTACGAAGAATTCCTCAAAGCATTCCCGAATGTTCGTGCACTGGCCAAAGCGCCATTGTCAGACGTGCTTAAGGTCTGGAGCGGCATGGGCTACAACCGCCGCGCAAAATTCTTGCGCAACGTCGCAAAAACCATCATGCTAACTTTTCGCGGTCGCGTGCCGGTAGCACGTGACGATTTGAGAGCATTGCCAGGGGTGGGGCCCTATACCGCCTCGGCGGTGCGGGTTTTCGCGTTCAATGAACCGGACATTCTCATCGAAACCAACGTCCGCGCGGCCATTATCCATCATTTTTTTGCAGATACACTTAAAGTACGCGACCGCGCAATCTTAGTGTATGCGGAAAAAGCGGCGAACGGGCAAGATCCGCGCACGTGGTATTGGGCGCTCATGGATTATGGCGCGCACTTGAAACGCAGGGGTGTGCGCAACAATCACCGCAGTGCACACTACACGCGGCAGTCGAAGTTTGAAGGAAGCCTACGACAGGTGCGGGGGATGCTATTACGCGAATTACAGTCTGGCTCGCTTACCGACGCCGCTGTGAGGCGACGCCTCGAGGCGTCGCCTCTATACGCGAAGGCGCTGGAGGGATTGGCACGGGATGGGTTGATTCAAAATAAAAAGGGAATGTGGCGGATTGCATAAAACACGAAGGCGGGGGAGGGGCTTCGG
>Ga0080064_1002862_pt1 | contig 27373 bp, 26 predicted proteins | sample Subgrocontami54m_FD_69260 | JGI IMG/M metagenome (GOLD analysis project Ga0080064, IMG submission 69260) | Subsurface groundwater microbial communities from S. Glens Falls, New York, USA - GMW46 contaminated, 5.4 m (SPADES assembly) (version 2) ...
CCCCGCGCACCATGCCGGGGGGGTGTCTCCGACACCCCGGGCCCCCCCTCGCCCCCCCCGCCTTTTGATGTTCAAAAAAGGGGGGGTTTCGGGGTCCCCCCGGGGGGGCGGGGGCGGCAGCCCGCTCGCGAAGCGACGGCTCGCTCGACAATGCAGCATGCGCCGACGATGTAGCGTTCGCCGACGATGCTGATCACACACTGACTCTCCACCGCTGACATACAACAACGGCGACCCTGCCGCCGATGGCGGAGCTTTGCCTGCACGCCCGAGGATTGAATGGACGACCTTGCCATCATCGATCGGTTCACGGACACCTTCAGCCGCTACATCGATAGCGGCTTTGGGCTACTGGCGGGCGATGTGGCGTTTCTGACGAGTGTGCTGGTGGCGATCGACATTACGCTCGCGGGACTGTTCTGGGCGCTGATGGGCGAGGACAACGTCCTGGCGCAGCTCATCCGCAAGGTGCTCTACATCGGATTCTTTGCCCTTCTGCTCAACAACTTCAAGGGCCTGGCCGACATCGTCTTCCAGTCGTTTGCGGGGCTGGGCTTGAAGGCGTCGGGGGCGTCGATGACCGCTGCGGATCTGATGCGGCCGGGCTTCGTCGCGTCGACCGGGTTCACGGCGTCGCGGCCGCTGCTGGAGAAGGCCGGCGAGCTGATCGGCATCACCTCGTTCTTCACCAACTTCGTCACCATCGTCGTGCTGATGCTGGCGTGGCTGATCGTGCTGCTGGCGTTCTTCGTGCTGTCGGTGCAGCTCTTCATCACCATCATCGAGTTCAAGTTGACGGTCTTGGCCGGCTTCGTGCTGGTGCCGTTCGCGCTGTTCGGGCAGACGGCGTTCCTGGCCGAGCGCGTGCTCGGCAATGTGATTTGCGCCGGTATCAAGATGATGGTGCTGGCGATCGTGGTCGGCATCGGCGCGTCGCTGTTTGGCTTGGCTATCCGTCCCAGCGGCGAGATCACGCTGACGCAGGCTGCCTCCACCATCCTGGCCGCGATTGCCGTATTCGGCCTGGCCGTGTTCGTGCCCGGCATTGCTGCTGGCCTCGTGTCAGGTGCGCCGCAACTCGGCGCCGGCGCGGCCGTCGCCACTACGGCGGCGCTCGGTGGCACCGCCATTGCCGGCGGCATGCTGGCCGCCGGCGGCGCTCGCCTCGCAGGCCGTGCCACGGGCGGGGCCATCAAGGCCGCCGCCTCGCTGACCGGCCGGGTCGGCGCCGCATATGAGGCAGGCGGCGCACGCGGTGTCGCCCGCCCCACCACGACTGCGCCCGCCTCGCGCATGATCGCGTCGGGCGCGGCGCCCGTCCGCGATGCCTACAGGCAAGGGGCCGCGCAGGGCTACCGCGATGCGCGGCCGCCATCCGATCCGGGTGACCCTGGGCGTGGCGCCGATGCTCTAGCGAGGGGCGCAAAGCAACCCGACGCTCCGGCTTGGGCGCAGAGCCTGGCACGCCGGCAGCGCACCACCCAGGCCGGTCTGGTTGCCGCGCAGGCGCTGCGCGAGGGCGATCGCCCGGCGAGCGGCGGCGGCCCCGATCTCAAAGACAAGAGCTGAGGCGAGACTGAGGGAGATGAGACAATGACATTCAAGCGTTCGACCTTGCGCTACGGCGAGACGCCCGAGCCGGTGACGCCTTACCAGAAGGCTGCCCAAATCTGGGACGAGCGCATCGGCAGCGCCCGCGTGCAGGCACACAACTGGCGGCTGATGGCACTCGGCAGCCTTGTGCTCTCGCTGATCCTGGCGGCGATCCTGCTGTGGATCGGACGCTCCGGCTCGGCGATGCCGTATATCGTCGAGGTCGACCCACGCGGTGGGGCGCGCGCGGTGGGACCCGCGGCGGAGAGCTACAAGCCGAGCGACGCGCAGATCGCCTTCCACCTGGCGCGCTTCGTCGACAACGTCCGTTCGCTGTCGATCGATGCCGTCGTGGTGCGCCAGAACTGGCTCAAGGCCTACGACTTCGTCACCGACCGCGCGGCCGTGACGCTCAACGAGTACGCCAGGGATAACGACCCCTTCGCCAAGGTCGGCCGCGAGACCATTGCCGTGGAGGTCACCAGCGTGGTGCGGGCGTCGGACACTTCGTTCCAGGTGCGCTGGCTGGAGCGGATCTTCGAGGGCGGCGCTGTCAAGGACACCAAGTGGCTTACCGGCCTGTTCTCCATCGTCATCACCCCACCCAGGACCGTCGAGCTGGTGCGCAAGAACCCGCTGGGCATCTACGTGCACGCTTTCAACTGGTCGCAGGACGTCAACCGGGGAGAGTCGAAATGAGCACACCCCGCGAACTCGCATGCTTCTGGGTGGCGGCCCTGGCCGTTGGCGCCTGCGCCACCCCCGCACAGGTGCCGGAGATCCCGATCCTCGACAGCCCCGCATTCAAAGAAGCCAAACGCGAGCCGGAGCCGAAGCCACCGGTGCAGTACGTCGAGGTGCCGAAGCCGTTGCCCCTGCCCGGCCAGCTGAAGCCGCTGCCGAAGGCGACCGAGAAGCAGAAAGACGAGCGCTCGCCGAAGGAGCGCATCGCAGGCGCCAACGCCGCCGCCCGCATCGACCCCGTCAAGGACGGCTACATCAATGCCATCCAGGTCTACCCCTACACCAAGGGCGCGCTCTATCAGCTCTACGCCGCCGTCAACCAGGTCACCGACATCGCGCTCGAGCCGGGCGAGAGGCTCGTATCCGTCTCAGCCGGAGACACGCTGCGCTGGGTCGTCGGCGACACCAGCAGCGGCGAAGGCAAGGACGGACAAGTCCATATCCTGGTGAAGCCGATCGGCGCCGATCTCGAGACCAACCTCGTCATCACCACGGAGCGCCGCACCTACCACTTGGAGATGCGATCCTCGCAGTCGACCTACATGGCGTCCGTGTCATGGACCTATCCGGCGTCCGAGCTGATATCGCTCAGGAAGCAGCGCGGCGAGGCCGAAGCCGCGGCGACAGCCGTCGCTGATACCGGCGTCAACATCGACCAGCTGCGGTTCCGCTATCGCATCGAAGGCGACGCGCCCTGGAAGCCGCGCCAGGTGTTCGATGACGGTGCCAAGGTCTACATCCAGTTTCCGTCAGGCCTGGCCCAGAGCGAGGCGCCACCGCTGTTCGTCATCGGACCGGACGGCAAGCCGGCGCTGGTCAACTACCGCGTGCGCGGCACGACCTACATCGTCGACCGCCTGTTTGCGGCGGCTGAGCTGAGGCTCGGCACGGCACCGCAGCGCATCGTGCGGATCGTGCGCACCGATGCCGTCTGGCGGGAGACGCAGCCATGACCGGCCCCGATCGCACAGACCCTGCCGACAGCGAATCCAAGGTGGTGCCCGAGGCACTCGAGCTGCGGGCACGGCCGCAGCCTGTGACACGCATCAACCGCAAGGTGTTGATCGGCGGCGCGGCAATGGTCTTGCTCTTCATTTCGGCGATCGTGCTGGTGGCCCTGAAACCACCATCCCTGCGTATCGCCAACCCACAAGAGCTCTTCAATGTCGACCACAAGCCGATCACGGATGGGCTGTCCAAGCTGCCCTCCACCTATGACGGGGTGCGTCCCGACAAGAAGATTGATGCCGGCAAGAGCCCAGTAGCCGTGACGCCGGGCGTCCGCCAATTGACGGAGCCGACGAGCGATCCCGTCGCCGAGGCGGAGCGCGTCGAGAAGGCCCGCCTCGCGCGCATGGCCGGCCAGGCTCGCGAGTCACAAGTGTTCTTCCGCCTGCAGCTGAAGGCGCAACCGCGCGCGGCGCCCGCCGCCGAAGCGCGTCCCGATCCCATTCCGCGCCCGAGTCCGATACCGGCGGAGGGAGATCTGACAACGCTGTCCGCGTTGCGTGCGGCCGGCCGCGCCAGAGCCATTGCGGCCGGCGATATTGATGGTCTGGCGAACGACACGTCGGATCAGACGCGCAAGCTCTCCTTCCTGAAATCAGGCCCCGAGAAGGAAATCTACAACCCGCACGGTCTGCAGAAGCCGGCATCGCCGTACCAGCTGATGGCCGGCACCATCATCGCCGCCAGCATGGTCAGTGGCCTCAACTCGGATCTGCCGGGCTTCGTCATCGCCCAGGTGACCGAGCACGTCTACGACACGGTCTCCGGCCGCTACCTGTTGATCCCGCAGGGCGCCCGGCTCGTGGGCAAATACGACAACGTCATCGCCTTCGGCCAGGAACGCGCGCTCGTGGTCTGGCAGCGCATCATCCTGCCCGACGGCAGCTCGATCGTGATCGACAATCTGCCGGCCACCGACACCGGCGGCTATGCCGGCCTGGCCGACGAGGTCGATCTGCACACCTGGAAGCTATTGAAGGGCGTCGCGCTGGCGACCGTGCTCGGCGTCGGCAGCCAGCTCGCTTTCGGAAGTGGCAGCAGCCTTGGCGACAGCGATCTGGTCAAGGCGCTGCAGCAGTCGACGCAGTCGACCACCAACCGTGCGGGACAGCGCCTGGTCGAACGCAACCTCAACGTTCAGCCGACCATCACCGTGCGCCCGGGCTGGCCGCTGCGGGTGATCGTGCACAAGGACCTCGTATTCCCCTATCGAGCACCATCATCGCCATGAAACGCAACAACTGGAGGACTGCTACCCATGCCCGTGATCGGAACGTTCTCGGCCGTCAAGGATGGCTATGCCGGCACCATACGCACCCTCACCATATCAGCCAAGGTCAGTATCCTCGCCAACGATCGCAAGGAAACCGATGGCGCGCCCGACTTTCGCATCATGGCGGGCACCGCCGAGATCGGCGCCGCCTGGCGCAAGACCAAGCAGGGCTCGGAGGACACCTATCTGCGCGTCAAGCTGGATGATCCGACCTTGCCCCACCCCATCTGGGGCGCGCTACTCGAGGCCACAGAGGACGGCGTCGCGCGACTTGTCTGGCGACGGGAAAGAAAAGCAGACAGCTAGAGCCCGGGCTCGTCGTCCGACCGCAGTCACGACGAGCCTGCAATCGCAGCCCGAGCCCAACCGATCTCCTGAAAGTCAGCGCAGCCTTTTTTGCCGGAGCCTTCTCATGTCGCGAGGTCGTCTCATCGTCTGCGTCATGCTCCCTTTCGCTGCCGGCTACTACCTCTCGTACCTGTTTCGCACCATCAACGCGCTGATCGCGGGCGACCTGGCGGTTGAGCTCAATTTGAGCGCCGTGGATCTTGGGTTCCTGACCTCGGTCTACTTCCTGGTTTTCGCGGCTGCGCAGCTCCCCCTCGGTGCCCTGCTGGACCGACATGGGCCAAGAACCATCCAGAGTGCTCTGCTGTTGCTGGCGAGCACCGGCGCACTTGTGTTCGCACTGGCCGACGGTCTGCTCGGCTTGGTGATCGGTCGCGCGTTGCTGGGTGTCGGCGTGGCCTTGGCCTTGATGGCTGGGTTCAAGGCCATCGTGCTTTGGTTCCCGCCGGAGCGCCTTGCCCTTGCCAACGGCTGGCTCGTCATGCTGGGTGCTCTCGGCGCTGTCACGGCCACCGCGCCTGCCGATCTTGTTGTGCAGGCGATCGGCTGGCGCGGTCTGTTCGCATTGCTGGCCGGGTTGTCAGCGCTGGCAGCGCTGCTGGTCCTCTTCGCCGTCCCCGAGCCGAGCCCCGGTCGCCCGGGGCAAAGCGCTGTGCCCACCGTCAGCGTTTGGGCGATCTACCGCGATCGACGCTTCTGGCGTATCGCGCCGCTCTCCGCCGTCGGCATCGGCACATCCTGGTCGTTGCAGGGTCTCTGGGCTGCACCCTGGCTTCGCGACGTCAATGGCCTCGATCGCTCAGGCGTGGTCCAGCACCTCAGCGTGATGGCGGTAGCCGTCTGCACCAGTGCGCTACTGCTTGGCATGGCCGCGGATCGGCTGCGACGCTTGGGGTTGAAGACTGAATTGCTGCTCGCGTCGACACTCGTGCTGTCCATGGCTGCTCAGGTGGCATTGGTGTTTCGCTGGCCGGTGCCGTCATTTCTAGCGTGGGCGGTCATCGCAGCGGCTGGGGCGGCAACCGTTCTCAGCTTCGCGATCCTGGCACAGTACTTTCCGAAAGAAATGTCCGGCCGCGCCAACGCGGCCCTCAATCTGCTGCACGTCGGTTGCGCATTCGTCCTGCAGTCTGCGACGGGCTTCATCATCGAGCAGTGGCCCGAGGCGGGCGGGACCTATCCAGCCGAAGCGCACCGACTGGCGATGGCCGCCACACTTGTCTTGCAACTGGTCGCGCTCGCTTGGTTCGCTTCGTCGCCACTGCGCCTGCCGGCACTGGCGCGTGCCGCGAGCCGATCCCGGCGCGTGGCCCACCCATGGTCGGCGGCCCCGACCACGCCTTACACAAGAGCTGCGCTGGCGTGGACACAGCATGCCGAGCTCGTCCGCAAGCAAGCCGCTGGCTGGCGCCTCGCCGCGGCTGCATCGGCAATGCTCTGCATCGGTCTTACGGCCGCACTTTCCATGACGATCGGTCGTCCGGCGGTCGCTGTCCACATCTTCGAGGTGGATCGGTTGGCTCACAGTCCGGTCGACCGCCGTCGCGCGAGCATTGCAGCGCTGATTGATGGTCCTTCGGCGATCGAGCTGGCTCAATTCGCAGAGGCTTCGTCAGCGCCTTCGTTTGCATCGTTCGTCATGAGATGGACGTCACGCGATGCCGTTCAGCCAGCATCGATCATGAGGCCTTCGATAGTCACGCTGCCAGGCCGCCAGAGGCCAATGTGGTGAGAAGGATCGAAACCCACAGGGTGAGGTTCGACCGACCGATGCCAAGCTTGAAAAGGTCCCGAATATCGCGCGACGCCACGGCGCACCGACCAAGACCATTCAACATCATGGATGAAGCACTCTCGTCGGACAAAGCGCAATCTCAACCGGGCGATGATGAGCTCTGGAGCCTGCGCATCGTCATTGCCAAGACGGGTCTGTCCAGATCGTCGATCTACGACTTCGTGGCGCACGGAATTTTCCCGCGGCAGCGGCGTCTCGGCCCTCGCCGCGTTGCCTGGTTGGCCTCCGAGGTCCGGGCCCGGATCGTCAGTCGCCCGTGCTAGGCCGGCCCGCGACATCGATGCGCGCGTCGAGCGTATTGGGAAATCATCGATCACGCGCGCGCAAGCCTGTCTATCAGCGAGCGCTGCGTCACCGCTGCCGGACCCCTCGTGGCGCTGATCGACTTGACGACGGGCCGATCGACACCCGGCGGTGGTTGCGCAGCAGCTCGATCAAAGAGCTCCTCCGGGCGCTTGAACCAGACAATGCTTTGTCCGCTCATCGTGACCTCGTTGCCGACCGAAGGTGCTTCTGAGGCGCCGCCTCAGCGGTTGGCAAGCACAGTGAGCCCTTTGGCATCGATGAGGCGCTGGTCCGCGGTGACGAGTGTCGCCTCGAGGAGCCGGGCCGTCGCCGCTATGAATCGATCGGCGGGATCCCAGTGCGGCAGCCTCAGGCGCTCGCTCTCCTTGGCCACCGCCTGTGTGATCGGCGCCTCCTGCAGTGGCGCGCTTGTGAGCGCGTCCGTCAGCCAACGCCCGGCGTCACCCGCGACACGCAGACGGTCCTTGCGGACCAAAACCAGGAACTCCCATGGTCAAGTTCGTCACGTCCCGGGGCCCGCTTTTGCCCTGACTTGTGCTGCGCCCGCGCCGCAGGCTTGCGCCAATTCGTATCCGAGGCTTCGATACCCCGTCTGCCGCTTCATCGCCATGCGCGCGAGGATGGCAACAGCGGAATCGACGTAATCGTACACGATGACCTCATGCTTGGCGTGATGCTCGCGATGCAGGCGCCCGACATACTGAGCCAGCGTGCCCTTCCACGAGATCGGCATGGTCAGAAACAGCGTGTCGAGTGACGGATCGTCGAAGCCTTCGCCGAGATAGCGGCCAGTCGCAAGCACCAGCCTTTCCTCGGTATCCGACACCTTGAGACCGGCCTCGGCTGCGCGCCGCTCCGCTGCGTTCATCCCGCCGTAGAGAACGACCAGGTTGCGGGTGAACTTCTCGAAACGGCCACGCAGTTGCTGGAGATGATCCCGGCGCTCCGTCAGGACAACGGGCCGGCGGCCCGCCTCGAGGCTCAACAGCACGTCGTCGAAGATCAGATCGTTGCGTTTCACATCTTGCGCCAACGCAGAATACAGAGCGGGCATCTGCTGTGCAGTTCCGATCTCCAGATCCGGCCTCAACCGGAAGCCGGTCTCCCGCAGTCTGACTCTATGCGCGAACGCGCAAATTGCCGCCTGCGCCTTGGCATCCACCTTGTACCGGACCGGGCCGCACTGCATGAAGATGATCGGATGATGGTCGTCCTTGCGAGCGACGGTGGCCGATAGGCCCAATACGTAGCGCGCCTTGGCGCGTCGGGCGACAAGCTCGAAGCTCACGGCTGACAAATGATGGCATTCGTCGACAATGAGCTGGCCGTAATCACCCACGATATCGTTGACCTCGCCATTGCGAACCAGGCTCTGGATCAGGGCAATGTCGATGCGACCCGTCGGACGTCGCTTGCCGCCCCCGATCGTGCCGATGTCTCCGGGGAGGACCGACAGAAACGTTTGCAACCGCTCCCGCCACTGGTCGAGGAGCTGCCGGCGATGCACGAGTATGAGCGTGTTGCATCCGCGAGCCGCGATCATCTTGGCGCCGACCACGGTCTTTCCGAACGCCGTCGTGGCGGCCAGAACGCCAGTGTCATGCGCTTCCAGCGCGGCCGCCGCAGCTGCTTGCGGATTGTGCAGTGTTCCCAAGAAATTGACATTCAGCGGAGCACCCGCGTAGCGCTCGTCCTTGACGTACGGCCTCGCCCCATGCGTGGTGAGGAGCCCCACAGCCTCATCGAGGCATCCTCGCGGCAAGCCGACGTGCCGCGCATGCAGCTCTGCGCATGAGATGATCCGCGGCTTGCCGAACGTCGGCAATCGCATGGCCTGCGCCCTGTAGAACTCCGGGTTCTGGAACGCTGCAACCCGCACCAGTTGCGCGACTACTGATGGCGGCAGGCGAGAGCGATCGATGTAGATCTGATCGGCAAGCACGATCTCGATGCTTTCCGGCATCGGCTCCTTGATCGGTTGGAATTGTCGCCGGCGCGAGGGCGTCATCTTCCACGGCTCATCCGCATTCTCGTCGTCAACGGGTAGCCTGACGCCCGTGGCCCCACCCGGCATGTCGGCCTCGGCCTTGGATATCGTGCCGGCGACCTCGGCTAGCCCGATACGTCTCATGCTCGCGAGAAACGCCCATTGATCCTCGTAGGGCTTCAGCTCGTCGTCGACGAAGACGCTGTTGCCACGCTCGCGCGCCTGTCGCTGCAACGGCAACGCAATCAGATTGCCGAACCCGCCCCTTGGCATCGTGTCTTGGCTCGGAAAGAGGCGATCGTAGGAGGCAAAGCCGATCTCGGGCCGGCGGTTCATGGCCCGCGTCAGCAGCAGCGTGCCGAGCCGACGCGCATCCGCTGCTGATACCGGGTCAGCGAAAAAGAGCCAGGCGTGACCGCCATTGCCCGATCGCGATCGCTCGAGCGCCACCGGTACGTCGAAGTCCCGGCATATCTGCTTGAAGGCGAGGACATCTTGCGCCCAGTTCTCCCCATCGAAGTCAACGGCGAGGAAGCGACACGTATCATCGAACAGCAAGGGATAGACGCCGACGACGAAATTGGAGCCGCGACTGTTGGGGCGGACGCGATCCTCGCCCCTCAGATGGCACTCGATGACCTCGTCCGTAACGGGAATGAAGGCCTGGTTCGGGCAGTCGCCGCACTTGACCTGCGGCTTGCCGCAGACCCCGCGAACCCATTCGTTGCAGCAGGCTGGTGCGTAGCCCGAGCGTTCTCTCTTGTGGTTCTCCCAGCGCGCCGGAAAGACATCGACGCGGCCTGCGAACAGCCGACGGAACAAAGCCACTTTCTCTGCTGCCGTCGAGCCGTTGCAGATGCTTGGTTGAGCGGCGGCGGTCTGCGGGGGCTGTGCAACGGATTGACCCCGCAACTGATCCAGCCTAGCCTCGAGCCGCTGACGCTCCAGATCAAGTGCCGCCAATTGACGCTGGATTACTTCGGCCTCCTGCTCGCGTTTGACCCCAGTCATTGTCGCCCTATACCGACCAAGCCCTTGCCCAGAAGTTCGCATCCTTGCAAATCTAACTTCATGTGTTAAATTTGCAAGGATGCTGAATCGCCGCCTGCAGACGCAAATCCGCGAAGATCTCGACGCCCAGGCCGCCGTCGCCCTGCTCGGGCCGCGTCAGGTCGGCAAGACGACGCTGGCGCTCGCGATAGCAGATGCAGGACCCTGCATCTATCTCGATCTCGAGGACCCGGCCGATCGCGACAAGCTCGCCGATCCCGCGCTCTACCTCGGCCAGCACGAGGACAAGCTCGTGATCCTGGACGAGATCCAGAATACCCCTGGCATCTTCGGCATCCTGCGAGGGCTTATCGACAAGGGGCGGCGTCGGGGGCTGAGGACCGGAAGGTTCCTGCTACTGGGCTCGGCCTCCATCGACCTGCTGCGTCAATCGTCGCAGAGCCTGGCCGGCCGCATCGCCTATCGCGAGCTCGCGCCCCTCGATGTCACCGAGGCCGGCATTGAGAAGCGCGATACGCTGTGGCTGCGTGGCGGGTTCCCACAAAGCTTCCTCGCGCGCGGCGATACGCGCAGTCTCGATTGGCGGCGGGATTTCCTGCGCACGTACCTGACGCGCGATATCCCGGCGCTGGAGCCTCGCATCCCGGCCGAGACCTTGCGGCGGCTGTGGACGATGCTGGCGCACGCCCAAGGGACGCCGCTCAATGCCTCGCGACTGGCGACCAGCCTCAGCGTCAGCTCGCCGACCGTCGCACGTTACATCGACTTGCTCGTCGACCTTTTCCTCGTCCGCCGCCTAGCACCTTATCACGCTAATCTCGGCAAGCGGCTGGTCAAATCCCCGAAGGTCTACGTGCGCGACAGCGGCCTTTTGCACGCCTTGCTCGCGATCCCGACCCGCGATGCCCTGTTCGATCATCCGATCGTCGGCCCGAGCTGGGAGGGTTTTGCCATCGAGACCTTGATCGATTGCGCGCCCGCGTGGACAGTGCCTTACTATTATCGCACTTCGTCCGGCGCCGAGATCGACCTGCTGCTGGAATTGCCGGGTGGGCAGCTCTGGGCGATCGAGATCAAGCGGGCGCTGTCACCGAAACTGGAGCGCGGCTTCCATGTCGCCTGTGAAGACTTGAAGCCTGCGCGCCGGCTGGTCGTCTATGCCGGCGATGAGCGCGTTCCGATGCCTCATGACGTCGAGGCGACTGGCCTCTATGCGCTGGCGAAGGAGCTCACGCAGCTATCTCGACGTTGAGAGTTACGATTTTCGGTTGCACGTCAGCACCCACGGCTCGATGCTGGGAGAGCCCATCTGGCCGACGCAGCACCGAGCGCAACGGTCTCAACGATCTCGTTGTGCGGCCTTTCCACCCGCGTTGTCGCAGCGATTGAGGAGCTTGGCCGGTCGAAAAGGTGATGCCTTCTGTTGCGTAGTGCCGACCACCACCTTGCCTGGGGTGATGGCCTTCGGTCTCGGCGAGCTCGCCGGCCCGCTGCACGAAGCGCAGCGCAGCGCCAAAATTGCAAAACTGAAACTTGCGCTCAATCCGCCGAAGGTCGTCTCGCTCGCCACCGGATGACCGATCAGCATTCGAAGCCGCGTGTTGCCGGTTGGACAGCTCATCCTTTCACCGCTCCCGTCGTCATGCCCTGGATCAGGAACTTGCGCACCAGGACAGAGAAGATCAGCACCGGCAGCATGACCATGGCGCCGCCGGCGGCAATCTTGCCCCATTCCCAGCCCTCGTAGTTCATGAAGTTGACGACCGCGACCGGTGCCGTCATCGCCTGGTTGCGGGTCAGGATCAGGGCGAAAAAGAAGTCGTTCCAGCTGTAGAGGAAGCAAAGGATGGCGGTGGCGGCGACGCCGGGACCCGAGATCGGTAGCATGATGCTGATGAAGCCCTGCCACAGGCTGGCCCCGTCGACCCAGGCCGCCTCCTCCAGCGAGCGCGGGCAGGCGTCGAAGAAGGAGCGCATCAGCCACACCACCAGCGAGATGTTGAAGGTGAGGTAGATGAGGATGAGCCCGAGCTTCGTGTCGAGAAGCCCCATCCAGCGGTAGGCGAGGAAATAGGGGATGGTGAAGGCGATCGGCGGCGCCATGCGGGAGGCAAGGATCAGCAGCGACAGCGGTTTCTCCTGCTTGATCGACATGCGCGACAGCGCATAGGCGCCAGGCACCCCGACGATGAGCGCCATCAGCGTTGAGGTCACCGCGACGACGGTACTGTTCAGGAATGAGTAGCGGAACGAGGAGGCCCAGAGCCCGACATAGTTCTGCAAGGTCGGGGTGAACAGCAGCTTGGGCGGAAACGCGAAGATGTCGTCATTGGTCTTGAAGCTCATCAAGACGAGCCAGACGAACGGCAGCATGATCATCGCCGCCAGCACGATGACGAGGACGTAGATCAGGCGGCGCTCTGCGGCCCGGCGATAGGGGAAGGCTCTACTCGACATCGCGCCCCCACCCGACAAGCCGCAGGATCAGCCAGCTCAAGACGACGGTGAAGCCCACTAGCACCACGGTGATGGCGCTCGAGTAGCCGAGGAAGCCGAAGTTGAAGGCCTGGACGAAGCCGTAATAGTTCGTCACCTCCGTCAGCGATCCGGGGCCCCCGTCGGTCAGGATGTAGATCAGCGGAAATGCCTTGATGCTGTCGATCAGGCGGAACAAGCCGGCGACCAGCAGCACGTCCTTGAGATAGGGCAGCGTCACATACCACAGCATCTGCCAGGCCGAGGCGCCATCGACGCGCGCGGCGTCGATATGCTCCTCCGGCATCATCTGCAGCGCCGCCAGGATCATCAGCATCGTGAAGGGAAACCATTCCCAGGTGTCGGCGATAATGATGGCGGTGAGCGCCCAGTCGGCGTCGGTGATCAGCGCCGGCATGCGCCAGCCGAGCGACTGGATCGCCCAATGCAGCGGGCTGATGTCAGGCGTGTAGACCACCTTCCAGATGATGGCGACGACGATCGGCGGCAGCACCATCGGGATCAGAAAGACGGTGCGCAGGGCGTGCAGCAGCGAGGAACGCATGTTGAGGAGAAGCGCGAAGCCGAGGCCGATCACCAGCTGCAGGCTGACGGTCCACAGCGACAGCTTGGCCTGCACCCACAGGCTGTTGTGGAAGCGCCGGTCCTCCAATAGCAGATGGAAGTTGCGCAGCGGCTGCGTGAAATCGCCGAACGTCTCGGGCTTGGTGAGGTCGAGCGGGGTGAGGCTGGTGGCAATCAGAAACGCCGTCGGTGCCAGCGTGACGGCAAACAGCACGGCAAGAGCCGGCATCAGCATGCGCCAGTAAAAGCGCTGGCGCTCAGGCGCGAGCTTTCTCGCGCCGGCAACGGCCCCCGCGCCCGCGCGCACTGTCGGCATCAGGGTCGTTGCCACTTCGCCACCCGGTCCCGCCTCAGAGCGGGATGCCAGCCTTCTTGAAGTCGGCGATTGCCTCTTCCTTTGCCTGCTTCAGGGCATCGCGGGCGCCCTGCTGCTTGGTGGCGATGCGCTCCATCGCCTTATTGATCTTGTCGCCGACCTGCGGGAACACGGGCACCGTGCGGTATTTCATGTAGCCGGTCTTGCCACCGAGCTCGAGCACCTGCAGGAACAGCGGCGCCACGCTGTCGCCGTTGAGCGTCAGGCTCTTGGTGAAGTAGTCGGACGTGATCACCGAGCGGCGGCACACGGCGCCGTAGCCCTTCTCCTTGACGATGCGCTCGATCGTATTCTTGGACACCGCCCAGCTGACGAAGGCCCAGGCCGCATCCTTGTTCTTGGCGCCGGCTGGGATGCCGAGACCATGCGAATTGGAGCCTGGGAAGTTGCCCGCAGGTCCGGCCGGCATCAGTGCATAGCGGGCGGTCTTGGCGACCTTGCTCTCCGCGTGCGTGACCAGCGGCGTGATCCACGTGATCGCCTGGGTGCGGATGTTGGCGCGACCGGACATCTGCGCGCGCATGGCCTGGTCGTCGGTGAACGACATCACGCCCGGCGGCGACATCTCGGTGATCAACCGCGCGTAGTATTCCGCGGCATTGGCCGCCTCCGGCGTATCGAAGGCCGGCAGCAGGTCCTCGGGCGGATTGCGGAACACCTGGCCGCCGAAGCCCATCAGGTAGGGGATCCAGTTCCAATGGTGCAGACGGTCGGCGACGTAGGCCGACACGCCCTCCTTGTTGTTGACGGCCTCGCACACCTTCATGAGTTGGTCGAAGGTGGTGGGCATCTTCAAGCCGGCCTTCTCGATCAGATCGCCGCGGGAAGCGGCCATCAGCATGCCGCCGGCCTCCCAGGGAAACGCGAAGATCTCGCCCTTGGCGTTCTTCAGATGCTGCGTCGTGCCGGCGACGAAGTCTTCCGCATCCCAATCGCCGGGCGTCTTGTTCGCATCCTTGACGAAGTCGTTAAGCGGCGTGAACCAGTTGGCGCCGACCCACCGGCCCGAATAGATGAAGGTCAGGTTGCAGAAATCGTAGGCCGAGCCCTTGGTCGAGAGCTCGAGATCCATGCGCTGGTTGTAGACGGGGAAGGCCTGCTGCTGGAAATCGACCTTCATGCCCGTCTCCGCCTCGAACTCCGGCAGATAGGCTTTCAGGTACTCGTGGTAGGTGCTCTGGAAGGCCGCGCCGGAGATGCTAACGCCAGCGAATTTCTTGGCCTGGCCGCGCACCGGCGAGACCTTGAAGCCAATGGCGGCGCCAGCGACGCCGGCAAGCGCTGCGCGCAGCATATCCCGGCGATGGACTCGAGCAGCTGCTACGGTATGACGAGATCCGGTCAGCGACTTGGGGGAATGAGGCATTGGCGTTCGGCTCCCTATGAGACACCTGTCTCAGTGCAGGCGCTTATCGCGGAGCGTGCCACATAGACCCCGAAATGCCAACTTGCACGCCGTGAGGTGCACGCCGTGAGGTTAGAGGAGCCCGTCGAGACGAAGCAGGTCAGGCGGGGCCGGCCATCCGACGCCCGCTGCGAAACCGGATGCTCAGCGGCATGTGTCGAATGCCGAGCAGGCGGTTGCTCGGCATCCACTCGATCGGTCCCTCGGACATGAAGGTTTCGATCCGCGCCAGAAGCTCGGCGAAGGCCAGGCGAATCTCCATGCGCGCGAGGCTTGCCCCGAGGCAGACGTGGACGCCGAAGCCAAAGGCAATGTGGCGGTTGGGAGAGCGGGCAATGTCGAAGCGGAAGGGATCGTCGAACACGGCCGCATCGCGATTGGCCGACATCTCCCAGTAGGTGACCTTATCGCCGGCCTTGATGCGGTGACCCTTGAAGCTCGCGTCGCGCGTTGCCGTGCGGCGCTTGAAGATCGATGGCGTGGTCCAACGCAGAACCTCGTCGACAGCGGTGCGCATCTCGGCAATGTCGGCCGTGCGAAGCCGCTCGAGCTGTTCCGGATTTTCCATCAGGGCCCGCATGCCGCCGCCGATAGCGCTGCGCGTGGTCTCGGCGCCGGCGGCAAACAGCAACATGAAGAAGTTGAGCAGCTCGTCGTCGTTGAGCGGTCCGCCGGCGCCGCCATCCTCTTCCGGCTCCAGCCGCGCCTCGATGATCGTCGACATGATGTCGTCGGCTGGGTTCTTGCGCTTCTGGGCGATCAGGCGGGCACCGTAGTCGCGCAGTCGCCACGCGTACTCTCTGGCAATGATCTCGGGCGTCGGCGCGGCGATGCCCGCATCCACCCAGGCAGCAAGCTGCGCGCGGTCCTCCTGCGGCACACCGAGCAGCAGGCAGATCGCCTGCAGTGGCAAATCGCGCGAGAAGCGGGCGACGAAATCGAACGGCTCGTTCTCGGGCAGCGCCTCGATCAGGGCCACGGTACGCCGCCGCAGCTCGACCTCGAGCGCATGGATGGCGCGGTTGGTGAAACCCTTATTGACGAGGCTGCGCAGCCGCTTGTGGTGCGGATCGTCGGCCCAATTGAGGAATTTGCCGGCCTGGTGCTCGTCATTGAGCCCCGTGCCGCCGGCCGCGCGGCCGCCACCCTTGTCGGAGGAGAACGTGACGGGATCCAGCATGATGGCCATGGCATCCTCGTGCCGACCCATCACCCAGAATCCCTCCCCATCAGGTGTCACGGCCGTTGGCTCATGCCAGTAGACGGGCGCATGCTCGCGCACCCAGGTGAAGTGCTCGTGCGGAAAGCCCTGAGCAAACGTGGCATTGTCCGACAAATCAATGCCAGCTGTCCGAACCGAGTGAGCGCCCATGTGCGCCTCCCTAAGCATATTCAATCGAGAGCCAGCGCCTCAACCCAGCTCGATCCGCACCGCGATGGCCGCACTGGCGATAACCGCCGGATCGTTGTTCTCAGGGTCGGCCACGTCCAGACCGCCTCTAACGGCCTTCACGGTCACGTTGCCCACCGGCATCGCGGCCTTGACCCTTTCGAGGTCTACCTGCTCCGGCCGCTGCACACCGATCGTGACCTCCACGTCGAGCTTCATCTTGTCGATCTTCAATGAGCGGATGAAGGACAGCGAGCTGTGATGCAGCGCGTCCTCAACGGCGCGCAGCGCGGCCTTGGTGTAGTCGGAGCCGTGCAGGTCGTTGCCGGAGCCCAGCTCAAGGATGACGCGGGTCTTGGGCATATAAGTTTCTCTCAGGCGATGTCGAGGCTGACGATGGCGCAGGCATTGGCGATGAGCGTGCTGTCGCTGCCGGCGGTGACCGCTTCGGAAGAGATCGCTCACTCAGCGGCCGCAACCGGACGCTGCAGATCCTCGGCGTAGGCGATGCTGACAGGCGCTTCGGCCTCGAACGGGCTGTTGAGACCCAGCTCCTTTGCCCATTCGCGCACCTGCGGGAACACCTCCTGGCCGAGCAGGCGGATGCAGGTCATGGAATCCTGATGTGAGACATTCCCATCGTTGCCCCATACCGCCATGATGCCCGGCCGCGTTTCTTCCAGCAGATGCCGTATGCGCGGCAGCACCTGCTTTGGCGTTCCGCACATGATCATGCCGTCGGCGCGCTGCTCTTCGAAGGTCGGGTTGCCACGTGGATTCTTGGCCCGGCCCACCGCGAACTCGACGAAATTCCGCCGCCCACTCGGTGAGAAATACCCTGACGGATTGGCCCACACCGGATGGGCGAGCCCGGTGAATTCGCCCTGCATCCACATGAACTGCTTGGCGTTCTGGATGGCCTTCTCCTCTGATTCAGCCACGTGGATACGCGCGAGATAGCCGCGGTTTTCCGGACCAGACTTGTAGCCAACCGCCGCCGCGGTATCGTCGTAGAGCTTCCAGATGCTCTTGGTCTGCTCAATCGACGTGTTGAGCGCGATATAGGGATAGCGTTGCTTGGCTGCCCAGATGATCGTTTCCTTGCTGATGACGCCTGGGATCCACACACGCGGGTATGGCTTCTGCAGGGGCAGAGCCCACGGATTGACGACGCGGTGCTGATAGTGCGTGCCCTCCCAGCGGAAGGGGCCGGGCACGGTCCAGGTCTTGACGATCAGATCGTGAGCCTCCTCGAAACGCTCGCGGTTGTAGGCGGGGTTCACGCCTGTCGCGAGCTGCTCCTGCCCACCGCCGCGCACGAACCCAGATACGAGCCGGCCTTTCGAAATCATGTCGATCATGGCCAGCTCCTCGGCGAGCCTGATCGGGTTCTCGGCGAGCGGCAGCGGATTGCCGAGCATCACGATCTTGACGCGCTTCGTGGCGCCGGCCAGCACGGCTGCGAATATGTTGGCCTTGGCCTGCATGCAGAACGGCGCGTTGTGGTGCTCATTCAACATGATGCCGTCGACGCCGACTTCCTCGGCGTAGACATATTGCTCTAGGTACTCGCCATAGAGGCGGCTGCCCGCGACCGGATCGAAATGCTTATTCGAGAAGGTCAGCGCGGTGGCGCCGTATCTCAGGCCCTCTATCGCATCGTAGGCCGACATCGGCTGCTCGGTGAAGTACATCAGGTGCATGGCAATTCTCCCGTGGAGCGCAAGACCTGTTCAGCGAGTGATGAAGGGCACAACGAGCCTAGCAAGCCCCTCCGGCTGCTCCAGATCCACGCAATGTCCGCAATTCTTGATGACTTCGAGCCTGGCATTCGGCAGCGCCGCCAGGTAACGCTTGGCCGTCGAGACGGGAACGATCCTGTCCTTGTCGCCCCAGACGATGAGAGCCAGCGCTTTCACACTTGCGAGCAGATGCGGCAGGGTCTGGCTGTACATGTAGGGCTTCCACGCGATGCGGAAGCACATCTCGCGCGCGATGTCCCAAGCCTCGAGCTGGTCCGTCGAAGGTTCGGCGCCGTAGATCTTGTCGAACGCTTTTTGATCATGGAAGCCCGCGCGCGCATAGTCGATGTAGCTGACGATGGCTTGATCAAGAATATCGCCTTCGGGCGGCTTGATGCCCATTGGGCCAACGAGAACAAGCTTCGCTACGTCGCCGGGTGCCATCGTCGCCATCTCGGCCGCGATCCAGCCGCCGAAGCCGAGCCCGATCAGCGTCGCTGTTTCGATCCCGAGCTCGGCGAGAAGGCCGCGGTGCATCACGGCCACGTCGCGCACGCTGCGGATCCACTCCGCGCGCGGCGAGCGTCCCCATCCCGCGTGATGTGGAACGATCACATCCGCCGACCTGGCTAGTTCATCGTGGAAGGATGATCCCTCCAACGCTCCGATGTCGCGATGCAGCACGAATACCGGCGGACCCTTGCCGCCGCGGGTGACGCGAATTTTTGTACCGGCGATTTCGAATCCGTTCTCAGTCCAGGCCACCATGCCGCGACCCTCCCGTCTCCACCGCCAAGCTCGCAGTGGCACGCTCGCCTGTCAACGTTGAGAGACAGTCTTGGCCGAGGTATGGAAGTCCGGCTGTGACGCGAAGGGCGGGTTGCAGAAGTGCAATGACGAACTTGCATGGCAGCGCCGCAACGGTTGACGGCGCCCCGCCGCCCGCTCACCAATGGTGCCGTTCGCACAACCATTCGCAACGCCGCCGCATCCACAAGGAGTGACGCATGTCCCAAGCCGTGAAGGTCGAGCGCCATGGCGCCGTTGCTGTCCTCCGCCTCGACGACCCGAGCCGGCGATCGGCAGCCAGCGCGCCAAGGAGATGATCATGCTCAACCGGCGCTATACGGCCGAGGAGGCGGTGGCGATCGGCCTTGTCAACCGTGCCGTCGCGCCCGAGAAGCTCATGTCCGAGGCGTTGGCGGCGGCCGAGGAGATTGCCTCGGGCCCGGCCGCCATGCTGACCATGAGCAAGGTGATGATGAAGCGGGCCTATGAGGCGAGCGTCGAGGACTTCTTCGAGCGCGAGGCCGTCGCGCAGGCCATCGCCTTCGGCAGCGCCGAGTTCGGCGAGGGCGTCGACGCGTTCCTGTCGAAGCGCAAGCCGCGGTTCAACGGCTGAGCGGGCGGACCGATGTCAACGGATCTCGGCGGGATCGTAGGCAAGGCCGGCAGCGCCATAACCGCCGTCCACATTCAAGATATGCCCCGTCACCCAATCGCATTCGTCCGAGGCAAGGTAGAGCGCCGCGTTCGCCACGGCATCGACATTGCCATAGGAATGCGTTGGAATGCGATCGAGATAACCCCGCCTTCGGGTCGGTCCGTGCCTGCTGATGCCTGTCTCAATTGGACCGGGGGCGATTGCGTTGACCATGATGCCTTGGCCTGAAAGCTCGACCGCAAGAACCTTACATATATGCATGACTGCCGCCTTCGAGGCGCCATAGGCGATCCCGCCCATATTGCCGCGCTGTCCCGATATCGAACCGATCTGAATAATGCGGCCGCCTCCTTGTTTGACCATGTGGCGAGCGGCGGCCTGTGCCGTCAGGAAGGAGCCCGTGAGATTTATGCGAAGGACGCGCTCCCAATCCTCGAGGCTCGTATCCAGCGCCAGCTTGTGCAGCGCGATGCCTGCATTGTTGACGGCGATGTCGATGCGGCCGAACCGCCGAACTGTCTCTGCGACCTGCGCATCGCACTGAAGGGGATCGGCAACGTCCGCCCGAAAGGCATGGGCCGAGCCACCGGATTGTGCGATGGCTGATGCCGTGGATTCCGCGCGGGCACCATCCCGATCTGCACACATCAGCGATGCGCCTTCGCTAGCAAACCGCTTTGCGATTGCCGTGCCCAGCCCGCCACCTGCTCCGGTAACAAGTGCAACCTTGCCCTTCAGTCTCATCGATCTGCTCCCTGCACGAGATTGGCTAGCCGTTGCTGAACGAAGCGATCAGCGCATCGACCTCTTGCTGATCCGGTCCCTTGCACCGGGCGTTGACGCGCGGGCCGGTGGCGTAGCCTACCCACAACACGATCTCGTCCGGCCTCGGCGCATCGTGAATTAGCACAGGCGTGGAATCGAACGCGTCGAGGTCCCAGCCCTCGTCGAGCGGCCCGTAAAGCAGGTCGACCGTGGTGCCGGGCGGACCCACCTTGGCGTGGCCCGGAATAATGACGCGGCCACGCTTGATGGTGCGGCGCATGGCCATGCCAAGGCGGGGATGGATCATTGCCGCCCATGCTCGAGGTCGCCGCCGGTGCCCACCACCGCCGCCTTGGTGTAGGCGCGCAGCTGCGCGGGACTGGCGCCGAGTATTGCTAGCGCCGTCTTGGTGAGTGAGACGCCGAGTCCTGCTCCCTCTTAGACGGCCTCGGCACGCAATCATGTACTTCGCCAAGACACGGTCAACCCTCCACGCAGCATTAGGCGGTCGATTACACGCACTGCAAGGTTTGCGTGCACTTCACCAACGAAACTGCCGTACTCGATGATGTGCGGTAGTCCGGTCGCGACCCTCCTTTTTTTGACGCGCTGCGGTTCCCAATGTTCGTCCATCTTCAATCGATGCCAGCTGATTAGACGAGATATTTTGCGATATCCTCGCCGGCATCCTGCTTCCTCTTGAGCCAGTTCGCCATGCGACCCCTCCCCGACCATGTCTCGTTCGTTGCGGGATCGCGGTATTTCACTCTCACCTCGTGAACCCTTCCTCCCGTCTCCTCTCTATCATTGGCATCTGGGTCCTGGGTAGCGCCATCATGGTCTTCTGCTCGCTTTGGCGCCTCCCCTTCGAGCGAGCGCTTCAGGTAGGCGATGTTGTTGCTGGTGATGCCCACCAGCTGCCAACCGTCCGCTCCAGCCGCGTTGAGCATGTCGAGCTCGTTACCGCGCTGACCGTGATCGTTGAGATTGATCTTGCGATATTCCCATTCGGCCACAGCTCGTTCTCCGGAATGCGCCCGCCAGCGCCAGCTTAGCTCCGACCAAAGCTGGGCGCCAACGACAATCCGCTCGTTCAGACGCAATCGGCACCCAGTGACCAGCCTAACCATCAACACTCAACGCCGCCACTCACGCAGCCATTCTCGAACTGGCGCCTGGCGGAAATGTCGTGCAGCATCGCGCCGTGCGTGAGGGCGAAGCAAGAGGAAAGCGGAGGCGTGAGGTCATGCGTTTCAAAGGCAAGGTCGCACTCATCACGGCAGCGGCGAGCGGCATCGGGCGGGCAACCGCCAACATCATCGGGCGCGAGGGCGGACGCATCGCTGCCGTCGACATCAATCGCGAGCGGTTGGATGCGACCATTGCCGAGATCACGGCTGCAGGCGGCGAGGCACATGCCTACAATGCCGACGCGCTCGATGAGCGCAAGGTGGACAGCGTGGTTGCCGACGCTGCCAAACGCTTCGGGAGGATCGACATCCTGGTGAATGCCGTAGGCGGCAGCACCATCATCGCCAAGCCCGGTGCCACGACCGAGGAGCTGACGCTGGCCGAATGGCAGTCGCTGATCCACTTCAACCTGACCGGCACGTATCTGTTCACACATGCCGTGATCCCGATCATGAAGCGCCAGAAGAGCGGCAAGATCGTCAATCTCGCCTCGATCGCGGGCCGGGGGAAGAGCTCCGCCAGCTCATCGGCCTACGCGGTGGCAAAGGGCGGCATCATTGCGCTGACGACAAAGCTCGCGAACGAGCTCGGACCACATGGGATCAACGTCAACGCCATCGCTCCCGCCACCACGCTGACCGAGCGCATCCGCCCGCGCTGGGAGCAGCGTCCGCCCGAGGAGCGTGCAGCCGACATTCAGAGGACGCCGCTGCGCCGCATGGGCGAGGCGGTGGACCAAGCCAACGTCATCTGCTTCCTTGCCTCCTCGCATGCCGACTTCGTGACGGGCCTCACGATCGATGTGACGGGCGGGCTCTGACCAGCGCGGCAATGCAAGACCGGCGCGATGGCCGGCAACGGGGAGGAAGATCGTGACCGACTTCGTGCTCATTCACGGCGCCTATCAGGGCGGATGGATCTGGAAGCTCGTCTCCGAGCGCCTGCGCGCTAAGGGCCACAACGTGCTCGCGCCCACCCTCGACGGTTGCGGCGAGCGCTCCGCGCAGCTGCGCGCCGGCATCACCACCGAGACGCACGGCGAGGAGATCGCCAAGCTGCTGTACTTTCACGATCTGAGAAACGTCGTGCTCGTCGGCACGTCGAGCGGGGGCATGGTGATGGCGTGCGCCGCCGAGCGGGCCCGTGAGCGCGTCGCCCGCGTCGTCTTCGCCGATGCGCTTGCGCTCTTCAACGGCGAGAAGATCCTCGACATCGTCAAGCGTCCCACCACCGCAATCGACACGCCGCTGGCGCGCGGCCCCTCCCGAGAGGACGCGGTGGGGCGCCTCTTCGCCGGCCTCGATCCGGCCATACGCGAGTGGGCCGCCGACCGCGTTACGCTGCATCCTGCGGCGGTGTACAATCAGCCCGTCAGGCTCGAGCGGTTCTGGGACCAGCCGTGGGACGCGGATGTCCTATATTGCAGCCGCGCCCCCAACCCCGGCGAGGCGCATATCCGTCGCGCAGCCGACAAGCTCAAGGCGCGCTGGCATGTGATCGACACCGGCCATTATCCCATGCTGAGCACCCCCGACGAGCTGACACGGATCATATTGAACGCGTGAGGCGTGCGACTAAGCCTCAGCAAGAGAGCCGCAATTAGGCGCCACATGGGCACGCACCAATGAAAGGAAACCGCAAGGGTTCCTGGTGCATGGGCCCACCTACCACAGTCTGGCCATGCGGCGGCATCCGCTAACCGATGCTGTCAGCTATCGCTGGCATGCGGCACGGCCAAAGCGTTGGGCTGCCACAGTTTGTCGGCACGCCCAAGAGCGTTGCCGACCAGATGGAGGCGTTCATCGATACCGTTGGGGGCGATGGGTTCATGTTGTCGCCGATATTTTGTCCGGGCGCCATCGAGCGGTTCGTGGACGAGGTCGTGCCCGAGCTGCAGCGCCGTGGCCTACTCGGCAAAACTTCCCGTGGCAGGTGAAAGCGGCTCGCGCCAGCAGGACCCCGGAAAGCGGACGAGATGCTGCGCTGCAGCGACCCATGATTTCGGGAGGACACGCCGGTCATTCGCACTTGCCTAGTGATCTTGTTCCGTTGCTACTCGGACCCCGAGCTTGTTATGGACGTTTCGGAGTTGCCTTCGGCACGATCGGAGCAACATTGGCATTGCCGACACGGCTCTGGACCCGGCGGCACGTGGTTGCCCATTCTTGCTTCGTCATGTGAGTGCCCTTGTCCCAGAGCCGCATGCAGTCAGCGATCGCATCCTTGGCTGGATTCTTCTCGATCACCCGGGCTGGTACATTTGTCCCACTTGGAGGCACGCTTGAAGGCGCTAGACGGTCAGCGCTGCTTGGTAGGGGCGCTCCCGGCGCGACTACGATAGGTCCGCTCGAGGTGGGAGCCCGGGGTGGCGCGCGCCTGGCGTCGATCCTGGGTATCCCCGTTACGCCAGGACCTGTATCCGGGGCTGCCATCGGCGGAGCTGAGGAGCTGGTCTGTGCAAGGTTCGGACCGGTGCTCAGGGAAAGAACGAGGATGGTCAAAACCACTACGGTGCGCATCGCAAACTCCTCACTGCAGGCGAAGGCGTTGGAAGCTGCGCTTCCGAGGTCGTAAAGTCGACACGCTATCTTGCACCTCGAGCCCCTTGCCGACGCCCGGCCTTCTCGAGCGCACGGATCACCTCGAGAGCCTCGACGGCGGGCAGCCGCCCGAGCGCCGGGCTCGTGTTTCGCAGGTAACAGCCATGGTGACTGCCGCATGCGATTTCTGATGGAAGGGCCAGGATCGGATAAGGAGAGCCGCCGATGCTACGCGCGAACAGAGGCTTGATTGTCGGCGGCCTATCCGCACTTGCAGTGGGGCTCTTCGGCGGCTGGGCGTTGACTGCCTTGCTGCCCGCCGAGGCCGCGCCGCCAGCCGCGCGCGCAATTACTCTACACAGCGCGCCGGCTCTGGCTTCGGTCGCGGTCTCCGACGCGGCCGATCAGCCGGCTTCAGCTGGGCAGGCGGCCTCCGAGCCCACCGCGGCCGCGCCCCTCCGCGCAGCCGAAGCGCCAAGCCTTGTCACGCCTGCGCCTGCCGTTTCTCAGGCCCGGGATGCGTCGCGGGCCCGTCCAGTCCGACGCAGCCAGCGCGCTCGGATCAACCCGCGTCCCGTCATCGACGAAGACGACGACGACTGTTGATGGCGTGCAGATGGCGTGCAGCAAGTCGAGCCCCGCCTGACCGAGCGTCCCGGCTGTCAAACGGCGGCGGTCACATCCATCATCGCTGTTCGCGGATGTGCGCAGGCGAGCGACCGGCGCATTGCCGCAGGGTGCCGCGCGACGACACATGACGCTAGCGGTCTCCGCCCGTCGGGGCGATCCTGACGCCGTCCGCGATGCGGTCGCTGGGATGCAGCACCACCACCGTGCGCTCCGACAGGCCCTTCAGCACCTCGGCAAACGCCGTGTTGCGCTGGCCGATCTCGACCGGCACCGAGCGTGCGCGGCCGCGCTCGACGGCGTACACCGTCCACTGGTCGCGCTTGCGGAACAAGGCGCTGATGGGAACGCGCAGCGCATTGCCGGCCTCGTAGACGTTGATCTTCACGACAACGCGGAATTCATGGCCCAGCCGCTCGGCGGCCTCGCCGCCGTTCTGCAGCTTCAGGATCGTGCGCACCCTCTGCTCCTCGATCCCGAGCGCGGAGATCTTGGTGAAGCCTGCCGGCTCCACGCGCGTGACTTTGGCAATGAGCGGCGGGCCGCCCCAGCCCTCCACGGCCGCGGTCGCGCCCTCGCGCACCTTGACGGCATCCACCGACAGCAGCTCGACCACGATCTCGAGATTCTCCGGGTCGCCGATATCGACCAGGGCCGTTCCGGCCGCCACCACCCGTTCGCTTTCCTGAATGAGCCGCAGAACCCGGCCGCTGACGGGGGCGCGCACGGTCACACAGCACCCGCTCGGGGTCTCGCCCTTCCAGGCCTCCTCCGGCCCGATCAAGCGCGCCCGCGCGCTTTCCAGCTCGCGCTTGCGCACATCGAGATTGGCCTTGGCCCGTGCCAGCGACGCGCGCCGGGTATCGGCGTCGATGCGCGCCCGTTCGAGCGCCCGATCGGAAATCGTCTTGGACTTGATCAGCGCGCGCGCACGCGCCAGCTCGCTCTCGGCGAACTCGAGCTCGGCCGCAGCCTGGTTGACCTCCGCCTCGGCCAGCGCGACGGCGGCCTTGCCCGCTTCGACCTGCGCCTCGAGCTCGCGCGTGGCGCGAACGTCGAGGAAGGCCGGCGCCATCGGCTCGATGATCGCCACCGCCGTCAGGTCCTTCCTGACCCGATCGCCGGCTTCGAGCGACAGGCGCACCAGCTTGCCCGTGATCGGCGCGGAGACGGTATAGACGTCCTTGATGCGGGTCTTGCCCTCCTCGTCCACGGTGACGAGGAGCGGGCCCTTCCTCAGCTCGGCAACCTCGACCATGACGGGCTTCGGCCACATGGCCCAGGCTATGGCCACAAGCAGGCCCGCCAGCCCCGCGACGATGAGCCCACGCTTGATTAGCCGGGGTGAAGGCAGCTGCATCGCATCTTTCCTAGTCTCTGGTCTTCAGCACGGCAATCAAGTCCAGCGTGTCGACGCGGCGGCGCACGATGAGGGCGGAAGCCGCGGTGGCGACCAGCACCACCAGGCTGGCCTTGGCATAGGTTGCCAGCTCGATGGTGAACGGCACGCGATAGAGGTCGCTGGAGAAGGCCTGGATCAGCAGCCAGCCGAAGCCGTAGCCGATGATCCATCCCAATGGAATGGCGATGAGGGTGAGAAGTGCCAGCTCCGTCAACAACACCCGCGACACCTCGCCCCTGCTGAAGCCGAGCACCCTGAGGCTCGCCAGCTCGCGCGCGTGCTCGGACAGCTGGATGCGCGCGCTGTTGTAGACGACGCCGAAGGCGATGATGACGGCGAGCGACACGTAGATGGTCACGGAATAGTTGATGTTTTGCGCGATGGTTGCGCGGAAGCGGGCGAGCGCGTGGCGCTGCAGAGCGATCGACCCGATGCCCGGGGTCGACTTGATCGCGCTGAAGAGCTCGCCCTGCAGCTGCGCGTCGTAGGCGATGTGCACGCCGGTGAGGCGCGGCCCGTACATCAGCTGGTCCAGCGCGTCGAGATCCATGAAGGCGGTAAGGCCGAAGTAGCTCTTGATGACGTCGGCCACCGGCACGTGGCGGACGCCGCGCCGCCCCTCCAGGATCTCCACCTCCACCACGTCCCCTCGCTGCAGGCGCAAAATCTGCGCCACGCGCTCGTTGATGACGAGGCCGGATGACGGAAGTCGCACCGGCCGATAGTCGAGATCGAGAACGCGCGAGAGGTCCATGTGCCTCGGCTTGCCGATGATCGAAAGCTGGCGCGACAGCTGCCCGTTGTGGAGCCGCACGGCAACCGACCTGTAGGGTTCGGCGCGCAGCACGCCCGGCATCCGCTCGACCGCCTGCAGGGCACGGCCATGCTTCTCCTCGGTGAAGGTCAGCGTTGCCTGCTGCCGTTCGGTGCGGAAGAACGCGACGTCGATCATCTGCTCGACCGAATCGAACGACAGCAGCGCCGTCACCAGGTTTTCACGAGCGGCGCCATGATTGGGATCGATGAGGAGTACCTGGCGGTAATGCGCCACGGCTTCCTCTCGCCGGCCTTGAGTCCAGAGGACGCCCGCCAGATTGTTGTGCGCCGACGCGAGGCCGGGACGTAGTCGCACGGCCTCTTCAAGCGGCGCCACGGCGTCGTTCGGCCTTCCTTGAGCCACGAGCGCGGTGCCGAGGTTGTACTGGCCGTACGCCGACCTCGGATCGAGCCGAACCGACGCCCGAAAATGATCGAGGGCGGCGGCGTGCTGTCCCAACTGCATGTAACCGAAGGCGACGGCTTCATGAAAACGCGCGTTGCCGGGCTCGGCGGTGAGCATCGCGTTGAAGCCGACGAGATCCTCGCG
>Ga0080064_1002863_pt1 | contig 27341 bp, 23 predicted proteins | sample Subgrocontami54m_FD_69260 | JGI IMG/M metagenome (GOLD analysis project Ga0080064, IMG submission 69260) | Subsurface groundwater microbial communities from S. Glens Falls, New York, USA - GMW46 contaminated, 5.4 m (SPADES assembly) (version 2) ...
TCGGTGACGGCGCTGCGCGACGCGCAGGACGCCATCATCGGCTACCTGCTGATCGGCACCGACAACACCGCCCGCAAGCAGGCGGAAGAGGCGCTGCTCAAGGCGGGAGCCCTGCAGAGCGCGATCTTCAACAGCGCCAATTTCTCCAGTATCGCCACCGACGCGAAGGGCGTCATCCAGATCTTCAACGTCGGCGCCGAGCGCATGCTGGGCTACGCGGCCGCCGACGTGATGAACAAGATCACCCCGGCCGACATTTCCGATCCGCAGGAAGTGATCGCGCGCGCCAAGGCCTTGAGCGCCGAACTCGGCACGCCGATCACGCCGGGCTTCGAGGCCCTGGTGTTCAAGGCCTCGCGCGGCATCGAGGACATCTACGAGCTGACCTACATTCGCAAGGACGGCAGCCGCTTCCCGGCGGTAGTGTCGGTGACGGCGCTGCGCGACGCGCAGGACGCCATCATCGGCTACCTGCTGATCGGCACCGACAACAGCGCGCGCAAGCAGGTCGAAGCCGAGCAGAAGAAGCTCGATCAGCGCCTGCGCGACCAGCAGTTCTACACGCGCTCTCTCATCGAATCCAACATCGACGCGCTGATGACGACCGATCCGTCCGGCATCATCACCGACGTCAACAAGCAGATGGAGGCGCTCACCGGGTGCACGCGCGACGAGCTGATCGGCGCGCCGTTCAAGAACTACTTCACCGATCCGCAGCGGGCCGAGGCGGCCATCAAGCTGGTGCTGAGCGAGAAGAAGGTCACCAACTACGAGCTCACCGCGCGCGCCAGGGACGGCAAGAAGACAGTCGTGTCCTACAACGCGACCACCTTCTACGACCGGGACAGGACCCTGCAGGGCGTGTTCGCGGCGGCGCGCGACGTCACCGAGCGCAAACGTCTCGACCAGGCGCTGCAGGAAACGAACGTCAAGCTGGAGAGCGCCAAGTTCGCGGCGGAAAAGGCCAACCTCGCGAAATCGGATTTCCTTTCCAGCATGAGCCATGAGCTGCGTTCCCCGCTCAATGCGATCCTCGGCTTCGCCCAGCTGATGGATTCGGGTTCGCCGCTGCCGACGCCCGACCAGAAAGCCAGTATCGACCAGATTCTCCAGGCGGGATGGTATCTGCTGGAGTTGATCAACGAAATCCTCGATCTCGCGTTGATCGAGTCCGGCAAGCTGTCGCTGTCGCTGGAACCCATGTCGCTGCCCGAAGTGCTGCTCGATTGCGAAGCCATGATCGAACCGCAGGCACAAAAAAGCGGCATCCGCATGAGCTTTCCCAAGTTCGACAGCCCTTACTTCGCCAATGCCGATCGGACCCGGGTGAAGCAGGTTCTCATCAATCTGCTTTCCAACGCGATCAAGTACAACCGCGCGGGAGGATCGGTCGATGTGACGTGCAGCGCGAGCACCGCGGGGCGCGTGCGTATCAGCGTGCAGGATACCGGCGAAGGATTGTCCCCGGAAAAGCTCGCGCAACTGTTCCAGCCCTTCAATCGCCTCGGACAGGAGGCGAGCGCCCAGGAAGGCACCGGCATAGGCCTGGTGGTGGCCAAGCGGCTGGCCGAACTGATGGGGGGCGAAATCGGCGCGGAGAGCACGGTCGGGGTGGGCAGCGTATTCTGGATCGAACTGAACCTGGCGGCCGCACCGCAACTCGCCGCCGGAGCGGATGAACCGCTTACGCTGCTTCAAGGGCGCGTCGAGCACGACGCGGCACTGCGCACCGTGCTGTATGTGGAAGACAACCGGGCCAACCTGAAGCTGGTCGAGCAACTCATCGCGCGCCGTCCCGATATGCGCTTGTTGAGTGCCGAGGACGGCACGCGCGGCATCGCGCTGGCGCGCACCCATCAGCCGGACGTGATCCTGATGGACATCAATCTGCCCGGTATCAGCGGTATCCAGGCGCTGAAGATCCTGCGTGAAGATCCCGTAACGGCGCACATCCCGGTGCTTGCCATCAGCGCCAACGCCATGCCGCGCGATATCGAGAAAGGCCTGGCCGCGGGATTCTTCCGCTATCTCACCAAGCCGATCAACGTCAAGGAGTTCATGGATGCGCTGGACATGGCGCTGGAAATTGCGGAATCAGGATCGGTCGGCGCAGATACCGCGCGCGCGGCCGGCGCGCCAAGGCGCTCAAGGCGCAAGACCCGGCGAACCAGCCCGCAGCAAGCCCCGAATACATGAGCGAGTCTGCCGCGCGCGCCGGTCGTACCGACTTGAGTGCGCTCGAGCGCGGCAACCGCTGTTTCATTCCTTGCCGCCTGCGCCCTTCTTGGCTTCTCCGGCGGGCTCCGGTCGCTCGTCCGCTTCGCTGCGTTCATCCAGTGCGGCAAGCACCAGAGCAGGATTCATCGCCTGCTGCAGTGCTGCCGCCTCGGGATCATGGCGGTTTCTGACGTCAGGTAAATCGCGCCTCAACTCTTCCAGCAGGTCGATGAGCTTGGCGGCCTTCTGTTCGGTCAATAGCGTCACTTTCAGGTCCAGGTGCGCCCGTTGCTCCGCGAGCTTCGCGAGCCGGTTCTGCTTGGTCAGAACCACGGTCGCGGTCAACAACGCGCCCAAGCCGACAATGCCCTGCAGCCAGAAGAACGGCGCCGGGTCGAATTCGGCCATGCCGAACTGGCGCAATACGGCGTTGGCAAGCATCCAGAGAGCGACAAAGAGCAGGATGAAGCCAAGAAAAACCGGCTGCCCGACAAAACGACTGATGCGCTCGAGGATCCGTTGCGATCTGCTGATCTTTTGCTCTTCACGCGCGTAGAACTCCAGAATGGCCTCGATATTCTGGCTGATCTGGTCGCGCTCGGATTCCGATGGCGTATCCCGGGCACCCGGAGGCGAAGCCGGCGAAGCGGCAGCTTTGGATCTCATCAAGGTATGTTACTTGATCCGGTAGGCCCCCGAGCAGAGCATATCCGGACGCCATTGACCGGCTTGTGTGCGCCGGCGAAGCCCCGTCATAGACCCCTTCGTCGGGCTTCGGCCATTGGCCTCAGCCCCAACCTGAGCAAGGATAGTCAGGTAGTCTAGGCAATTGCATCGCAAACCAAACCGAGTAAAGCCATGCCCGGAGAACTCAAGCGCATACTCTACGTCGAGGACGAGGGCGATATTCGTACAATAGTCGTGACAGTTCTCGAAGCGGTCGGCGGCTTCGCCGTCATCGCCTGCAAGTCCGGCCGGGAGGCGGTAGAGGCGGCGCCCGGGGCAAACGCGGATCTGATCCTGCTCGACGTGATGATGCCGGGAATGGACGGCCCGGCGACGCTCGAGGCGCTCAGGGAGTTGCCCGAAACGGCGCATACGCCGGTCATCTTCATGACCGCCAAGGTGCAGCCGAGCGAGATCCAGCATGTCCGGAGCCTGGGCGCGATCGACGTGATTGCGAAGCCCTTCGACCCGATGCTGCTGTCGGCGCAGATCCGCGAAATATGGCAAAAACGTTCCGGCTGAACACCCTTCATCTTTCGGGGGAACGCACATGAGTCTCAAGGGCAGGACGCTTTTCATCACGGGCGCCTCGCGCGGCATCGGCCTCGCCATCGCGCTGCGCGCGGCGCGCGACGGCGCCAACGTCGCCATTGCGGCCAAGACGACAGAGCCGCATCCCAAGCTCCCCGGCACGATCCACAGCGCCGCAGAGGAAGTCGAAAAGGCGGGCGGGGCGGCGCTCGCGCTTGCCTGCGACATCCGCGACGAGCGGCAGGTCGCCGCCGCGGTGGCGCAGGCCGCCGAGCGCTTCGGCGGCATCGATATCCTGGTCAACAACGCGAGCGCGATCAGCCTGACCGGCACGCTGGAGACGCCGATGAAGCGCTTCGACCTGATGTTCGGGGTCAACGTGCGCGGCACCTACCTGTGCTCGCAGGCCTGCATCCCCCACCTGAAGGCATCGGCGCAGGCGGGCAGGAACCCGCACATCCTCATGCTCTCCCCGCCGCTCAACCTGAAGCCGAAGTGGTTCAAGAACCACGTCGCCTACACCATGGCGAAGTACGGCATGAGCATGTGCGTGCTGGGCATGGCCGGGGAATTCCGCGCCGAGGGCATCGCCGTGAACGCGCTGTGGCCGCGAACGGTGATCAAGACCGCGGCGCTCGCCATGATCCCCGGCGTCGACACGCGCATGTGCCGCACGCCGGAGATCCTCGCCGACGCCGCTCACGCCATCCTCGTGAGCGACGCGCGGCGCCACACCGGGCATTTCTACCTCGACGAGGAGGTGCTCGCCTCGACCGGCGTCACCGACCTCGGCCGCTACGCCGTGCTGAAGGGCAACAACAAGTTCCTGCCCGATCTGTTCCTCGATTAGGGAAGCCCTGCTATGTCATCCCCGCGAAGGCGGGGATCCAGCAAGGCGCGGAGATTCCTGGATTCCCGCTTTCGCGGGAATGACGCATGTCCAGCGATCCATCAGCGGCCGAAGTCGAAGGCGTTGCTGAGGTCGCCCGCGTTCTGGCGCACCCCGGGCAGGGGCTCCAGACCGAAGCGGCGCGTGAGGAACTTGAGGATCGAGGTCGTGTCGTAAGGCGTCGAGTCGATGAAGCCGCGCCTGGCCCAGGGCGAGACGATGATCGCGGGAACGCGGGTGCCCGGTCCCCAGCGGTCCGACCACCCCGGTCCCGAGGGCGGCGCGACGTGGTCCCAGAAGCCGCCGTTCTCGTCGTAGGTGGCGATGATCGCGACGCTCTCCCAGTAGCGGCTGGCGCGGATTTTTTCGATCAGCTCGGCGATGTGCCTGTCGCCCGACAGGACGTCGGCGTCGCCGGGGTGCTGGTTGAGCGTTCCCTGCGGCTTGTAGAACGCGACCTGCGGGAGCGTACCGCCGTCGATCGCGGCGACGAGATCGGCGTGGTCCTTCAGGTGGCGCTCGCGGTCGGGCGTGCCCGGGGCGAAGCGCGCGAAATAGTTGAACGGCTGGTGGTGCGGCTGGAAATTCGGCGAGCCGTCGGTGTAGATGATCGCGTGCTTGCCGGTGGGCTTCATGCCGTCGGCGAGCGCCGCGTTCCAGGCGCCCGCGTACCAGGCCCAGGTGACACCCTTCGCCGAGAGCGTGTCGCCGATGGTCTTCTCGGTGCGCGGTGGCAGCACGTTGCGCGACGGATCGGCGTAGCGCGGGTCGCCGCCCGGCGCTGTCCGGAATTCGCTCGGCTGGTACGGAGGCTGCACCGAGTTGACCGCGTAGCCGTCGGCGGTGTAGCGGCCCTCGAGAAACCACACTGGTCCCCGCAGCGCCGAGGGCACGCTCTCGCGGTGACCCACGCGGCCGCGCTCGTCCAGCCGCGTGCGCGCCGCCGCCGGCGCGGCGGGGTTGTGCGGGGTGCACGCGCACACGAACCACATGTGATTGAGGAAGGAACCGCCGTAGGCGGCCTGGAAGAAGTTGTCGGCGAGGGTGAATTCGCGCGCCCACTTCCACATCGGCAGCGTGGAGCCGTCGTAGTAGCCCATGCTGAGCCCGCCCGCGTCCGAGAGCGCGGCGAACATGTTGTTGCGGCCGCCGGCGATCTGCTCCTGGTGCACGTAGAAAAGGTGCACGAGGTCGCGCGTGCGCACCGACGGCGGAAGGCCGATCGGGGGCGCGTCGATGCGGAACGGCCGGTTGGGCAGGTCGACCGGGAACCTGGGGTCGGGCTTGCCGTCCACCCACACCGGCGGAAGGACGGGGAGCGGCGTGCCGTCCCGGTCGAGCTGGGTGGTGGATTCGCGGCTTGCGCGGGCGATGCCGTTCGCGCCGGGGAACAGGCCGTAGAGGTTGTCGAAGCTGCGGTTCTCGGCGTAGATGACCACCACGTGCTCGATCCTCGCCAGGCCTGCGTCGATCGGGCGCGTGGCGCAGCCGGGCAGCGCCGCAGCGAGCAGGAATGCGCCAAGCAAGCGTGCGTGTTTCATGGGCGCAGAGAAGATACCATAGCGGTCGCCGCGAGGACGTCGTCCCGCGATTTACGAGGCGTTTTCACCATGCCCATCGAAATCTCGCACCACTATGCCGAAGCGAACGGTGTGCGCCTGCACTACGCGCGGGCCGGCTCGGGCAAGCTGATGCTGTTCCTGCACGGCTTCCCGGAGTTCTGGTACGCCTGGCGCGCGCAACTGGAGGAATTCGGCCGCGACCACCTCGCGGTTGCGCCGGACCTGCGCGGCTACAACCTCTCCGACAGGCCGCAGGAAGTGAAGGACTACCGCGCCAAGGTCCTGATCGAGGACGTGCGCCAGCTCGCGGCGCAATTGACCTCGGCGCCGTTCGTCCTGGTCGGGCACGACTGGGGCGGGGCGCTCGCGTGGAGCTTCGCCGCAGCGCATCCGCAACTGCTCGAGCACCTGGTGATCGTCAACGCGCCGCACCCGGTGCCGTTCGCTCGTGACCTCGCGCACGACAAGGCGCAGCAGCAGGCGAGCCGCTACATGAACCTGTTCCGCGATCCCAAGGCCGAGCGCGTGCTGTCGGAAAACGGCTATGCGCGCCTGCTGCGCATGATGTCCTCCGAGTGGGGCCACGCCGGGTTCGGCGACGCCGACCGCGCCGCCTACCTCGCGGCGTGGTCGCAGGCGGGCGCGCTCACCGCGATGCTCAATTACTATCGCGCCTCGCCGCTGTATCCGCCCACGGACGGCGATCCGGGCGCGGCCGGGATCGCGATCGACCCGGCGAATTTCCGCGTCGAGGTGCCCACGCTCGTCGTCTGGGGAATGCGCGACGGTGCGCTGCTGCCGGGCAACCTGCGCGGGTTGGAGCAGTGCGTGACCGACCTGCGCATCGAGCGCATCCCCGAGGGCAGCCACTGGGTGATCCACGAGCGGCCAGGCGAGGTCAACGGGCTCATCCGCGCCTTCGTCGCATAGCGGGAGGCCGTAGGTTGGGCTGAACGAAGTGAAGCCCAACGCGATGTCTGACTGCGCTCAGTCCGACCTACGCGTCATGACAGCCAGATGAGTCCCGCCACGAGGCCGGTAGCGAACAGGGTGAGCCAGAACATGCCCAGCATGCGCTTCCTGTCCTGCGGCTGTATGCCTTCCTTCTTCTTCGAAGCGACGTAGATCTCGAGGATGATCAGGGCGATCCCGATCCCGAAGGTGATGCTTCCCCATTTCAGCACGGTCTGTCCTCCCGAGGTGGCGCCGCTGCCGCAGGCCGCGGCGGGCGATATGTTAACCGCTGCGACGGGCGCGTCAAAGCGGATGTTCCCCGTTGCCGAACGCCCATCGCTGAAGCGGGAGCATGAACAGGGCGGCGAAGAACACGATGGCCCCCAGCGCATAGAAGGCGAAGTGGATCCCGTAGGCGTCCCTCAGGAACCCGACCAGGAGCGGCGTGGTGAGGTTGGAAAGTCCCCAGCCCAGGCCGCCGAGCGCCATCGCCGAGCCGCGCTGCTCGGCCGTGCTGATGGCGCTGATCAGGATCTGGAAGTATATCGTCATCACGCCCGAGCTCACTCCCAGCGCAAGCAGGAACAAGCCCACCCAGAGCGGGTGCGGGATCACCGCGGCCAGGCCGACGGACACGGCCGAGACGAGCGCCGAAGCGAAAGGCGTCGCCCGATCGGAGGCGCGGCGCACCAGGTGCGCGAGCGCGACGCCCGCGGCGATGGAGCCCACGGCGCGCAGCGCGAGCAGCAAGCCGGTCGCATCCGAGGAGAAGCCCTGCTCGACCAGCAGGATCGGATAGAAGGAAACCGAGAGCGAGATCGGCAGCGCCGAGACGTAGGCGCAGGGCACGGCGAAATAGATGGAACGGCGCTTGAGCAGCGCCCGATAGCTCGCGAGGAGCGCCGGCCGCGCCGCGAGCTCGGGCTTCAGGTGAGTGATGAACACCGCGAACAGGAACGACAGGAGCCCCACGCCCGCCATCAGCCAGAATCCGGCCCGGAATCCGAATTGCGCGATCACCATGCCGGAAAGCGCGATGCCCGCGATCTGGCCGGCGTTGGTCGTGGCGTTGAGGCGGCCCATGTTGCGGCTGCGGTCCCCGGGGAGCCGGCTCGCGAGCGACCAGTTGGACGGCCAGAACGCCGCGCGCGACAGGATCATCATCAACTGTCCGGCGAGCAGCCCGGCGAAACTCGCCGACAGCGCATACGTCACGGCCCCGAAGCCAATGAACGCGCAGGAGAACATCGACGTGCTCTTGGCGCCGATGCGGTCGGCGTAAGCCCCGCCCAGCAGGTTGAACCAGATCTGGATCAGCACCGGGAGCGCGATGAGGCTGCCGATTTGCACGCCGGTCATGCCGAGATCCAGCGCGTACAGCGGCACGAGCAGGTTGGTCATGCCGAGCGCGAAGTTCCACGTGAATGCATTGGCGTGGAAGGGGCTGAACGGTGGCAGGCGGGTCATGAGGCGCGGGCGGCACGGGCGGAACGCTTGATTATGGGGGCAGCGGCACGAAGCGGGCAAATCGGCACGGACCGGCGATCCGGCTGCGTGCGGTATGATAGCTGCCGGATATCGGCGCCGTGCGGGCTGAAATGGACGACACTCTCCTCTGGCTGATCGCGGGTTTTCTGCTGGTCATCGTCGAACTCGTGAGCGGCACCTTCTATCTGCTGGTGTTGGGGATCGCCGCGTTCGCCGGCGGCGCGGTTGCGTATCTCGGCATGGCGCACTCCGTGCAGGCGATCGTCGCCGCCGCAGTCGCCGTGGTCGGCGCCATGTGGGTGAACCGCATCCGCAGGACGACGGCGGCGGTGAAGATGCCCTCGCTGGACCTGGGCGGGCCGGCGGCTTTCGACTCCTGGGTGGACCGTGCCGCAGGCCGGGCGCGGGTCAAGTACCGGGACGCGCTCTGGGACGCGACCATCGTGGGCGAGGCCGCGGGCGAACCGGGCGAGATTTTCTACGTGACTTCCATCGATGGCAATACGCTCAAGGTTTCCAAAGTTCGGCCAGACTGACGGGTCGGTGCCGGATCTTGGTCTGGCGCTACCACAAGGGGGCAGCATGCTTGCGAGAATCATCGTCGTCGTCATTGCGACAGCCATCATCGCCAGCTTCGAGGTGGTCCGGCCGCTCGCGGTCCCGTTCTTCATCGTCGCGCTCGGCGCGGTGTTCGTCGTCGAGGGCGTGCGCGTGGTGCCGCAGCAGAACGCCTGGATCGTCGAGCGCCTGGGTAAGTTCCACGAAGTGCTCGACCCGGGCCTGAACGTCATCATCCCGTTCGTCGACCGCGTCGCCTACCGGCACTCGCTGAAGGAGGTGCCGGCGGACGTGGCCGAGCAGGTCTGCATCACCAAGGACAACACCCAGCTCGCGGTCGACGGCCTCATCTACTACCAGGTGACCGATCCGCGCCTCGCCTCCTACGGCACTTCGGACTACATCACGGCGATCACCCAGCTCGCGCAGACGACGCTGCGAAGCGAGGTCGGCAAGATGGAGCTCGACCAGTCCCTGCAGAGCCGCGAGGAGATCAACCGCTCGGTCGTGTCGGTGCTCGACGAGGCGGGCCGCTCCTGGGGCGTGAAGGTGCTGCGCTACGAGGTGAAGAACCTCACCCCGCCGGAATCGATCCTGCGCGCGATGCAGCAGCAGATCACCGCGGAGCGCGAGAAGCGCGCGCTGATCGCCAAGTCCGAAGGCGAGAAGCAGCAGCAGATCAACGTCGCCGACGGCGCGCGCCAGGCGGCGATCCTGAACTCCGAGGGCGAAAAGCAGGCCGCGATCAACCGGGCGCAGGGCGAGGCCACCGCGCTGCGCGTGGTCGCCGATGCGACCGCCGCGGCGGTGTCGGCGGTGGCCGAGGCGATCGGGCGCGAGGGCGGGCTGCTGGCGGCGAACCTGAAGGTGGCCGAGCTCTACATCCAGGCCTTCGGCAACCTCGCCAAGACGGGCAATACGCTGATCGTGCCGACCGACCTTTCGGATGTTTCCTCAGTGATCGCCTCGGCGATGACGGTGCTCGACCGGACGCGGCCGGCCAAACCCGCGTGAGACGAAAAGGACGGCAATGGACAAGGCACCGCAAGTGGATCTGCATACCACCTCGCACTACTTCCTCGAGGGCCTGAACGAAATCGGCATCGAGTACCTGTTCTGCAACCTCGGCACCGACCACGCGCCGCTCATCGAGGAGATGGCGCGCTGGCGAAAGTCCGGGCTGGCGTTTCCCAAGACCGTGCTCTGCCCGCACGAGAACGTCGCGATGCACATGGCCGGGGGCTACGCGATCGCGACCGGCCGCGGTCAGGGCGTGATGGCCCACGTGGACGTGGGAACGGCGAACGCCGCGATGGCGGCGCACAACCTGTTCCGCGGCAGGGTGCCCGTGCTGCTCATGGCGGGGCGCTCGCCCTTCACGATCCACGGCGAGCTTCCCGGGTCGCGCGACAACTACGTGCACTTCGTGCAGGAGCCCTACGATCAGGCGAGCGTCGTGCGGCCCTACGTGAAATGGGAGTACATGCTGCACACGGGGGTGACGACCAAGGAAACGCTGCGCAGGGCGCACACCCTGATGCACAGCGACCCCAAGGGGCCGGTCTATCTCATGCTTCCGCGCGAGACCCTCGCCGAGACCTGGGACGCAAAGGCGGTGCGCTCCTATCCGCAGGAGCGCTATGGCGCGGTCGCCGCGGGAGGCGCCGATCCGCAGACGGTAGGCGCGCTCGCGGACCGGTTGCTGGCGGCGAAGAATCCGCTGCTCATCACCGCCTACGCGGGCCGCAATCCCGAGGCCGCCGGCGTGATCGACGCGCTCGCCCGGCTCGCCGGCATCCGCGTGGTCGAGTTCAACCCGATCTACCTCAACATTGCGCACGATTCGCCGTGCTTCGCGGGGCATCTGGCCGGCAAGCACGTCGCCGAGGCCGACGTCGGCATGCTCGTCGATGTCGACGTGCCCTGGATACCGAAGGACACGCCGGAGAACCCTTCGACCTGGTGGGCGCACATCGACGTCGACGTCGTGAAGCAGGCGTTTCCGATGTGGGGCTTCCCGAACAACCTGCGCATCGCCGGGGACAGCCGCCGCATCCTCGCGCAGTTGCTCGAGGAGATCGAAGCGCGCGCGACGCCGGATTTCCGTGCGGCGGCGGCGAAGCGCGTGGCGGCATTGGCCGGCGAGCACGCGGCGCGCATGCAGGGGATCGCCCGCCTGGCCGCCGAGCGCGGATCGGCGGGCCGCATCGATGCGCACTACCTGTGCGCCGAACTGGGGCGCGCGATCGGCCCGGACGACATCCTGCTGAACGAGGCCATCCGCAATGCGGCGGCCGTTGCGAACCAGATACCGCGCACGCGGCCCGGCACGCTGATCGGGCTCGCCGGCGGCGGCCTGGGCTTTTCCGGCGGCATGGCGCTCGGGGTCAAGCTCGCGCGTCCGGACCGGACCGTGGTGCAGGTCGTGGGCGACGGTGTGTTCTACTTCTGCAACCCGGAAGCGGTCTACGCGGTGTCGAAGCAATACGGGCTGCCGATCTTCACCGTCGTTCTCGACAATACGGGCTGGGCGGCGGTCAAGGAAGCCACGCTGCGCATGTATCCCGAGGGAGAGGCCAAGTCGAGTGGCCAGTACGAGGCGAGGCTCGCGCCGGCAATGGATTTCGCCAAGGTGGCCGAAGCCGCGGGCGCCTACGGGGAGAGGGTAAGCGATCCCGCGGACGTGCCCGCCGCGATCCAGCGCTGTCTGGCGGAGGTCCGCGGCGGCCGCGCCGCGTTGCTGCACGCGCGCGTCACGCCGCTGTAGGGAAGGCTAATTGGAATGTAGGTTGGGCTGAGCGTAGCGAAGCCCAACCTCGTGCCCACTCGCAGGTCGATGTCGGACTTCGCTGCGCTCAGTCCGACCTACAGGCGCGCGGGCCGAATCTAGTGCGACATCAGCACCGGCGCGGTCATCGACTGCAGCACGGTGCGCGTGGCGCCGCCCATGATCAGCTCGCGCATGCGCGAGTGGCCATAGGCGCCCATCACGATCAGATCGGCGCCGAGGTCGGCCACGCGCGAGAGCAGCTGGTTGCCGACGTCGATGTCGTTGGCGCGGTGGTAGGCGACTTCGACGCGCACGCCGTGACGCGCCAGGTACAGGCCGATGTCTGCGCCCGGCACCGCGCCGTGCGCAACGCCCTGCGGATTGAACACGACTACGCTGACGTGCTCGGCCTCGCGCAGGAGCGGGATCGAGTCGGTCACGGCGCGCGTGGCTTCGCGGCTCGTGTTCCAGGCCACAAGTATGTGCTTGCCCAGGACCTCGAAGCTGCCCGCGTAGGGAACCATCAGCACCGGGCGCCCGGCGCCGAGCGCCACGCGCTCCGGGAAGTCCGGCTCGACGCCGGAATTGTCGCCCTCGCGCGGCTGCCCGAGCACGACGAGGTCGGCATAGCGCGCATGCAGGCTCGTCGCGTCCACGGCGTCGTCGCCCGTGACGCGCCATTCGATGCCCTGCAGCCCGGCCTTCTCGGTCCCGCGGCGAAACAGCGCCTCCGCGCGTGCGGCCTGCTCGTGCGCGATCTCCCTCTGCGCCTCGAGCAGGGTGGCGCCCGCCTCGGCCACCGCATAGGCGGGCAGGCGCAGCGCCGTCAACGCGTGCAAGCCCACCAGGTGCGCGTCGAACCGCCGCGCCAGGCGAACGGCCATGTCGAGGCGCGCGGGGCAGTACTTGCTGTTGTCGACGTGAACCAGGATGGTCTTGTAGGTCATGGTCGTCTCCGAGTGCGCTAGGTCTTCCAGCGCATCATTGCACAACCGCCCCCTCCCGCAAAGCCCAATGCGAGCGCGGGTTGACCGAGGTCAAACCCGGCCGATCCGCCCGGCCCGCGGCTACTCGAACGCCTGGATGATCTCGCGCGGGATGACGCCCGCCTTGAGCCGGGTCGGGTCCTCCGGATGGCGCATCGCCCAGACGCGCGTCTCGGTACCCTCGACGCTCCTCTTTCCCCTGTTGATCACGACGTGATTCATCACGAAGGTCTTTTCCTTCCACTCGCCGATGCTGCTCTCGACGACGATCTCGTCGCGGAACATCGAGGGCAGGAGGAAGCGCGCATGGGCGTCGACGATCGGGAATCCGACCACGCCGTAGTGGTCCATGAGCTCGTCCCAGTTGAGGCCGACGCTGTCGAAGAACATGCGCGTGCTCTCGTCGAACCAGATGAAGTAGTTCGGGTAGAAGACGATCTTGGCCGGGTCGGTGTCGCCCCAGTGGACGATCACCGAGTGCTGGTAGGTCTTCATGGATTGCCGTTCGGGTGCTGTCCGCCGATTATACCTTTCGTCCCGGGCCGGCCCCGGACGCGCTCGCCGGGCGCTGCGCCGCTTCGTACCGGGAGACCGCGAGCGACATCGCGAGGCCGATCGCCGCGGCGGGAAGGATCACCCAGAGCGCGGCGCCCCAGTCCCCGGCGCGGGTGACCGCGGCGGCGATCAGCGGCGGCCCCACGAACGAGCCGACGTTGGAGACCTGCACGATCAGGCCCTGGATGCTGCCGGCCTCGGCGGGTGAACGCGCGTAGCGCGCGCCCCCGGAGATCACCGCGGGCGGAACGGCGCCGGTGATGAAGCTGTAGGCGAGCACGCAGGCATAGCGCAGGCCGTCGGGCAAGCCGCCCGCGAACATGAGGACGAAGGCGATGGTCGTGAGCACGAAAGCGACGCTCATGACCCGGCCGCGCGGTAGGTTCCGGTGCATGAGCCAGCCGCCCACGATGTTGCCGAAGGCGTTGACGAAGATAAACAGCGCGGTGAGCAGCGATGCGGTCATCGCGTCGGCCGCGCGGGTCTGCAGCAGGTAGGTCGGCAGCCATATCATCACCGTGTAGAACTGCAGCGTGTAGGCGGCGAACGCGATGCCGAGCAGCCAGGGAACCGGCTGCGCGAGCGAGGCGCGAATGCTGGCGACGGACCGCGTGCCGCCCGCCCGCGTGGCGGAGCGCGCGTCCGGGAACTGGCGCGACTGGAGCCAGAGCAGCACCGCCGCCGTCGAGGCGAGGACGGCGACCGACACCCAGACCCCGCGCCAGCCGAACGACTGGATCAGCAGCGGGCTCGCCGCAACCGATGCCGCGCCGCCGATGGGCATGTAGGTTCCCCACAGGCCGAGCGCCAGCCCGTGTTGCGAGGGGGTGCTTGCGCCGACGACCAGGCTCGGACCGGCGACGATCACGGCGACGAAGCCCGCGCCCTCGGCGACCCGCGAGGCGACGAGCCACGCGGCGTTCGGAGCGAGCGTTCCCATGACGCCGCCGGCGATGATGCAGGCAAGTCCGATGCCGCAGAAGCGCAGCGCGCCGGCGCGATCGCTGATCAAGCCGAAGAAGATCGCGCTCGCCACGGCGATGGTGTTGAACATCGACACCAGCCATCCCGTGCCGATGAGCGACAGCCCGAACTCGGACTGCAGCAGCGGCAGCGCGGGGGATATCTTGCTGATGGACATGCCGGCGACGATGCCCGCCGCGAGCACGGCCAGGACGGCCGGCCAGTGCGTGGTCTGACGCATCGATGCACCCGATCGGCTCGCCCGCTTCAGTTCACCGGCGTGAGCGGCGGCTTGCCCGCGAAATGCGCGATCAGGTTGTCGACGGTGAGCTGCCCCATCGCCATTCGGGTCTCGTGCGTGGCGCTTCCCACGTGGGGTTGCAGCACGACGTTGTCCATCGCGAGGAGCGCCTCGGGTACCTTGGGCTCCTCCTCGAACACGTCCAGGGCGGCACCGCCCAGCGCTCCTTCCTGCAGGCACCTCACCAGGGCCGCCTCGTCCACCACCGATCCGCGCGCGACATTGACCAGGATGCCCTTGGGGCCGAGCGCGCGCATGACCTCTTCGTTGACGATGTGGTAGGTCTCCTTGCCGCCCGGGAGGATGGCGACGAGGAAATCGCTGTTCGCGGCGAGGTCGACCAGCCGGCCGTGGTAGATGAAGGGAGAGCCTTCGACGCGGCGGCGGCTGTGGTAGGCGATCTTCAGGTCGAAGCCCGCCGCGCGCTTCGCGATCGCCTGGCCGATGCGCCCCAGGCCGATGATGCCCAGGCGCTTGCCGGTGACGTGCTGCGCGAGCGGCAGCCCCTGGCGCAGCCACTTGCCCTCGCGCACGAACCGGTCGCCCTGGGGGATGCGGCGCGCCGCGGCGATGATGAGCCCGAGGGTGAGGTCGGCGACCGCGTCGTTCAGCACCCCGGGCGTGTTCGTGACGATGACCTTGCGCCGCGTGGCCGCCTCGACGTCCACCGCGTCGTAGCCCACGCCGAAGCTGGAGATGATCTCCAGCTTCGGCAGCGCCTCGATCAGCGCCGCGTCGGCGCCGACGAAGCCGCTGGTGGCCATGCCGCGCACGCGATCCGCGCAGGCGGCGAGGAAGGCCTTGCGGTCGGGTGCGAGCCAGAGCTTGTACGTGGTGAACTCGCGCTCCAGCGCTTCCAGGGTGGGTCGGTACAAGGGGCCGGCGATCAGGACTTCAGGTTTCATGTTGCATCGATCCGAGGTAAGTGGGAAGTTGTGCGCGGCCGGGGCCGCGTCAGCTGTTCTTGAATGCCGCGGCGAGCCTGTCCGCGCCGCGCGCGAGCAGCAAGATGTCCTGGCCGACGGCGACGAACAGGCAGCCCAGTTCGATATAGCGGCGCGCGAGCGCCTCGTCGGTGGCGATGATGCCGGGGGCCTTGCCGCAGGCGCGCACGCGGCCGATGGCGTCCTCGATCGCCGACGCCACCTCGGGATGCGCGGGATCGCCCAGGTGACCCAGCGCGGCGGAGAGGTCCGCCGGACCTATGAACACACCATCCACTCCCTCGACTCCGGCGATCGCTTCCAGATTTTCCAGGCCCGCGCGCGTCTCGACCTGAACCAGGACGCAGGTCTCCTCGGCGGCGCGTGCGAAGTAGTCGTGCACGCGCGCGAAGCGCGTCGCCCGCGTCGTGCCCGCGACCCCGCGCACGCCGGCCGGAGGGTAGCGCGTGTGGGCGACCGCGGCCCGCGCTTCCTCGACGCTCTGCACATAGGGAACGAGCAGCGATTGCGCGCCGGCGTCCAGGTACTGCTTGATCTGCACCATGTCGTTCCACGGCGGGCGCACGATGGCGTGGCTCGCCGAGCCCAGCATCGCCTGCAACTGGACCGACACCAGGGGCAGGTCGTTCGGCGAGTGCTCGGCGTCGATCAGCAGCCAGTCGAAGCCCGCGCCGGCGACGATCTCGGTCGAGTACGGGCTGCACAGGCTGCACCACAGGCCGATCTGCGGCGTGCCGGCCTTGATGGCGCGCTTGAAGCGGTTGCGGGGAATTTCCACGGCGTGTTCTCGCGTGTTGCCAAGGGCCGCCATTTTACCCTGCGCGCGCCGCAGCGCGGCGAAGGATCGTAGCTTGGGCTCGGATCGAAGCTTGCGCTGAGCGCAGCGAAGCCCAATATCGGCGTTTGCGGCGGCGCTCCGGATGGTCTATCGTTACGCGACACTGCAAACAATTGCATAGATCGGCCCGGCTGCGCAAGCGGGCCGCGGCCGTCCGATACGAGGAACCCTGCCATGGCAAAGAAAAAGCTGCCCGAGCCCAAGCTCATCCGTCCCGACGACATCAATCCGCACCACAACTGGACGCGCCCGATCGGCGCGCCCGGCCACACCCAGGTCGATTTCGAGGAGCGCGTCAATTTCAGGCGGCTGCACGACTACCGCCTGGCGCGCACGCGCGCGGCTCTCGCCGAGTCGGAGCTGGGCGCGCTGCTGTGCTTCGACCAGCACAACATCCGCTACACCACGAGCACGGTGATCGGCGAATGGGCGCGCGACAAGCTGACGCGTTATTCGCTGCTCACCGGCAACGGCGATCCCTACATCTGGGACTTCGGCTCGGCGGCCAAGCACCATCGCCTGCACGCGCCCTGGCTGCACGTCGACCACTGCAAGGCGGGCATGCTGGGAATGCGCGGCGCGACGGGCGGGGACATCGAGTTCTTCCGCGACGCGGCGAAGGAAATCAAGGCGATCCTCGAGGCCGAGGGCGTGGCCGACATGCCGCTCGGCGTGGACGTGGTCGAGCCGCCCATGCTGTTCGAGCTGCAGAAGGCCGGCATCGAGGTGCGCGACGGCCAGCAGGCGATGCTGATGGCGCGCGAGGTGAAGAACATCGACGAGATGGTGCTGCTCAACATGGCCTCGGCGATGGTGGACGGGGTCTACCAGGACATCGCCGAGGCGCTCAAGCCCGGGGTGAAGGAATCCGAGATCGTCGCGCTCGCGACCGGGCGCCTGTACGAGATGGGCTCGGACTGCGTCGAGGCGATCAACTCGATCTCGGGGGAGCGCTGCTCGCCGCATCCGCACAACTTCACCGACCGGCTCATCCGGCCCGGGGACCAGGCCTTCTTCGACATCATCCAGTCGTTCATCGGCTACCGCACCTGCTACTACCGCACCTTCAGCGTCGGCCGGGCCACCGCGCCGCAGCGCACCGCCTACCGCAAGGCGCGCGAGTGGATGGACAAGGCGATCGACCTGCTGCGCCCGGGCATGACCACGGACAAGGTGGCCAAGGTGCTGCCCAAGGCGAGCGACATCGGCTTCTCGAGCGAGATGGAGGCCTTCGGGCTGAACTTCTGCCACGGCCTGGGACTGGGACTGCACGAGCGGCCGCTGATCTCGCGCGTCAACTCCTTCAAGGAGCCGATCGAGCTGAAGGCCGGCATGGTGTTCGCGGTGGAGACCTACTGCCCGGCCACCGACGGCGTGTCGGCGGCGCGCATCGAGGAGATGGTGATCCTCGGCCCGAAGGGGGCGCAGATCATTTCACTCTATCCGGCGCAGGATCTGCCGGTCGCGAATCCGTACTGACCCTTGTCGCGGAGTCATCCCGAGCGCAGCGAGGGATCTGCTTTTCGATCGCATGCAAAAGCAGATTCCTCGGGCTGCGCCCTCGGAATGACACGTAGAGAATTCAAACAGGATTGGAACAATGACGACCCAAGAACTCAAGCTCGGCTGGATCGGAACCGGCCGGATGGGATACGAGATGGCGCAGCGGCTGGCAAAGGCGGGCTGCGACATCACGGTGTGGAACCGCACGCGCGCCAAGGCCGAACCGCTCGCGAAGGACGGCGCGAAAATCGCCGGCCACCTCGCCGAGCTCGCCGGCTGCGACATCGTGTTCTGCATGGTGTCCACCTGGGACGACGTGAGGGAGGTCATCGTCGGCCCGCAGGGCCTGCTGTCCAGGACGCAGCGCGGCAAGGGACCGGCGCCGCGCATGCTGGTGGAATGCTCTTCGATTTCGCTGCAGGGTTCGGCGGAGTTGCGCGAGATGCTCGCGGGGTACGGAACCCAGACGCTGGCCGCGCCGGTGTCGGGCAACGCCAAGGTGATCAAGGCAGGCAAGCTCACCTTCGTCTGCTCCGGACCGAAGGCGGCCTACGACGAAGTCGCGCCGCTGCTCGCGCACATCGGTCCGAGCTCTTCCTACGTCGGCGAGGGCGAGCTCGCGCGCATCGTCAAGATCTGCCACAACGTCATGCTGGGCGTCGTGACCCAGTGCATGGCGGAGATCACCGTGCTCGCGCAGAAGGCGGGGGTGCCGCGGCACGCTTTCCTCGACTTCCTCAACCAGAGCGTGATGGGATCGATGTTCACGCGCTACAAGACCCCGGCTTTCGTGAACCTCGATTTCAAGGTAACGTTCACTCCGTACCTGCTCCGGAAGGACCTCGACCTGGGGCTTTCGGCGGGCCGCGAGTTCGAGGTGCCGATGCCGCTGGCCTCGATCACGCGCGACCTGGTGCAGTCGATGATGGGCAACGGCATGGCCGACCAGGATTTCTCGACCCTGCTCATCCAGCAGGCGAAGGCCTCGGGCGTGGAGCTCAAGCCCGAGAACGTCGAAGTCGGGGACGGGCTACACTGATTCGGATCAGGCCGTTCCGGGGTCGCCGGACCGGCCGCTGTCTAGGGAAGAAGAGGGGGTGCACCCCCTGGATCGATAATTCATTCGGAGGAGGGCAATATGCGCAAGTTCATCCAGACCGCGGCGGCAGCGCTGCTGGCGGCGGCCAGCCTGCAGGCGTTCGCGCAGGAGTATCCCGGCAAGCCGGTCCACGTGATCATCACATTCCCGGCGGGAACCGCGACTGACATCGTGGGGCGCGTGGTCTGCCAGAAGCTCTCGGAGTACTGGGGCCAGCCCGTGTTGGCGGAAAACCGCGGCGGCGCGGGCGGCTCGATCGGCACGGCCATCGTGGCGAAGGCGGCTCCTGACGGCTATACGCTGCTCATCAATTCCTCCGCGCACGCGGTGAACCCCGCCATCTACGCAAAATTGCCCTACGACACGCTGAAGGACTTCGTCGAAATCGCGCCGCTCGCCGGACAGCCGAACGTCCTGGTCGTACCCCCCAGTTCGCCCGTCAAGTCGGTGGCAGACCTGATCGCCGCTGCGAAGGCGAAGCCGGGTGCGATCAACTTCGCCTCGGCGGGCGTCGGTAGCGGCACGCACCTCAACCTGGAGAAGTTCAAGCTGGCGACAGGGATCAACGTCACGCACATCCCCTACAAGGGCACGCCGGAAGTGCTCGGCGACCTCCTTACCGGGCGCGTCGACTACTACTTCGCCCCGATCTCCGCGGCGATATCGGCGATGCGCAGCGGCAAGCTTCGACCGCTCGCCGTGAGCACCGCGAAGCGCTCGAGCCAGCTGCCCGATGTTCCGACGGTGGCGGAATCGGGCGTTCCCGGCTTCGAGTTCACGCTCTGGTTCGGCCTGTGGGCGCCGGCGGGCATGCCCGCGAACCTCGTCGAGAAGATCAACAAGGACGTGAACCGTGCAGTCGCCGATCCCGGCGTCAGTGCCCAGCTTGCCAAGCTGGGCAACGACACCATGAGCATGTCACCGGCGGAATTCAGCCAGTTCGTGCGCAGGGAGATCGACGATTACGCCAAGGTGATCCAGGCGGCCGGGATCAAACCGCAGTAAGGGCGGGGCCCGGCGCCCGGATCGGCCCGCAGGAATTTTCGCGGTCTAGGAAGACATGGCGAAGGATCCACGCGTCGAATCCGCGATCTCGCACTGGGCGCCGCGGTTTGTCTCGAACGGCGTGCTGCTGGCCGATTTCCAGGAAGTGACCGCGGGCATCGAGCGCTGGGACGACTGGTGTCGCGCCTGGTCCGCTCGCGCCGCCGTGCACGAGGCGCTGGGACGCGAGGCGCTCGGCGAGGGCCATGCCTTGAGCGCGGGCGAGCACCTCTCGCGCGCCGGGGTCTACTACCATTTCGCCAAGTTCGTGTTCGTGCATGACCGGGAACAGATGCGCGCGGCGCACCTGAAAGCAGTCGAATGCCGGCAAATGGCGCTGCCCCACCTGAGGCCCCCGGGCGAGCGCGTCGAGATCCCCTACGAAGGCCGGCATCTGGCCGCGATCCTGCGGCGACCGGCCGGCGCCGCCCGGCCGCCCGTGCTCATCATGATTCCCGGACTGGATTCGGCCAAGGAGGAGATGGAGGCCTACGAGTTGCCTTTCCTCGCGCGGGGCATGGCGACGCTGATGGTCGACGGTCCCGGGCAGGGCGAAGCCGAATATGATTTCCCGATCCGGGGCGACTACGAGGTGCCCGTCAAGGCGATGGTCGACTGGGTCACGCGACGCACCGATCTCGACGCCGATCGCATCGGGCTGTGGGGCGTGAGCCTGGGCGGCTATTACGCGCCGCGCGCGGCCGCGTTCGAAAAGCGCATCCGCGCCTGCATCGCGCTCGCCGGGCCGTATGACTGGGCCGGCATCTGGGACGGGCTGCCGGAGCTGACCCAGGAGGCGTTTCGCGTGCGCAGCCACCTCGCGACCCTGGATGAGGCAAGGCGCTACGCGGGCACCTTGTCCCTGAAGGGCGTCGCCGGGCGGATCGAATGCCCGCTGTTCCTGGTCGCGGGAAAGCTCGATCGCCTCGTACCCTGGCAATCGGTGCAGCGGATCGCCTCGGAGGCGGCCGGCCCGGTCGAGCTGCTCGTGGTCGAGGACGGCAACCACATTGCAAACAATCGTCCCTACCGATACCGGCTGAGAACTGCGGACTGGATGGCCGCTCGGCTGGGACTCCCGAAAGTCTGAAACCAAGAGGAGGCGAGTTCATGCGTTCAGGAATCGTGCGGGGTTTGCTTGGAGCGGCATTGGGGTTCGCGGCGTGCGCCGCGCTCGCGCAGGGCTTTCCGAGCAAGACGGTGAGGCTGGTGTCGGGCGTGACGCCGGGCAGCGCATCGGACACGATGGCGCGCGTCGTGGCCGAAAAGCTGCAGGCAAGCCTCGGGCAGCCCGTGATCGTCGAGAACCGGCTGGGCGCGGGCGGCCTGATCGGCGCGCAGTACGTGGCGAGGGCCGAGCCCGACGGCCACACGATCATGGTCTACGCCTCCGCGTTCACCGTGGCGCCGCTGCTCACTCCCGAAGCGCTCGATCCCAAGGACCTGGTGCCGGTCGCCACGATGGCTACCATTCCGACGGTGCTCGTGGTCTCTCCTTCGAAAGGCTACAAGACGGTCGCCGATCTCGTGGCAGCCGCCAAGGCGAAGCCCGGGCAGGTGGTCGCGTCCTCGGCGGGAATCGGCAGCTCGACGCACATGAACCTGGAGCGCTTCCGCATCTCCGCCGGCATCGATGTGCTGCACGTGCCGCTGAAGGGCGCGCCCGAGGCGCTCACCGAGGTGCTCACGGGGCGCGCGGACTTCTACTTCGCCCTGCCGTTCCAGGTGAGCGCCAACGTCAAGAGCGGCAAGCTGCTCGCGCTCGCGGTGGGCTCGCCCAGGCGCAGCGCGCTGTTTCCCGATGTGCCCACGACCGTCGAGGCCGGCTATCCGAATTCCGACTACAACTTCTGGGTCGGCGCGCTGATTTCGGCGAAAACGCCGCGGGAGATCGTGCTGCGCCTCCACCGGGAGTTCAACGCCGCGGTGAATTCGCCCGAGGTGAGAGAGCGTTTTCTGAAGCTCGGCGCCGATCCGCTGACGATGTCGCTGCCGGAGTTCGAGGCCATGATCCGCGACGAATTCGAATCGAACGCCCGGCTGATCAAAGCGGCCGGGATCAAGGCCAATTGAGCCGCCGCGCCGCGTCCAGGTGCGGCGCGTCCAATCTCGAGGAGGAGGAGCCATGGCGATGCTGAACTGCAATCACGTCAACTGCGGCCACGCTTTCATGCTGCCGCGATCCACGTCCGGGGAAGGCGGCGGGCTGGGCCGGCGCGACTTCCTGAAGGGTACCCTCGCCGCCGGCGCGGGCCTCGCGTCGATGTCGGTGATCGGCGGCTGCGCGACGGCGATGCGCGCGAGCGGGCCCGCCGACACGCTCGTGGTGAACGGCCGCATCGCCACCATGAACAAGCGCCAGCCGGGCGTGTCGGCGCTCGCGATCAAGGGCGATTCGATCATCGCCACGGGGTCGGCAGACGAACTGCAAGACCTGCGCGGGCCGAATACGCTGGTCATCGATGCAGGCGGTCGCACCGTCGTGCCGGGCCTGAACGACGCCCACACCCACTTCATCCGCGGCGGGCTGACCTATTCGATGGAAGTCCGCTGGGACGGCCTCGCCTCGCTCGCCGAGGGCCTGCGCATGATGCGCGAGCAGGCGCGGCGCACGCCCTCGCCGCACTGGGTGCAGGTGATCGGCGGCTGGACCTGGGCGCAGTTCGCCGAGCGGCGTTTCCCGACGCTCGATGAGATCAACGCCGCGACCGGCGACACGCCGGCGATGGTGATGCACCTGTACGACCGCGCCTGGATCAACCGCGCCGGCTTGCGGGTGCTCGGCTGGGACAAGAACACGCCCAATCCGTTCGGCGGGGTGATCGAGCGTGACGCCTCGGGCAATCCCACCGGGCTGCTGGTGGCGACCGTGGGCCTGGTCGCGCTCGTCGTCGCCTGGCTGAAGATTCCCAGGCTGTCGCCGGATGACCAGACGCTGTCGACGCGCCACTTCATGCGCGAGCACAACCGGCTCGGCATCACCAGCGTGATCGACGCGGGCGGCGGCGGCCAGAACTATCCGGACAACTACGCGAGCATCGCCCAGCTCGCCGCGCAGAAACAGCTCAGCTTGCGCATCGGCTACACCCTGTTCGCGCAGGCCGGCGGCAAGGAGCTGCAGAATTACCAGGCGTGGTCGAAGCTGGTGACGATCGGCCAGGGCGACGATTACTTCCGAATGATCGGCGCGGGCGAATACATCGTCTGGTCTGCGGGCGACGTGACCAACTTCGCCAAGGATTCGACACCCAATCCACCCGTCATGGAGAGCCAGCTCACCGCGGTGGCGAAGTACATCGCGGGGCTGCGCTGGCCGTTCCGGATGCATGCGAGTTTCGACTACACTGCGCAGCGCATACTCGGGGTGCTCGAGCAGGTGAATCGCGAGGTGCCGCTCTCGGGCCTGCGCTGGGGGCTCGATCACTGCGAAACGCTGCAGCCGAAGACGCTCGAACGCGTCGCCGCGCTCGGGGGCAGCATCAACATCCAGAACCGCATGTCCGCCGACGGCGAGGCCTTCCTGGCGAAATACGGGCCGCAAGCCTCGGCCGACGCGCCGCCGATCGCGCGCATCCGCGAGATGGGCATCCCGATGGCCGCCGGCACCGACGCGAATCGCGCCAACACCTACAATCCCTGGGTGGGCGTGCATTGGCTCGTCACCGGCAAGACCCTGGGCGGGGCGAAGCTCCAGGGGAACAACAACCTGCTCGATCGCACCGAGGCGCTGCGCATGTACACCGCGGCGAGCGCGTGGATCTCGGGCGAGGAGAACCGCAAGGGCACGCTCGAGCCCGGCAGGTTCGCCGACCTCGTGTTCCTCTCGGCCGACTACTTCAACATTCCCGTGGATTCGATCAAGGACCTGGAGTCGGTGATGACCATGGTGGGCGGCAAGGTCGTGTACGGCGCCGGCCCGTACGCCAGGCTCGCGCCGCCTGCGCCGCCGATGAACCAGGACTGGCTGCCGATCAAGGCCTACGGAGGCTATCAGAAGCGCGCCGGCGTCGAGCCCTCGGGCGTCGCGGGCGGCGTACAGCCGCATCCGCTCGTCGTCGGCGACAGCGGTACCTGGAGCCTGGACTGCGGCTGCGGGGCGTTATGATGTGAACGCGCGCGGCGGAACGCGACGAACCTTCAATCAAGCATCCGAATCACGTGTTGACCGAGCAAGCGAGGAATCCGGGTCCGGCCGCCGCTGAAGTCATGCCGCTCGATCGGGGGACGCCCGTGCTCGAGTTGCGCGGAATTTCCAAGCTGTTTCCCGGAGTGCGCGCGCTGGATGACGTGTCGTTCACGATCCACGCGGGCGAAGTGCACATGCTGCTCGGGGAGAACGGCGCGGGCAAGTCCTCGCTCATCAAGGTGCTGTACGGCGCCTATGCGGCCGACGCCGGCGAGATTCTCCACCACGGCAGGAAGGTCACGATAGCGTCGCCGGCGGACGCGCGGCGTCTCGGTGTCGCGGTGATCTTCCAGGAATTTTCGCTGGTCCCGTTCCTCGACATTGCGCAGAACATCTTTCTCGGCCGCGAGTTCGCGAGCCGCGTACCGGGCCACATCGACCATCGCGGCATGCACCTCGAGGCGGCGAAGCTGCTCGATCTGCTCGGCATGGAGCAGGACACGCGCACGAAGGTGCACCGGCTCGGCGTGGCGCAGCAGCAGCTGGTGGAAATCGCCAAGGCCCTGTCGCAGCATGCGAGCGTCCTGGTCATGGACGAGCCGACCGCGGCGCTTTCCGAGCATGAAACCGATCGCCTGTTCAAAGTCATCCGGCGGCTGAAGCAGGAAGGGGTGGCGATCGTGTACATCTCGCACCGCCTGGCCGAAGTTTTCGAACTGGGCGATCGCATCACCGTGCTGCGCGACGGCAGGAAAGTCGGCTCGCTGCTGCCTTCCGAGACCACGCCGGACGAGCTGGTGCACCTGATGGTGGGACGCGCGGTCGACACGAGCTACGCGCGGGAATTCTGCGCCCTGCCCGGCGAGCTCGCGCTCGAAACGATAGATCTCGGCTCCGACCACGGCATCAGCGGCGTGAACATCGAGGTCCGCACCGGGGAGATCGTCGGGCTGGCGGGGCTGGTGGGCGCCGGGCGCACGGAGGTGGCGCGCGCCATCTTCGGCGCCGACAAGGTGACCCATGGCGAGGTGCGGATCTTCGGCCAGCCGATAGGCGGCGGGCCCGACGTGAGCACCCGCCGCGGCGTGGCGCTGATCCCCGAGAACCGCAAGCAGGAGGGCGTTGCGCTGATCCGCTCGGTCCAGGACAACCTGCTTCTGGCGAGCCTTGCGCGCCTGTTCCCGCGAGGCTGGTTCGATCCCGCCGTCGGGCGCCGGGTGAGCGTGCAGAAGATCGACGAGCTGCGCATCGCCACGCCGTCGCCGCTGCGACTGGTGCGCTATCTCTCCGGCGGCAATCAGCAGAAGGTCGTCGTCGGCAAGTGGCTCAACGCAGGGGGCAAGCTGTTCATCTTCGACGAGCCGACCCGCGGCATCGACGTCGGCGCCAAGGCCGAGATCTTCAATCTGATCGGGGAGTTGGTCGGCAGGGGCGCCGCCGTTCTGATGATCAGTTCCGAGCTGCTCGAGATCGTGCACGTCTGCGACCGCGCCTACGTGATGCGCGGCGGCCGGGTCGCCGGGCACCTGAGGCGCGCCGATCTCACCGAGGCCGGCATCCTGCGGCTGGCGATGCATCATGAGTGAGACGTCCGCGCTCGCGCTTCGGCCGGGGCGCCTTCGCGCCGCGCTCGCCGCCACGCCCGGCGTCGCCTACATACTGCTGCTGATGGTCGTCGTCTTCGGCGCGACCAGCAAGTACTTTCTCTCGGGGGCCAACCTGCTCAATGTCGGCATGCAGTCGGCGATCCTGCTGATGATCGCGCTTCCGATGACCCTGATCATCATGAGCGAGGGGCTCGACATATCGCTCGGAGCGGTGCTGACCCTGTGCAGCGTGGTCCTGGCGCTGATGCTGGTACGCGGCAGCGGGCTTCCCGTGGCGCTTGCCGCGGCCGTGGCGGTGGGTCTCGCCTTCGGGCTCGCCAACGGATTGCTGGTGTCGGTCGTCAACATGCCGCCGTTCGTCGCAACGCTGGGCACCTTCGGAATGGCACAGGGACTGGCGCTCGCCGTCACCGACGGCCAGAGCGTGGTCGGCATCGGCGAAACCGTGCAGACGATCTACGCTGGCGGCGTCTTCGGCGTTCCCATTCCTATCGCATTCGCGCTCGGCTCCTACGCGTTCAGCCACTGGCTGCTCTATCACACGCGCTTCGGGAGCTACGTGTTCGCGATCGGCGGCAACCGCGAGGCGCTGGTGCTGGCGGGGGTCCGCGCGAACCTCTACCACATCGGCATCTACGTGTTCGGCGGTTGCATGGCCGGACTTGCCGCGCTGCTGCTGACCGCGCGTATGAATTCCGGCCATCCCACCGCGGCCATCGGGATCGAATTCGACGCCATCGTCGCGGTGGCGATCGGCGGCACGTCGTTCGAGCGCGGCGACGGCTGGCTGTTCGGCACGGTGCTGGGCACGTTCGCGGTGGGCGTGATGCGCAACGGCCTCAACCTGCTGGGCGTGCCCTCGTCGCTGCAGGTCGTGAGCATCGGCCTGCTGGTCATCATCGCGCTGTTCGTGGACGGACTGAAGCAGCGGACATGAACAGATCCCGCGACTTGCGTCATCGCTTCTCGGCCGGCGCCGTGGCCCTCGGTTACCGGCTGGTGGTCGTGATCGCCATGTGCGCAGCGCTCGCGCTCGCCAGCGATGCGTTCCTGACCGAGTCGAACGTCTTCAACGTCCTGCGCCAGGCAGCACTCTTGTTCCTGATCGCCTCGGGCCTGACGCTGGTGATCCTCACCGCCGGACTCGACCTCTCGGTCGGCGCCAACCTCGGCATGTCGGCATGCCTGGTGGCGAGCGTGCTCAAGTCCACCGGCTCGCCGCTGCTCGGCATGCTCACCGGCATCGGCGCGGGACTTGCGATCGGCTGCACCAACGGCCTCTTGGTGACGGCGCTGAGGCTGCCGCCCTTCATCGCCACCTACGGCATGCTGTGGGTGCTCCACGGTCTTTCGTACTACTACATGGCGGGCGAGACGGTGTACGGTTTCCCGCCGGGCTTCCGTGAGATCGGCAGCGGTTACCTGCTCGGCGTGCCGATTCCGATCTACCTCATGTTCCTGTTTCTGGCTATCGGATGGCTGTTCGCCACGCGAACGACCTACGGCCAGGAGATCTACGCGATCGGCGCCAACCCGACGGCGGCGCGCCTGTCCGGCGTTCCGGTCAAGCGTCGCCTGGTGCTCGTGTACGCGGTGAGCGGCGGCATGGCGGGGCTGGCGGCGCTCGTCTACCTCCCGCGGCTCCACTCCGCCGAAGCCGAAATCGGCGAGGCCCCGCCC
>Ga0080064_1002864_pt1 | contig 27340 bp, 14 predicted proteins | sample Subgrocontami54m_FD_69260 | JGI IMG/M metagenome (GOLD analysis project Ga0080064, IMG submission 69260) | Subsurface groundwater microbial communities from S. Glens Falls, New York, USA - GMW46 contaminated, 5.4 m (SPADES assembly) (version 2) ...
CTCCCCCGCGCCGGCCCGGCCGGGCGGGCACGCACCAGGACCGCAAACGCGTTCGCGGGAATCGTGTCCGCCGCGGCGAGCTGTTCCGCCAGCGCCGGCAGCACCGAGGAATCGGTCCCGGCGACCGCGAGCATCTTGCCGATGACGTCGCCCGGCGTCACGCGATAGCGCGAAAAGATTTCGTTCAACCGGCCGACCTCGTCCCCCGTCGCGCGATCGAGCTCGGCCGCGAGCACGCGGTTGATCTTCTCGGAAGCCGTCCAGCGCTCAGGCTGATAATAGGGTCCGCGCGTGTCCGGCCGCGTGCCCCAGCCCGAACCGCTCCATTTGCCTTCGACGTAATACAGCCGGCAAAGCGTGCGCATCAGTCCTTCGCGTCGCGCCGGTTCCTTTTCGCGGTCCAGCCGCGCGATCACCGCATCGACAACCGGTTCCTCGTGCAGCGCCTGCAGCACACGGAGCGCGTTCGTCCGCGCGATCTCGCTGGCGTCCGCACGGTCCACGATCGCGAAGCAGGGCTCGGCGTTGCCGAGTTGCACCAGCGCCTTCACCGCGGTGTGCGCGATCACCGGATCCGGGTCACCCAGCAACCCCGCGACGGCGGCGGCTGCGGTCGGCCGGCCGAGACGCGCCAGCGCGACCGTCGCTTCGAGCCGCGTGCGCGGATCGCTCGATTTCAGCGCCGCGACGATCGGCGCCTCCGGAACACGCGCCAGCTGGCCTTCGTGATTCGTCAACGCGCGAATCGCCCACGCCGCGACGCTCCGGTCTTTGACGAGCTTCTGCAGAAAAGCATGCGAGTCCTCGCCGAGCGCCTGCTGCAGGGTGAACAGCGCGATCACGCGCGTCGCCAGCGGTTGCTGCGCCGATGCGGCGAGTGACTCCAGCGCGCGGGCCTGCTCGCGCGCGGCGCCGCGCTGGAGCAGCGATCGCTGCGCCGCCTGCCGGACCTTCGCGCTGGGCGATTGCAGCAGTTGCACCAGCTCCGCCGGCAGCAGCGCCGCAAATTTCGGCACCGGGGGCGGCAGGTAGTTTTTCGGTGTGAGCCGCGCAACGAAGCCGACCTCCGGCCCATCGTAATTGTATTTGCCGCCGCGCCAGCTCGCGACGAACAGCCGCGCCTGCGCGTCGACATCGATGTCCGTCACGCGCGGAATCTTGATGAACACCTCCTGCTCCGTCGTGAACGTGGCGCCCTTCGGCGTCAGCGGATGCCGGTAGACCGCTTCGCGGCCCCAATCGACCGACAGCGGTGCGCCGTTCCACGGACCGGGAATCCCCGGCTCGTCGAGCCACAGCCCGGAGCAACCCGAGCCACCGCCGTAGTCGGCGAGCGGCGCGATCGCTTCGTCGGCAAAATTCTTGAACAGCGTCGGATACCCGTGATCCTCCAGCCCGGTGAAATGATGCAGCCGCACATCCCAGCCGCCGCCGTCGTTGGTGTTGTCCCGGGCAATGCCGTCCAGCAACGGGCTCATCGCCACCTCGAGAATGTTGCGCGTGCCACGGGAGAAAATCTCCAGCCCGGTGCCGTCGGGGCGGACGCGGACCACACCGCCGCCGCGGAACTGCAGCCTGCGGCCGTCGGTGCCCTCGGCCTCGGTGAACCCGAAGTCTCCAATGGCCAGATATAGCCAGCCGTCGATGCCGAGGGTGACGCCGTTGGAAGCGTGATCGGCCGGCCGGTCCTTCAGCGCCCAGCCGATGTTCTTCACGAGAACCTTCTGTTCCTCCGCCACGCCATCGCCATCGCGATCGAAGAACACGCTGAGGTGCGGCGGGTGCATCACGTACAGCCGATCGCCGTCCCACACCAGCCCGCGCGGCGAATCGACCTTCGCGAATGTCTTCGCCTCATCGGCCCGACCGTCGCCATTGGTATCGCGCAGCCGGATGATCCGGCCGCGGCCGGGCGTCGTGCCGAGCGAGGAGTTGGCATCACTGGAAATGTAGGTCGTCCCGTCCGGCGCCGCCGAAATGAAGACGGGGTAGTTCGCCTGGTCGGCGGTGGCGAAGATCGAGACATCGAACTCCGGCGGCGCGCTGACCTCCGAGCGCAGCATCTCCGGCGTGGCAGGACCAGCTCGCTCGACGGGCTTGCCGTCCTTGCCGGGCTGCGTGGCATTGCGCTTCCTGCCGCCCCGCCCCGACTTTTGTTCGGTTGGCGACTTGGAGTCCGTCGGAGCCGGCTGGCCGGAAGCGAACGCGAAACAGCATAGGAAACAAAGGGCGGCGGGGAACTTCATGTGGGAAGTCGAGCATGACGGTTGGCCGCGGATTTCGACGCAAACAAAGATCGCGACTTCGCCGGTCTCCCCCGCCCCAAGCCGAAACCTTCAGAGGAGTGCCCGCGAATCACGCGAATTGATGCGAATCTCGGAGGGGAAGGACTTTGGCTGCGTGCTCAACGGGCTTGCTTCAGCCAAACTCTGACGAGTTCGGCTACAGGCCCGGAGCGCACCTCATGCATAGCCAGAGCATAGCCAGAGCGAAGGCAAAGCGAAGGCAGGCGCCGGGATGGTGCCAGGATGGTCCGAGGATGGCGCCAGGATGCCGCCCGAATGACGCCGAATTGCGGGAAATTCCCCTAATGCGGACCTGCTGCGCGACCACTGCGCACCGAATCCACTCGCTTGCGCTCGTAGCTACGAGCGTGAGCGAGTGGGACGCCGCTACGCCGCCGGCCTGCTTCTACGGCGCAGCCGCTTTCTTCTTGCCGCCAGCGCGGGCTTTCTTCCCGGGCTGTTCCGGTGCGTCGTAATAAGGCGACGGCACGTGCTCGCGAGCCATGATGGCTTCGATCGCCTTCACCTCGGCGGCGTGTCCGGCCGCGATGTTGTTCTTCTCGGCGGGGTCGGCGGAAAGATCGTAGAGCTCGAGCGGCGCCTTCGTGCCGGTGCGATATCCCTTCCATTTTCCCATCCGGACCGCCTGCTGGAACGGCGACGGTCCCTCGTAGATTTCCCAATACATCCACTCGTGCTTCGTGGTCTGCGGCTGGCCGAGCAGCGTCGGCAAGATCGATACGCCGTCGTTCCGCGGCGGCTTCGCGCCGACGAGCTCGGCGGCCGTCGCCATGAGATCGACATGCCCGGCGAGCAGATCGCTTTCGGTATGCGGCGCGACCCGACCCGGCCAGCGCACAATCAGCGGCATCCGGATGCCGCCCTCGTACAGGTGTCGTTTCCAACCGCGCAGCCCCGCCGTCGCGTTGAACGTTTCCCGGCCCGGACCCTCCGCGCCGTTGTCGCTCGAGAACATCACGAGGGTGTTCCGGTCGAGGCCCAGTTCGCGCAGCTTCGCCATCACCTTGCCGACGCTGGCGTCGAGTCGCGCGATCATCGCGGCGTGCACCTTCACGTTCTCCGGCCAGGGCCGGTCGCCGAATTTCTTGTAGACGTCCGGAATCTCGAACTTGCCGTGCGGCAGCGTCCACGCCGCGTAGCAGAAGAACGGTTTTCCGCTTTTCGCGCTGCTCTCGATGAACTTCAGCGTCTCCGCCTCGATCAGATCGTGCGAGTAGTCCTTGCGGCCGCCGTTCGCGTTGCCCGGGAGTTTTTCCCGCACGCCGTTCCGCGTGAGATCCGCCGGGAAGTAATCGTGCGCGTGCACCTGATCGTAATAGCCGTAGAAAATATCGAAGCCCTGTTTCTCCGCCGCGCCGGTGGTGCCTTCGTTGCCCAGGCCCCATTTGCCGAAGCCTCCGGTGGCATAGCCCGCATCGTGCAGCATCCGCGCCGTCGTCATCGTGTCGGTCGCGAGCGAGAGCAGCCCAACCTTGCTCTGGTTGGCGCGCCGCAGTTCGTGGCCCGGATGCTGGCCGGTCATGATCACGCAGCGAGTCGGCGCGCACACCGCGTTGCCGCTGTAGGCGTTGGTGAACCGCATGCCTTCGCGCGCCAGCTGGTCGACGTTCGGCGTGCCAATCGCCTTGCCGCCGTAACAGCCGAATTCGCCGAGCCCGGAGTCGTCGGCGAGGATGAACACGATGTTGGGCCTGGTGGCAGCAGCGAATGCGTCGGTCGCGGGCATCACCGCAAAGACCAGCACAGCGAGCGCGCCCACAGAGGGGAAGCGATGCCCGACGCGCGCCAGCCACCGGCTTGCTCCTGTAGGCGGGGTGCCCCCACCCCGCGCCGTGCAATCGGAGATCCCAGCCCGCGGGGTGAGGGCACCCCGCCCACAAGTCACGCGGTTCTTTTCGTTCGATAGCGAAGCGGTTAGTCTCATGGGGATAGCCTCCCATCACCGCGCTGCACTTCGACCAAGTGCAAGATCAAGTCGCGCTCGCCGGCGCGGACTTCGACTTGCGCCTCGCCCGAGGCCGCCTGCAGCCGCGCGGCCGGCAAGTGGAACTCGGACACCCGCCAGCGCTGCGGTGACGCGTCGATCTGAAACTCCGCCGCGCCCACCTTCAACGTCGCCGCCGCTGCGCCGAGCGTGATCACCCGGACCACCGTGTCTCCGTTCAACGAATGCACGAATTCCGGGTCGAGCCGCACGCGGGCGCTCCGGCCGGGTGGATACTTCCGCGCGAACGCGCCATACCGTTGCTCCGGCGGTCCGACGGGGCCGACGCCAATCGAGCCATCGCTCCCGCCGGCGCGCGCGGCCAGCCAGGTGTAGTCCCCGGTGAAACGCTGCAGCGTCCGGCCCTTCGCCAGGACCTTCGGGTTATCCGCCTTGGCCCGCGGGTTCTCGCGAAACGCCACCCACGCGCCCGGCGACTCCGCGGGCCGGTTGTGGCGGCCGACGTACCGGCCACCCCACTCGTAGGCCGCCATGAATTCGCGCGGCCCGTCGGCGCGCGGGTTCGCGGCGGTATCGCGTCCATGCTGGCCGCTCACGGCGTAGTGGAGGTTCACGTAGTATTCGCCGATAAAGGACACGCCGCAGTGCAGGTTGAGCAGCATCGTCCAGTAATTCCATTGGGCCGGGCTGCACCAGCGCACGTCGATCATGCCGCCGTGCTCGCCCCAGGCGGATGCCCACGGTTCCGCGTAGCCGACCGTCTGGCCGGAACGGCAGAAATCGTAGAACGCGCCATACTGCCGCTCGAGTCCGGCGCTCCGCGGCTCCGCCTCGCTCGAGGTGTGGAAGAACGCCAGCCGGCCGCGCGCGAACTTGTCCGCGTACTTGGCGCGCAGTTCGTCGCTGATATTGTTGCGCACAAACACCGTCGCCCAGTCCGCAAACAACCGATCGTACGCCGCGACGACGCGGTCGATGTACGCCTCCTGCACCGCCGGCGAGAGCGCCGCCCCGCCCTCGCGCTTTGCGCCGGCCGGCCAGATCCACCCGCCTGGTTCGCGCAGCTCCGGCGGAACGGCGAAGTGCTCGGTGCCGATCGCGTTGAAATTGAGCCGCAGCCCGAGCAATCGCGCGCGATGCGGGCTGGCCTGCAGGTGCTGCGCGAGCGCGCCGAGCATGGCGAGATACGCGTCCTGGAAAACCGGGTGCCAGAACATCAGCGTGCCCGCCGTGTCGCGCACCTGCTCGCTCAGCTTCTCCTTCACGTGCGGCACCGCGTCGAAAAGCCACGCCGGTTTCAGGTTCCCGTTCACCTGCAGGGTCGTCCACTTGTCGAGTTTCGCAAATCGCGCGAGTGCGGCATCGATCGCCGAAAAGTCATAGCGGCCGCGGGCCGGCTCGACCTCGCCCCACTGCATCACGATTTGGCCGCCCGTCATGAATGGCAGCCCGAGGATCTGTTCCGCATCCGACTTCTCCTGCGACCAGAGCAGATAAAAGCCGCGCGCCTCGCTCTGGAGTCGATCGCCCGTCCGCTCAGCCGCCGGGGCGAGCGCGGCGGTCAGCAACGAGACCAACACCCAGCCGCCACTCCGCTTCGCCGTGCGCCTGCTCATCGCGACAGCCATAACGTGTCCCGCGCCCGGCGAGAAGGCCGAATGCGATGGCGGCGCAGAGTTGTTTGTCCGGGTTCCTGCCCCGTTCGTCCGGGGAACGTCGCCCTTCGCGGTCTCCCCGATCATTTCCGCTCTGTGGGCGGGGTGCCCTCACCCCGCAAGCTGCGTTGCGAAACCAATACGCGGGGTGAGGGCACCCCGCCTACAGATAAGTTAAGCGCAAATAAAGTCAGTGGCAGCCGTGACGCGAACCGTAGCGCGGTCAACCTGACCGCGCGGATCGGGCAGTTTTTCTCGTCGTTGAGCCGCGGTCAGGTTGACCGCGCCACGTGAGTACATGACGAACAACATCGTTAACGTTGCGCCATTCTAGTCAGTGGTCAGTTATCAGTTGTCAGTTGTCCGTGGTCTGAGTCGCGCCTCACTTCTTCGCATACTCGTAGCGCTCGATCGGCTTGCCGGTCTCGTAGAGCAGCGTTTTCGGAAACCACGCTTCGTCGAAAGGCCGCGGCCGCGTCGGACCACCCCACGTCGAGCCGAGGTCCGGACTCGTCCACGCGCGGCGCAGCCAGTGCGGACCGCGCAGCGGATCGCGCGTCCGGCCCATCCAGCCGATAATCGCCGCGTGCAGCCGCTCGCGAATCGACGCCAGCGCGGGATCGTTGATCCGGTTACGGAGTTCGAGCGGGTCGTCGTCGAGATCGTAGAGCTCGTCGCTATCGAGGAGATTGATCGCGAGCTTATAGCGACCGCCGTACACGCAGCGGATCGGCGCGAACGCTCCGAACCCGTCGTGGTCGACTTCGAACCGGTTGAACTCGATGAACACCTGCTCGTTTGTCCGGTGGGCGGGATGGCGGCATTGCGCCAGCAGGGATTTTCCCTGCAACAGATCCGGCACGGGCACGCCGAAATACTCGAGCAGCGTCGGCACGAGATCGATGTGCGACACCACCGGTCGCGACACCGCCCCGACCGGCGCGTGCCCCGGCCAGCGCAGAATCAGCGGAATCCGCGCAATCTCCTCGTACATGCAGGGGCCTTTGCCGTGCAGCCCGTGGCTCGCGAACATGTCGCCGTGATCGCTGGTGTAGATCGTCAGCGCGTCCGGCGTGTGCTGGTCGATCGCCGCCAGCACGCGGCCGGTCTGTGCATCCGAATAGCGGTTACAGCCGAAGTGCCGCGGGTGCTTCAGGTACTTCCGGCCGTCGCGTTCGATCACCTGCGGTTTCCAATAGGCCGGATGCGCCGCCCACTCGCGCTGGCTCCGCGGCTTGTCTGTCAGCGGATCGTCCGCATTCGGCACGGGAAACTCGAAGTCCTCGCCCGCGCTGGCGTACGGCTCCGGGCAAATCCACGGATGGTGCGGCTCGTCGATCGAGACCAGCAGGAAAAAATCCTGGTCGCGATGCTCGCGGAGAAACGCGATCGCGCGGTCGGCGGTCCGGTGGGCATGCGTGAACTCCGAGGTGATGCCGTGCCTGGCCACCTCGGCCGGCCCGAGCACCTGGCGCGACAACGCCCGCGCCGCGTCGTTCGGCAGCGAATCGAGATAGTTGCGCCCGTCGAACCAGTAGCGCGCGTCCCAGCCCGCCGGACACCGGCCGTCACCAAAGTAGTCGCTGCCGTCCAGATGCCACTTGCCGATGTAGCCTGTCGCGCATCCGGCAACCTGCAGCCGCTGGCCGATCGTCGGAAGATCGAGGTGCGGCGCCATGTCGTTTCCGAGCACGCCATTGCTGTGGGGGTACAGCCCGGTCAGCAGCGCCGAGCGCGCAGGACCACAAACGGGGCTGCAGGTGTACGCCGCATCGAATCGCACCCCCTCGGTCGCCAGTCGGTCCGCGTGCGGCGTGCCGAGGTGCAACCCATCCGCGCGGTAGCACGTGACGTTGTTGGCGCCCTGGGTGTCGATGAGGAAGAGGATGGCTTGGCGGAGGGGCATCGGATTCGGCGTGCACTTGATTGTCATTCTGAGCGCAGCGAAGACTCCAGCCGGATATTCATACCGAGAGTTCGGGGGGGCGCCTCTGCCGGTTGTCGGTGATCGCAACGACCTGAACGTAGCGCCGGCATCTTGCCGGCAGGATGCCGGCGCTACTCTTGTCCGACAACTTGGAGATGCGCCCGAGTCCGGATCCGTCGACGCGCTGTAGGAGCGGCTTCATGGCGCGAACTCTCGCCATGGGTTGAAGCTGTGGGCGGTGGGAAGAAGATCTTCCGGCTACACCACGCTCACGCCTTTTTGGTTTTCTTCTTGGACGCCCCGGCGGCTCGCACCTCGCCGTCGATCTTCGGAAGCGGGAAGACGTCGGACTTCGTGTGCTGTTCCTGCATGATCTTCGAAATCTTGGCGACGACGTCGGGATTTTGCGCCGCCACGTCGTGCTCCTCCTGCGGATCCTTCGCGAGATCGTAGAGCTCGAGCTTCATGCCGCCGCTCAAGTTCGGCCGAATGCCTTTCCAATTGCCCATGCGTACCGCCTGCTGGCCGCCGCCCGCCGGCGATTCACGATAGAGAAACGGCCGCTCGGGCTGAGTTTTTCCCAGCAACGTCGGCGCGAAACTAATACCGTCGAGCCCCTTCGGTGTCGCGTCAGGCGATCCGATCAATTCGAGGAACGTCGGCAGCCAGTCCTCGAATCCCGTCACGCGGTCGTTGACGCTGCCGGCCGCAATCCGGCGGGGCCATCGGACGATGCAGGGCTCACGAAAGCCGCCCTCGTAGTAGCCGCCTTTGCGGCCGCGCAACCCGCCGACGCTGTTGAAAAACTCCAGGCCCGGTCCGGTGCCGCCGTTGTCGCTCGTGAAGATCACGATGGTGTTGTCGCGCAGCCCGAATTCGTCGACCAGCGCGAGGAGCTTGCCGATTTCGCGATCCATGCGCGTGATCATCGCCGCGTACGCGGCGCGCGGCGCGCGGTGCCACGCGTAGTTGCCGGTCGCGGGCGACGGCTCGGGAAACTTGCCGAGGTATTCCGCCAGCGAGTCCTCCGGCACCTGATACGCGAGGTGCGGCACCGTGGTGGGATAGTAGAGGAAGAAAGGCTTGTCCTTGTTTTCGCGCAGGAAGTCACGCGCCTTCGCCGCCATCAGGTCCGGCGCGTAGTCGGGGCCGGTGTGTTTCCGGTAGACCTCGAGTGGGGTCGCCTCGGGCTTCAACAGCGCGGGGTCGTGCACATTGAACTCGGGGTTGTTCAGCGTGACCTTCCGATCGTTATCCCAGAGGTAGGTCGTGTAATGGTTGTGCGCATGCGCCTGGTCGTTGAAGCCGAAGAAGCGATCGAAGCCTTGCTTCAGCGGGTCGCCGGTGCTGCCGACCGCGCCGAGGCCCCATTTGCCAAACCCGCCGAGCGTGTAGCCGAGTTTCTTCATCGTTGCCGGCAGTTGGAGCTCGCCCGCGGGCACCGGCTCCTGGCCTTCGGCGGGGCCGCCGGCAATGCCAATGCCGCCGCGATTGTTCCGAATGTAGCCGTGACCCGGGTGCTTGCCGCTCATCAGCGCGCAGCGCGAGGGCGCGCAGACATTGTGCCCCGCGTAATGCTGCGTGAGCTTGATGCCCTCGGTCGCCAGCCGGTCGAGGTTGGGCGTCCGGATCTTCGTCTGACCGAAAGCGCCGATGTCGCCGTAGCCGAGATCGTCGGCGAGTAGGAAAATGATGTTGGGCCGCGACGTCGCGGCAACCCCAACTGAAGCCAGCAGTCCGAAGCCGAGCCACCTCAACGCACGCGCGATTTTCATGGTGAAGAAAGTAGACCGCGTGTCTACGCGAGCCGACCCGAGTGTGTCGACTCGCGTTTGCGCTCGTGCGCGGCGGAGGTCGCATCTCCCGGTTGTCGGCTGCAAAGTAGCGCCGGCTTCCAGCCGGCTCCAACGCGTGCCGGCAAGATGCCGGCGCTACGCTCGACCAATCCGCTGCCGTAACCGTCGACCACGAGCTGCGCCCCGCGGCGGCCCCTTCATTTCATCGGCGTTCCGCCGAAGATCGCCCCCACTATTGTTTCGGCCTCGGATGTGCCGCCCACCACGCCCGCACGCGGACGAACGCCTCGCGCTGGCCAATTTCCGCCAGCAGTTCGGCGATCCGCGGATCGCCCCGGAGACCCGCGCAGACGGGATCGAAATAGAGCGCGTTGAGATCGACCACGTTGAACCGCTTCTGCGTCAACACGGCGAGGCTCTCGTCGAGTCGACTCAGCGCGGCGAGCTCGATGAAGCGCCGGGGCCCGGTCTTCGCCGGCAGCAGGGCGGCTGCCTCCTCGGTCCGGCCCGCGTCCAGCAGCAGCATCCGGCGCTCGTGGCCCAGGACGGGATCGAGTTTCGGAATATTCGCGAGCCCTTCCTCGACCCGGTTCAGCTTCAGCAGAATCCTCCCCTGGAGGAAGAGCGCGTCGCTGGACTTCGGCCGGATCTCCAGCGAACGCGCGGAGACGCGCAATGCCTCCTCATATCGCCCAAAGACGATCAGGGCTGCCGTGTAGTCGTCGAGAATCGCCGGCGAAAGCGGATCGAGCCGCGCGGCCAGCTTCGATTCCTCCAATGCCTCGTCGACCCATCCGTCGATCCGCAGCGTCTGGGCCAGCCACTGGTGCGCGTTCGCATAGTTCGGGTTGAGCGCGATCGACCGGCGCAATTCGCGGACGGAGTCGGCGAACTGCCACTTCAGGAAGTAGGCGAAGCCGCGCGACGCATGGGCCTCGGCGAGGTTGGGATCGAGGGCCAGCGCTTGATCGATCCGGGAAACGACCCGCTGCATGATGGGCGAATCCTCCCGGCCATATCCTCCCATCGGCCGCCCGTTGTCGATCAAGTCCAGATCCGCCAGCGCGGCGTACGTGCGCGCAAACTTCGGATCGAGCTCCAACGCCTGCTTGAGCAGCGCGGCGGCCCGGTCCATCGCAGGCCGCGTGAGCACGGCCAGCGCCTGCCGGCCCTGCAGGTAGAGCTCGAACGCGCGCGGATCCACCGCCGGGCTGGCGCCCGGCCGGGCCGCCCCGAGCTCGAGCGAAAGGTGGGTCGCGATCAGCCCGGCGAGTTCATCGTGCAGGGCGAAGATGCTCTTCAGCTCGCGATCGAGATTGTCCGACACCCACATCTGGAAGCCGTCCGCGTTGATCAGCCGCGCCGTGATCCGCACGAATTTACCGTCCTGGCGCACCGTGCCCTCCAGGAGATACGCGACTCCGAGTTGCCGGGCGATTTCCGGATTCGGCACCGGCTTGCCCTTGAACGCAAAGGCCGACGCGCTGCCCGCGACCCGCAGTCCCGGCACGCGCCCGAGCGCCTCCGCCAGCGCCTCGCTCAAGCCGTCGGAGAAGAACTCGCGCGCCGGATCTCCGCTCAGATTCTTGAACGCAAGCACCGCGATCGATTTGTCGGCCGCGGCCGGGGCCGGCGGTTTTTCCGGGGCGTTGGCGGCCGGCACCGTAACCACCGACTTCGGCGCCGAGCGGGACTGCCGCCAGGCGAACACGCCCAACGCAGCCACCAGCGTTGTGATGGCGACCGTCGTAATCATTGCCCGGGCGGTGATGCGGCGTCCAGGCAAGGGCAGCGCCGCCGCGGCGTCTGCACTCCGCGCGCCCTCGCTGGGAAACACGGCATCACCCACTGCGGCAAAACTCGGATGACTCGCCCCAACGGGCGCGTTGCTTCCGCCGGAGGGCCGCATCACCGTCGGCACGCTGCCGACGGAGGCGAACGGCGCGCCGCTCGCGTGCGGGTTCCGCGTGCCGCCAGTGGTGCCACCGAACGCGATTCCGCCGAGGCCGAGTTGTTCGGCGACTTGCGCCGCGCTCGGGGGACGCAGCGAGGCGTCCTTGGCGAGACAGGCCGCGATCGTCTCCTCCCACTCCGGCGGCACCGGCCCGCCAGTGAAACCATTTTCCGCGCGCCGCTCGGTGATCGACGGAGGAATGACCGTGCGAACTTGCAGGCTGATGTCGCCGGAGTGAAACGGCGGCCGGCCCGTGAGCAGATCGTAGAGCGTTGCGCCGAGCGAATAGATGTCATGCTCCACGCCCGGCTTTTGCCCGAGCAATTGCTGCGGGCTCATGTAAGAGGGCGTGCCGCTGGTGTCGGGCGCGTTGCCCAGCCGGCTGCGGGCGTCGTTGACGCTGGCGGCGATGCCAAAATCGGCGACCTTGAGCCGGCCGCGGCCGTCGATCATCAGGTTGCCCGGCTTGAGGTCGCGGTGGATCAGCAGCGCTTCCGTGTGCGCGTAGCTCAGCGCCCCGCAAAGCTGCCGCGTCCACTCGGCAATCTCCTCGACGTCGAAGACGCGCGGCCGGCGCGCCGCCTGGAGCGCCGCGAGCGTGTTGCCCTCGATGAACTCCATCGCAATGGCCGCGAGACCGCCGGCCTGGAAAAATCCATAGATCCGCAGGATGTGCGGATGCGCGAGCGCCAGCCCGCGGCGCGTCTCGCGCTTGAGGTCCGCGAGCGCGACGGGGTCGAAGAGGTACTCGTCGCCGAGAAACTTCAGCGCGATGTCGATCTCCAACTCCTGGTCGAAAGCGCGCCACACCGCGCCGACGGCGCCGCGGCCGACGAGCGCTTTCAGCCGGTACCGATCGAAAATCAACTGACCGTTGACGAGGGGCGGAGCGTGGGAGGCTGCCATGCCGCGGGCGATTAAGTCGTGATCGCAAATCCGGTAAAGAGCCAAAGCGCATGCGCGCAATCACGATCCGGGCGGCGCCATCCTTGGAGCGCCCGCCTCTGCGCGGGCCGCGGACGACGCGGAGGTCGTCCCTCCAGAATTTGTGCCGGTACGCCCGGGAGTGCTCAGAAATTCACGGCAAACGTGAACACGTACGTGCGCGGCTCGATCGTCGCGAGCTTCACCACTTCGCCCGTCGTCCAGGTCTGCACCGGAATCGGGTTGTCCCGGCCGAGTACGTTGCGGACGTTGAGCTGCAGCCGGTAGCTGAATCCGCCGAAGGCCTTCAGTTTTCCGCGATAGCCCAGGATGCCGTCGACGTAAAACTCCTCCTTGCCCCGGTACGCCTTGTCGAGGTCCAGGATCACGGCGCCCGCCGACGACACGGAGGTGCCGTATCCAATCGTTGGTTTCGCCCGCCAGCGGGCGGCGCCACCGACGTTGAAGCCCTTCAGCCGCTCTTCGGTGAAGGAGTAGTTCGTGATGAAGTTGGCCCGGGCATTGCGCGCGGTGTCGGTCGCGCGCCCGTCGGCCGCGGAGATGAACGAATACGAACGGCCCACGACGTTCGCCTGATAATGTTGCGCCAGCGTCTCGCCGGTGGGCGCGTTTGGATTGTAGGGCGCCGTGGTCCACGTGACCGGCCGGCCCTGCGCATCGACCTCGCCGTTCTTGGCGGTGACCGATTCCCACACCGGCAGCCGCTGGGCGCCCCACGCGAACCATGGTTTGCCGATGTTCGACTCGACCGCCTGCGACTTCGCGCCGTTCACCCGGATGTTCCAGTTGCGCACAGGCGTCAGGTTGATTTCGAGCTCGTAGCCGTCCGACGCGGCATCGGACATGATGAAATAATTGGGCCGGCCGGCGGTCCGGTAGCCGCGCCTGTTGCCGTCCTTGATGTTGATCGTCGTGATATTCGGGTCGAGCTGGAGCACGCGGTTTTCCACCTCGAAGAACGGGTCGCGGAGCTGGTTGATCTGGTTCGAGGCGCGCTGCGGTCCGATGCTGTTCTCGTACTTGTTGAGTCGCAGCGTGACCTTGTCGTTCCAGAGATCGAAGCGGATGCCGTAGTCGCGGCCCTTGCCGCCCGCGCCGGGGATCTCGTTGCCGAACGGATCGTACCGCCCGATGTTCAGATCGAACGTCGTCGACCGGTTGTAGAAGAACGAGAGCCAGCGGAGCGGCCGCACGACGGCGCCGACGTTGCGGTTGAGCCCGACCTGGGCCGGCCCGTACTTGTCGAATTTCGTGTCCCAGAGCACCGGGTAGAGCCCGGAGAAGTCCAGCAACTGCGAGGGGCCATCGAGCACCGCGGCCTTCCCGCTGTCCTTGCGGTAGCCATACGTCAGCACGAGCCGGTCACGCTTCTCGCGGTCCGGCAGGAAGAACCCCTGCCAGGCGAAGATCACCGCGTTGGATTGGTTCAGGCTGCCGCTCGCCACCTGGCTCGCCGCGAGCCGCTTGCCGTCGGCCGCGCGCAGGCCCGACTCGAAGCTGTAGAGGGTGAACGGCCGGCCGTTGGAATCGAGCATGGTGACGTCGCCGAGCATCGAGTGCGCCGCGCGCGTGGCCTCGTGCGGATCGTTGAAGTAATGCCGGAAGTTCGGGACGCGCGTCGAGTGCGCGGCCCAGCCTTGCAAGGTCTTCGCGCGCAGCGTCACGCCCGTGATCACCGGATCGTCGAGGATCCGCCGCTCGAAATTCTGCTGGTCCCGAATTTCCGATTTACCCGTAGTGTAAAGACCGGAGAACCGGTGACGGCCCAGCCAGTTGGTCCAGCGCCCGTGCGAGCGCAGCTCGCGCGCGAGGTCCAGTTCGTAGGACGCGGTCGCCCGCCAGTCGTCGCGCACCTGATAGGTCAGCCGCGTGCCGGAGTTCCCCTCGACGTAAAACTTGCCGACGTTCGGATTCGGCGTCGTGGTGCCGGGGAGGAACTGGTTGGCATCGACCCGCAGGATGTAGTTGCTGCTGCCGGCCTGGCCGCCGGCGTAGGCGTTGTGGTCGTAGGCGTTCTCGCGGTTGTAGGCGAGTTCCACGAAGAGATTCCGCGCGAGCTTCTGTTCGAGGATCACCGTCTTCGTGTAGGCGCCCATCAGGTTGGTGCGGCTCTCGCCGACGATGTTCACGTCGAACGGAAAGATGGCCGGGTCCAGGACCGACCGGTCGACGGAGGCGTCGAAGGTCGGATCGACGCCGGGCAGCGAGGAGGGATTTCGGGTCACGACGGAATTCCGCCAGTTCATGACGGGCACCGAGCCGCCCTGGATGAAGAGCGGCGCATCGGCCGCCTGCGCGAAGATCACGTTGGTGCCGATGCCCGTCAGGCTGGTGTTGTTGTAAACCGGTTTCGGCGTCGTGTAGCCGCTGTTGCGGATCGTGTTCGCGCGGAGCCAGGGCGTCACGTATTCCGTCGGCACGATTCGGCCCGCGCGATTCCAGTTCCGGTGGTCCTTCTCACCCTCGAGCATGAGCGTGGTGTTCTTGAACGGCTTGAACGTAACCGCGCCATAAAGCCGATCGTCGCGATCGAGATTCGGACGCTTGTTGGTGTATTCGCGCTTCGACATGCCCATGACGCGCACCGCGAGCTTGTCCGACCGCACGACGACGTTGGCGTCGAAGGTGGCGCGCTTCGAATCCTCGGAGTCGTATTGCAGCGTGAACCCGTATTTGTTGCGCATCCCGGCGCGGGCGGGCGTGGCGTCGAGAATGCCGGCCGGACTGCCGAGTCCGAAGAGGATCGCGTTGGGCCCGCTCGCCACCGTGGCGCGCTCGATGTTGAAGTTGTCGGTCGGATTGCGGACCTGGAAGAAATTCCGCGAGAGCGTGCCGGAGCCGATGCCGCGCACCCGGCCGCCCTGGCCCGGACTCGAGAACTGGTTGCCCGGCGTCTGCGGCATGTAATCCTGCCAGTTCTCCGTGTTCGCCGTGTAGATCAGCGCCTGGTCGATGTTCGACACACCGAGATCGTCCATGAAGTCCTTGGTCAGCGTCTCGAGCTGGTTCGGCACGTCCTTGAAATTCGTGCGCAGCCGGCTGCCGGCGAGCGTCTCGGTGGCAACCCAGCCGGTTTCGGACGCCTCGGAAATCACAAACGGCGACAACTCGACGACCAACTCGTCCTTGGCCCGCTCGTCGCGCGGAGCCGCAGTCGCCGGAGTGGGAGGTGGCAAAGTTTGGCCGTAGAGGGAACAGTTCGCGAGCAGCAGTGCCGTCAGCACTGCGCGGGTTACAGCACGGTGGGGTGAAGCCATGATGATGAGAGCGCGCGGCGCCGCGCGCAGATTAGGGGCGGCCCGGGAACAGCCGCCTTGGGGTACGGAGCGGAAACAAACCCACGTTGCGGCGTTTTGCAGCGTTTATTTTCCTGGACGTCGCGGGGGCTGATTTTGACCAGCTTGGCTGGACCCGGCTTGCAGGGCATTCCGCGCGGGCCTACTCCCATGACGCTCTTCTGGCCGCGCACTTCTTCGCTCCATGACGCTTGTTCAAAAACTTCTCCTCGCCCTCTGTCCCGCCTTGCTTTGCGCCGCCGAGCCCAATCCGCGGCTGCAGGAACTGCTGAAACAGTATCCCGAAGCCGACACCAATCACGACGGCGTCCTCACTTTCGAGGAGGCGCAGGCATACTCGAAGGTCATCCGCCGGTCGAAGAAAACGCCGGCGCCGCCGCCCGGCGATGAGGGTTCTCCGCGTCCGGCGGAGACCACGAAGAAACCGGCGCCGGCCTTCGCGAACGTCAGCTATGGGCCGCACGAACGAAACCAGTTCGACCTGTGGCTCGCGAAGTCGGACCGCCCCACCCCGCTCGTCGTGTACATTCATGGCGGCGGATTCGTGAATGGCAGCAAGGACGGTGCGAGCGCCAATATGATCAAGGCGTGCCTCGACCACGGCGTATCGTTCATGGCGATCAACTATCGGTTTCGCCCGACCGCGCCGATCCAGGACATCCTGCGCGACTGCGCGCGATCGATTCAGTTCGTCCGTTGGAAAGCCAGGGAGTACAACTTGGATCCAAAACGCATCGCCTCGTACGGCGGGTCCGCCGGCGCCGGCACGTCGCTGTGGCTCGCGTTCCACCCCGATCTCGCCGACCCGAAGAGCGCCGACCCGGTGCGGCGCGAGTCGTCACGGCTGGCCGCCGCCGGCGCGATCAACACGCAGGCCACCTACAATATCCGCCGCTGGCCCGAGTTCCTGGGCAAGGGCAACACCGAGTGGGAAAGACCCGGCGAGCTCGCCGCGTTCTACGGCGCGAAATCCGACGAGGAACTCACCCGGTCGCAGGCCGTGCTCGATGATGTCGACATGCTCGGACTGATCTCGAGCGACGATCCGCCGGTTTTCATGTTCTCGGCGCAGCCGGACGGCGACGTGGCGAATCGCGGGCATTATCTCCACCACCCAAACCACGCGCGGACGGTGAAGAAGGCGTGTGACGCGGCTGGAGTCGAGGCCACGGTCTGGTTCGCGATGTCCGAGCCGCGGCTCAAGGGGAATCATGAGATCCCGCTCCAGGAATTCCTGTTCAAGCACCTGGGGGTAAAATAGCGAAGCGGAGAAGAGAAGAGCATGCTCGCCGGGTGGGGGTGCTGCTCATGAACGTGGTGGGACTGGTTCTCCGAACCGGCCTGAGATCTGACATGAATTGCCTGGATGAGCGCGATAAACGCGAAACTCAGGCCCGCTCGGAGAGCGGGCCCCACCCGTCCACCGATCGCGGTTTTAGGTGCGTTCTCCGCCTGCGCCCCAGACTACTTCGCCGCTTTCTTCCGCTTGGCTTTCCGTGCGCCCGCATCGGCGGCCATCTCCGCATTCGCCGGCACCGTCATCGTCGGCGGGCCGTTCAGCCAGCCGAGCGATGCCAGGAATTTGTCCATCGCGATGACCGTTTCGTAGAACGCCTTGCCGCGATTGAAGAACGAGTGGGTCTGGCCCGGGAACACCACCAGTTCGCAGCGCACGCCGGCTTTCTTCATGTCGTCCGCAAAACTCTGCACTTGCGTCACCGGTACGACGGCGTCGTCCGCGCCATGGAAGATGATCGTCGGAGGCGCGTCCTTCGTCACGTGATTCGCCGGCGTCGAGGCGAAGAACTCCCGCGCCTTCGGTCCGAATCGCGCCGTGCCGCGCGCCAGCAGCGCGTCGTCGGTCACCGTGGCAGTCCGGTAGCCGACGAACGGATTGAACAACACGAGCGCCGCCGGTTTCGCCGACACTTTCAGATCGTCCGCCGGGTCGTCATAACCCGGCACGAGCCCGACGAACGCCGAGAGATGTCCGCCCGCCGATCCGCCGCCCGCGGCGATGCGGGCCGGATCGATGCCGAGCTCCTGCGCGTGGGAACGCACCCAGCGCAGCGCGGACTTCGCGTCCTGCATGCAGATGAACGGTGCGACCGGCGCATCCTTTTCCAGCAAACGGTACTGCGCGCTGACGGCGACCAGGCCGCGGCTGGCGAGATATTCGCTCTGCCGGCTGAACGCGTTCGGCGCACCGCCGGTCCAGCCGCCGCCGTGGAAGAAGACGATGGCCGGCCGCTGGTCCGACGCCGACCATTCCTTCGGCTTGAAGACATAGAGCCGCAGTTCGCGACCGTCGACCTGCTTGTAGACGCGCGGCTCGCCGGACATTTCCGCGGCCAGCGCACCCGCCGCCAGGAACAGAGCCGCCGCGACCGCGATACCTCTGAGGAGAAAAGTCTTCATCGGGATAAGCATGCCGTACCACCCCACCGAAGACACGACTGGTCCCGAGCGCAACCTTGGGGCGTGGCATGACTGCGAATCGTTGCGGTGGCCGCGTCGACGCATCTAAAGGGAGGTATTCAGAAGAGTGCCCGCGAATCACGCGAATTGACTCGAATGCAGAGCGGAAGGACTCACTGAAGCGAGTTCTCTCGATGACTTTTTCGCGTTTATTCGCGTTCATTCGCGGACTACTGCTTTGATCCGGCAGAGGCCAGTTCTCGAAAAAACGGCGACGCGGGCCCAAGCTCCATGAAATCCCAATGACCTTCACGATTTTCAGTTCCCCGCCGAGAAGCGACACGCGCGCGCCTTCCGCCGCGATTGACTCACGCACCCGGGCGCGATGCTTCGTCGCGGTCGTGGCGTTGGCCCTGATCGCGTCCGGATTCGCCGCCGAGCCGGTACGACCGGTGGGCGAGCCCCAGGTCTACAAGCGCATCGCCGAGCGCGAACTGAAGCTGTACGTCTTGCGACCGGCCGGCTGGCAGCGGAGCGACGCGCGGCCCGCGATTGTCTTTTTCCACGGTGGCGGCTGGGTGGGCGGTGCGCCGAACCAGTTCAACGAACACAGCACCTACTTCGCCTCGCGCGGACTGGTGTGCATTCAGGTCGAGTACCGTTTGCTGAAAGGCCAGGGCAACACGCCACCGCTGGAGTGTGTGTACGATGCGCGCACGGCGATGCGCTGGGTTCGCGCGCATGCGCGGGAACTTGGCATCGATGCGAAGCGAATCGCGGCGGCGGGCGGCTCGGCCGGCGGGCATTTGGCGGCCCACGTCGGCATGGTCGATGCGCTCGACGATCCGGCGGACGATCGAAGCATTTCGCCGAAGCCGGCCGCCCTGCTGCTCTTCAATCCCGTGCTCGACAACGGGCCCGGCGGCTGGGGCACGAATCGCGTAGGCGATCGCTTTCCGGAATTCTCCCCTGCGCACAATGTGTCGCGCGACGATCCGCCGGCGATCCTGTTCCTCGGCTCGGAGGACAAGTTGATTCCGGTGCAAACGCTCGCGACGCTCCGCGACCGGATGCGCGCGGCCGGCGTGCGCTGCGATCTCCACGTGTATGAAGGCCAGGGCCACGGCTTCTTCAACGCGAAGAATCCCAAGTATTACGCCCTGACGGTGCTCGAGGCGGACAAGTTCCTGGCGTCGCTCGGCTGGTTGCAGGGCCCGCCGACGCTGCACGCGCCGGCTGGCGGGTAACCCGGCCGATGCCGCGGCGCCGGGGCACCGCGCGAAGACACGCTTTACCACGGCACGGCCGTCGCGCTACAACCGTCTCCTCCCCATGATCACCCTGCGTTCGTCGTTGTTTTTCCTGGCTGTCGCCGCCGTCCGGATCGCAGCGGCCGACATGTCCTCGCCCAATATCGTATTCATCTTCGCCGACGACCTCGGCTATGGCGACCTCGGCTGCTACGGTGCGAAGGACATTGCCACGCCCAACCTCGACCGGCTCGCCGCGGAGGGGACGCGCTTCACGAGTTTCCATGTCGGCCAGTCGGTCTGCACGGCCTCGCGCGCGGCGCTGATGACCGGCAGTTATCCGAATCGCGTCAGCATGGCGGGCGCGCTCAACCACACGAGCATGGTCGGGCTGCATGCGAACGAACGGCTGCTGCCCCAGCTGTTCAAGGAACGTGGATACGCCACCGCCATATTCGGCAAATGGCACCTCGGTCACCAGCCGCCCTTCCTGCCGACCCGCCGCGGGTTCGACGAATGGGCCGGCATTCCGTACTCGAACGACAACGGGCCGCTGCATCCGGTGGTGCGCGGCATCCCGTCGCTGCCGTGGTACGAAAACGAAAAGGTCGTGGAGCTCGACCCCGACCAGTCGCAGTTCACGCGCCGGCTGACCGAGCGCGCCGTCTCCTTCATCGAGCGGAATCGCGACAAGCCATTCTTCCTCTACGTGCCGCACATCATGCCGCACGTGCCGATTTTTGCCTCGGAGAAATTTCGCGGCACGAGCCGGCGCGGGCTCTACGGCGACGTCGTGCAGGAGCTCGACTGGGGCGTGGGTGAAGTCCTGGCGGCGCTCCGGCGGCTCGGACTCGAGCAGCGCACGCTCGTCGTGTTCAGCTCCGACAACGGCCCGTTTCTCTCCTACGGCGAACACGCCGGTTCCGCCAGCCCTCTCCGCGAGGGCAAACTCACGACTTTTGGTGGCGGCCACTCGACCCCGTGCATCGTTCGCTGGCCCGGTCACGTGCCGGCCAAGCGCGTGACCGACGAGCCGCTCGCGGCGATGGATTTTTATGTGAGCTTCGCGAAGTTGATTGGCGCACCGCTGCCGGCCGTGAAGCTGGACGGCGTCGACGCCCGGCCGCTGCTGTTCGGCGAACGCGGCGCGAAAGGTCGCGACGAATTCTGGTTCTACTCGGGCGACGAACTTCACGCGGTGCGCCAGGGCGACTGGAAACTCCACCTGCCGCACGAGTACCTCACGGTCGCGGCCGAACCGGGCCGTGGCGGCAAGCCCTCGAATTACGCAAACATGAAGCCGCAGGCGATCGAGAACTCCGGCATCCGCGGCATCGCGAGCCGGCACGGTTACCGCGTGGAGAAAATCGAGCTGTCGCTCTTCAACGTGAAGGCCGACCCCGGCGAAACACAGAACCTCGCCGCGCAGCATCCGGAGATCGTCGCGCGCCTGCAGGAAGTGGCGAACCGGGCGCGGCAGGATCTTGGCGATGCGCTCACCGGCGCAAAGGGACGGAACGTGCGGCCGGCCGGAAAGGTGGTTGCGACGGCGGGGAGGTGAGCGGCGGGCTCGTAGCGACGAGCGCCAGCGAGTCTCGTTCTTGCGAATTCTGGAGGGACGACCTCCGTGTCGTCCGCGGCCCGCACGGAGGCGGGCCCTCCAATAATCACGCCGCACAGTCGCGAAATCACGAACGCGCGAAAGGTGATCAACCTGGCATAAAAACAGCAGGAGCCCGAATTCGCACGCCAATGCATTTCCGGGCTCCTGAGGTGGTTTGCGGTCGTTCGCGTGGTCAGGCGCAATCTTGGCAACCAGCGATCTAATTCGAACGTGGCGAAGCGGGCCGTGACAAGCGGATACCAACAGGATTTATCGCTGGGCGGCCGTTTCTGGATGGCTAATCGCAACTAAGCTGCCGCACGTGTGGATTTTTCCTTCGTCCTCGACTGCAGCAAAGACACCCCAAGCCGCACCGCTTGCCCAACCATGGCGGGGCGACCCGTCCTTCTTCGGACTACTTTACCGCGCGACGGCCGCCATCGCCTGAATCAGTTTTCGGCCGAACTCCAGCCGCTCCTCCGTCGTGACGATGTGCCCGAGCTTCCGGCTCGGGCCGATGCGCTGCTCCATCAGCATCATCGGAATCTTCGCTTCGCGCCAGATGGAGTTCGTCGTGTTCGCCGGTCCGGACCCGGCAAAAATCCGCAGCCTGCCGGGGTTTGACGGATCGAACGTCGTCGTGGTCACCAGTCGCTCGAAGAACCGGTGCAACATCGCCTGCTGCGGCTCGGCGTCGACCATCGTCTCGACGTACTCGTTCATCTCTGTGTTGTGCAGGTTCAGCGCGATGGCGATGGGCTGCTCCGCCTGCTGGGCTTTCAGCGCCTTCTTCACGTACCAAATCTCCGGATTCCGCTCGAGCCAACGCCGGCCGTCGAGGTCGACCTCGTCCCACTGGCGATTCGGGTCGAAGCCGTTGGCGTTGAAGCGCACCTCGCCCCGCACCACCGAGTCGGGGTTGATCAGGGGCACGAACTTGAAGACGAACTCGTCGCGCAGCTGGCGCGCCGCGGGGTCGTCGGAGGTGACGAACTTCAGCGCACCCTCGACGAGGAACGACGTGCCGCACTCCCACGCGTGTTGCCGGGCCTGCAGCCAGACGATCTTCCTGGCCGCGGCGGGCCGCTCGAAATTCGTGACGGTCACGAGGTGCAGGTCGCGCCCGAGCACCGATTGGCCGATGACCTCCACGCGCGCAATCGCGGAACCTTTCAATCCGCCGAGCAGCGCGAGCAGGCGCGAGTACGGGTACGGCGGGATGTGCGCAACCCAGAGCGTGTTGCCCTTCGGCTGCACGGTGAACGTCAGGGTGTCGGCCGAGACATCCCACTGCGCATCCTTGAAATGCTGCCAGTGCTCGCCGTCCTCGCTGAAGACCGGACGGTACCAGTCGCCGGCGGGGGCATTGGCCGGCTTGTCGTTGTATTCGCCCTTGAACGACGTGAGGTGCAACGTGAGCTGGCGCCCACCAACGTCGTCCATGCGGAAATAGAACCACGTCGCCTGCCGGTTGCGGCCGCGCGCGTCCTGCTGGCCCTTGACGTGCAGCCGGAACTCCGTCTCGCCGAGCTTCTCGATCAGGCCGAGCGAGCCCGATTCGAAAGCCGTGTTGAAGAGGACGGGGTGATCGGCGGGCGGAGCGGAAGGTTGGGCGGCCATTGCGGCCGATGCCGTCAGGGCAAAAAGCAGGGAAAAGCTCGCGAGGCGCATGAGGGAAATCGTGGCGAATTGAATTCGTAGGAGCGAGCTCGCTCGCGATCGAAAGACCAAATCGCCCACGAGCAGGCCACGCGCGCCGCGGCGGCCGGTGCGTTGCGCCGGCTTGCAACAATCGCCCGCAAGCGATCAAATCGCACGTTCCCGCCTGCTCGGTTCGGTCCTGCACCAATGAACTCCCTCGCTGCTTGTGGCACGATTCCTTTCCGTGGCCGGCTCATCCGGACGCTGGCGTTCGCCGGGTTCGTCGTCCCGCTTCTCGTTGCTTCCGCCATCGGGCAGGCGCCGTCCACCGGCACCATCCTCGGCCGAATATTCAACCCCGCCACGCAGGAATACGTGCGCAACGCCGAGGTGTCGATCGACGGCACGAATCTCGTCACCTACTCCGGCGACGACGGCTCGTACCTGTTGACGAATGTGCCCGCCACGGACGTCACGGTGTCCGTCACCTATACCGGCTACGAACGGGCCAGCGCGCGGGTGGCGCTCACGGCGGGCCAGACCGCTACGCGGGACTTCGAGCTCAAAGGCGCACTGTACCAGCCCGGCACGAAGGCCGACGGCGCCATCGTGCAGCTCGATCAGTTCGTGGTTTCGAGCGAACGCGAGGGGAACGCCAAGGCGATCATGGAGCAGCGGGCGTCGGTGAACTTCAAGAGCGTCGTCGCGGCGGACAATTTCGGCGACCTCACCGGCGGCACCGTCGGCGAGTTCATCAAGTACCTCCCGGGCGTCGTGATGGACTACGTCGACTCGGACGCCCGCACCGCCCGGATCAGCGGGCTGGATCCGCGCTACGCGAGCGTCAGCGTCGACGGGATGCAGATGGCCACGGCGGCCTCGGGCAGCTTCGACGCTGCCGGCCGCTCGTTCGAGTTCGAACAGTCGTCCATCAACGGCATCGAGGCGATCGAAATCAACAAGACCACGACCGCGAGCATGGATGCCGACTCTCCGGCCGGCCGGATCAACATGCGCAGTCGGAGCGCATTCGACCGCAAGCGCCGCGAGATCACCGCGACGCTCTCGCTCACGGGCAACGAGTATTCGTGGTCGTTCAAGAAGACGCCCGGACCCTACGAGGGCGACGCCTACAAGGTGCGGCCGGGGTTCATCTTCTCCTACGGCGAGGCATTCAAGGGACGCTTCGGCATCAATCTGACGCTGGGGGCCAACACCGTCGCCACGGAGCAGTCTGGCGTCACCCACCAGTTCAACTACTCGCAGCCGGCCCGCGGGCCGCTCATCACGCAGATGACCTTCCGCGACGCACCCAAGTTGTCCACCCGCGCCTCGATCAATCTCACGACGGACTACAAGCTCACGCCGCACCTCGCGATTTCGCTGCGCACGGCCGGCTCGCACTTCGACGACGGCACGAACAACCGGCAGTTTCTCTTCGTGGTGAACCCGGCGCAGATCACGCCGGACTCCTCGCTCACCAGCGTGACCGCGCAGGCGACCGCCAACGCCAACACGCGCCTTCAACTGCAGACCAGCCGCCGGAACAAGCTCAACGACACCGTCACTTACACGCCGAAACTGGAGTACAAGCGCGGCGATCTGAACCTGACGCTCGGGGGCGGCTATTCCCGGAGTCGGACCGCCTACGAGCAAATGACGGAGGGATATTTCCAGGCCGTCACCAACCGGCTAACCCGCATGAGCTGGCAGGCTCAGCGCAGCAGCCTGACCTCCGGCGACTGGCAGTTGCGGCAACTCAGCGGCCTGCCGTGGAACGATCCCGCCAGCTTCAATCGCGCCGATGCGTTCAGCAATAATGTCACGGCCAACCCGGAGGCGGGACAGCACCGGCTCTGGATCGGCTATCTGGATGCGAAGAAGACCGTCGAGGTGCTCGGGCTGCCGATTCAATTCGGCGCCGGGCTGAAGTCCAAGCTGTCGGTCTACGACCTCGAGAAGAGCGGCAACCTGCAATATACGTACGTCGGCGCGGCCGGCTCGATGACGGCACCCACTACCGTGCTGCCGACCGTCACGCGTTACCCGTATGATCCGAAGACGAACAGTAACGTCGGCGACCTCGGCATCCCGCTGCCCGACGTCTACACCACCTTGCGGATGTTCCAGGCCAACCCGTCGCAATTCACTCCGAATCTCATCACGAATCACATCAGCGACCATTACAGCTCCCGCTCGGTGAAGGAGCAAATCGACGCTGGCTACGTCGAGGGCAACACCCGGTGGAAGTCCCTGCGCCTCAACCTGGGTGTCCGCGAAGAACGCACCCGCGTGATCGGCAAGAGCCAGGATCTCATCCCCAACGCGCAGGTGCAGCGCGCGGGATTCACCCCCAACACGATTGCGTTCACCGACTATCAGTATCGGCACGGCGAGCGCTCCAGCAAATACGGCAGCTACGAAAACACGTTCTTCAGCGGCGGCGCGAAGTGGTCGGTCACGCGCAATCTGAATCTCCACTTCGCCGGCAGCCAGTCGATCGGACGGCCTGGCTACAACAATCTCGCCGGCGTCATCACGGTGAACGAAGCCGCGCAGACGGTGCGCATCCCCAACCCCGAGTTGAAGCCGGAGACCTCCGACAAGTACTTCGCGAGCGCGCAGTACTTCCTCGAGCCGGCCGGCACGCTGAGCGTGTCGGGTTTCCGGCTGTTCGTGCGAGACATGGGTTCGCGCGACCAGACGGTCACGGCCGAAGAGGCCGGTTATGCCGATGATCCGGAGTATACCGGTTTCACGTTTCTCCGGCCGGGCAACGCTCCGGGCACGCGGCGGATCGATGGCGGCGAGATCGAGTACAGCCAGCAACTCGTCTTCCTGCCCAAGGCCCTGCGAGGCTTCAGCCTGTTCGGCTCGCTCACGCGCACTCGCGCCGACGCGCGGATCAACAATCACGTGCCGAAGTCCGCGAACGGCGGCATCCGCTACGGCAACTCGAAGTTCAACGCGCAGGTCCGCTGCACGTGGTCGGCGGCACGGCTCACCGCCGTGAATGCCAACGAGGAACAGTGGCAGTACGAGCGGCTGATGTTTGACTTCAGCGGCGGCTACCGAATCAACCAGACTTACGAGATCACCGTTTCGGGCCGGAATATCTTGAACGAGCCGATCGAGGGTTTCTCGAACGAGCCCGGCATCATGCGCGTGGTGAATCGCTACGGCGCCGCGTGGACGATTGGCGTGCGCGGGCGGTGGTGAACGTAGCGACGCGCAGTTAATGACTCAGGTGGGGCCGGCTCTCCGAGCCGGCCTTGGGATTCAGGGCGATGCGCGCCAAGCCGCTTCGGAGAAGCGGCCCCACCCCATCACCGCAGCGTCTTCCTGAGAAACTTCAGCCCCTTGACCGCGATGTCGTTTCGCCTCGGCTCGATCTTCCGCCAGATGGCCGCCGCGCGCGCGATGACCTTCACGTCGGTCGTGAAGGATTCGATCACCACGTCGCCCTTGTAACCGACGGCCTTCAACGCCTTCGCGATCTCCTTCCAGGCGATGTGGTCGCCGCCGGGCGTGCCGCGGTCGCTGCCGCACGCGTGGAAGTGCGCGAGGCTCTTCCCCGCCTTCCGAATCGCGGCGGCCTGGTTCTTCTCCTCGATGTTCATGTGGAACGTGTCGAGGTGCAGCTTCACCGCCTTCGAACCGACCGCCCGGATCAGCTTCAGGCCCCGGTCGCAGGTGTTCAGGAAATCCGTTTCGAATCGATTCAGCGGCTCGATGCAGATCGTGACGCCCTTCGCCTCGGCGTACTGCGCGAGCTCCTTCAGATTCTTCACCACGAGGTCCCACTCGACCTTCTGCTGCGCGGGCTCGACGGCGTCGGCCTTGCCCACAACCGAGTACACCGGCCCAATCACCGAAGGACAGCCGAGTGCAACCGCCTGATCGATGATCGCCGTGCAGTAGGTCATCGCCGTCTGCTGCTCCTCGGGCGTGCCGCGAAAATCGCGCCCCGGGCCCATGCACGCGCACACGCTGCCGATGGCGAGGCCGAGCTTGTCGGCGGCGGCCTTCACCTGCGCGGGATCGATGTGGGAAGGATCCTCGATTGGAATCTCCACGGTGTCGAAGCCCCACTTCTTGAACGTGGAGAACAAGCGGGTGCTCTCGGTCGTGAATGGTGAAACGAAGAGGAAGCTGTTAATGCCTAGTCTCATGTTGGGGAGCGGTTGAAGAAGGAGTCCGCTCTTCAAACAAGAGCGAGCGTCGCGCGTGCACAAGGCCTTTGTTGCACGGGACGGCAGTCGCCAACGCCGGACCGCGTCCCCGCCCCCGCACCGCTCGCTCGCCGCGCCGGTTGTGATCGGCTCCACCGCGCGCGGGCCGCCATCGTCCAGGTTTGTCATCTATTAGATGACAAGTCGGATTTGGCATTCACTCCAGAACGCTTGAAAGCAGTCCGCGTTGTAGGGCGGGGTCTCCGCCCCCCGCCGATAATTCGTCTCGCAACCGAGTAGCGGCGGGGGGGGGGGGCCCCCCCCCCCCGGTTTTTTCGAAGCCCCCAAAGCAGGGGAAAACCCGGCGCCCCCCGCCCCCTCGCGGGGGCCATTACCCCCCCGGCCCCCCCCGCCCGGCGGCCGCCCCCCTCC
>Ga0080064_1002865_pt1 | contig 27328 bp, 24 predicted proteins | sample Subgrocontami54m_FD_69260 | JGI IMG/M metagenome (GOLD analysis project Ga0080064, IMG submission 69260) | Subsurface groundwater microbial communities from S. Glens Falls, New York, USA - GMW46 contaminated, 5.4 m (SPADES assembly) (version 2) ...
TGGCTTGAGATCGCCGGATTCGACCTGCTGCCAGAGCGGCATGTTAGCCGCGACCGCTTCCCAATACCCAAACGCCTGCGTCAGCTTGGTCTCGTAGGTATCCGGCGCGGCCGTTTCGAGTAGGGCCACGGTGCCGTCGTAAATCGCTCCAAGGGTAAAGAGCTTTGGCGAGCGGAGCGGTAGTGAGACCCGGTCCTTGTCGACGTAGCGATTGAAGACGGGCAGACGCTCAACGACAGTGAGCGCAATTTGGCTGAGGAGATCGCGGTGATTGTAGAGGATGTTGAGCGATTTGGACGTCGTCCGGGCGGTACGGTTGAGGTCCGAGAACATCTGCTGCACCCGGTCGAGATCCTCCCACGGAAAGAGCACAACCGAGATGCTCTCCTGGCCCAGTCTAGGATTCTCCCTCAGGGCCTCCTCGATGGCCGCGCGCCGATGCTGGCCGTCGTTGATCACGAACTCCGCTTCGAACGGCATCTGCAAGAGGCCCAAGTCGGAATGCTCCGCGACCGGAATGAACTTCGGCTCGCAGTTGAAGGAGGCGGTCAGGGAGGAGAAAAGGTACCCGTCTTCGTTGTCCAAGATATACTGGGTGATTTCGGGGATACGGTTCTTCTGAATCACCCGCTGTGCGCGCTGTTCTGGCGGCAATTCAGCCCAATCGCGAAACCTGAAAAGCTTCGGGATAAGTGCCAATTTCATGACCGCCACGAAGTAATCCCTCTTTCCAATCACTCCGTGCATCGCAGGGAAACTTAATGTCGTGCCGAATGTTTGTTGGGTCGAGCTCATGGGTATGTCGACCTGTTCTGTAAACACTGAATTGTTTGTCAAACGATTTGTCTTTCCAAAGCAGCCTTTTTCGCGCCGATTTTCGTGGGATTCGGGCCGGGATACGAAAATTGGTAAGTGCGCTCCCTCGAATTCCTTTCCTGGGAACGGACGGAATCCAAACCCGCTGCCATAACGATTTCCGCCCCCACCTTGGTTGGCCACTTGGCGAAGTGTCGAACTCGCCGCAAGGCCATACGAGTACTCGACCGCATAATGCGGTTTCTCACTGCAAACGCGAAAAAGGACGCGCGCACCCCGCGCCGTGGTTCAAATCGCGACCTTGATCCCCTTGCGCAGATAAGTCGGCACGTCGAGATCCTGGCCGTCGAAGAGATTGCGATCGGTCTTTTCGAAATGACCGCGACTTTCGACTTCGCCGAAACCGAATTCCTCCTGGGATGGTTTCTGCACGTGGACCGCGCTCAAATCGAGTTCGAGCGGCGGTTTCGCCGTCGTGGCAGCGAGGGGCGATCCGAATGGACTCTCCGACCGCGCGGATGCGCCCGTCGCGCCGGCCACCGGCTTGCCCTTGCCGGCGGCATTGACCATCCGCCGCGGAGCGATCGAGCGACCGCCGATATCGCTCGTGCCAATCACGCAGACCTCGACGCGGCTCGCCATGTCCTCGTCGATCACCGCGCCCATGATGATGTGCGAATCGCGGCCGAACTGGTCGGTGATGGCCGTCATGATTTCGTTCACCTTCGGCAGCGTGAGATCGGCGCCCCCGAGGATGTTCACGAGCAGCCGGTCGGCCTTTCGCGAAAAATCCGGCGTGTGCAACAATGGGCACAGCTTGAGGCTGGCAATCGCATCGGCCACGGCGTTTTCTCCCTGCCCTTCTCCGAGGCCAAACAGCGTCTTGCCGCCGCGCTGCTGGAACGCCCCCCGCAGCGTCGCAAAGTCGAGGTTGATCAAACCCGTCTTGAAAAGAATGGACCAGATCGATTTCACGCCGCGGCCAATCCACTCGTCGGCCCGCGCAAATGAATCGAGGACGGTTTCGTTTTCCGCCGCTTCCTGCAGCAGCACGTCGTTCGGCAGCGGGATCACCGCATCGCACACCTGCCGCAGCGCGCGCAACCCCTCCTCGGCCTGCTTCAGCCGCCGGCCGCCCTCGAAGCTGAACGGCATCGTCACGAACGCGATCACGAGCGCGCCGGATTCCGCGGCAATCTCCGCCACAATCGGCGCCGCCCCGCTACCGGTGCCGCCGCCTTCGCCCGCCACGAGAAACACCAGGTCGCAGTCCTTCACCACCGCGGCAATCTTCTCCCGATCGGCCTCGGCTGCCTCGCGGCCGAGGTCGGGATCGCCGCCCGCGCCCAGGCCGCGCGTGACGCCCATGCCGATCAGCACCTTGTCCTGCACCGGCGAACTCGCGAGCGCCTGGTGGTCGGTGTTGATCACCGCGAGTTGCAGCCGCTCGAGGTTTTCCATCTTGAGCCGGTCGATCGCGTTCGAACCGGCGCCACCGACGCCGACCAGCTTGATCGCGATGTTGCGGTCGGTGAGGAGCGAGTGCTCGAGCGGAAGTTCGTTCAAGTTCATCGGGGAAAAATCCCAAACGCCAAAGGTCCAAATCCCAAAGAAATCCCAAATCCCATGACGCTACGCGCAGCTCCCAAACGCCAAACCGCCAAAGGCCAAAGCAACTTCACCCGGGCCGGAGAACCTGGCATTTGAACGCTTGGTATTTTTTTGGCGTTTGGAGTGTTGGGATTTGGGATTTTCATCGTCACGCGTTGGCAAACAGCCGCTTCACTCCCGTCAGGAACCGGCCGCCTTTTCGCGGCGTCGCGGCTTTCTCCGCCTGCGCGCTGACGCCATAATACAGCAGCCCGAGCGCGGTGTGATAGCCCGGGTCCCGCAGATTCTCGCTGATCCACGTCGGCGCCTCGCCGAGGTGCGCCGCCACGCCGAAGACTTTCGAGGCGGTCTCGGCGATGCCCGCGAGCTTCGCGCTGCCGCCCGTGAGCACGACGCCTGCCGAGCAGCTCTCCGGCGAGAAGGCGTTGCCGACCTTTTTCTTCACCACCTCGAGCAACTCCCACGCGCGCGCCGCGGTGATCTGTTCGATCGCCTGCTGCGGAAACTGGCGGTCGCCGATCGCGAAATTCCCGTCGAGCCAGACCTTGTGCGCCTTGTCCTTGGTGTGCACGTTCGCGCGGCCGAACCGCAGCTTGAGTTTTTCCGCCTGCCCTTCCGTCAGCCGCAACCCGATGCCGAGATCGTTCGTGAGATGCGTGCCGCCGACCGGCAGCACCCCGGTCGTGTGCGGCGCGCCATCGCGATAAAGCACGAAGTCGGTCGTGCCCGCGCCGATGTCGATTGCGAGCACGCCATGCTGGCGCTCCTCGGCGCTCGTCACCATGTGACCGGCCGCGAGGCTGGCGAGGACAAGCTCGCGCACCTCGAGGTTGAAGCCGCGGATCACGTGGATGTTGTCCGCCAGCCGCTGTTCCTGGCCGTGCACCGTCCAGTAGCCGACGTCGAGCCGCTGGCCGACGAGGTTTTCCGGGCTGCCCGGAATCATCCGGCCATCGACGCGGAACGGCCGGCGGATGTGGTGCACCACCATCCGGCCGGCGGGCAGCTCCTTCGCCTTCGCGAGATCGCAGACCGTGCGCACGTCGCCCGGTTCGATCATGTTGTCCGAGGCCTTCACATTCACGGACGCCTCGTTGTAGAAACCCTCGAGGTGCCCGCCGGTCTGCGCGAGGAACACCAGATCGATCCGCTCGCCGGCGTCGCGTTCCGCCTGCTGCAGCGCGCTGTGCGTGCAGTCGCTGGCGGCCTTGTAGTCGACCACGGTGCCCTTGATCACGCCGCGCGAGGCGCACTCGCCCCGGCCGATGATGGCCAGTTCGCGGCCGGTGTATTCACCGATCAACACGGTGATTTTCGAGGTGCCGATTTCGACGGCGCCGATGAAGGTGGTTCTAGAGCTCACGGTTGAGTTGCGACGGAAAGCGGGAGGAAAAGGCGTTGAACCCGGCCGCGGCGGCGGCCCGCGCCTCCGGCTTTTCGGCCAGCGGGCGCACCGGCACCTCGCGGCCCAGCGACAGATCGATCCGCATCGGGCCCGCCCGCATCACCGCGAGCTTTTCCACGATGTAATCGAGTTTCGCCAGTTGCACGAAGAAGCCGCCCTTGGCGCTGAACACGATGACCGACCCGTCCTTCGTGGTCACTTCGAGTTCGCGGTCGGTTTCGAACCGCGCCAGCGAGACGGCGAGCCACGAGCGATACAGGTGCTCCGCCGCCAGTTGCGTATCGGCGAGCAACTGCGCGACCGCCTCCATGTGCGCGACCGGGCGAAGGCGCCCCGCCTCCGGCGTGATCGTTACGCCGGCGAGCCAGGGCAGCAGATCGATCATGGCGGGATCGAAGCCGCTGCCGGTGAACACCACGCCGTCGCGCGCGACCAGGAGGTCGCGTTCCTGCGCGCCCTGCGCCACGCGCAGCCGCGCGACCGGCGTGCGTTCGGTGATCGACGCCAGCAGCGTAGCCGGGAATTGCCGCTCGAGCGTCGCCGTGACCACCTGGCCATCGGCGAGCAGCCGGTCGCGCAACTGGCCGAGATCAAGTTCCATCAGCGACACGCCGCGCGGCAGCGCCAGCGTCCGCGCCAGCCACGCGTCGTCGAGCACCCCATCCGTCCGCTTCAACTTCGGCGCGCGGACCGGCACGGTCTTCGCCGCGGCCGGCATGGAGGGTGAATCGCGCAGTGCCGCCGCCACCATCCAGCCGCCCCACCCCAGCGCGACGAGCAGGCTCACCAGCGCCACGATCCGGCCCGCGGCCAGCCCGCGGCGCCACCGCCCGCCGCGCGACATCGCGCGCGGCTTCACCGGCTGGGGAATCTCCCTCCAGCTGCGGGCGGCGGATACGTTGAAGGTGTCTTGTTCCACGAGAAATCAGCGATGAACGGACGCAGTCGCGGCCTGCAAGCGGGCCAACGCCGGCGTGACCATCTCCCGAACCAGTCCCGTGAAATCCCATCCCGCGCAGCGCGCGCTCATCGGCAGCAGACTGGTTTCTTTCATGCCGGGCAGCGTATTTATTTCCAGCAAATAAAGCTCGTGCTGCGACGACAGCATGAAGTCGACGCGCGCATAATCGCGACAGCCGCACGCCGCGAACGCCGCCTCCGCCGCGCGCCGGATCCTTGCGGTGAGCGCCGCATCGAACGGCGCGGGCGCCAGGTATTCCGTCATGCCTTTCGTGTACTTGCTCGTGTAGTCGTACACCCCGCTCTTCGGCCGAATCTCGACGATTCCCATCGCCTGGCCGCCGAGCACGCCGACCGCCAGCTCGGGGCCGAAGATGCGTTTCTCCACGAGCCACGAGCCGCTCGTGGCCGACTCGAGCGCCCGCCCGAGCTGCTCGCGCGAACCCACGATGTTCAAGCCGATGCTGCTGCCCTGGTCGTTCGGTTTCACCACGACGTGCTCGCCGAACTTTCCGATGATTTCGTCAACCGACGGTTTCTGCGCCGCCGAAAACGTCATTCCCGGAATCACCGCGGTGCCGCTCGCCGCCACCGCGCGCTTCGTCGCGTCCTTGTCCATCGTGAGCGCGCTGCTCGCCGCATCACAGCCCGCGTAATGCACGCCGGCCGCGTCGAGCAGTCGCTGCATGCCGCCATCCTCGCCGAAGGTTCCATGCAGCGTCGAGAACACGACGTGCCGCCGCGGGTCGAGTCCCTCGGGCAGCGCGTCGGCGTTGAGCTCGAAGAGCCGCGTGGGAAACGAGCGGGCGAGCGCAATCGCGCACGCGCGGCCCGAGCCGAGCGAAACCTCGCGTTCGCCCGAAGTGCCGCCGGCAAACACGGCGATGAGGGGGGTGATCATTTTCGATTTTCGATTCTCGATTCTTGATTAGCGCCGGCCGGCGAAGACTCGCGCCACGCCGGCGGTACGATTGCACCCACTCGAAAATTCCCAATCGAAAATCGAAAATTCACAACACGTCCTCCCATTTCTTCCCGTAGAGCAGCACCTCGGGCTGGAGATCGACGCCCTTGACCTGGCGCACGCGGGCGCGAATGCGGCGGATCAGTTCGAGCACGTCCGCGCCCGAGGCGTTGCCGCGATTCACGATGAAGTTGGCGTGAACCTCCGAGACTTCCGCGTCGCCGACGCGCTCGCCCTTGAGTCCGCACTCGTCGATCAGACGGCCGGCGGAATTGCCCGGCGGGTTCTTGAACACGCAACCCGCACTCGGCTCCCGCGGCTGCGTTTCGTGCCGCTTTTTCCGATACACGTCGATCTGCCGCGCAATCGCGTCGCCCCCGGCCGGTGCCGCCGGCCGCCCGCCTTCGCCCAGGCCACGGCGGGAAACCAACCGGGCGCCCAGCGCAATCGCGTGGTGCAGTTCGGCGCAGTGCCGGTAGTCCACGTGCAGCGCGGATTTCGCCAGCGTCGTGATTTCGCCGTCGAACGACATGACCTGCACCTCCTCGACGACGTCGAACATCCAGCCGCCCATCGCGCCGGCATTCATCCGCAGGGCGCCGCCGAGGTTGCCGGGAATCCCCTCCAAAAACTCGAACCCGACCAACCCGGCTTTCGCCGCGAGTCCGCAAAGATTCTTCAACCTCAGTCCCGCGCCGGCCCACACCCGGCCGTCGGGCCGCGACTCGAAGACCGACCACGCCTCGTGGGCCAGCGACAGCACGAGTCCGTCCACGCCTTCATCCGGCACGATGAGGTTCGAGCCCCGGCCGAGCATGAAGACCTCCAGTCCCTGCTGCTTCGCCGAGCGCAGCAGCGCCTGCAGGTCCGCGACCGAAGCAGGCTCCGCATACAAGCGCGCGGCGCCGCCGACGCGCATCGTGGTCTTCGGCGCCAGCGGCTCCTCGCGGCGCACGCGTGTCGCCGCGCTCACCCCGGCGTTCAATGCGTCGCGGCAGCAATCCCAGCGTTGCGCCGCCTCGGCCTCCACGCGCAGCCGTTCGAGCCAAACCCTCGCCTTCTGGTCGATGTCCCCCGCGCCCACGAACGCGACCAGGTCGCCGCGGCGCGCTTCGCGGCTCAAGGCGCGGAAGAACGCCGGCTCGTTCCCCGGCAAATAGGTGAGCGGCAGCGCTGGCGCGTTTCTCTTCAGCTCGGCGTAAATGTCCGCGGTGGTGCCGCCCGCCACGGGCGGCTCGCCCGCGCCATAAACGTCGAGGAGATGCACGCTGTCGGCGGCCGCCAGCGCCGCGGCAAATTCCGCCTTGAACTGCGCGGTGCGCGTGAACCGATGCGGCTGGAACACGACGATGAGCCGCGCGTCGCCGGCGACGCGCGGGCGCAGGCTGCCGAGCAGCGCGCGAATCTCCGCCGGGTGGTGCGCGTAATCCTCGAGCACGGCGAGGCCCGCGACCGTGCCGAGCCGCGCCTGGCGGCGGCGAATCCCGGGATAATCGGCCAGCGAATTCCGGGCGAGCGGGGCGCCCATCAGTTGCGCCGCCGCGAGCGCGGCCGCGGCGTTGCTCGCGTTGAAGCTGCCCTCCGCGCGGACGACCACCTCCGCCGCCGTGAACCCACCCCCGAGCCGGAGGGTCATGCGGTCCGCCGGCTCCGCCGAAATCTCGGCCTGAAAATCACCGCTGCGCCCAAACGTCCTGACGCCACGCCCACCGCGCGCCACCACCCGCGCGCTCATCGCGCAGGCGTCGCTCACCAGCACGGTGCCGCGGGTTCGCGCAAACAGGCCGGCGAACGTCGTCTCCACGTCCGCCTGCCGCCGGTAGAAATCCGCGTGATCCCAGTCGAGGTTCACCGCCACGGTGATCTCCGGCGCGAAATGTTCGATCGTACCGTCGCTTTCGTCGACCTCCGCCACGACCCACTCGTTGGAGCCGATTCGCGCCGGCGCCGCGTCATCCGCAAACAATCCGCCGACGATCCAGCCGGCCGGGAAATTCGCCGCGCGCAAGGCGGAGACGAGCATCGCGGTGGTCGTCGTCTTGCCATGGGAGCCGCAGACCGCGACGAGCTTCTTCTCGCGCAGGACCTCCGCCAGCAGTTCCCCGCGCCGCACCAGCGGCAGCGGGCGCGCGACGGCGGAGACATACGCCGGATGGGTTTTCGCGATCGCCGAGGAATAGACGACCAGCTCGGCGTCCACGGGCAGCGGGCCGATCGCGATCCGCTCGCGCGCGAGCTGCTCCCGCATGGTCGAACTCAGCGCGTCGTCCTCGCCGCTGACGGTGAAGCCGATCTGCGCGAGGTAGATCGCGAGCGGGCCGACGCCCATGCCTCCGATGCCGACGCAGTGGAGGTGTTGGATGTCGCGGCCGAAAATCGTGGGTCGCGCCCCCGGCCTCATGAGAGTGCAGGCGTGCCGTCCGCCTTCACCAACGGCGTCTGGCGCCCGAGCGGCCGCGGCACCGGCTCGCCCCGGGCGATCTGTTCCAGGTCATCGAGCATCAGATCGAGCGAGTTCGCGCGATCCATCCGCTGCAGGTTGCCGCGAAACTTCCGCAGCAGCCAGTCGTTGAAAATGACGTCGAGCACCTCGGAATGGAGGTTCGCGAGCTGCGTCTGCGCCACGAGGATCCCACCGCCCTGCCGCTCGAAAAACGCCGCATTGGCCCGCTGGTGATTGTCAGCCGCCTGTGGATACGGCACCAGGATCGCCGGCGTTTCACAGCGCACGAGCTCGGCGAGCGTCCCGGCGCCCGCGCGCGACACGACGAGATCCGCGGCCGACAGCACCTCGGCCATCCGGTCGCTGAACGGCACGAACACGGCGCGCGTCGGCTCGCCGTTCCTGGTTTGAAGCTCGACCACCCCCTCGCGGCCCTTGCCGAGGCCGGTCACGACGTAGAGCTGGATGCCTTCCGCCGCCAGGACCGGCATTTGCTGGCGCGCCCAGTCGTTGAGCGAAGAGGCGCCCTGGCTGCCCCCCAGCACGACGAGCAGCCGCTGGTGGGCGTCGAGCCCGAGCGCCGCCCGCGCCGCCGCCTGCGGGTGGCGGAGAATTTCGCTCCGCACCGGCAGGCCGACGTGCCGCGTCACCGCAGCGCGGATACTCGCAATCCGGATGCCGGGGGGAAGATAGACGCGCCGCGCGAACCGGCCGAGCGCGCGAACGGCGAGGCCCGGCACGCGATTCGACTCGTGCAGCGCCGACGGCACGCCGCAGCACCACGCCGCCGCCACCACCGGCGCCGAGGTGAAACCGCCGAAGCCCACGACCGCATCCGGTCGCATGCGGCGAATCAGCCGCAGGCAGAACCAGCCGGCGGCGGTCTGCGAGGCGACGCACTGCAGCAACTTCCACGGGTCCCACGCAAAACCCGTGCCGGGCATCCGCTCGAATCGCAGTTGCGGATACTTCTCGCTCAGCCGCGCATCGACCTTCTTCTGGCTGATCAGCAGCACCGTTTCGTGTCCCCGCTGGCCGAGGCCTTCCGCCAGCGAAATGCCCGGCGAAAGGTGCCCGCCCGTGCCGCCGCAACTGATGAGGAACCGGCTCATGGGCGGGACAAGTAGCAAGTAACAAGTAACAAGTACCAAGACGTCGCACTTCTACGTGCGCGGGCCGCAGCAGCTCTTGGTACTTGATCCTTGTTACTTGTTACTTCGGTACTCACGCGAACACCTCCCGCATGCTGCCCGCCTCCTGCGGCAGCGCGGCCCGGCCCCAGTTGCGCTGCGTGTTGATCACGATCCCGAGCAGCACGCCCATCAGCAGCAGGTTCGAGAGGCCGGCGCTGATGAACGGCAGCGACATTCCCTTCGTCGGGAACACGCCGGTCACCACGCCGAGGTTGATGATCGCCTGCACGCAAATCAGCAGCACGCAGCCCAGCACGAGCAGAAAGTGAAACAGGTTCGGCGCGCGCCGCAGGTGCATCAGCCCCGCGACGAGCATGGTGGTGAACACCGCCACGACCCCGAGCGTGAAAAACAACCCGAGTTCCTCGCCCACCACCGAGAAAATGTAGTCGGTGTGCGCCTCCGGCAGGTAACTCAATTGCTGCCGGCCCTGCCCCAGTCCCGCGCCCTCGACGCCGCCGGCCGCAAATGCCGCCAGGCCCTGGCGGAGCTGGTACGATTTTTCCTCGCTCAGGAATTCCGTCATCCGCCGCAGCCGGTTGGGATTGTGGATCACCGCGAGGGTGAACAGCCCGCCCACCAGCGCGATGGTCGGAATGATGTAACGCCAGCGCGCGCCGGCGAGGAACAGCAGCACGAGTCCGACCGCGACCATCAGCGCGGCGACGCCGAAATCCGGCTCGAGCATCGTCAGCCCCGCGAATGCACCGATCAGGCCGAGCGGATAGAGGAAACCGCGCTTGAATTCGCCAATCCGCGTCTGGTTCAGCGCGAGATAATGCGCGAGGCAGAACACCATGCCCAGCTTCGCGAACTCCGACACCTGCAGCCGCGCCGCGCCATAGCCCAGCCAGCGGCGGCTGCCGTTCACGCTGATCCCCATCACGAGCACGAGCAGCAGCAGCACGAGGCACGCGCCGGCGATCCACCACGCGTAGCGGCGCAGGTAGTCGAGGTTCAGCCGGCTGACGAGGAAGCACAGCCCGACCGACACGACCACGCCCAGAATCTGTTTGTTCAGGTAGAAATAAGGGCCCTTCTTGAACCACGCGCTCGCGCTGAAGAGGATCGACAGGCCGAGAAACGTCAGCGCGATCGCACACACGACGATGACCGTCGTGGGATTCACCACCGAACCCGCGTGACTCGACTCCTCGGCGCGAATCGGACGAGCGTGCATCAGATCACGGTTTCGGCGCAGGCGTCACGGGCGACTCGTCGATCCGAATGATCGGGACCGGGGGCGGTGTCGCCGGCGGCGGCGTGGCTTCAGCCGGTTCCGCGGCGGGCGCCGACTTCGTGGCGGGCGATTTGCCGCCCGCGCCCGACTTCGCGGCCTTGCCGCCCTTGGGTGTCTGCCAGCCGGGAATCGTCAGTTGATCGCCGGCCTTGATCTTGGCGGGATCGGAGATGTTGTTGGCCACGGCGATGTCCGCCGCGCGCACGCCATAATATCGCGCGATGGCGCCGAGGGTTTCACCGGACTTCACGGTATGCTTCACCACCTCGCCGGCCGCGCGGGCGGCGGCGGCCGGAGCGACCTCCGTGGCCTTCGGCGTCGCGCTCGCACCGCCGGTGGCCGTCGCGGCCGCGGCGGGCGACGCGGGCTTGCCGGGGATCACGAGTTTCTGGCCCGGTCGCAACGTCGCGTTCGACGGCAGGCTGTTCGCCGTGGTCAACTCGGCCAGCGTCAGATGGTGTTTCTTCGCGACCGACCACAGCGAGTCACCCGGCCGCACCGCGTACGTCGTCGCCGGCGTGACATCGATGACGGGCTCCGCGACCAGGACACCGGCCACCGGCGTCCCGGGCCGCGTCGGCGCGACGCGCAGGCCGCTGGTCACGCTCGAGCTCGACGACGGCGCGACCGCCGGCGCGTCGGGATTGAAGGTAATCGGAGGCGAGGACGGCGCCGGGTTCGCGCCGCTCGCATACGCGCCCGAGGAGGTCGGCACGGTAATCGGTGGCGCGGCAGGCGATTGCACGACGGTGTCCGTCGGGGCCGGGGCCGGCTTGGTCGTGGAACTGCAGCCGGGGTTCGCGAAGATGAGAACCAACGCGAAGACGTGGATGCCCACGACAATGGCGAAAATCTTCAGGATTTTCATAGTTGGATTGGTTAGAGCGGTTGTGAAGCTTCGAAAGGGTGAACGCTACCCCAAACTCGGCGCCGGCGACACGTTTCGCGGCGCGGCCGGGCGTACCAGCGCCTCGAATTGGTCGCCACGATCTTCGTAGTTCCGGAACATGTCGAAACTGGCGAAGCCGGGACTGAGCACCACGTGCTCGCCGGGCGCCGCCAGCTCCGAGCCGCGCCGCACCGCCTCGGCGAAATTCGCGCAGATCGTGTGGGCCACGCGAAACGTGGCGCAGTGAAACGCGAGGTCCGGCGCCGTCTCGCCGATCAGCACGACATGTTTCACGCGTGGCGCGATCCGATGCACGAAGCCGGCGAGATCGCCGCCTTTCGGCCTGCCGCCGGCGATCAACACGACCGGCGCGGAGAAGCCGGCGAGCGCGGCTTCCACCGCATGAAAATTCGTCGCCTTCGAGTCGTTCCAGAACGTGACGCCCTCGATCTCGGCCACGCGGGCCAGCCGGTGCCGGCCGAGCTTGAACGTGCGCGCCGCCGCGTACAATGCGTCCAGGTCGAAGTCATTCGCGCGCCACCAGGCGGCCGCCAGCAGGAAGTTCTCCCGCTGGGGATACTCGGCGAACACCGTGCGCGCCAGCCGCGGATCGGCCGGCTGCCCTTCGGTCGGCACGCTGACGACCGGGCCGAGCGGGCGCTCGAATTTCGCCGCGAAGCGCTGCACGGAAGAGCCGACGAAGGTGGCGCCCGGCGCGGTGTGCGTGACGAGATACCATTTCGCGCCAAAGTAATTCTCCAGCGTGCGATGCCGCTCGAGGTGATCTTCGGCGAAGTTTGTCCAGAGCGTCGCGTCCGCCCGGAAATGGCGCAGCGCCTCCGCCTGGAACGAGCTGATTTCGCACAGGGCGAACATGTCGCGCGCGCCGCTGCGTTTCTCCGCGACGAGCCGCGAGAACGAATGCCCGATGTTGCCCGTCGCGTGCGCGTCGCGCCCGACGGCGCCGAGCGCGTGCGTGAGAAATTCCGTCAACGTGGTCTTGCCGTTCGTCCCGGTGATCGCGACCAGCTGCCCGCGCCAGAAGCGCGAGGCAAAATCGACTTCGCCCAGGCACAAGGCCCCGGCCGCCGAGGCGCGCGCCAGCCAGGGATGGTCTGGCGCGAAGCCGGGCGAGTAAACCACCAGCCGGTGCTGGCGCGCGGCCGCCGCGGTGTAGTCCGCACCCCTGCCTTCCTTCGCATCGTAGATCCGCCCGTGCACGCCGAGCATGGCGAGCAGCGCGCACACGCCCTCCCCGCTGACGCCGCCGCCCAAAATGGCGACGGGGTGCAGCAGCGCCGACTGGAGGAATCCGGGCGGAGCGAGCATGATCAGAAGGCGCTCGCGGCCTCCGCCGCGGCGCCGTCAATCTGACCGCGCGCTTCCGGAGGCACGGGCAGGTTGCCCGTGCTCCGCGCCGCGCGACGCGCCGCCCACGCGCGCATGAACGCACGATGACCGAGCACGCCACCGGGCGTGGGTTTCACCAACAGCGGGAGCCGCGGCGCCCGCAGGCGCGCGCGCTCCGAAGACCCGCCACAGAGCGGGAAGACGCGATCGAGTTGAGGGGTAGGTTGCATGGGGTTAACGAAGCTTGAGCGTGGCCAGGCTCGCGAGGGCACAACCGAGCGACAGCACCCAGAAGCGCAGCACGACCTTGGTTTCCGGCCACCCTTTCTTCTGAAAATGATGATGAATCGGCGCCATGAGGAACACGCGCCGCCCCTCGCCGTAGCGCTGTCGCGTGTACTTGAACCAGCCCACCTGGATCACGACGGAGACCAGCTCCATGACGAACACGCCACCGGCAATCACCAGCGTGAGCGGCTGGTGAATCATGAAAGCCATGACGCCGAGCAGCCCGCCCAGGGCGAGCGAGCCGGTGTCCCCCATGAACACCTCCGCGGGGTGCGAGTTGAACCAGAGAAAGGCCATGCATCCGCCGATCAGCGCGCCGCAGATGACGGCCAGCTCGCCCGTCTTGGGCACGTGACTCGTCAGCAGGTATTCCGAAAGAAAAATGTGGTCCGCGATGTACGCCATCGCGCCCATCACCAGCGCGACGGTGATCGTGCAGCCGATCGCCAGGCCGTCCAGGCCGTCGGTGATGTTGATGGCGTTGCTGAACCCCACCACCCAGAGGTAAATCAGCACGAGCAGCAGCCACCACGGCATGTGCGTGATGATGGGATGCTTCACGAACGGCACCCAGAACTCGTGGATTTTTCTCGCGCTGTCCGGATGCCGCCAGAGCAGCGCCAGCGCCCCGAACGTCGCGAGCGACTGCCAGAAGATTTTTTCCCACGAGGAGATTCCGTTCCGGTTCTTGTGCACGACCTTCAGGTAATCGTCGCGGAAACCCGGCACCGTCAGCGCCGCGTAGACGAAGAGGCTGGTGAACACCCAGACGTTCGGCGCGGCCCAGAGCGCGGCGCTGACGAACACCGAAAGGAAGATGATCAGCCCGCCCATGGTGGGCGTGTTCTTCTTGTCGAAGTAACTCGCGCCGAGCGTGCCCGTGCGGTCGTCGATGTAACCGTGGCCGAACTTCAGCTGCTTGAACTTGCGGATCATCGACGGCCCGAGCGCAAACCCGAGCGCCAGCGCCGTCAGCGCCGCCAGGGCGGTCCGCAACGTGATGTACCGCAGCAGCCGCAGCGGGCCAAAGTATTCGGAGTAGTCGGCGAGATAGCTCAGCATGGCAGCGGCAGCGACGTCTGTACTTCGAGGATTTTTTCCAACTGGTAGCGCCGGCTGCCCTTGATGAACACCGCGCCGCGCCACTCGGCGAACGCCGCCGCCATCGGCTCGAGCGACGCGACGATCTGGATCTGCCGCGTGAAATCGCCGCGTTCGAGCACGCCCGCGCAGACATCGTGCGCGTGCGGGCCGACGACGAGCAACTGATCCTGCTCGCGCAGCGGCAGCGACTGTCCGAGCGCGTGATGGTGCGCGGCCGCCTCGGCCCCCAGTTCCTCCATGCACCCGAGCAAATACAGCCGCGGCGCCGACGCCGGGGCGATCGCGACGAACGTCGCCAGCGCGTCGGCCATCGACGCGGGATTCGCGTTGTAACAATCCAAATACAGCAGCCGGCCGTCGCTCTGCCGGACCTCGCCCCGCAGCCTGCCCGGCTGCCAGCCGGCAAGCCGCGCCTGGATCGTCTCGCGCGACACGCCAAGCCACAGCGCCGTGCAGATGGCGAGCACGGCGTTCTGCGCCATCCCGTCGGAGACGCGGCGAAAGCTGAACGTCAGCGGCGGCGGCGGGCCGTAGGCGAGCGCCAGCGCCGTCTCGTTCGCGCGATGGGTCACGGCAAAATACACCTTGTCCTTCGGCGGCTCGGCCGGCCGGACGACTTCGGCCCGCTCGACGGTCATCGTGCGCACGCCGAGTTCGCGGAACGCGGCGAAGTCTCCCGTGGCCTTCGCAAAGACGGCGACCCCGGTCGCGCGGGTCGCGGCGGCGAGCACCGCCTTCTCCCGCGCGACGCCTTCGACGCCGCCCAGTTCCTCGGTGTGGGCCGGCGCAATCAACGTGATCAGCGAGACATCGGGCTCAATCATGTCGGCCAGCGGCTGCATTTCGCCCGGCGTGCTGATGCCCGCCTCGATCACCGCGTACGCGTGCTGCGCCGGATCGATCCGCGTCAGCGTCAGCGGCACGCCGATGTGATTGTTGAGATTACCCTCGGTGGCGACGACGCCGCACGAAGCGCCACCGAGGAGGAGCGCCAGCAAGTCCTTCGTCGAGGTCTTGCCTGCACTCCCGGAAATTCCGATCACCGGCCCGCGAAACGCCCGCCGGTGTTCGCGCGCAATCGCCTGAAATGCGGTGAGGGTGTCGCGCACGACAAGCTGCGGCAGCCGCACCGCCGCATTCGGGGTCGAGACCAGCGCGGCGCTCGCGTTGGCGTTTTTCGCATCCGCCAGGAAATCGTGCCCGTCGCGCTTCTCGGTTTTCAACGCGACGAACACATCGCCCGGCCGCAGCTTCCGCGTGTCGAACCCAAACGCCGACAGCGCCGTGGCCGGCTCGCTGGTCCAGCGGCCACCGGTCACTTCGGCGAGAAAAGTTGGAGTAAATTCAGGCATCGGCTCGTGGTGGACGGCGACCTCCGGGCGCCGTCGGCTCCTGGGCGCGCTGAGACGGCGCCCGGAGGTCGCCGTCCACCTTGCGCTGAACTTGTGCCCACATGTTCATCCGCCCTTCAACGCCTTGATCCCGATCAACTCCCGCGCCACCTGCCGATCGTCGAACGGAAAAACCGTGTCCGCAAATTCCTGGTAGCTTTCGTGGCCTTTGCCGGCGATGAGCAGGCAGTCGCCGGGCTTGGCCATGTCGAGCGCGAGGCTGATGGCGCGACGGCGATCCTCGATCCACGTGATCTTCTCCGGCGCGGTCATGCCCGCCCGCATGTCGCCGAAAATCTGGCCCAGCGCCTCGGTCCGCGGATTGTCCGCCGTGGCGAACGCGAAATCGGCAAACTCCTGCACGGCCCGGGTCATCAGCGGCCGCTTCGTGCGATCCCGATTGCCGCCGCAGCCGAAGACCACGAGCAGCCGCCCCGGGGTGATCGCCCGCAGCATGCCCAGCGCGTTGCGCAGCGCATCGTCGGTGTGGGCGTAGTCGACCAGCACGTTGAACGGCTGGCCTTCATCGATCCGCTCCATTCGCCCCGGCACCCCCTTGAAGGAAGCGAGCCGCTGCACGATGGCGGCGGGATCGCGGCCCAGCCCCCAGGCGGTGGCGATGGCCGCGAGCACGTTGCTGACATTGTAGCGCCCGATGAGCGGTGAATCCACTTCGGCACTGCCCTCGGGCCACGCCAGGCGGAACGTCGTCTGCCTGAACTTCAGCGCGACCGCCTCGGCGCGGACCTGGGCACTGCGGTTTTCCCCAAAGGTGATGACGTTCGTGCCACGCCCGTCCGCGCGCAGCTTGGCGGCCAGCCGCTCGCCGTAGGCATCGTCGACGTTGATCATGGCGATCTTCGGCGGCGTGCCGTTGGCGCCGGTGAACAGCCGGGTCTTCACCTCGAAATACGCCTCGAGCGACTTGTGGTAATCGAGGTGATCGCGCGTCAGGTTCGTGAACACCGCGGCGTCGAACTGCAGGCCGCGGACCCGCTGCTGATCGATGCCGTGCGAGCTCACCTCCATCACGGCGTGCTTGCAGCCGGCATCGCGCATCTGGGCCATCATGCCGAAAATATCCACCGCCTCCGGCGTCGTGCGAAAAGACGGCACGGTGCGGCCGCCCAGATCGTAGTTGATCGTGCCGAGCAGGCCCACGCGCTCGTCGCGGTTGAGGAAATGCTTCAGCAGGTGCGTGACGGTGGTCTTGCCGTTGGTGCCGGTGACACCGATCACCGTCATCTCGCGGTCGGGAAACTTGTAGTACCGCTGCGCCACCGTCGCCAGGGCCGCGCGCGCGTCGGGCACCTGGATGAACGTCACCCTGGCCGGCGGCAGGGCCGGCATGCGCTGCGAGACGACGGCCACGGCGCCGCGGCTGACGGCCTCGTCGATGAAACTGGCCCCGTCCGCGCGCAATCCCGGCAGCGCGAAGAACAGGGCCCCCGGCACCACGCGACGGCTGTCGATCACCAGTCCCGCGATGGGCCGGTCGAGCGAGCCCTTCACGGCGAGGATTTCACCGTCGCGAAAGAAGTCGGAAAGTTTCGGGGCCATTTTGAAGATGCGGTTCGTCGCGAGGGCCTCGCGACGCGTGCGGCGCGCGGGGGCGGGTTGGGCGAACGCGTGGATGAGCGAGTAGTTCTGGGTCAGGTAACCGATCACCGGCGGCCTCCTTCGTTTGCGGCAAAAACGCCGGGAGCCGGCACCGTCGGCGGGCGGGAAGATTTGATGTGCAGGATGGGAATAAGTCGTTCGCCGATGCGCCGGAACGACGGGGCGGCCACCGTGCGGCCGTAGGCGACGCCGTTGGGCGCGCGGTGGTCAGCGTCGTCCACGATGACCGAAATCGCAACCTGCGGCGCGCCCGCGGGAAAGAATCCGACAAACGAGGCGATGTGGTGCTTCTTCGACCACTCGCCATCGATGAATTTCTGCGAGGTGCCCGTCTTGCCCGCGACATCGAAGCCTTCGATGGCCGCCTCCACCGCGGTGCCGCCCTTTTGGGTGACGCCGGTCAGCATCTGCGCGACGGTCTGCGCCGTCTTCACCGAGACGGCCCGGCCGAGCTCATCGCGGGCGAACTGATGGACGGGATCGCCGGACGCGTCGTGGATTTTCTGGACGATCTGGGGCCGCAGCAGCACGCCGTCGGCGGCAATCACGCTCATCGCCTGATGCATCTGCAGCGCGGTCGACGCGACGGAATGCCCCATCGGGATTCGGGTGATGTCGATCGGATACCACTTCTGGCAGGGGTTGAGGATGCCGCTGACCTCGACGTTGCCCGGATATCCGAGCTTCGCCCCGAAACCGAAGGCGCGGGCGTAGCGATAAAGCCGCTCCTCGCCGAGCAGCATACCGAGCTGCGCCGCGCCCTTGTTGCTCGAGTGACTGATGATTTCGGATACGCTCAACGAGCCCATGGCGTGATCCTCGGCCGGCAGCGGCACGACGTGCCCCCGGTAGGTCGCCTTCTCCAGCGTGCAGTCGAACGGGGTGTACGGCGTGACGAGGCGTTCCTCCAGCGCGCCCGCCGCCGGCACGATTTTGAAAACCGAACCCGGGTCGTAGATATCGGCGATGGCGACGTTCTTCAGCCGCGCCATCTCCGCCTTCGGCACCTCGTTGTAGTGGTTCGGATCGAAACTCGGGTAATTGCCGAGCCCCCAGATAAAGCCGGTCTGCGGATCGCTGACGATGATGGTGGCTTTCAGCGGGTCGAATTTTTGCGCGATATAAGCCAGCTCCTGCTCGACGACGTCCTGCACGATGGTGTCGAGGCTGAGGTACACCGTGTAGCCATCCGCCGGCGGCACCCGGCGCGTGCTGAACTGCGCGAGCGGCCGGCCGCGACCGTCGCGCTCTCCGACCGACCAGCCGTTCTGCCCGCGCAAATAGAAGTCGGTGTAGGCCTCGATGCCGCTGACCGGTTGCTGCTGGTGATTGACGTAACCGAGCACGTGCGCCGCGAGTTGATTGTTGGGATACGCCCGGCGATAGACCCGCTCCGGAGCGATGCATTTCAACCCGAGTTTCTGCACTTCGACATTCAGTTCCTCCGAGATGTCCTCGCACAGCTTGGCCCAGCGGATCACGTGCTGGCCTTTTTCATCCGGGGTCGGGTCGACGCTGGTCTCGTCGCTGTCGTCGTCGGCGACGTCGGCCGGCGTCGGCTCGGTCTGGTGGTCGGCGGGTTCCTCCGTCCGCGGCGCCAGTCCCGGCACCGTCAACGCCGGCACCGGCGCGACCGCATCTGCCTTGGTTTTCGGCACCACGGTCCGGTATTTGATCGCGGCGAGGCGGCGAATCTCCGTTTCGGACACGCCAATCAACGCGGCAAGCCGGCCGAATTTCTTTTCATCCGCCGGGCGGATGGCCGACGGGTCGATGCCCAGCACGATGCGGGAGTGGCTCGTCGCCAGCACGCCGCCGTTGCGATCGCGGATGTCGCCGCGCTTGGCGTGTTCGACGATCAGCTGGGTGCGCGTCTTGACGATCGTCTTGAGCAACGAGTCGCGATCGATCACGTGCAGCCAGACGAGCCGCAGCCCGAGCGCGCCGAAGCACAGGCACAGTGCGGTGGCGAGCAGGACGATGCGATAGCTCGAGGCGAAGCCCTTGGACATGAATCAGCGCTGCGCGAGTTTGAAGGTGATGGGGGGCGCGGGCGGCGCACCGCGGTCGGCGAAGAACTCGCGATGCGCCCGCGCCGCCATCCGCTCGGTGACGTTCTCCGTCACCAGCACGACCGGGACCTCGTTCACGAGCACGAGGCCGAGCCGCATGGCTTCGTTCAGCGCCCGCAGTTTGGCCGGCGCCTGCTCGGTTTCGATCACCGTGCCCTTCTCGTCGATCAACCGCTCGATCCGTTTCAGCTCGGCCGCGAGCTCCCGGTTGCGGTTGGCGGTCTCCGATATCCGATGACGCATCCACACCGTGCCCAGGCCGAGCGTCCCGCCAAAGCCGATGGTGACGAGCACGCCGACGAGAAGCTGATTCACGAAACCGCGGGAGGAGATTTTCATGGCAAGCAGAAGCGGAAATCTGGTCACGACCGGCGCAGCGCGCGGAGTTTCGCGGAGCGACTGCGGGGGTTCGCCGCGAGCTCGGCGTCGGCGGGCGTCACCGGCTTGCGGGTCAGGGGCTCGGCCTGTTTCACCCGCAGATCCTGCGGTGTGCCGTCAGCGGCGCTTTCCGGCTGGCCGCACATGCGGCGGAAGAACTGCTTCACCGGCCGATCCTCGAGCGAATGAAAGCTGATCACGCAGAGCACTCCGCCGGGCCGCGTCGCCGCGGGCCGCGCGAGCTTGCCGAAAGCCGCGGGCAGTGCGCGTTCAATGGCGCCGATTTCGTCGTTCACCGCGATCCGGATGCCCTGGAACGCACGGGTGGCGGGATGGATCTTCGACGCATGGCGGTCCCGCGCCGGGATCGCCGCCGCGATGACGGCGGCGAGCGATGTCGTCCGCGCGAGAGCGCCGGTGCCGCGGGCGGCCTCGATCGCGCGGACGACTCGCCGCCAGTGTTGCTCCTCGCCAAAATCCCGAATCGCCCGCACCAGCATCTCGTCGGTGGCTGTCTCGAGCCAGCGGCTTGCCGGCACCCCGCTCCGCGGGTCCATGCGCATGTCCGCCGGCGCATCGTGCCGGAAGGAAAACCCGCGCTCGACCTCGTCGAGCTGGAACGAGGACACGCCAAGATCGAACAAAATACCGTCGAAATCCTCCATCGGCAGCTCCGCCAGCCGGCCGAAATCGCGATCGACCAGCGCAAAGCGCCCGGCGAATTCCTCCCGCAGGTTGCGCGCACGTTCCGCCGCCGCGGGATCGCGATCGAGCGCGACGACGTTCACGTCGGGCCAGGCCTCCAGCAGGGCCCGGGTGTGCCCGCCGCCGCCAAAGGTGCCATCGAGGTACCGGCCGCCGGGCCGCGGCGCGAGAAACTCCAGCACCTCGCGCCGTAAAACGGGTTGGTGGCCGGGGGTCATCGCGGGCCGCGCAACGTCATGGAGCGCCGTGGGCATCGGAAGCTCCCTTCGTCTTCGCGGGCTTCGTCGGTCCTTTTTTCTTGGATACGCGACGCAGCACCAGGCCGGCGCGCACCCGCGGCGTCACCGCGGTCTTCGCGGAAAAGGCGACCGCGCCTTCGTCGGCGGCAATCCACGCCGGGAACGGCCGGCGGGCGGCCGGGGAGGCGCTGAGCGCCGGCTTGCGCAACGTGACGCGGGGAGGGAGGACTTTGAGTTTCACGGCGCGCATGGGCGAGCGGAAGTCGGGGGGGAAGTGGCAACGAAGAGCGAAGGGCGCGGCCGGCGGCCGCTAGATGTCGAGCCGGCGCATCATGTCGCCGAAGTTTTCGCCGGCCATGCGGGTCTCCTCCTGCTGCCAGCGCGCCGGGTTGTAGATGTTGAACTTCGTGAACGAGCCCACCAGCACGGCGTCCTTCGTGATGCCGGCGTGTTTGAGCAGCTCCGCCGTGAGGCCCGCCCGACCCGATTTGTCGAACGAGAAACTCTGGGTCTGGGAGAAGAACCGCGCGGCAAAGGCCTGCGCCCCGGCATCGCTCAGCTTCATGCCCGAGATCTTCTCGCGCAGCTTTTCCACTTCGTCCGGGGGCAGCACTGCCACGTATCCATCCGGGTGCGGAGTGGCGAGAAACGTGTCTTCAGGCGCGTGCGCGGTCCTCCAATCCGACGGGATCGTGAGCCGACCCTTGTCGTCCAATGTGTGCCTAAAAAGGCCCGTATAGACCGGTTTTCCTGCCTGTGACATGGGGAGTTGAAGCGAAAGTGCCCCAAAACGCTGCATTTCAACCCACTTTCACCCCTATTCGTCAAGCCAATCCCCAACAATTTGCCCACAACTTGCTCACATATTCACAATGCATTTTGCCCCTCGGCGCGCGAACAGCCCCCGCGCCCGGGCTCGGCCGAAGTCGCCAGCCAGCGGCACGACAGGATCTCCGGTTCGTCGTCGGGCAGCCCCACCTTCCCTGCCCCGCGCCGCGCACACCGCCGGCTCGCCCGCCCGGCGGCTGGGCCCGGCAAAGCGTCATCGATCCGATGATATTTCACCAAAAAATGGATACGCCACCGTGCCGGGCCGTGGTTACCTTTGGGCGGCGAACGGCGGGCGGTTCGGTCCCTGTTCGCCGGTTCGTCGACGGCGGCGTCGATCGGAGGGCCGGCGCTCAGGCGGAACCCGCCGATCGCTCGCCCGACACGCCGGTGATGATGCGCGCACCGCGTCTGTAGGTAAAATACGCATACATCCACTGCATCAGCACCGAGAACTTGTTGCGCATGCCCACGAGGAAAAGCAGGTGCACGACCAGCCAGGCGAGCCAGGCGGGGTAGCCGCTCAGCTGGTGACCCCTGATTTCGGCGATCGCCGCGGAACGGCCGATCGTCGCCATCGATCCCTTGTCGCGATACGCGAAGGGCTCGCGTTCGGCCGGCGTCAGCTTTTCGCCGCGCAACTCCGGCGCGAGGATCCTCGCCACGTGCTGGCCCATCTGCATCGCGCCCTGCGCGACACCGGGCACGAGCACGCCATTCACGTCTTTCAGCGTCACGATGTCTCCGAGCGCGAATGCCTCGGGATGGCCCGGGAGACTCAGGTCGGGCCGCACCTTGAGTCGGCCGGCGCGATCGGTTTCGAGCCCGAGTTTTTTCGCAATCGGCTCCGCGCCCACCCCCGCCGCCCAGATGATGTTGTCCGCGCGAATCGTCTCGCCCGGCAGCACGACCTCGCCCTGGCGGATGTCTTGCACGCGGAGACCGGTGCGGACTTCGACGCCCAGCCGCTCCAGCTGCCGCTGCGCGCTCGCCGACAACTCGGGCGGAAACATCGCAACCAGCCGCTCGCCGCCTTCGATCAACCGCACGCGGACCTTCTTCGGGTCGATGTGATCGAAATCCTTGTCCAGCACCGTACGCGTCAGCTCCGCGAGCGCCCCCGCGACTTCGACCCCGGTTGGGCCGCCGCCAATCACGACGATGTTCATCGCGGCCTCGCGTTTCGCCGGATCCTTTTCGGTTTCCGCTCGTTCGAGCGACGACAGAATCAGCCGCCGGATTCGCAGCGCGTCGTCGAGCGACTTCAATCCCGGCGCGAACTGCTCCCACTCGGGATGGCCGAAATAACTCGTCACTCCGCCGGCCGCAAGGATCAGGTAATCGTACGTCAGCTCGCCGCGCGTGTGCGTCACGCGTTTCGCCGCGAGATCGACTCCGGTGACCTCGCTCATCATCACGTCGAAGTTCGGCCGCGGGCCAAACAGCGCACGAATCGGCTGGGCAATGTCGACGGCCGAGAGACCGGCGGTCGCGACTTGGTAGAGTAACGGCTGAAACAAGTGGTGGTTCTGCCGATCGATGACGGTGATCTGCGCGAGATCGTCGGGGAAATGCCGGATGAACGTCAGTCCGGCAAAGCCCGCGCCAATGACGACGATGTGCGGGGTTTGGGCTTTGCCCAAACCCAAGGCAACCTTCGGTTGCGAAGGAGAATCAGCCGGGACACTGCGTGGTTGTTCGCTCAATTAGGTAAAGGGCCGTAAGTAGTTGGAACAACCGTGGCGCGCACTCGGTTCACTGGCAACCCGGCCGACGGCCAAGTTGGTGGAAGTTGCTTTGAGAGTCATTGGCCGGCGATTCAACCGGCGAACGAATCTACTCGAATTTTTCGCCGGCGGCGAAAAATTCATTAGGCTTTTGCGCCGCAAAAGCCTGCATGAACCTGCCCACCCATATCGAAATCATCGGCCAGGAAGTCGCCATCCTCTGGGACGATGGCCGGGAAACCTATTTCCCCTGCGAAAAGCTCCGCGCGGCGTCCCCGAGCGCGTCGAACATGGGCGAACGGGACATTCTCGGCAACCGCTACGGCGGCGACGGGTCGAAAAGCTTCCCCGGCGTGCAGGTGGTCGGCTGGCAACAGGTCGGCAATTACGCGCTGCGCTTCGATTTCAGCGACGGGCACAACAGCGGCTTGTACAGTTTCGATTATCTGCGGCAACTCGCGGCGCAGCCGTAGCCATTGCGGCGCGAGCCACGCATCGCCCGACGCGCAGGCGGCGACGGAGCGCTCGCTTGCGCCTTGCCCCCCCGCGCGACGTGCGCAAAAACGACCCTTCATGTCCTCCTACGTTTTCCCGGCGCGCACCAGCACGGCCGAGATCGAACTCGGCACGACGCTGCAACCGAAGTTCGGTCCCGATGGCCTGGTCCCCTGCATCACGACCGATCATGAGACCAACGAGGTGCTCATGTTCGCATTCATGAATGCGGAGGCGCTGGCGCACACGATCACTTCCGGCCAGGCCACGTACTGGAGTCGCTCGCGCCACAAGCTTTGGATCAAGGGCGAGGAATCCGGGAATACCCAGCTCGTCCGCGAACTGCGCGTCGACTGCGATCAGGACGTGATTCTCCTCAAGGTGGAAAACGTCGGCGGCGCAGCGTGCCACAACGGCTACAAATCCTGCTTCTACCGCCAGCTCGCCGCCGGGGCGAAAGCGGACGATCCCGCCTCGCTGCGGCTGCAATTCGCCGCGCAACGCGTGTTCGATCCGGCGACGGTGTACAAGAAACCGAAGCCATCCGCACCTTGACCGGTGCGGCTGCAGCGCGAGTGATCGTCGCCGTCCAGGCGCCGCCGCGTCCAATCCAACGCGGCAGCGGCGCCCCGCCTATCGGCCGCCGGGCGCGAGCCCGCGCTCGCTGGTTTGCGCGAAGCGCAGCATGCGCTGGAATTCGTCGCTCCCCGCGTGTTCGTGGGCCCCGAGTTTTTCCAGCGCCTGCGCGCGGTTCAGCCCCTCGCGGTAAAGAACCCGATGGATCACCTTCACGCGATCGACTTGCTCGGGCGCAAAGTTCTTTCGCTCCAGCCCGACCTTGTTGATCGCCCTCACCTCCGCCGGCTGGCCATCCGCAATGAAGAACGGCGGCACATCCTGCACCACCTTCGCATACGCGGACACCATGGCGTAGGCGCCGACGCGGCAGAATTGGTGCACCCCGGAATTTGCGCCGAGGGTGACGTGGTCCTCCACGATGACGTGGCCCGCCAGTCCGACGGCATTGCTCGCCACGATGTGGCTGCCAAGCCGGCAGTCGTGCGCCACGTGGCAATACGCCAGAATCGCGTTGTGGTCGCCGATCACGGTGAAGTCTCCGTCCCTGGTCGCGGCATGCACCGTCACATATTCGCGGAACACATTGCGCGCGCCGATGCGCACGCCGGGCGTGCCGCCCTTGTATTTCAAATCCTGCGTTTTTCCACCGAGGCAGGCGTAGGGGAAAACCTCGCACCGCTCGCCCAGCACCGTGTTGCCCTCGACCGTCGCATGATGGTGCACGCGCGTGCCCTCGCCGAGCGTCACACCGGCGCCGACGAACGCATACGCGCCGATCTCCACGCCGGCGCCGAGCTGCACGCCGGATTCGACGATGGCCGTCGGGTGAACCTTGGCGGGCATCGCTACTCTTCGCCCTCCTCCGCGAGCGCGAACATCAGTTCCGCCGACGAGACGACCTGGCCGCCCACCGTGCAGTTGCATTCCGCCGAGGCGAGTTTCTCCCCGCGTATCTTCACCAGCTTCGCGTTGATGATGATCTGATCCCCGGGCCGCACCGGCTTGCGGAACTTCACCTTGTCGGCGCTTAGGAAGAACGCGGTCTTGCCGCTGTTGCCCGTGCGCCGCAGCATCACGATCCCCGCGGCCTGCGCCATCGCTTCGAGTTGCAGCACCCCGGGCATCACCGGATTGCCGGGAAAGTGGCCCTGGAAGTACGGCTCGTTAATCGTGACGTTCTTGATCGCGACGAGTTCGTCGTTGCCGATGAACTCGACCACGCGGTCGATCATCACGAAGGGATAGCGGTGCGGAATCGTGTCCAGGATCCGCCGCACGTCGAGCGAGGTTTCGGTCGGCAGCACCATGGTCGGGCGGGGTTTCTTCTTCGGCCCCTTCTTCCGCTCCTCCAGCTTCGCGAACAGCGCCTTGGTCAGCTCCGCATTGATCGCATGCCCCGGCCGCGTGGCCACGAGGTGCGCTTTCAGCGGCAGGCCGAGCAGCATGATGTCGCCCACGATATCCAGAATCTTGTGACGCACGAACTCGTCGGGAAACCGCAATGGTTCCTTCGAGATGATCTTGTCCCCGCGAATGACGACCGCGCAGTCGAGCGAGCCGCCCTTGATCTTGCCCAGCTTCAGCAGTTCCTCGATATCCTCGTAGATCGTGAACGTCCGCGCCGCCGCAATCTGCGACATGTAGACGTCGGGATCGATCGTCAGCGACAAATGCTGGGTGTGAATCCCGCGGTCATCGGCCGACGTGCACGAAATCTTCAGGTGGTCCGCCGGCAGCGCGATGATCGAGGAGTTCCCCCGGGTGACGGACACCGGTGCGTCGAGTTCGAAGTATTCACGGTCTCCTTCCTGTTCGACCGGCTCGCCCTGCAGGATCAGGTTCACATAGGGCCGCGCCGAGCCGTCCATGATCGGCGGCTCCGATCCGTTCATTTCCACGTAAACGTTGTCGATCCCGCAGCCATGCAGCGCGCTGAGCACGTGTTCGACCGTGTGGATCTTGGCGTGGCCGGACTGAATCGTCGTCGCCCGCACCAGGTCCGTGATTTGGTCGACTCGGGGCCGCAGCTCCGGTGCGCCGTTGAGGTCGATGCGCCGGAAAATGATCCCGGTGTCACCGGGCGCCGGTTTCAACGTCAGCGTGACGGCGTCTCCGGTGTGCAGCGCATTGCCGGTGATCGAGACCGCCCGCGCGAGAGTGCGTTGTTTCATTGCGATTCAGCGGATTTCCGTCGCGCGGGGCCTCTAGCGCAAGCTTGTAGCCGAAGACGTAAGAACTTGGCGGAAGCCCCGCCGGGGATTTCCGCCGCGTGGGGGCCTTGACAGTGGCCGCGCCGTTTCGCCACTCTCGACCCTTTCTACACTCAAATTCGTCCGTCCGAACCGACTCTTCGTCATGCCCGCAGCCAACGACATTCGCAAAGGCCAAGTCATCAAATTCAACGGCGAGCCGCACCTCGTCATGGAAACCCAGCACCGCACGCCGGGCAATCTGCGCGCTTTCGTCCAAATCAAGATGCGCAACCTCCGCTATGGGAAGGCGCTCGACCAGCGTTTTGCTTCCACGGATACGATTGAAGTGATGCCAACCGACCGCAAGACGCTCGAGTTCAGCTACGCCGATCGGGATGCGTTCGCATTCATGGATCCGAACACGTTCGAGCAAATCGAGCTCACGGAAACGCAGCTCGGTGACGTCAAGAACTACCTCGCCCCCGGCGGCAAGGTCGACGTGCTCTTCGTCGACGATCGCCCGCTGTCGGTCGATTTGCCCTCGACGGTGGCGCTGAAGGTGATCGAATCCGCCGACGGCATCAAAGGCGACACGGCGAGCAACGTGCAGAAACCCGCGAAGCTCGAGACGGGCCTCGTCGTGCAGGTGCCGCTTTTCATCAAGGAAGGCGAAGTCATCCGCGTCAGCACGGTCGACGGTTCGTACCTCGGCCGCGTGTAATACCAGCGGCTTGATTGTTTTGGACTATTCAGGTGGGGCTCGCTCTCCGAGCGGGCCTGGGTTTCAGCGTGAATTGCACCATGAAACTCAGGCCGGTTCGGAGAACCGGCCCCACCTC
>Ga0080064_1002871_pt1 | contig 27278 bp, 28 predicted proteins | sample Subgrocontami54m_FD_69260 | JGI IMG/M metagenome (GOLD analysis project Ga0080064, IMG submission 69260) | Subsurface groundwater microbial communities from S. Glens Falls, New York, USA - GMW46 contaminated, 5.4 m (SPADES assembly) (version 2) ...
GCCCGCATCCTCACGTACTGCCTCGTACGCTCCGGTGCGGGCCTTCGTTCCGCCTTGCACCCGCCTCCTTCTCGACGGCCAGGGTTTCCAACATGTTGTGCGCTTACCTACGGATTATGGTCCTACCCGGCGGCTCAAGCTCCAGCGCGAAACCGTCGGGGTGATGAAAGTCGGGCTTGCCGGACGGATGCTTGAGCGCCCAATAGCTAAGCATGCCACGATCGTCTTCGATCACGGCGGAAAGCGCGAGCCTGATGCGCGCGCCTGGTCCTATCATCGGCAAACGATCCAGACCCATGGCCGCATCGAGCTCAAAACTATCCCCCGTTTCGCGCACGGTGATCGTTGGCGCCGGCTCTCCCTCCACAAGCCCGGCGCGTTCGCGATAGCGCCGAAAAGCGTAAAGCGCCCACTCGCCCGAGAGCGCGAAGTTGAGCTCGTAATATTCCGGTTTATTGTTCCCGGACACGAAGGCCTCAAAGCACGTCTGCTCCCAGAGCCGATCCGCCCTGCGCGGCTCCCGGGGCGCTGGAATCCGGATGCGGCTCAAGTCTCCCTTAAGAGTATAAGTGAAAGCAAGGGCGCCGCCGCGGGTCCAGGAGACGCGCGCTTCGATTCCGCGCACGGTGTCAGTGTGCGTTTCGGGATGGCGTGTGAGGATGGCGGTATGCGAAGTCATGGCGCGCGGTTCTTCCCTCAGTTTCAGGACCATACCACAATTTGTCGCGGAATCTTTATCATGCCGAATGTCGGCTTGACAGGCCACTAGAAGAGCCATAGTAGAGTTCTTGAACCGATTGTTTTCGGCGCAATATAAGGAGGTAGGATCTTGAGGCTTGAGAAAAGAACAGCCATCGTGACCGGAGCCGGGCGGAATGTCGGAGAGGCCATCGCGCGCCTCTTTGTCGCGGAAGGCGCCCGGGTCGCGGTGGTGGATGTCAACGAGACGCGAGCGCAAGGAGTCGTAAATTCTATTAACGCCGAGCGCGCCGGCGCGGCTACCGCTATAAAGTGCGACGTCACCTCGAACGCCGAGGTGGAGCGGATGGTCGCTCAAGTAGTGGAACATTGGGAATGCGTCGACATTCTGGTGAACAACGTCGGCGTCGTGGATCACAAAACCATCCTGGATCTGGACGAGGCGGAGTGGGACCGGGTGATCGCGATCAGCCTGAAGAGCGTATTTCTCTGCGCCAAGCACGTGGCCAGGCATATGGTGGAGAGGGGCCAGGACGGCCGCATTATCAACATCGCCTCCACCTCGGGCCATCGGGGTCGCGCCGATTCGACGGCCTACCCGTCGGCCAAGGGAGGCGTGCTGAACCTCACCCGCTCACTCGCCGTCCAACTTGCCCCGTTCCATATCCGGGTCAACAGCATCACCCCGCACCGGGTCCGGACGGAGGTTGATCCGGGCGAGTCGCCGCGCAGCCAGAAAGTCACCAACCTGATCGGGCGCCAATGCGCGCCGGAAGATGTGGCGCGCGCCGCCCTGTTCCTCGCCTCCGGCGATGCGGATTTTCTCACCGGCTCGGATCTCTTAGTGGATGGCGGGGTCCTGGCCGGGTGATGCTATAGAGGAACAATCATGTCAATTGCGGAAGTGAAGACGGAAATTATCGACGCGGACGCGCATGTGGTCGAGACCGAGCGCGTGTGGGACCATCTCGAGCCCTCGGAGGAGAAATTTCGCCCGGTGCTCGTGACCTCGCCCGAGAACCCCCAGAGGCAGATTTGGCTCCTCGACGGCGAGAATCTCGGAAGCAAGTTTCCCGCGCCGAACGAAAAACAGGCCCAAGAGCATCTCAAAAGATTCGGCCGCGTCGTGGAGACGCCGGTCGAGGCCCGCGAGCTCACCGATGTCAGGCCGCGTTTGAAACATATGGACGAGTTGGGAATCGACGTTCAGGTGCTCTACAACTCCATGTGGATCACGCCCGTCACGAACCGGCCCGACGCGGAGATCGCCCTCTCGTGGAGTTGGAATCGCTGGATGGGGGAGGTGTGGAAGCTGGGAGAGAACCGTCTGCGCTGGTCGTGCGTGGTCCCGGCGCTCACGCCGGCCGAGGCGATCCCGCAAATCCGTTTCGCCCGGGAGCACGGGGCCGTCGCCGTTTGCATGCGGCCGTTCGAAAAGGAGCGGATGATGACGGACCCGTTTTTTTATCCGATCTACGATGAGGCCGAGCGCCTCAATATGCCGATCGCCGTCCATCTGGGCAACGGGAGCCCGGAGCTCTTTCGGCTCATGACCAACGAAGCCGGCGGGGGCTTTTCCACCTTCCGGATTCCCACGGTCACCGCGTGCTACGCGCTGATCATGAGCGAGATCCCACGGGTTTTTCCCAGGCTCCGGTGGGGTTTCATCGAGGTATCGAGCCAATGGGTCCCCTGGATCGTTCATGAGACCTTGCGGCGCTCTTCCGGGACGGACCGACCGGTCCCCCGAAACCCGTTCCGCGACTACAGGATCTACGTATCCACCCAGACCGACGACGACTTTCCTTACGTGATCTCTTACGCGGGCGAGGAGAATCTCGTGATCGGGACGGATTACGGCCACGGCGACACTTCGAGCGAGCTCAACGCGATCTCGCGGTTCCAGGCCATGGAAGGCATCAGCCAAGAGGCGAAGCGGAAGATTCTTTCCGACAACCCCAAAGCTTTTTATGCCATCTAGCGCCGACTTTTCCGCCTTCTCGCTCGCGGGAAAAACCGCGATCGTCACCGGAGGGAGCGGTGGGATCGGGCGGGGCTGCGCAAGGGCCTTTGCCCGGGCCGGTGCCAACGTGGTCATCGCCTCGGTTCCGCCGGAAGAGATTCCCCCCGCGGTCATGGAGGTGGAAGCGCTCGGAGTAGGAGCGCTGGGCGTCACGGTGGACGTCTCGAATGGCGCTCAGGTGGCGGAGATGGTCAAGCGTAGCATGGAGCGTTTCGGCCGCATCGATATCCTGGTCAACGTCGCCGGCGGCTCCTACAGCCGCAGCCCCTATACTCCTCAGTTCGCACGGGCCCCATTGCTTGAGTTGAGCGACGAAGACTTCATGGGCGCCTTCGAAGTGAACGTGAAGGGGACGTTTCTCTCAGCCAAGGCGGTGGTGCCGATTATGAAAGCCCAGGGAAAGGGCGTGATCGTCAATATCGGCTCGAGCGCGGGGCGCGGCGCTCCCACGCGGCCTGAGATGGCGGCGTACGCCGCCGCGAAGGCCGCAGTGATGAACCTGACGATCAATATGGCCCACCAGTGGGGGCCCGAGATCCGGGTGAATTGCATCGCGCCCGGTGTGATCGACACTCCACGACCCGGAATGGATAGGGCCGATGTCCGGGCGGCGGCAGCGCGCATCGCACTCGGTCGCACGGGCACGCCGGACGATATCGGCCACGTGGCGCTCTTCCTGGCATCGGACGGGGCCGCCTTCGTCAACGGCGCGATCATCGAGGTCCACGGAGGCGGCTAGAAAATAAAACTCTTGCCTCTAGCCTATTGCCTGCCCTGGGGCCGGCCTCTCGCCCGTCTTCTTGTAGTGAAAGTAGTCCCTCAGAATTTGGGGATGGTCGAAGGCCACGGGTGAAGGCAGCCTCGCTTCCGTGAAGAGCTGGGCCCGCTTGGCATCGTCGGCCCCTTTGGGGACGCCGCTTGCCCGCGCGATAAAAACGGTGGAAACCGTGTGGTGGCGGGGGTCTCGCTTGGGATCGGAATAGGTGTGAAACTGCTCGATCAGCTCGACGTCGAGCGAGGTCTCCTCTTTGGCCTCCCGAATCGCGGCGGCTTCCAGCGTCTCGCCATCATCCACGAATCCACCGGGCAGGGCCCAACCGGGTGGAGGATTTTTTCTCTCGATCAGGACGATGCCGCGATCTTCCACTTCGATGATAATGTCCACGGTCAGGAATGGAGTTTTTCGTTCTTGCTTCATAAATGGTCCCTGCCTTGACTCTGCTTCAAACGCCAGGTAGAAAGAGAGATCCAAATCTGACGCGGGGTGGAGCAGTCTGGTAGCTCGCAAGGCTCATAACCTTGAGGTCCCGGGTTCAAATCCCGGCCCCGCAACCATTTTTTCCTTTCTAACATAGACCCATTCAGACTGTTGAAAAAGACCTATCCGCTTGCCAGTAGCGAGTTTCGAGTAACGAGTTCATTCAAATATAAACCTCAAAACTCGAAACCAGGGTTGTCCCTCTTTGTTCAATCGAAATAGCGGAAGTGGGTCTTCCGCCGGTATTTGCGGAAAAGGAGGATCAGTACTGCGCCGGCGAAGAAACCGCCGATGTGAGCGGCGTAGGCCACCCCTCCTCCTTCCGTTGCCCGTAGCGGCTCCACGGCCTGATTGAGAAACTGGAGCCCGATCCAGAAAAACAGCAGGACCCAGGCGGGGAGATAAATGATGCGGAAAAACCATCCCAGGGTGACCAGCGTCTGGACCCGGGCATGGGGAAAGAGAACCAGATAGGCTCCCAGAATGCCGGAAACGGCGCCGGAGGCCCCAATCGTAGGAATGGTGGAAGCCGGATTGAAATAAACATGAGCGGCGGCCGCGGCGATGCCGGCGATCAGATAGAAGAAGATGAAGCGCAGATGGCCCATGCTGTCCTCGATGTTGTTGCCGAAAATCCACAGGTAGAGCATGTTGCCGATCAGATGGAGCCAGCCGCCATGGAGAAACATCGAAGTGAAGACGGAGAGGTACTCCTCCGTGGCGGGGAGGGGGTCATTCAGGATCTCCGCCGGCACCATGCCCATCCGGGAGATCAGCGTATTCAGCAGCCGCGGTTCCAGGGATAACTCGTAGAAGAAGGCCGCGGTATTCGCGATGATCAGCGCCACGGTGACGATCGGAAGGAGTACGGTCGGATTGTCGTCTCGAAGCGGAATCATTGACGGGCTTGCCTCATAGTTTCTTCAACCGCTCTCTGCGTTTTCTCTCGATTTTAGAGAGCCTTCTCGGGTTCCCTTTTTTGCCGCGATCTTTGGCGCCGGGCTCCGGCTCCCCGGCGAGAGAAGTTTCGCTGCTGGGGCTCGCGAGCTTGGCGATGAACTCGCCGGCGTAGATCGATACGGCGCCGCGCGCCTCGACCCAGTTTCTCAGCTCACGGTCCGAAGTGACCACGACGCATCCGCTCCCCAATTCTTTGGCCAATCTCTTGATGACTTCGTCGGCCTTTTCTCCCAGGCGGGAGAAGATGATTTGAATGCCGCCCGCCTTTTCTTCCGATTCGCGGGCCCATCCGCCGCGCCATCCGTCAAATACCACGGTGACCGGATATCCTTTTTCCCGGCTGTAAGCCTGGAGTTTCTGGATGAGTTGATTTCTTTTCGGTTCCAGGTTACCGGTCAGACCCGTGTCGCTGCCGATCAGATTATAGCCGTCAACCAAAATATGCATGCTCAATAGGAAGGCATTATAAGGTCAGATGGTATAAGACAAAATACTAAAATAAAGGTGAGTGGGGTTATTGTCAAAACGACAAAAAACAGGTAGAAGGATCAAATTTTATCGGGAGGTTTCTGAAAATTGGCCCTGACTATCAAAAAAGCTAAGAGAATCGAGCAGTTACCGCCCTACCTTTTTGCCGAAATTGATCGCAGAAAGAGGGAAGTGCTGGCTCGGGGTGTGGATCTCATCGATCTGGGAGTCGGCGATCCGGATATTCCCACTCCTTCGCCCATCGTCGAAAAATTGACCGAGGCGGCGACCAAAACCGCCAACCACCGTTATCCGAGCAGCGCGGGCCTGCTGGAATTTCGTCAGGCAGTCGCCGACTGGTACCGCCGGCGCTTCGGCGTCCAGTTGGATCCCGTTAAGGAAGTTCTCTCTTTGATCGGCTCCAAAGAAGGAATCGCCAACATGGCGACGGCTTTTGTGGATCCCGGAGATCTGGTCCTGGCCACCAGTCCGGCTTATCCTGTTTATCAGATCGGGACTCTTTTGAACGGAGGAAAACATTACCCCCTGCCGCTCACCAGGGAAAACCATTTTCTTCCGGACCTGGATTCGATTCCCGCGGAAGTCGCCCGCCAGGCGAAGCTCCTGTGGATCAATTACCCCAACAATCCGACCGCGGCGGTGGCGGAGAAGGATTTTTTTGAGAGAGTGGTGGAGTTCGCGCATCGCCACAATATCATCGTCTGCCATGACGCGGCCTATACCGAAGTTGCCTTCGACGGCTTCCGCCCCATGAGCTTCCTCGAGGTGGAAGGCGCGAGGGAGGTGGGGATCGAATTCCATTCTCTTTCCAAGACCTTCAACATGACCGGTTGGCGCATCGGGATGGCGGTCGGAAACCCCGATCTCGTTGCCGGCCTGGCCCAGGTCAAGTCCAACGTGGACTCCGGGGCTTTTCAGGCGATTCAAGAGGCGGGGATCGAAGCCCTTCGCCTGGGTGAGGCGTTGATGGCGCCCTCCAGAAAGATCTACCAGGAGAGGCGCGATATTCTCGTCGAAGGTCTCCGCACCGCAGGTTTCGCCTGCGAGAAGCCGCGCGCGACTTTTTACGTCTGGGTCTCCGTTCCCAAGGGGATCACCTCCGCTCAGTTGACGACCAAACTGCTCGATGAGGCGGGAGTCGTGAGCACGCCGGGAAACGGATTCGGCGCGGCGGGAGAAGGCTATATTCGTTTTACCGTGTGTGTGGCCAAAGAGCGTCTCAAGGAGGTTGTAGAGAGAATCCGACGGGTCAAGTTGTAGCCGGACGAGAACAGGGTTTTTCAACACCCTGCTAGCGTTCTCCTGAAGGGCTCTCCTAAAACGCTGTGCCCCACCAAGTCTACATAGGGATAGGCTCCAACCTGGGGCATAAGAAGGAGAACTACCTCGAGGCCCTGGCCAGGATCGCGAAGATTCCCAAGACGCGAATTACCCGCGAATCGTCGCTTTACGAGAGCGAACCGCTGGGCGATTCCAAGGAGTGGTACGTCAACGGGGTGATCCAGATCGAGACGGAACTGGGGCCTGAAATGCTGCTCAAAAAATGCAAGAATATCGAGCGGGCCATGGGCCGGAAAAAGGTGCGCAAAAAATGGGGCGCGCGCATCATTGACTTGGATATTCTGCTCTACGATACTAGGCTCGTAGAGAAGAGGAACCTGAAGATTCCCCATCCCGAGATGCAGCACCGAAAGTTCGTGATCATTCCTCTAAGCGAGATCGCCCCCCAAATGGTTCATCCGGTCCTGGGCATGACCGTTTCGGAGCTTTTGGTGCACGCGAAAGACGATAAAAAAGTCAGTCTCTTGAGGCTTTAGAAAAAGGCGCTTCGGAAAGGGGAGATGATTCTCCGGTTTCTATATCCGCTCCTTTTTTTTCTGTTATTCATCCTGCTCAGGTCGGTCTTTTCCTCGTGGCTCCGGCGGATGGGAACACGCGGTCGGTCCGTTCCTCCACAGACGGAGCCGATGGTCTTCGACCCCCAGTGTCGAAGTTATCTCCCTAAAAGCGCCGCCATCCTTCGAAAAGACCATTATTTCTGCAGCGAACAGTGCGCCCGGCTCTACGTTTCCTATAAAGGCGCTGACTAGACCGCCCTCAGCAAGAACGAAGCAAGCGCCTTATCGACGGATCAAGTATTGACTTGTAATCTTGTCCTGTACTGTAATAGAGGGAAAGATCAAAGCTCTCACGCGGACGTCAACGGGCAAAATCAAAGGAGGTATATCATGCATTGGAGGCTCCAAATCGCTTTTGTGAATATTCTCACGGCCGGGCTCCTCTTGTGGACCACCCATTCGCTTGCCGCCCAGCCTTCCAGGACGGTCCATTCACCGGAGGTGATGCGGCTGCTGGCCGCGGCCAAGGAGAAAGGGGAGCGCGAGCTCGATATCATCTGGGCGGAGCAGTCCTTCGGCGGCTCCAAGGGCGCCAAGATGTTCGAGGAGACCTTCAACCGGTTTTACGGCACCGACATCCGGGTCAATTTTACCCCCGGCCCTTCCATGCCGGACGTGGCGGGGAAGGTGACCCAGGAGCTGGCGGCGGGACAAAAGTCCTCCACCGACGTGCTTCTCGGCACCGAGACCCACTTTGGAAGCCTGATGAACCGGGAAGTCCTGGAGTCCTACGACTACACAAAACTTTCTCCCCGCGTCACCAAAGGCGTGGTCGTTCCGATCGGGGTCGAGATCGCCACTTTCGTATCCGGGGTGACCTACAACCCAAACTTCCTCCCCCGCGCGGAAGCGCCGAAGAAACTCGAAGATGTGCTCAACCCCAAGTGGAAAGGGAAGATCGTCTCCACGCCCTATGCCGCCCAGTTTGACCGGATCTCCCTCCTTCCCCACTGGGGTCCCGAAAAGATGAAGGCTTTTCTGGCGAAGTTTTCGAACCAAATCGGCGGGCTGATGCGCTGCGGCGAAAGCTCGCGCATCGTCACAGGCGAGTTCATCATGATGGTCATGGACTGCGGGAGTTACTATGTCCGCCTGGAGCGTGCGCGCGGGGCGCCATTGGAGCATATCATTCCGGAAGACGGCACCACGATCTCTTTCTTTTACTGGGGGGTCCCAAGAAACGCCGTCCATCCCAACCTGGCGAAGCTTTTCATCAATATGGCGATGAGCGAGGAGGGGCAAAAAGCGGTTTACAAGGCCTATGAGACGGATCATTACGCCCTGCCCGGGTCGCAGTCGGCCGCCGAGCTCAGCGCTCTCAAGGCCAAGGGAATCGAGCCGTTGAGGGTAGACGCCCAGTTCGTCTCCAAGCATCCCGAACTGCGTCAGTTGAGCGAAGAGTTTGCCAAGATCCTCCGCGGAAACCGTTGAAGGAGGCACGTACAATGCAATGTAGAGGGCGATTCGTTTTATGGTTTTTGACGGCGGGGCTGGCGGCTCTCCAGACGTCCATCGCGACGGCTGCCGCCGCCAAGGCAGGTAAGCCGGGCCTGACTCCGGAGGTCAATCGTCTGATCGCCGCGGCGGAAGAGAAGGGAGAGCAGGAGCTGATTCTCACGTGGAGCGAAAGCTCTCTCGGCGGATCTACCGGCGCGAAGAAATTCGAAGCGCTCTTCAATAAAATGTACGGCGCCAACATCCGGGTCAATTTTACCCCGGGGCCGTCGATGACAGACATGGCCGGGAAGGTCACTCAGGAAGCGGCGGCGGGACGGAAAGCCTCCACGGACGTCCTGCTGGGCACGGAATCCCACTACTCGGCCCTGCTCAATCGAAACGTCCTGGAGGAGTACGACTACACCAAGCTCTCCCCCCGCATTACCAAAGAGGTGGTCGGCTACCGGAACATGGGCGTCGAGATCTATTCCACGATCAGCGCGGTCAATTACAATAGCCAGCTGGTCTCCGCCGCGGACGTGCCGCGGAAGCTGGAAGACGCCCTGAATCCTAAATGGAAAGGGAAGATCGCCTCCACCGTCAACGCCGCCTATTTTGACCGGGTGGCCTTCCGGCCGGAGTGGGGGCCGGAGAAGATGAAGGGCTTTATCCGCAAGCTGGCGCAGCACGTGGGCGGTCTCGTTCGCGCCACCGAGAGCGAGCGGATCGTGACCGGCGAGTTTCTTATGCTGGTCATGAGCGCGAGCCATGACGTTCGCCGGCAGAAGGCGCTCAAGGCGCCTTTGGGGACCGTGATCCTCGAGGACGCGACGACGGTAGGCGTGCTTCACCTCGGGGTGCCGCGCAATTCCTCCCATCCGAACCTCGCCAAGCTCTTCGCCAACATGATGATGACGGAAGAAGGCCAGAGGCTCCTCTATGAGGTCTATTTCACCGACCATCACGAGCTTCCGGGCTCGCAGTCGGCCGTCGAGCTGAAGGAACTCACGGCCAAGGGGATCAAACCTCTAAAAGTGGATATCAAGTTCAAGGTGGACCATCCGGAGATCGAGCAGTTGAGCGACGAGCTCAGAACCATTCTGCGGGAGAAGCGATGAAGACAGGATTCAGAATCCTCGCCGCGGCCGCCGCCTTGGGCGCGGCCATGATGGCGCCGTGCGCGCGGGAAAGTGCCGCCGCCGAACACTCGCCGGAAATCAAGCGTCTGATCGCCGCCGCGAATCAGGCGGGAGAGCAGGAGCTGAACCTCACCTGGGGGAGCACGTTCGGCGGGGCGCAGGGCGCGAAAAAATTTGAGGCCCTCTTCAACCGGATGTACGGCATGAACCTGAAGGTCAGCTTTACGCCGGGTCCTTCCATGACCGAGATGGCGGGGAAGGTCAGCCTGGAGGTCGTTTCCGGCCAAAGGCCTTTGACCGATATCCTCCTGGGGACCGAATCCCACTACGGCGACCTCCTGAACCGGAACATATTGGAGTCCTACGAGTACGGCCGGCTCTCGCCGCGGCTGAGCAAAGATGTCGTGGTCCACAAAAACATCGGGGTCGAGGTGGCCGGTATCGTAGGCGGGATCTCCTATCACTCGGGGCTCGTGAGCCCGTCCGAGGCGCCGAGGAAGCTCGAAGACGTGCTCAACCCCAAATGGAAGGGAAAAATCGCCTCGACCGTCAATGCGGGCATCTTCGATCGCGTGGCCGCCCGGCCGGAATGGGGGGTGGAAAAGATGAAAGGCTTCATCGCCAGGCTAAGCGATCAAGTCGGCGGGCTGGTGCGCTGCCAGGAAAACAACCGTATCTTGAGCCACGAGTTCGTCATGATGGTTCTCAACTGCGGCAGCTATCAGATCCGCCGGGAAAAGGCGAAGGGCGCTCCTCTGGAGCATGTCATTCCGGAGGACAGCGCCACCATCGGCTTCTTCCATCTCGGGGTGCCGCGCGGCTCCGCCCATCCCAACCTGGCCAAACTCTATATCAACACGATCATGAGCGAGGAGGGGCAGAGGCTGATCTATGAGATGGAGTTCACGGATCATCCCGCCCTTACAGGCTCCCAGTCGGGCGGCGAGCTCAACCATCTCAAGACCAAGGGATCGGGCATCCTCAAGATCGACGCGAAGTTCGTCTCCGAACATCCGGAACTGGGCAAGCTGTCCGACGAGCTGACGAAGATTCTCAGAAAGGCAAAAGGAAACTGACAGCCGGCAGAAAAAGGCCCGTCTGCTTCGTTTAATTATAGGAAAGGAGAATCAACGGATGCGTATTTCAATCGCGGCCGCGGCCATCGCCGCCTTGGTATGGGGAGCGCCCTGGTCTTCCGCGCTCGGGGCCGCCAGCAAGCCGGAAGCGGCAGCCGGCCATTCCCCGGAAGTCAAGCGTCTCCTGGCTGCTGCCAAGGAAAAGGGCGAGCGGGAGTTGAACTTCACGTGGAGCGAGGAATCCTTCAGCGGCGCAGCGGGCGCCAAGATGTTCGAGGATCTGTTCAATAAGATGTACGGGACTTCCATTCAGATTCACTTTACCCCGGGTCCTTCCATGACCCAGATGGCGGGCAAGGTCACCCAGGAGGTTGCCGCGGGGCGGAGTCCTTCCACGGATATTCTGCTCGGCACCGAATCCCACTATTCGGACCTTTTGAGTCGAAAGGTGCTTGAAGAGTACGACTTTACGCGCCTTTCTCCCCGGATCCGCAAGGATGTCGTAGCTCCTCATGGCGTGGAGATCGGCGGGATCATCTCGGGGATTCTTTACAACACCAATCTGGTTCCTCCATCGGATGCGCCCAAAAGGCTCGAGGATGCTCTCAATCCGAAATGGAAGGGAAAGATCGCCTCCACGGTCAACGCGGGCCTCTTCGATCGTGTGGCGGCCCGTCCCGAGTGGGGCCCTGATAAGATGACCGCCTTTGTGAAAAAGCTCTCTGAACAAGTGGCCGGGCTGATTCGTTGCGGCGAGGCCTCGCGGGTCATCAGCGGCGAGTTCCATATGTTAGTCATCGGTTGTGGAAGCCTCTTCGCCCACCAGGCACAGGCCAAAGGCGCACCTCTTGCCAACGCCATCCTGGAAGACGGAACGACGATTGGTTACTTTTATATGGGGACGCCGCGGACGTCGACGCGTCCTAATCTTACGAAGCTCTTTATCAACATGGTCATGAGCGAGGAAGGCCAAAAGCTCGCTTACAAAACCTATTTTTCGGACCATCCGGATCTTCCCGGTTCCCAATCGGCCGCTGAACTTAAGGACCTTAAAGCTAAAGGCAAGGAGCCCCTCAAGGTGAACGTGAAGTTTGTTACGGAACATCCGGAGCTCCACAAGTTGGGCAATGAACTGATAAAGATTTTGCGCGAGAAACAGGGAGGGTGAGGATTTGAAGTCGGAAAGGCCGGGACACGCCGTAGAGTTGACCGCTACGCCTGGAGTTGAGGAGCGTCCTCAAATGCTGCGCCGGCTGCTTGCCGGTTTCAACCCTGTTTGGCTCCTGATCGCCCCGGTGATTTTGATCGTGGCGGGGATGCTGGTGACGGTTTTCTGGCTGAGTTTTATCCGGGGTCTACCCGGCACCCCGGAAGCGACATACACCTTCGAAAACTACCTCCGGCTCTACACGGATCCGTTCGTGATTACGGCGCTCAAGAACACGCTGGGCTTTGCCGGCATCACCGTCCTGGTCGCTCTCTTCTTCGGGATCTCCATTTCTTGGCTCGTCGAGCGAACCAATTTGCCCGGGAAGTCGGTTATCTACACGGTCATGAGTTTGGGCATCCTTCTGCCGGGCTTCTTTGTAGCGATGGGATGGCTCTTCTTGCTTCACCCGCGCATCGGGATGGTCAATCTTTGGCTCATGCGGCTCCTGGGGCTCTCTCAGGCGCCGCTGAGCATCACGACCGTGACCGGGATGGGATGGGTGCAGGGGCTCAGCCTGGCGTCGCTGGCCTTCGTTCTCACCTCAGCGAGCTTTCGCTCCATGGACCCCGCCCTGGAGGAGGCGGCCACCGTGCACGGGGCCGGATTCGGCCAAATGCTCAAGCGGGTCTTCATGCCGCTCGTCTTCCCGGGTCTTCTGGCCAGCTCCATCTACATTTTTACCATCGGCATCGGTTCCTTCGACACCCCGGCCATCATCGGCTTGAGTAACCGGATCTATACGTTCAGCACCTTTGTCTACGCGCAGAGCGTGACCGGCGATTCCCTGCCGGAGTATGGCCCGATTGCCGCGATGAGCGGCCTGGTGGCGGTGGTCGCCGTGCTCTTGAGCAGTTGGTATGGAACGGTGATCACAAAGGCCAACCGCTATCAGGTGGTCACCGGCAAGGGCTATCGCCCCCGCCAGTATGAACTGGGTAAATGGATGGTTCCCGCGTGGCTCTTCATCGGGATTTACTTTTTATTGAGCAAGGTGATTCCTCTGCTCCTGGTGATTTGGGCGGCCTGCCTGCCCTATTTCCAGCCGCCTTCTATGCAGGCGCTGGGGAGCCTCTCGTTACAAAATTTCAGGAGCATTCCTCTGGATCTCCTTGCCCGGGGCGCAAAGAACACGGCCATCCTCATGGGCGTGGTCCCCACGCTGGCCATCCTGGTGAGCTTCGCTTTCTCTTGGATGGTGGTCCGCTCTCAGTCGCGCTTCCGGGCGGTGATCGATTTCTTCGCCTTTCTGCCGCACGCGGTGCCCGGGATTATCTTCGGCGTGGGCGCCCTGTTTGTGGCCTTGTTTGTCCTGAAAGGGCTGCCCCTTTACGGTTCCTTGACGCTGCTCGCCATCGTCTACGTCGTGGATCGCTTGAGTTTCGGGACCCGGGTTTTGAATTCGGCCCTGATCCAAATCCATCATGAGCTGGAAGAGGCGGCGGCGATCTGTGGGGCGAGCGGCCTTCGGATCGCGCGCAGCGTCCTGGCGCCTCTGGTGTGGCCCGCTCTCCTCAATAGCTGGCTCTGGATGGCGCTGCTCACGCTCAGGGAGCTGACCTTGGCTACGGTTCTCTTCAGCCCGAGCAACATCACGATGCCGGTCGTCGTTTGGAACATCTGGATCAGCGGAAACTTCGGGGTCGCCTCGGCCATTACGTTGGTGCTGCTGGCCAGCCTGGCCCCTTTGGTCATGATCTATTGGATCTTCGGCCGTCGCCAAACGGCCTGGGCGCAAAGCGGTGAGATGAAGTAGAGAGTGAAAATTTCATATAAGAAAAAAGAGGAGGGTTGGGATATGCCTCCATCCCGGATTGTCCTGATTGCGGCGACGTTGGTTTGGTTCGCTTCCGCCGTCCCCGTAAAAGCCGCCATGATCGCTGACCCTTCGCCGGAGATCAAGCGTCTCATGGCCGCGGCGAAGGAAAAGGGGGAGCGCGAGCTGGATTTGGTCTGGAGCGGGACTTCCCTGGGCGGTTCCGAAGGGGCGAGAAAGTTCGAGACCCTTTTCAACCGGATGTACGGACTCAACGCCAAATTCAATTTCACGCCAGGGCCTTCGATGACGGACACGGCCGGAAGGGTGACTCAAGAAGTGGCCGCGGGGCGGACAGCTTCGACCGATATTCTGATGGGAACAGAGTCCCATTACGGAGACCTCGTGAAGCGCACCGTCCTGGAAGAATATGATTACAGCCGGCTCTCGCCGAGGATTCAAAAGAAGTTCGTCGCGCCCAAGAATATCGGCACGGAATTTTACACGATCATCTCGGGCATCACGTACAATACGAACTTCGTCCCGGCCAACGAGGTCCCGAAAAAGCTGGAAGATGTCCTGAACCCGAAGTGGAAGGGCAAGATCGCTTCTACGACCAATGCCGCGATTTTTGATCGGGTCGCCATGCGGCCCGATTGGGGCGTGGAGAGGATGAAGGCCTTTATCACCCGGCTTGCCGCGCAGGTGGGAGGGCTAATCCGGGCGAGCGAAAACGAGCGCGTCATCAGCGGCGAGTTCATCATGCTGGTCATGGACGGCGGCGGCCATCAGGTGCGCAAGCAGCAACTCAAGGGAGCGCCGGTGGGACACGTCATTCCGGAGGACGCCGGAAATATCAGTTTCGGCTATATGGGAGTGCCGCGGACGTCGGCCCATCCGAACCTGGCCAAGCTTTTTATCAACATGGTGATGAGCGAGGAGGGGCAAAAAGTGGTCTTTGAGACCCACTTTGCCGATCACCACGAGCTCCCCGCCTCCCAATCGGCCGCGGCCCTGGCGGAGCTAACGGCGAAGAAGGCCAAGATGTTGAGGGTAGATATCGACTTCGTGATGAAGCACCCGGAGATGGGAAAGCTCAGCGACGAGTTTCGGAATATACTCCGCGGGCAGCAAGGGGGTTAGGCATTTCAACATGATTACCGTTCAGGATCTGATCAAGTTTTTTAAAACTCCCCAAGGCACCGTGACGGCCTTGGACCAGGTGAGCTTCGAGGTGAAGACCGGGAAGTTTTTTACTCTCCTGGGGCCCTCGGGGTGCGGGAAGACCACGATGCTCCGCTCCATCGCCGGATTGGAGCGGCCCGATGGCGGCGAGATCGCCATCGGGGGAAAGCTGGTTTACGCCTCCAAGAAAGGGGTTTTTGTTCCGGCGAACAAGCGCGCCATCGGCATGGTCTTTCAGTCCTACGCGATCTGGCCCCACATGACGGTCTCTGAAAACGTCGCTTTTCCATTGAGGGTCCGCGGCGAGGCCAATCAGACCGTGAAAAAGCGCGTCTCGGAAGCTTTGGGGCTCGTGGGGCTCGCCGGGCTGGAAGATCGCTCGGCGACCCAGCTTTCCGGAGGACAACAGCAAAGGGTGGCGCTGGCGCGCGCCCTGGTGGGTGAGCCGGAGGTCCTTCTTCTGGATGAGCCGCTTAGCAACTTGGACGCCAAGCTGAGAAGCCAGATGCGCTGGGAGCTCAAGGAATTGCAAAGCCGCTTGGGGACGACTTCGCTCTACGTCACGCACGATCAGGTTGAGGCCCTGGCGATCTCGGACGAGATCGCGCTTATGAATAAGGGTAAGATCATTCAAATCGGGACCCCGCAAGAAATCTATGGCAATCCGGTGAACGAATTCGCCGCGGATTTTATCGGCGCCGCGAACATCATTCACGGCCAGCTCCTGGACGGTCCGGATGCCAACGGTGTCGCGCGGGTCCAAACTCCTCTCGGAGATCTCTGGGCGACTCAGAAATGGGCGAATCAACAGACCGGGAAGGATGTCCTGATCGCCTTCAGGCCGGAGGGGGTTTCGATCTCAGCCAGCCAGCCGGCGCAAAACCAAAACGTGTTGAAGGGGGAAGTGCACGGTTTTACCTATCTGGGTGAGTCGACGGAGTATCACGTGATCGTCGGAGATCATAAGCTCCAGGCAAAGGCCGAGCCGGGAGCCACTTTGCCGCGCGGCAGCCAGGTCTATCTCCATATCCCGAACGAGAACTGTCTTCTGATCCGGCGGGGCGAAGTCTAATTCGTTATTCGTGTTCGAGGCTCGTGTTCGTCTGAGGTCGTGTTCGTTGTTCGTGATCGTGTTCGTCCCCATCTCCTCCCCACGAGCACGAGAAACGAGCACGAGCACGGAATTCTATCGGTTCACGCGGAGGCCAGGATCTTTTTGACTTCGGCCCAGTCGTCCGCGTTCTCTTCCTCGTTTGCGTCTTCCATGTAGCCGCCCGGATATTTGCGGATCGCTTCCTCGAAGCTCGGCCGTTTCATCGCGCGATCGAGCCAGTCGGCGACGTGGGGCCGATCGGACCACATGCCTCTCAGTCCCATTTCTACCAGCCGGTAAATGTAAGGGATGAGGCCTATATCGGCGAGGGTAAACATCTTGCCGGCGAGCCACGGGCCGCTCTTCCCCAGCTCTTTCTCCATGTTCTTCAAAAGCCTCTCGTGGGTGAGGACCGCGGCCCTGACGTCTCGGTATTGCCACAGTTCGAAAGTGCAGCCGCGCTGGTGTTCGGCCCGGACGCGGTCGGGCATTTCAGCGAGGCGTTTTTGATATTGCTCGGGGTTCTTGCGCCGCGCGCGCCCCAAAAGGCCGGCGGATGAAATCGCGGCGCAGGCGACGTGGATTTCCTCGTCAGGGATCTTGGCCCATTTGCGCATCATGGCGGTGCCAACTGGATCCGCAGGGCGCAAATGGGGTTCAGGAAACACGTCTTCCAGATACTCGCAGATGACCGTGGATTCGGTGATCACATGGCCATCGTGGACGAGTGTCGGAATGACCCCCTTCGGATTCAGCGCCAGGTATTCGGGCTTGCTCTGGTCGCCTCTTCCGAGGTTGACGATATGACCGACCCAGCCGGTAATGCCCTTTTCGGCCAGCGCGAGCCGAACCTTGCGCGCGCAGACCGATCCCTCGCCGTGATAGAGTTCAAGCATGGGTGTTTTCTCCTTACGACAAACGAGAAAGAAATTACCCGTCTTCCAGCGGACTTTTCTACAGGCAACGCCAAAGCTTAGCCGGCGCTTTTAGCGATCGGTCTGAAGCGGGGTTAGGCGTCGTAGCCTGAGAGCGTCAAGACGCTTGCAATAGCGCTTGCTCAACTGCAGGTGGAAAATCTGCGAATACAAAGTAGGTGGCAGGATACAAATAATCCTCGCCCTCGTTATCGACGACTCGGATATACTGTGATTTGGCAGCACTCTCATCCGGCAACACTTCGTAGATCCGGCGCGGCGTCAGCAAATCAGGATCGTCAGTTCGAATACAAATCGCAAATTGTCGTTTGGGCTTAGGTCGGGTTGGCATAGTCTTCAATCCAGGAAACGTTTGACACGCATTTTCCTTCTACCTATTCCGTGCGCCTCGAACCAGTGGACTTCCGCTTGGCGGATCGTTCCATCAGAGAGGCGTACCCTTGCGTTTCCTTTGAGTTTCCGCCACCGCCCCCTCCCGTATCGCCTTCGCAAAAGGGGCAAGATCCGAATCCGGGTGCCGATTGCGATGGGCTCAATGTCGGTAACCTCCCCGACAATCTCAAAGTGCATCCGGGTGCACTATGCCAAACATTGGGAAAGAATCCAAGGGATCGCCCAACGTCTAGCGTCGCACGTGCGACGCTTGCAGCGGTCTGGAGCGATGAGTTGGGCCTAAAAATTTAGAATGTCCCCTTTTCTCCACCCGTGGAGTATCTCAAAGAGACCGAACTCCTCGAAGATCTCAGATAGTTGAGGGTTGTTTCAGATACGTACCCTGTCACAGCATCACGACAAACGAGAAAGAAATTACTCGTCTTCCAACGGATTTTTCTACAGGCTCAACGTCCGCAATGACGCGCACTGATCGGCGCCCACAGCGGCCCTGAATAAGTGTCGCTGTCAATTGCGTTGTTAGGCATCGCCTCTATTCCGCGTAAGGTTGAGCAAGAATACCGCTTCTTTAGCGGCCATTACCGCAAGTGCTATATCCACGGGGCGGTTGACAAGCACACTATCACTGACGTGCTTTAGCCTATTTATTTCATCTTGAACGACAAGGAATGCTACCAACTTGTCCTGTGGAAGAAGCTTTTTCGCGATTGCATCTCGCGCCAACTGAGGCGCCGACCTACGGCTGCCCTCTGCATTGTTCAAGACTCGCAATGTGCGGTGATAGATCGCGGACAACCGTTGGAGTGCTGAGTTAAAGTAAAAACCCGCTAACCACTGCCCATCCTGAGGAAGTGCTCCGCGTCCGATGCTCATGGAGATGTCGGATAATTCGTTGGGGTAATCGTGCGGTAGTGCAGCGCCTGTGCGGTCTTCGAAGCGAAGAACCATAGCCCGAGCCAAGGCATATAGCACACCCAGCAAAAGACCGAGGTTGCTCTTATCGCTCGCCGTTTCCGCTCGTAGCTTCGAGAGCTGCACAGCAAGGTCTTTGATCTGCCTCAATGCCTCTTCGTGAGTCATGTGAGCTCCAACGCAACGTATAGCGTTTTATCCCTAATGCCTTTAGGGATAGAGTTTCGACAGAATCCCCCAGGTGACATTGGGGATAAACCTTTCCTGAGCCTAGTCGAAGGAACGTGTTGGACTAAACCGCTTCGCCGACTTTACCGCTTGGCTATGGATATTGTAAAGGGGCAGGAGAGGCGGGGCGAGTCAGTACGGCTGAGCCGTGGGAGCCATGAGATCGTAGCAGGGTCGTGGCGCACGAGTTCAACTATTAAGTGAGTCGCGCTCGGCGAAGCCATCGGTGGCAGCCTATCCGGCTATTGGGCGGAGCCTATTTCTGCGTGAACTCGGACCAATGAAAGCGATCAGCAGGAGTATGGGACAGCCAAAGGTGGACTCGAGTGTGGAGCTGGTTCAACCTGGCCGGTGCAGCTCCATCAATTTCAGGCGGCCCATGCGCGCGAAATCGGCGTCCAATGACCAAACTGCCGCGCTCTGGTCCGAAGCGATAGCCGCAATCAGCAGGTCCCCCATTCCAAACCAGTTGCCGGCGGCGCTTATGGCGTCGAGCCAGCCCTCGATGCGAGCCCAGGTATCTCGAGAAGGATAGTAGACGGGAAGCGCCGAGAGAGTCTGCCGTAATCGAGAACGGTCTCGCCGGGAGGCACCGGATAAGATTTCTACGCGGACCGGGGCGACAAGAGCTACCTCGTCAGCGTCTAAGAGCGTATGAAGATGACGCGCTTCCTTACCTTGACCATCACGAAATGCCGCGATCCATACCGAAGTATCGACAACGATCATGCTCGGCGCCGGCGTCTACGACGGGAGGTGTCCAAGTCAATATCGAGCTCAACCGAACCCAGAAGGTTTTTAAGCTCTTCAATGCGCCGGCGGCGAATTAATTCGCGGAGGGAGAGAACTACAGTGTCGGTTTTTGACTTGAAGCCGAGCACCCGCCGCGCCTCTTCGATGAGTTCCTCTGGAATATCGATCGTGGTACGCATATAAAATAGCCTACTTTATATGCTCCAAGATGTCAATTGGGACTAGAAACGCGCACTATCGCTTGCCCTTTCCAAGGGGGGACATAGACAATTCCGGCTGGCTAGTAGTATTCCAGAAAATTCTTCAGCAGCTTTTTTCCGTCTTCCGTCAGAATCGACTCGGGATGGAACTGCACCCCTTCCACGGGAAAGGTCCGGTGGCGGACCCCCATGATCACATGATCGGAGGTCTCGGCGCTCACGGTGAGTTCCGGGGGCAGGCGGGCCGGATTGATGACCAGAGAATGATACCGCATGGCCGAGAAGGGATTTTTCAGGGCCTGATAGATGGTCTTGGAATCATGAGAGACGTCCGAAAGCTTTCCGTGCATGATCGTGGGGGCGCGGACGATCTCGCCGCCGAAAGCGGCGCCGATGCATTGGTGGCCCAGGCAAACTCCGAGGATCGGAGTCTCGGGCCCGAAGCGACGGATCACCTCGCAGGAGATCCCCGCTTCCCGGGGCGTGCAAGGGCCTGGTGAAATGACGATCTTCTCGGGCCTCAGGGACTCGATCTCTTTCAGCGTGATGGCGTCGTTTCTGAATACGCGGACCTCGGCGCCGAGCTCGCCCAAATAATGGTAGAGATTGTAGGTAAAGGAGTCGTAGTTATCGATCAGGAGAATCATAATTTAGACACCGCACTCCGCGCACCGCCGGCCGGAAGTCTCTTTCCGGCCCGATGCAATAGAGTTGTGTTACATTGAAACCCCTCGTCCGGTGCATCGGTCCTTCAAGATCCCCCCGGCCGGCGATGGTATTGGCATCTTAATGTTTTTTTCTCCATCGTTCGGCCAGCTCGATGGCCTTGAGCATCGCGCCCGCCTTGCTCAGGGTCTCTTGATATTCCTTCTCCGGCTCCGAGTCCGCGACGATCCCCGCCCCGGCGTTGATAAAAACCTTTTTCCCTTTCATGACGATGGTCCTGATGACGATACAGGTGTCCAGGTTGCCGCCGAAGCTGAAGTAGCCGATGGCGCCCGCGTAGAGGCCCCGCCGCTCCGGCTCCAGCTCGCCGATGATCTGCATCGCGCGGATCTTCGGAGCGCCGGATACCGTCCCGGCGGGAAAACTCGAAACGAAAAGGTCGAAAGGACTTTTCCCGGGCGCCAATTTTCCGCGGACATTGGAGACCAGGTGCATCACGTGGGAGTACCGCTCCACGGTCATCAGCTCGTTCACCTCGACCGTGCCGACCGCGGCGACCCGGCCGACGTCGTTGCGGCCCAAATCCACGAGCATGATGTGCTCCGCTTTCTCCTTGGGGTCGGCGCGGAGATCGTCTTCCAGCTTCCGGTCCTCCGCCGGGGTCGATCCTCTCGGGCGCGTGCCCGCGATCGGCCGGAGCTCGATGGTATCGCCGTTGAGCCGGACCATGGTCTCGGGCGAGGAGCCGATCAGCCGCAACTCTTCCAGCTCCAGATAGAACATGTAAGGAGAGGGATTGATAAATCTCAAGGCGCGGTAGATCTCAAAAGAGTCGGCCGGGGTCTCGGTCTCCAGTCTCTGGCAGAGGACCGCCTGGATGATGTCGCCGGCCTCGATATAGTCCTTGGCTTTCCGAACGGCGGTATGGAAGGCCTTTCGGCTGAGATTGGAGCGCGTCTTCTTTGTTGCCCCCGTCTCGTCCAGAGGCCGGCTCTCCAAACCTCGAGGTTTCTTTTGCAGCGATTCCACGACTCTTAGGATTCTGGCCGTGGCCTGATTGTAGAGCTGACGGAGGTCCGGTTTCCCTTCCACCCTCACGTTGTCGATGACCTTGATCGTGTGTTTGAGATTGTCGAAGGCCACAAGGGTTTGAACAAAAATGAAAAAGATCTCCGGCATGGGCAGTGGGACTTTTTTACGATTAGGGATGTTGTGGAACTGTTCCACCGCGTCGTAGGCCACATAGCCGATCGCTCCTCCAAAAAAGGGCGGCAGTCCTTCCACCGGCACGGGTCTATATATCGCGAGGAGTTCTTCCAGGGCCTTGAGAGGACTCTCGGTCGTGAAACTCCTTTTCCTCCCTTTTTCTCGGATCTCGATCCGCCGCCCGGTCGATTTGAAGACCAAAAAAGGGCGCGTGCCCAGGAAAGAGTAGCGCGCCCACCGCTCGCTTCCCTCCACGCTTTCCAACAGGAAGGCGTAGGCGTCCTTGTCGAGCCGCTTGAAAAACGAGAGCGGCGTTTCCAGGTCCATCAGAAGCTCCTGATAGACGGGAATCAGGTTTCCCTGCCGCGCGAGCTTCTCGAACTCGTCAAATGAGGGTTGAAATTTCATCTTCAAATAAAAAGGGCCATAGGGAAGTCGCCCTATGGCCCTTGGTCTGTTTCTTCGGAAAGACGGAGTTAGCCACAGGCTGGACGCAGAGCGAAGCGCCAGCGCCAGACCATCCCGGAAGCTATTTCCGCCAGTTTCATCATGATGAGCTTTTTAACCGATTGGGTTCTTTGGGTCAAGAGGCCACGGCACTTCGTTTCGTGCTCGTGCTCGTCGAACACGAACCACGAACACGAGCACGGTTTTTCATGGGTTTGCCTAGATGTAATACATGCGGGGCTTTTCTTCAGGCCCGCAGAGATCGGCGAGGGTGACCTCGCCGAGGATTTTTTCCGAGGCTTCGGCCGCACGGCCCCAGGCATCGAGGATTCGGCGGGCCGTAGACGAGCTTCCCCAGGGGTGTTTTTGCCCTTTGAGGTTGACCCCCACGGGAGGTCCCTCGAGGACTCGCAGCACCTCCCGCACCGTGATGCTTTCAGGGGAACGGGCCAGATGATAGCCCCCCGAGGGGCCGCGGGTGCCATGGACCAGGTTGGCCCGTTTGAGAAGGACCATGATCTGTCCCAGGTACTCCTCGGGAATTCTCTGCCGCCGGGCGATCTCCCGAACTTGCACGGGGTCGCGCTGCTTGTGGCGCTCGGCCAGGTCAGCCAGCGCCAAGAGGCCGTAGAATCCTTTCGAGCCTACTTTCATGCCGAGTTCAGTGGTTGTTTTAGTTTAGCGAAAGAGCCCGGACCATCCGAACCTTTGCGTGCGGATCCGGAAGGAGAGCGGAGAGCCGGTGGGGCTTTTTCTATAGCAGTTTAATTTTCCCAAATTTTTCTTTGAATTCCTTTTTGATGTTCTCCAGCATCTCTTTCCTGCGATCGAAGAGCCGCTTGGGCTTTCTCGGCGGGTGTTTGGCCAGGGCGTAGGCGGCAAGGATCGGAAGACCGATGGTGGAGTCGGTATAGCAGACGATCGTCTCGGGCAGCTGGTTGGGATCGATTTTCCCCCAGCTGACGGCCTCGGCCGGAGTGGCCCCGGAGAGCCCGCCGGTGTCGGCGCGGGCGTCGGTGATCTGGATGAAGTAATCGTGCCCCTTCTCGTCGAGCCCGAGGACCTCTTGAATTTGGGGCTCGGTTTGAAGGAGAAAGTTTTTCGGTGAGCCGCCGCCCAAGATCACCGTGGCGCTCTTTCCCCCCCGCCGCTTGGCATCGAGCACGATGGCGGCGGATTCATTGACGTCGAGCGAGACGTCGAACTTGAGTTTGTTTTCCAGGAGGGCCAGCGCGGCCACGTTCATGCCGATCGAGCTGTCGCCCGGTGAAGAGGTATAGATCGGAACCCCGTATTCGTAGGCGGCCGCCAGGACGGATCTTTTTTCCGTTCCCAAAATCTTCTCGCGCTCGAAGAGGTATTTCCCGACCAAGTGATGGAGCTCCGAGGTGCTCATCTCTTTCTGAAATTCAGGGGCCTTCAAGATCTCGCGAAAAAAATCGTCCGTCGAGATCAGGATGTCGTAATCGAAGAAGATGTCGTAGATCCTGACGATCCCTTGCTCTCTCAGAGTGACGTCGTTGGCGAGGGGAGAACCCTGGTGCATCGGAAGGCCGATGGCAAAATGGGTGTCGTGGTAGAGATTGGCCCCGGTGCTGACGATCCAGTCCACGAAGCCGTTTTCGATCAGGGGAACGAGCGCGGAGATTCCCAATCCTGCCGGGGTCAGTGCCCCGCTCAGGCTGAACCCGACGGTGACGTTCTCTTCCAGGATTTTTTCCGCGTAGAGCTGGCAGGCCTCGCGCAGCCGTCCGGCATTGTAAGAAACAAAGTTGTTGTCCACCAGTTCGGTGATGGATGTGCGCGGATGGATCGGCCGGGGATCGATCCTTTTCCCGGCGAGAAGCCCCTTTTTTCCCGACATCGTGGTTCCGTTCCTTACTCCTTGATGGCCGCGGTCCTTCTCTGGAGGTAGCCGTTCCGCACTGCCCCGTAGAGGTCCACGACGCTCTCCTCGACCTGCTCGAAGCGGTCGAGATTGAGCGAGCGCTCGTTGACGGTATTGGTGACGCGCATGCCGATCGTGGCGCCTATCGGGAGGAAGTAGGTCAGAGGATTCATGGCGCTGTCGGCAGCGTAGCCGATGCCGTCCCGCACGGTGAGGGGCGGCAAAAGCGGCAGGACGAGATAGGGCCCCGGCCCGATTCCATAGACCCCGAAGGTCTGCCCCGTGTCCTCATCGCTGGGCGCGATGCGCGCCCCGTCCGGCCCCCGCGCCACGTCCATGAGTCCGGCGATGCCGAATGTGCTGTTGATGGTAAAACGAGCCAGCTCGCGGCCGGCTCCTTCGAGCTTGAGTTGGAGGAGGTTGTTGACCAGCCGTCGAACGACGCCCAGGTTTTCAAAGGCGTTTCTGACGCCTTTCTGGACCATATCGGGAAGTATGAAATCGTATCCTTTGGCCACGGGTTTGAGGACGTTCCGGTCCAAACGGCGATTGAATTCGAACATCGTCTCGTTAAAAGGCTCCCAAGGGTCGTATTCTTGATCTTCTCCGGTAGTCGAGACTTCCGTCTCCCGGGCTTCGCCGGTAAAGCCGATCCTTACCATAGCGCTCGGGGCGCACAGGGTTGCGATCCAGAATAGAGTCCATGCGGTCACGAGTCTCAAAAACCGATGATTTTCCGTCACTTTGTTCCTCCCCTCAGAATTTGGAACTTTTATAGTTAATTACACGAAGTCGCCGTCTGGGTCAAGTTTTCCTGGGATTCTGTGACAAAAAGTTCAACTCAAATTAGGAAGGAATCGCATGAATTTCGAGAGAAGGGCCGGAGGCTTGAGGAACGCGAGGGAGCAAATTGAAGCCGTCCTTGCCCGGGCTAAGTTTGCAAACCCCGGGAGAATTGGCTATTTTAATGCGGTGGACGAGAAGAAAAAACAAAAGACCGTTGTCTTGGGAGTGACCGGCGGGATCGCGTGCTACAAGGCGGTAGAGTTAGTCCGCTTGCTGATCCAAGAGGGCTTTTCGGTCCAGGTCGTGATGACCCGCGGCGCTGCGGAGTTCGTGACGCCGTTGACCTTTCAGACCCTCTCCGGCCGCCCGGTCGCCACTGAGACCTTCAACTTGGTGCAGGAGTCCGAGATCGGCCACATCCATCTGGCCGATGAGGCCGACGTGCTGGTCATTGCGCCGGCGACCGCCAACGTTATCGGCAAACTGGCGGCGGGGATCGCCGATGATCTCTTGACCACGGTGATCATGGCCACGCAAGCGCCGGTGCTCATTGCGCCCTCCATGAACGTTCATATGTATGACCACCCCATTCTCCAGGAAAATCTGCGCAAGCTCAGGCGGGTGGGCTATCACTTGATGGAGCCGGCCGCGGGTTATCTGGCTTGCGGCTACGAGGGCAAAGGACGCCTGCCCGAGCCGGAAAAAATTGTTGAAGAGATTCAGAGATTGTGCGTGGAAAAGGATCTGGCGGGGGAGAGGCTTCTCATCACCGCCGGCCCCAACCAGGAGCCGCTCGATCCGGTCCGCTATATTTCCAATCGCTCTTCGGGGAAGATGGGCTACGCGCTGGCGCGCCAGGGGAGGCGCCGGGGAGCGGAGGTGACGCTGGTAAGCGGTCCGACCGCGCTTCCCCCTCCTCCGGGGGTCCGTCTTCTCCGGGTGACCACGGCGGAAGAGATGCGGGAGGCCGTGCTCCGGGAATTTCCCAGAGCCACCGCGGTGATCATGGCCGCGGCGGTCTCCGACTATCGCCCGGCCGAATTCGAACCGCGGAAGATCAAACGCAAGGAGGGACCCCTGCGGATTCATCTCAAGCCCAACCCGGATATTCTGAAAGAGCTGGGGATGCGGAAGAGCGGACAGCTCCTGATCGGTTTTGCCGCGGAGACGGAGGAACTCATGGCCAACGCTCAAAGGAAGCTCAGGGAAAAGAACCTGGACCTCATCGTGGCCAATAACGTCACGCAGGCGGGAAGCGGATTCGACGTGGATACCAACGTGGCCACGCTCCTGGATCGCAGCGGTTACACTCAGTCTCTCCCTCTCATGACCAAAGATGAGCTTGCCGGCCGGATCTACGATCACCTCCTCTCCCTCCGGGGAGAACGGCAAATCGCCAATACCTAGAACTCCTTTTCGAATCAGGCACCGTTAACCATCCATCTAATGGATGGGTGACCCCTGTTCAAGAAGCCACGAGCGAGCCTGGCATCCGCGTTGCCGGATATTGTCTGGTGATTAATCAGTGGCATCTGCTTTTATGGCTGCGGATAGACAGCGCTCCGAGGTCATGCTGTGGGTTACGTGAAAAGACTCCCCTCTAAATTCAATTGAACATCCAAAAAGTCAATGCCCCCTTTTTCCCTCGCCAAGCTTGTACCCTCACGACCTATGACATAGAATGCCATAGGTGGCCAAGGCAAAGCTCCTTAGATCGACCGATGTCTTTCTCCCTGAAGGATGGAGGGTCGTCATTAAGATGTGGGAGATAACCACCGTAAAGGCGGGGCATCGCAGAGTTCGGTACCGGCTGAGCCTCATATCCCCTTCCGGCGACCGAGTGGTAGGATATGACAACCACCATCCCAAGGGAGATCATAGGCATTTCAGGGGCGTTGAAGAGACGTACAATTACAAAGACCCCGAGACGTTAATCCGTGACTTCCTTAAGGACGTGGAACTGGTGCTATCGGGAAAGGAGGACTCATGAAGGTCAAGAAAGTTAAGATAAACCTGAAGTCTCTGGAGGATGTCGGCAAAGAGACCATCGCAGTCATGCGCTCGGTTGAAAGTGGCAAGAAGGTGGCGCCTAAACCCCACGAAATTGCTTTTTCCGACTTCATGGCGCTCCGTAGTTTTCTTACCCCGAAACGCCTCGAGCTGATCCGCTTAATCCGGAAACACGCCCCCAGCTCCATAGCGGAACTGGCGCGGTTTGCAAAGAGGGATTTTGCCAGGGTGTACCAAGATGTCCAGACGTTAGCGGAAGCGGGGATTATTGATGTGCCTAGGCGATCAAAGGGAGAAAAAATCAAGCCGGGAGTGGCGGAAGAAATAAGACTGGAAATTGTTGTTTAGGTTTGGTGGAGTTCGTCGCCATGTGCTATCGCGCCGTCCTCGCATTCTCACCCCTTCGATACGGCCCTTCGGGCCACCTCAGGACAGGCGGCGGATCTCCAAGAAGCCACGAGCGAGCCTGGTATCCGCGTTGCTGAATGTTGTCTGGTAATTAATGGCATCTGCTTTTATCGCCGCGGGGAGATAGACAGCGCTCCGAGGTCATGCTGTGGGTTACGTGAAGAGCGTCCCGACCCATTAAATTGCCCCAATAAGAGTGGTAGACCCTGTTGTTGCTCTGTTGCCG
>Ga0080064_1002872_pt1 | contig 27272 bp, 19 predicted proteins | sample Subgrocontami54m_FD_69260 | JGI IMG/M metagenome (GOLD analysis project Ga0080064, IMG submission 69260) | Subsurface groundwater microbial communities from S. Glens Falls, New York, USA - GMW46 contaminated, 5.4 m (SPADES assembly) (version 2) ...
CCCGCCGCATGAAGGCGGGTCCCGCAGAGTCATCGAGCCGTTCCAGCGGCGCCTGGGCCAGAACCGCGGCGCGGCCGCGATCGGTCGCCGGCAGGTCCGGCAAGACTTCCAGCGCGTTGCGGAAAATCGATTGCCCGCGCGCATGAGCATACTGGACATAGAAAACGGGATTGTCGCGCGACTGCTCGATGACCTTCGCCAAATCGAAATCGAGTGTCGCGTCATTCTTGCGGTAGAGCATCATGAAGCGCACGGCGTCGCGGCCGACCTCGTCTACGACTTCGCGCAAGGTGACGAAATCCCCTGCCCGTTTCGACATCTTCACCGGCTCGCCGGCGCGCAAAAGTTTCACAAGCTGCACGATCTTGACGTCGAGTTCCGCCGCCTGGTTGCCGCTGATCGCCTTCACCGCGGCCTGCATGCGCTTGACATAGCCGCCGTGGTCGGCGCCCCAGACGTCGATCATATTGCGGAAGCCGCGATCGAGCTTGGTCTTGTGATAGGCGATGTCGGAGGCGAAATAGGTATAGCCGCCGTCCGATTTCTTCAGCGGCCGGTCCACGTCATCGCCGAAAGCGGTGGCGCGGAAAAGCGTTTGCTCGCGATCTTCCCAGTCCTCGACCGGCGCGCCTTTCGGCGGCGGCAAGCGTCCCTCATAGACATGACCCTGCTGCCGCAACCACTCAATCGTGCGGGCAACGGTATCGCCCGATCCTTCCGTCAATGAGTGTTCGGAAAAGAAAACATCATGCTTCACATTCAGCGCGGAGAGGTCGTCGCGGATCATCGCCATCATCATCTCGACGGCCTTGGCGCGTGCGATCGGAAGCCATCCGCTCTCCAGCATCTGCTTCAGCGATGGACCGTGTTCCTTGGCGAGCGCTTCGCCTACCGGCTTGAGATAATCGCCGGGATAAAGTCCGTCGGGGATCGCACCGATATTTTCTCCTAGCGCCTCGCGGTAACGCAAAAAGGCCGAGCGTGCGAGCGCGTCCACCTGCGTGCCGGCATCGTTGATGTAATACTCGCGCGTGACCTTGAAGCCGCTGACAGCCAGAAGATTGGCGAGCGCGTCGCCGAACACCGCGCCGCGGCAATGGCCGACATGCATCGGGCCGGTGGGGTTGGCCGACACATATTCCACATTGACTGCTTCACCGTGACCGATGTCGCTGCGCCCGTAGTCGGCGCCCGCGCGCAGCACGGCGCGCAATTCCTCGGCCCAGACACCGGGCCGAAGCGTCAGGTTAATGAAGCCCGCCCCTGCCACATCGACTTTGGCAATGATCCCCTCGCCGCGCAGCTTCGTGGCGATAGCTTCCGCGAGATCGCGCGGCTTCTGGCCCGCGTCCTTCGCCAGCACCATCGCGGCATTGGTGGCCATATCGCCATGCGTGGGATCGCGCGGCGGCTCGACCACGACGCGGGACTGATCGATGCCGGCAGGCAACTGACCGGCCTTGATCAGCGCGTCGTTTGCGGCGCGGACGCGATCGAGAACGTCACTGAAGATGTTCTTGGCAGCCATGGAGAAATTGCCGGTTCAAACAGAGAAGTCAGGGCGGGTAACGCAATTCCGGGGACGAGTCAAAGCCGACTCCCATCCGGTGGAGCTATCGCAATTCCGGCGTCGTCGGAAACAGCCGCGCATGTTCCGTCAGGGCATAGCGGTCGGTCATGCCGGCGATGAAGTCGGCAATCTTGCGCGGCGAGGCATGTCCGCCCCTCTCTCCCGCTCCCCATTCTGCCGGGAGATCGCCCGGCTTATCGCTGTAGCGCTCGAACAGATCCCGCACCACGCTTTCCGCGTCAGTCATGATGCGCATGATGCGCGAATGGCGATACATGCGCGGATAGAGGAACCCTTTGATCGCGGCATCGGCCTCAGCCATGGCGGGAGAAAAACCAACGAGCGCTTTCCCTGCACGGCGCACATCATCAGCGGATTTCGGGTTTGCCTGCGCGATGCGGCGCCGCGCCTCGGCACCTACATCCTCGATCATCTGGCCGATCAGGCGGCGCACCAATTCATGCACCAGCCGGTCTGACTCCAGGTGCGGATATTGATGACGAATGGCGGTGACGATGCCTCCGGGCAACGGCAGAGCCGCGATATCGTCGACGGAAAAAAGCGCGGCGCGCAATCCATCGTCGATGTCATGCGCGTCATAGGCGATATCGTCGGCGATGGCGGCTGCCTGCGCCTCCGCGCCGGGATAGCTCCACAGATCCAGGTCTTGCACCGCGCCGTAGAGCAGAATTCCTTCCGGCAGCCCGCCTTCGCGATAGCGCCCGATGGGATCGCCGGCGCGGTCGGTGAGCGGTCCGTTGTGCTTGACGATGCCTTCCAGCGTTTCCCAGGTCAGATTTAACCCGTCGAAAGCCGGATAGCGCCGCTCCAGTTCAGTGACGATGCGCAATGTCTGCGCATTGTGATCGAAGCCGCCATGCCCGGCCATGCAACCGGCAAGCGCGCGCTCGCCGGCATGACCGAAGGGCGGATGGCCGAGATCGTGCGCCAGCGCCAGCGCCTCGCTTAAATCCTCGTCGAGCCCGAGCGCGCGCGCCAGCGCCCGCGCAATCTGCGCGACTTCGAGGCTGTGGGTCAGCCGGGTGCGGTAATGATCGCCTTCATGAAAGACGAAAACTTGCGTCTTGTATTTAAGCCGGCGGAAGGCGGTGGCGTGGATGATGCGGTCGCAATCGCGGCGGAAATCGTTGCGCGTGGCGCTCGGCGGCTCCGGATGCAGGCGGCCGCGGCTGCGGCCGGGGTCGGCCGCATACACCGCGCGCGCACAACCGGCTTCAATCGCCATGGAAGTCCTACCACTTAAGGTGGGTCCGAGCGGCCTTAACTATCGCGCCGGTCGCTGATACACAATGAGGCCGATATGCAAAAAGGAAATGCTCTTCCATGACCCTTATCATCAATAATCACGATGTCGAAAAAGTGCTGACGATGGCAGACACCATTGAGGCACTGGAGGAATCCTACCTGAACATCGCCGCGGGCGAGGCGGTCTGCCGCCCGCGCATCGACATCCGCATCCCCACCAGCGATCCGGCGAAGAAGTATCAATGGGGCACGATGGAAGGCGGCTCCACCGGCGGCTATTTCGCCATCCGCATGAAGTCCGACATCACCTATGAGACAAGCTACAACGGCGCGGTGACCCATGAAAAGTATTGCGTCAAGCCCGGTCTTTTTTGCGGTCTGATCTTCCTCACCTCCATCGAGAACGGCGAGCCGCTCGCCTTCATCAACGACGGCGTGTTGCAGCATATGCGCGTCGGCGGCGACGGCGGCATCGGCGTCAAATACATGGCCAACGAAAACGCCGAAGTCATCGGCATGCTCGGCTCCGGCGGCATGTCGCGCACGCACATGCAGGCCTTCACCCATGTGCGCAACATCAGGAAGCTGCAGGTGTTCAGCCCGACCAAGGCCAACCGGGAAAAATTCGGCGAGGAAATGCGACGCCGCTACAACATCGAGGTCAAAGTCTGCGACAAGCCGGAAGACATCTACAAGGGCGCGCATATTGTGGCGGCGCTGACCGACTCCGCGGTGCCGGTGCTCAACGGCGATCTTTTGGAAAAGGGCACTCACATCGTCAATATCGGCGGCAGCGGCCTGCCGGACGCCGCCAGCATGAAGCGCGTCGATCGCTACCTGCGCTTTGGCGATGCGCCGGCGCCCAATGGCGCGCCGCCGCTGCCGCTCGACGATGAGAAAATCACCTGGGAGGCGCGGCCCAAAGCGCAAACGCCGGGCGACGAGCGCAACAGCAAAAAGCGCGAGCACGGCATTATGCTTCCGGAAAAGCGCATCACTCTCGCCGATCTCGTTAGCGGCAAGTCGAAAGGCCGCACTTCCGCCGACCAGATCACCTGGTCTGAGCGCGGCAACCTGCAAGGCGCGCAATTCTACGCAGTCGCCGGGCGAGTCTATGAAGCGGTCAAGCGCGCGGGGCTCGGCCATGAAATCCCGACGAGCCTGTTCCTGCAGGACATCAGGAACTGACGCGTGCTATGATATGAATGTTGGAAATCGGTTCGCGACGCGGGAGGCGTAGGAATGTTGACAGTGTTGAGAACTATCGCAGCGATCTTCTTGCTGATCGCTTTCGCGGACGGCACACAGGCGCAAACGCCGGACTGGCAAAAGACCTGGGATGAGACGCTTGCCGCGGCAAAGAAAGAAGGTACGGTCGTGGTTGTCGGCCAGCCTTCGCCCGCGATGCGCAACGAGATCCTGCCGAAATTCACCGAACGCTTCGGCATCAAGGTGGAGCATATCGCCGGACGATCCAGCGAGATCGTGGGACGGCTGCGCTCGGAGCGGGCTTCTGGAATCTATGCAATAGACGTGTTCATGTCTAACGCCAACACCAGCGTCAACGTGCTGTATGGCGAGAAAATGCTCGATCCGTTGAAGCCTTTGCTGCTGCTTCCCGAGGTCACCGATAGTTCCAAATGGAAGCGCGGCGAGCCTTGGTTCGGCGATCCCGAAAAGCAATATCTCCTGATCCTGTTCAGCAGCGTCGACAGCCTGCTCTTCGTCAACAGGGATTACGTCAAGCCGGAAGAGATGCGTTCGGTGCAGGATCTGCTCAATCCCAAATGGAAGGGAAAAATCTCCACCGAAGATCCGGCTGCCGCGGGCGGCAGCGGCCTGCAGAGCGCGGTGCATTTCTACACGCAACTCGGGCCTGAATTCGTGAAAAAACTTTACATCGATCAGGACGCGGTGATTCAGCGCGACCGGCGTCAGTTGAGCGACTGGATGGCGCGCGGCAGCCATCCGATTTGCCTGACCTGCCATCTCGACGATGCACGGGCCCTTATCAAGGACGGCTTCAAGCTGGAAGAGATTTTCGAGCTCAAGGGCATAAAAAATCGCATCACACCGACGCCGTCTCTGTTGAGCGTGGCCAACAAGGCCCCGCATCCCAATGCCGCGCGCATCTTCGTCAACTGGATGGCGTCGAAGGAAGCGCTGGAACTTTATTCCCGGGAAGCCCAGGCCGCCACCTTGCGCACCGACGTGGATGAGTCGTTCCTTGATCCGCGCACTATCCCTAAAGCCGGCGTGGAATATGTCGACAATACCGACCTCACCTGGGTCGCAAAGGGACAGAAAGAAGCCGGTGACAAGGTGCGCGACCTGCTGAAATCGTCCCAATAATGCGGCCGGCCGCGTCTTGAGGCCGCCAGGCGAAACCTTATATATCTTGGGCGCTGCAAATCGCAGTGTGGAAGGTCCGTGGGCATAGCACGATGACGGCGACAGTCATGGTCAGCGAAAAGGCGGCGCGCCGGATCGGCGAGATCCTCGGCCGCGAGCCGCAGGGCGCCAAGCTGCGGCTGAGCGTCGAAGGCGGCGGCTGCTCCGGATTCCAGTACAAATTCGACGTGGACCGCGAGCAGGCGGCGGACGATATCGTCGTCACCCGCGATGCCGCCATTGTGCTGATCGATCCGGTGTCGCTGGGCTATCTCGCCGGCGCGGAAATCGATTTCGTCGATGATCTCATCGGCGCGTCGTTCAAGGTCAACAACCCGAACGTCACCGCCTCCTGCGGCTGCGGGACGAGCTTCTCGCTCTAATCACGCCGCGGCCTTCTTCCGGTTGGCCTCGAGCCGCGCATCCACCAGCGCCACGATCGCGTCGATGGTCGGATGGCCCAATCCCTTTTGCTTAGCGATGAGTTGCACCAGCTTGTCCGCGCGTTCGATGTTGGGCGCGCCGTTGTTGAGCGCGCGCGCGGCCGAGGCCGGACGCGTAAGGCTCTGCGCCGCGGCGGCGTATTTCTCGAACGGCACGAGGTCGCTTGGCGAGGCCCCGAGCTTGACCACAAGATCGTTGACGAAATTGTAGACCGACCTCGCCTCTTCCAAATTGGAATGCACGGCCTCCTGCGCGGTCCGCATGCCGTCCTTGGTGATGCAGCGGTAGTTTCCGGCGAGCAGCATCGCCCATTTGGCCAGCGGCACGAAGATCGAGTCGTGCACTTTCAATTTCACCGGCAATTCGATCTTGCCTTCCGGCGCGTCGAAGCGGATCGCTTCGATGTCGTCCTGCAGCTTGCGCAGCAACGCGGTGTGCTTGTCGGAGTCAAAACGCGCAACCTTGAAGTTGGTCGGCAGCGTGACCTGCAGCACGTTGACCTTTTCCTCCGGCGGGCGGATCGCCTGCGGGTCCGGGCTGCACAATGTCAGCAGGCCGGGCTCGAAATTGTCCCACACGGTCGGATCGGTATAGGCCGGCTTCAGCGCATCGGCGTTCAGACCCGGGATGCGGCGCATGTAAGGCAGCGGCGGCATGTTCATGATCGACATGCACGGCACTTTGGATTTGGCCACGGCGTCGAGCAGCTCGCGCACGCCGGCGGAGCGGTATTGCGGCTCCTGCATCGCAAGGCCGACCAGATCGTAGTCTTTCGGATTCACATCGGCGGGGCCGGCGGCGCTGACTTTCCCCGGCAGCTTGCGCGAGTCGATCTCGACCTGATCCTTACGGCCCTTCACCGGCATCCGCACGCGGAAGCCTTCCGCGTTGATGATCTCCGCTTCAGCCGGCAGGCACACCAGTTTCACCGAGTGGCCGCCGAACAGCAGCTTGGAAGCCAGCAGCGATCCGTAGGACGCGCCCAGAATGAGGATGTTATACGCCGCCATAGCTCAACCTGCCCTTGTCATGCGTGGAAGTTGGCTAATGCTACCGGGCTCGCCGGACCGGCGCAATCGGATCGAAACTGCGGCTATTCGGCCGCGACGGGGCGCGGTTCGATCGGCTCGTCGAGGTCGGGCAACTCTTCCTTCGGCGGGTCGAGGCGGCGTTTAAGCATCCGGTCGAAATTGTCGAGATAGATGTAGATCACAGGCGTGATGTAAAGCGTCAGCAATTGCGACAAGCAAAGGCCGCCGACCACGGCGACGCCAAGCGGCTGGCGCAGTTCGGCGCCCGCTCCCGCACCGAGCGCTATTGGCAGCGTGCCGAAGATGGCCGCGAAAGTGGTCATCATGATCGGCCGGAAACGCAGCAGCGCGGCTTCGCGGATCGCGGCTTCCGCTGCGAGCCCCACGCGTCTTCGCTCAATGGCGAAATCGATCATCATGATCGCGTTCTTTTTCACGATGCCGACCAGCATGATAACACCGATCATCGCGATTACGGAGAGGTCCATCTTGAATGCGATCAGTGTGAGCAGCGCGCCAACGCCCGCGGACGGCAGGCCGGAAATGATCGTGATGGGGTGGATAAAGCTTTCATACAGGATGCCCAGCAGCACGTAGGAAGCGAAGATCGCCGCTAGGATGAGCACGGACTGGCCTTTCAGCGAATCCTGGAACACCTGGGCCGTCCCCTGGAAGCCCGTGGAGATGGTTGCCGGCAGGCGAGAATCAATCTCGATCTGGCGAACGGCATCAACCGCGGTGCCAAGCGAATAACCGGGCGCCAAGTTGAATGAAATGGTCACCGCGGGCTGCGAGGCCTGGTGGTTGACCAAGAGCGGGCCCACGGTCCGGCTGATGTGTGTGACCGCCTCGAGCGGAATGAACTGTCCGTTCGAGGTCTTGATGTGAATGCGCGAGAGCGCGGAAGCGTCGGTCTGGAATTGCGGCAGCGTTTCAAGAATGATGGCGTAGTCATTATTCTGCGTGAAGATCGTCGCCACCTGGCGAGTGCCGAAGGCGTTGAACATTTCCTGGCGGATCTGATCGATCGAGATGCCATAAGTCGCGGCACGTTCGCGATCGATCTCCACCGTCATCTGCGGATTTTTGATCGAAAGATCGGTTTCCACGTCCAGGATGCCTTCGACCTGCGCGATCTTGTCCCGCATGGCCGGCGCCATGGCGTAAAGCGCATCCGTGTCGCTCGACTGCAAAGTGTATTGATATTGGCTCTTGGAAAAACGGCCGGTGATATTGATATTTTGGACGTTCTGGAAAGTCACCTTGAGGCCTGGAATGGCATTGGCGGTGCGGCGCAAACGCTGGATGACCGCGGTGGAAGTTTCGGTCCGCTCCGCGCGCGGTTTCAGCGCGATAAACATGCGCCCCGCATTGGCGGCGGCGTTGGCGCCGCTCGGGCCAACGCTGGAATTCACATAGGCGACGGCGGGATCGGCGCGGACAATTTTGGCGACCTGCCGCTGCAGATTCACCATTGCCGGGAAAGCAATGTCCGGATTGCCCTCGGTGTTGCCTGAGATGAATCCGGTATCCTCGTTCGGAAAGAAACCTTTTGGAATGGCGCTATAAAGCACGATGGTGCCGAACAGCGTCGCCACAGTGACGAGAAGAACCACGAATTTGTGCGCCAATATCCGGTCCAGCGACCACTCGTAGCCGCGCCAAGCCCGCTGGAACCATGTTTCAAATATATGCAGCACCACGTTTTCTTTTTCTTCGGCGCCATGATTGCGCAGCACGCGCGCGCACAGCATCGGCGTCAGCGTCAGCGATACAAACCCGGAAATGAGAATCGCCACCGCGACCGTTACCGCGAATTCGCGGAACATGCGGCCGACCATGCCGCCCATGAGCAAGACCGGGATGAACACTGCGATCAGCGCAAAGGTGATTGAAATAATCGTGAATCCGATTTCACGCGCGCCTTTCAGCGCCGCCTCGAAGGGGCGCATCCCTTCTTCGATGTGGCGCACGATATTTTCCAGCATGACGATGGCATCATCGACCACAAAGCCGACGGACAAGGTCAGCGCCAGCAACGTCATATTGTTGATGGAAAACCCGAAGGCATACATTATCGCGCAGGTGCCGATGAGAGACACCGGCACGGCAAGCGCGGGAATAATGGTAGCCGGCACCGAACGCAGGAAAAGGAAGATGACGAGGATCACGAGCGAGATCGCGATGGCCAATGTGATTTGAACGTCGTGGACTGAATCCCGGATCGAGACCGACCGATCGTTAAGAACCTCAAGTTGAATTGCGGCCGGAACCTGCGCGCGGAAAGTAGGCAGCAGTTCGCGGATGGCATCCACGACGGCGATGGTGTTGGCGCCGGGCTGTTTCTGCACGCCCAGCACGATGGCGCGGTTATCGTTATACCAAGTCGCGGTCTTGTCGTTCTCGACCCCATCGATGACCTGGGCGACCTCATCAAGCTTGACCGGCGCGCCGTTGCGATACGCGACCACGACCCTGCGGTATTCCTCCGCCCGGCGCATGGCGCCTGTGGCGACGAGGGTGGTGTTTTGCTGCTGGCCATACAGCGTGCCGACCGGGGAATTGGAATTGGTCTGGATAACGACGCGGCGGATTTCGTCCAATGAAACGTTGCGCGCGGCGGCGGCGACAGGGTCCACTTGCACGCGGACCGCGAATTTCTGCGAGCCGTTGACGTCGACCTGCGCCACGCCGGGCAGTTGCGATATCTGCTGCGCCAGCACCGTCTGGGCATATTCATCCACCGTGGACAACGGCAGCGTGGGCGATATCAGGCTGATGACGAGAATCGAAAAGTCGCCCGGATTGACCTTGCGGAAACTCGGCGGGGTCGTCATTTCCGGCGGCAAACGGCGCTGCGCCTGAGAGAGAGCGGTCTGTACGTCGAGCGCGGCCCCGTCGATGTTGCGGTCAAGATCGAACTGAATCGTGATCCTGCTTCTGCCCAGCGACGATTGCGACGTGATCGATCTGATGCCGGAGATGGTCGAGAGTTCCCGCTCGATCACCGACGCCACCGAGGCCGCCATCGTCTCGGGGCTGCCGCCGGATAAATTCGCGCTGATGCTGATGGTGGGAAAATCGACGGCGGGCAGCGCAGCAACAGGCAGGAGCCGGTAGGCGAAAATTCCGAACACGATGATCGTCATCGTCACCAGCGACGTGAATACCGGCCGGCGAATGCAGAGTTCGGAAATTCCCATCGTCAGGATCCAACTTTAGCGTCGCGCACCGTAACTTTGGTCCCGTTGGACAAAAGCAGGTGACCGGTGATGACCACGGCCTCGCCGCCGTTCAGGCCGCTTGCAATGACGCTCTGGCCATCGATCGTGCGGGCGACGGTGATCGGCTGCACCATCGCGGTATCGTCTTTCACCACAAAGACGAACGATCCCGTCTGGCTGACCTGGACCGCTATCGGCGGAATAACCACCGCTTCCTCCTCGCGGAACGTCAGCTTGACCGTCACCAGCGTACCCGGCCAAAGGACGTCATTAGTATTTGGCATTGTGGCGCGGACCGTGACCATGCCCGTACTCGCATCCACGCTATTTTCGATCATCGATACCTGACCGATCGCCCGGCGCTCGTCGCCAGGGACAAGGGCGACGATGGAAGCGGTCTCCGCCGCCAGGGCATGGCGCAAATCCGGCAAGCTTCGCTGCGGAAGTGGGAACGTCACATAGACCGGCGCCGCTTGGATGATAGTGGCAAGCGGAACGGAGTCCGCGGACCTGACGAGATTTCCCACTTTCACCGCCGCCATGCTGGCGCGGCCGGAGATCGGCGCACGTATTGTGCAATAGCTGATCTGAACTTTCAGATTCTCGGTCGCGGACTCGTCGGCCGCCACCTGTCCGCGCAGAACATTCGCCTGCGTGGTCGAATTGTCGAGGTTAAGCTGGGTAGTCGCGCCCTTCGCGATCAGTTCGGTGTAGCGCGCGACATCCCGTTCGGCGCCAGCCAAGGCCGCGCGGTTGCGCGCCAGAGTGCCTTCCTTTTCGCGCAGTTGCGCTTCAAGTGCGCGGCTGTCGAGCGTGAAGAGCAAGTCGCCTTTTTTCACATAGGCACCGTCGGTGAAATGAACGCCGACAATTTCCGTATCGATCCGCGTTTTGATGGCCACGCTGGCCATCGGCGTCACGGTCCCCAGTGATTCAGTGCGAACCGGAACTTTCTTCTTGACCGCGATGGCGACTTCGACCGGAACCGTGCGAACGCGGCTCTCGCGCTGCGATTGCGCCACGGCCCCATTGGAACTCCAAAACGCGCCGGTCAGCCAAAGAAGGACCACCACGACAACCGCCGCGGCTCCGCCCACCATCAGCTTCCGCTGCTGCACTTCTTTGACCACCCAAGGCCAATATGCTTGGACCAATCGAGGCCAGTCTATGCCCCGTACTGATCTCCACTCCCAATCCGGCATGTGCCTTCCACCGGTTATCCCCCGGCGTTCCTTCTAGCATATTGCGACAAATCCCGCATCTGCCGCCGGATCGGCCCTTAACCCTATTTTTCAAGCCTCCGGCAGGCCTCGCGCTTTCGCCGGGCGGCGGCTTTGGGCATGGTAGAGCCCCCCGCCGCAAGAAGAAGATTCCGCCCATGCGTATCGCCACCTGGAACGTCAACTCGATAAAGCAACGATTGGAAAATATTGTGACATGGGTTTCCGCCCGGCAGCCCGACATCGTTTGCCTGCAGGAAACAAAGTGCATCGACGAGGATTTCCCTCGCGAAACCTTTGAATCGCTGGGCTATAACGTCGCCATTCACGGGCAAAAAGCTTTCAACGGCGTTGCCCTGTTGTCGAAACTTCCATTCGACGAAGTGACGCCCGGCCTGTCCGGTGACGGCACCGACCCGCAAGCGCGATTCCTCGAGGGCGTGGTTTCATCCGATTCTGGCGTGGTGCGTGTGGGTTGCCTTTATTTGCCTAATGGAAACCCGCCTGAGACAGAAAAATATACCTATAAAATAAATTGGATGAACAGACTTATTGCTTATTCACTTGAACGTTTGCCACTAGAGGAAATGTTTATTCTTGCCGGCGATTTCAACGTCATTCCAACCGAGGCCGATGCCGCCGATCCGGCGGCTTGGGTGAATGATGCGTTGTTCCTGCCGCCGACCCGCGAGAAATTCCGCGCGTTGACCAATCTTGGCCTAACCGATGCTGTCCGCGCGGTGAGCGACGCTCCCGGCCTCTATACCTTCTGGGACTACCAAGCTGGCGCGTGGCAGAAAAACAAAGGTATCCGCATCGATCATCTGCTGCTGTCGCCGCGGGCTGCGGATCGGCTGACCGGCGCCGGAATCGACAAACATGTGCGTGCGTGGGAGCGGCCCTCGGACCACGTTCCGGTTTTCGTCGATCTTGCAATCAACGCACCCTAGCGCTCGGCGCTACCAACCCTGTTGAGTCGGCTTTCGATCAACGTCAGCGCCTGCCCGCGCTCTTCCTCTGTCGCCTCTTTGAAGGCGGCTTCGCGGGCTTCGGTGATCCAGGCGACTTGCCCGTCAGACCCATCGCTGGCGAGGGTGAGCCACATGAGGCCCAGCGGCCGCTGACGCGGGACATTTTCCCCTTTGAATAAAATAATGCCGAGCGTCGCCTGTGCTTCGTACTGGCCCTTGTTGGCGGCAAGAACAAACCACCGCACGGCTTGCTTCGGATCGCGGCGCACGCCCGCGCCGCTCAAGAATAGGCGGCCGAGGTAGAATTGCGCGTCGGAGTCGCCGAAATACGAGGCGGCATAGCCGAACATATCGCGCGCGCGGCCTGGATCCGGCTTCACCGGAGAGTTAGGGATGCCATCGCGATAATATTGCCCGAGCGCGACGAAGGCGTTGGCGACGATGCGCGCCTGCGGCTGATTGGGCTTGTCGTCGACATAGCCGTCGATGATCTGCTTGAAGTACTCGAAAGCCCGCAAATCGTCATGAGGAACGCCATCGCCTTGGGCATACATCTGCCCCAGTTTCCACTGCGCCAGCGGATGGCCGTTGTCCGCCGCGTATTGCAGCGACGTCACCGCCTTGTCGGTTTCACCTACCTTGAGGGCTTGCGTCCCACTGCGGAAGGCTTCGAGCGGCGACACGGCGCTATTCGGCGAATGAGTGCCATCGAAGCCCCTGCCCGGCCCGACGCCGAGAAGAAGGCCAAGCGCAACAACGCTTACGGCACTTATGGCGCTAGATATCCGCATAACATCCTTTTTCCGCCGCCGCGCCAGGATGGGTCACCGCACCATTGAGGGCGGAGCCAACCTGCTGGGCGTATTTCCACAATGCCCCCGAGCCAAAAGTTTCTTCCCGCGGCTTCCAGTCGCGCTTGCGCTTTTCCAGCTCCGCGGCGGAAAGTTTGACGCTGAGCGTGCCCGCTTCGGCGTCAAGCTCGATAATGTCACCGTCGCGAAGAAGCGCTATCGGGCCGCCGATCGCCGCTTCCGGTCCGACATGACCGACGCAAAAGCCGCGCGTCGCGCCCGAAAATCTTCCATCGGTGATGAGGGCAACTTTGCCGCCCATCCCCTGGCCATAAAGCGCAGCCGTGGTGGAAAGCATCTCGCGCATGCCGGGGCCGCCTTTAGGACCCTCGTAGCGAATGACCAGAACATCACCTTCGCGGTATTTCTTTTCTTTCACCGCCTCAAAACACGCCTCTTCGCCGTCGAAACAGCGCGCGGGACCGGAGAATTTCAGCGCCGACATTCCCGCCACTTTCACGATCGCACCTTCAGGCGCGAGATTGCCTTTCAACCCGACCACGCCGCCCGTGGGGCTGAGCGGCTTGTTTGCGGGATGGATCACATCCTGGTCCGGATTCCACTTAACGCTTTTCATATTTTCGGCCATCGTGCGGCCGGTGACGGTCATGCAGTCGCCATGCATGAAGCCGTGGTCGAGCAGCGTCTTCATCAGCAGCGGCACGCCACCCGCCTCGAACATATCCTTGGCCACGTAACGGCCGCCGGGCTTGAGGTCGGCGATGTAGGGCGTGCGTTTCATCACCTCGGCGACGTCGAACAAATTGAATTCGATGCCGCACTCGTGCGCGATGGCAGGCAGATGCAGCGCGCCGTTGGTCGAGCCGCCGGAAGCGGCAACCACGGCCGCGGCGTTTTCCAGCGCCTTGCGGGTGACGATGTCGCGCGGCCGGATATTTTCGACGATCAGATTCATGATCTGCTCGCCAGCCGTCATGCAGAAAGCGTCGCGAATTTCATAAGGCGCAGGCGCGCCAGCGGAGTAAGGCAGCGCCAGCCCGATCGCCTCCGACACCGTGGCCATGGTGTTGGCGGTAAATTGAGCGCCGCATGCCCCTGCCGAGGGACAAGCCACCTGTTCGAGGGTTTCCAGGTCGGCATCCGACATCGAGCCCACGGAATGCTTGCCGACCGCCTCGAACACGTCCTGAACGGTGACCGGCTTGCCCTTGAAGGTGCCGGGCAGGATCGAGCCGCCATAGATGAAGATGGACGGCACGTTGAGGCGGCACATCGCCATCATCATGCCGGGGAGCGACTTGTCGCAGCCGGCAATCCCGACCAGCGCGTCATAGCTGTGCCCGCGGATGGTCAGCTCGACGGAGTCCGCAATCACCTCGCGCGAGGGCAGCGAGGACTTCATGCCCTCATGACCCATGGCGATGCCGTCGGTGACCGTGATGGTGCAAAATTCGCGCGGCGTGCCGCCGGCTGCAGCCACGCCCTTTTTCACCGCCTGCGCCTGGCGCATCAAGGCGATGTTGCAGGGAGCCGCCTCGTTCCAGCAGCTCGCAACGCCGACAAAGGGCTGATGGATCTGCCCGCGGGTCAGACCCATCGCATAGTAGTAGGACCGGTGCGGAGCGCGTTCAGGGCCTTCGGTGACGTGCCGGCTTGGCAGCTTGGCTTTCAGATTGGTCTTGGCGTCCATAAACTTTCCGGGCCCCCGCCCCCAGTTCAGTCCCAGCCTGTTTCTGTCCGGATTGAATCCGGAAGCGCCGCTATTGGCTGGGACCCGCTCGATCTCATTGAGTGGTGTGGCTAAATCGCGGCGCGGCAATCACCATCGTTGGAGAAGGCTTAAATCTTCTAAACGTGTGGCCCGGGGGACACAGGCACTAGGGGCGAGACCGGCCAAAAAGCCGCACAGCCTTTATGATCCTGAAAGGATTGGGTGGCAGCCTGCCTGTAATGGCGAGTCTGTCTGGAGAACCCGGACGGGCGGCTCATTTCCTAGAGATTTCCCAGAGTCCGCATGCTTCGTGACGTCCTCGAACGCCTGACTTCCGGACAGACCGCCGAGACGGCCCCCTCCTTGCCGGCTGTGGAAGCCCCTTCCTCTGTGCCGCCGATCGAGGCCATACCGGCGGATGGCGGGCGGCTCGAAGCCATCCGCGAAACGATCGATCTGCTGGAAGCCGATCTCGTCGCCATGATCCGGGCGGTGCAGGCCGCCGCGAATGATGTGCACGAAGGCACCACGGCTTCGGCCACCGGGCTCGATTCAATCCGAAAACGCAGCGAACAACTCGCAGGACTCTCACGCGGCGCCAAGGAAGACACTTCTCAACTCGCTACCGCAACTGAGGAATTCGCCGCCTCCTCCAGTGAAATCAGCCGGCAAGTCAACGATGCCGGCTCGCTGACGGATGAGGCCCATACCGTGGCAAACGCTGCCGGGCACAGCCTCGATGGCCTGAAATCGTCCTCCGATGAGATTGGCAACGTCGTCAATTTGATTGCCGCCATTGCCAAACAAACCAACCTGTTGGCGCTCAATGCCAAGATCGAGGCGGCGCGCGCCGGCAATGCGGGCCGTGGCTTCGCGGTGGTTGCCGACGAGGTCAAGGCACTCTCGGTCGAGACGCAAAAGGCCACCGACGAAATCGCGCGGAAAATCGGCAAGCTGCAGCAGGATGCGGCCCAGTCTATCGCCGCTGTGAAGCGCATCACCGAAGTGATGGAAGCAATCCAGCCGGTTTTCCATGCGGTCGCGGGAGCCGCAACTCAACAGACCGCGACGACCAATGACCTTGCCCGCAACGCTGGCCAATCCTCGCGCTTCGTTGCGACCGTCGTTGACGGCGTTATCGAAATCGAAAAGGCCGCCGGAGACGCCAGCGGACATAGCGGCGCGGTAGACAAGGCCAGCCAGAAGGTCGTCGAGCTGGTTTCGGGGTTGAAGACGCGTTTCGTCATCCTCTTACGCCAAACGGAAATCGGCGATCGTCGCCGTTCCGACCGCCTGCCTTGCGACTTAACCGCTGCGATTACCCAGTCCGGCAAAACTGTCCGCGGGCGATGCGTCGATCTATCCGAGGGCGGCATTCTGATGAAGGCAAGCGATGGGAACCTGATCACCATCGGCGCGACGGCACAGGCAACCATTGCCGAAATTGGATCTGTCGAGGTGCGCGTCGTCAACCGTTCATCACGTGGGTTGCATCTCGCCTTTACGCGCCTTGACCCACTCCTGCGCGCGGCCGTGGACGCCAAACTCGAAGCGATCCGCGAGGAAAACAGGGAACCGGTAGAACGGGCTGTCGCCGCGGCGGCGGAGGTTTCGGCAGCTTTCGAGGAAGCGGTTTCGAGCAAAAAGATTACATTCGAAGATTTGTTCGATAATAATTACATCCCGATCGCAGGCACGAATCCAGTTCAATACCGCACGCGCTTTCTCGATTTGATGGAGAAGATTCTGCCTCCTATTTTACATCCGCGAACCGAAACAGATTACAGAACCATTCTCTGTGTCGCCATCGATCGCAATGGCTACATTCCCGTCCACCGTCCAGGTCATTCCCATCCGCAGCGGCCGAACGACCCCGAGTGGAACGCTGTGAATAGCCGTAACCGCTGCATCTACAACGACCCAAAGCGGCTCGCCGCAGCACGCAGCACGCGGCCTTACATAATCCAGCAATATAGCCGCGAGTACGAGGGGAAAACGCAGCAGCTTCGCCCGATTGCAGCGCCCGTTCGCGTATTCGGAAAGCATTGGGGCGCGGTGCGCGTTTCCTACGTCAGGTAGACCGCAGTAAGCACCAAACGTGTCTCCCGGGGCGTCCAATGCCTTGCCCCTCATCCCCATTTCCCCATTGACGAGATATAGAAGGGCCGGTCCCAACCCTCCGGCGCCTTGAATGCAGTGCAATGCCGAAGCCTCCGTTAATTCGCCGTGCTTTTTTTGACCGCAGCGTCCACGCGGTTGCGCCGGAATTGATCGGGGCGACGCTGCTGGTCAACGGCATCGGCGGCCGTATTGTCGAGGTCGAGGCCTATCATCACACCGACCCAGCGGCGCATTCCTACCGCGGGCGGACGGAACGCAACGCCGTCATGTTCGGTCCGCCGGGATACGCCTATGTGTATCGCTCCTACGGCATCCACAGGTGCCTGAATTTCGTCTGCGAGGAAGAGGGCAGCGCCAGCGCAGTGCTCATCCGCGCGCTTGAACCCATCGCCGGCATTCCGCTGATGCGCCGCCGCCGCGGTCTGAAAGACGAGCGGCTGCTTTGCTCCGGTCCCGGAAAATTGGGTCAAGCTCTCGGGATCACCCGCGCGCGGCACAACGGACTGCCGCTCGATAAGCCGCCGTTCGAGTTGCGGGTGCGAACTGATGCCGTCGAGATCGTGACCGGCCCGCGCATCGGCATCACCAAGGCGGCGGAAATGCCCTGGCGCTACGGTCTCGCGGGATCGCCGTTCCTCAGTAAGCCGTTTAGATAATTTGTCGTCCCCGCACTCGGGTCCGGCTTTGCCGGCCCGAGCACAAGCTCCGGCGGGGACCCATACGCCGCGCCCTAGCGATAGACTGTGGAGTATGGGTCCCGGCTCTCGCTTCGCTCGGCCGGGACGACAACGAATTTTAAGCCGCGCCTTTGAGCCGATCCAGCGCTTCAAGGATTTTAGCGCGGCGGCCTTCGGCTTCCTGGCGTTTTTCCTTTTCGCCCTCGATGATCTCTTCCGGCGCGTTGGCGACGAATTTCTCATTTGAGAGCTTGGCGTCAACACGTTTGATGTCGGCGTCGGCCTTGGCGATTTCCTTTTCCAAACGCGCGCGTTCGGCGTCGAAGTCGATGACGCCCTTGAGCGGCAGCGCCGTCACCTCCCCCCGCACCACGAGCTGAACCGAACCGGACGGCGGGGCCTCGGCAAAGTTGATGCCGGAGACACGGGCGAGGCGTTTGAGGAAATCGGCCCAGCGCCCTGCTCTCGCCTTCGTCTCCGATGAGACCCCCGCGAGCACCAGCGGGATTTGCGTGGCCGGAGCGATATTCATTTCCGCCCGCACTGAGCGGATGGCGGTAATGAGATCGATCACCCAGCCGATCTCGGCCTCCGCCGCAGTGTTTTCCAGTCCCTCGTTCTGCGGCCAGGGCGCGACCACGAGCAATTGCTCGCGCTTCGGCCCCTGCTCCGCCGTCACGCGCCAGAGTTCTTCGGTGAGGAAAGGCATGAAGGGGTGTAGCAGCTTGAGGATTTCATCCAGCGCCCAGGCGGCTGTCGCGCGCGTCTCGTCCTTCGCCGCGCCGTCGGGACCCGTCAGCACCGGCTTCGATAATTCCAGATACCAGTCGCAATAGACGTTCCAGACAAAGCGATAGGCCGCCGAGGCGGCGTCGTTGAAGCGGTAGCTTTCCAGCGCTTCGGTAATCTCGCCTGCGGCCTTCGCGGTTTCGTGCACGATCCAGCGGTTGAGCGTTTCTTTCGCCCCCCGCGGATCGAAGCCGGCCACGCGCAGGCAGCCGTTCATCTCGGCAAAGCGCGCGGCGTTCCACAGCTTGGTCGCGAAATTGCGGTAGCCCTCGACCAGCTTGGCCGACAGCTTGACGTCGCGCCGCGCCTGCGAGGTCATCGCGGCCAGCGTGAAGCGCAGGGCATCGGCGCCGTAGGCGTCGATCAATTCCAGAGGGTCGATGGTGTTGCCCTTGGACTTCGACATCTTCTGCCCGCGCTCGTCGCTCACGAGCCCGTGCAGGTAGACCGCGCGGAAAGGTACGTTCCGCATGAAGTGGATGCCCATCATCATCATGCGGGCGACCCAGAAGAAGATGATGTCGAATCCGGTGACGAGAACGCTGGTCGGATAATAACGCTTCAGTTCCGGCGTCGGGTCCGGCCAGCCGAGCGTCGAGAACGGCCACAGCGCCGAGGAGAACCAGGTGTCGAGAACGTCCTCGTCGCGCCTCAGCAGGGCGTCTTCGCCGTAGTGCGCCTTGGCCTCTGCTTTGGCAGCGGCTTCGTTCTCGGCGACAAAGACTTTGCCGTCAGGCCCGTACCAGGCCGGGATCTGATGGCCCCACCAAAGCTGGCGTGAGATGCACCAGGGCTGAATGTTCTCCATCCATTCGAAATAGGTCTTCTCCCAATTCTTCGGCACGAAATTGGTGCGGCCCTCACGCACCGCCGCCATCGCCGGCTGCGCCAGGGTTTTTGCGTCCACGTACCATTGGTCGGTAAGAAAGGGCTCGATCACCACGCCCGAACGGTCGCCGTGCGGCACGGTGTGCGTATAGGGCTCGATCTTGTCGACCAGGCCGAGCGCTTCCATCCGCTCGACGATCTTCTTGCGCGCGGCGAAACGATCTAAACCAGCAAATCCTTCCGGTAGATCGCCGTATCCGACCTCCCCTTGGGGATCATTGATGCCAAGAGCCCTTAGATGATAAGTCGGAGATTGCCCTGGGCCGGTGACTGTCACGACCTCGAACTTTGATAAAAGCCGAGCCTGCTCGTCGAAGATATTTATAATCTGCAACGCATGCCGCTTGCCCACCTCGAAGTCGTTGAAGTCATGCGCGGGCGTGATCTTCACCGCGCCGGTGCCTTTTTCCGGGTCGGCGTATTCATCGCCGACGACCGGAATGCGGCGGCCGACCAGCGGCAGGATCGCGTTTTTGCCGATCAGATGCTTGAGCCGCTCGTTTTCCGGATGGACCGCCACGGCGGTATCGCCAAGCATTGTCTCGGGGCGCGTCGTTGCGACAATTATGTATTCGTTTTCAGTGCCTTCTATGGGATACTTCAAGTGCCACAAATGGCCCTTTAGCTCGATTTGTTCAACTTCTAGATCAGATATGCCGGTGAGCAGTTTCGGGTCCCAGTTCACCAGCCGCTTGTCGCGATAGATCAGGCCGGCGCGGTACAGCTCCACGAAGACCTTGAGCACGGCCCGCGACAGCCCCTCGTCCATGGTGAAACGCTCGCGCGACCAGTCGCAGGACGCGCCGAGCCGCTTGAGCTGCCGGATGATGGTGCCTCCCGACTCCTCTTTCCATTCCCAGACGCGTTTGAGAAAGGCCTCGCGCCCCATCTCACGGCGGCCCGGCAGTTGCCGCTCCATAAGCTGGCGCTCGACCACCATCTGCGTGGCGATGCCGGCGTGATCGGTGCCGGGCTGCCACAGCACGTCCTTTCCGCGCATGCGCTGATAGCGGACCAGAATGTCCTGCAGCGTGTTATCGAGCGCGTGCCCGACATGCAGCGACCCGGTCACGTTCGGCGGCGGGATGACGATGCAATAAGGCTCGGCGGCGCAGCGCTCCGGCCGGCCGGCGCGGAACGCGCCGGAGGCCTCCCAGGCCGCGTAAATGCGGCCCTCGACTTCGGAGGGCTGGTAGGTCTTGTCGATCATGGTCGTTTTCGCCTGAACCGGGTGGCGCGGTAGAAAGCCCGGCAGGCTTGGCGGAGTCAACGCCTGCGGCGGCGATGGACCACGGTGGAAACGCTATCCGGTACGGCCGCGCGAAACGCGTTCGATCTCGGCGCGAACCACGCGCTCGACCAGGCCGGGAAGATTATCGTCGAGCCAGGCCTTGAGCATCGGCCGCATCATTTCCTTGACCAGGTCTTCCAGCGTCCGCGCATTTTGCACAAGCACGGTTTGCGCCAGTGCGCCGAAAGCGTGATCGACCGCGGCGCTTGTGGACGAAGACATCAGCGGCGCTTCCTGCGATGGCGCAGCCGGATGGCGCGGGGATTCCATGGTTTTGGCGGCAGATTCCGGCGCAGGCTGTTCAGCGCTCTCTTCGCTGAAAAAGACGTCGGAATGTCCTTCGATGGTGCGGAAAACGGGCGGTTGAGCGGCGGCTGTCGCGGTCATGGCTTCGGTCAACTCCAGCACATCCGCCGCATCCTGCGTTTTGCCGATGCCTTTGGCGGCGGGCGCATCGAGGCTCGACAGCATCGTGTCGATATCGTCCTGATTCATAGCAGCGGCTGGCGGAGGCGGCGGCGAAACGCGTGGCGCCGTCGCAGCAGGAGCCGGTGGCGGCGCGGGCCGGGGCGGCGGAGCCGGAGGCACCGGCTTTGGCGGCTCGGCACTTCGCGCCTTAGTCTCGTCATCCGCGATAATCCGGCGGATGGAGGCAAGGATTTCCTCCATCGAGGGCTCTTGGACCTTCGCCGTTTGCGCCATGCAACGTCCCCCTCGCAACTACACTAAGCAGCCGGCTGCGGGGCACCGCAGCGAATCGCCCGCCTGTTTTCACATTATCTGCATTGGCCGCGCGGATGCGAGTGGTCGCCTGTGGACATACCCGGTTCGGGGCCCGGCCGATGAGACGAAAAAGGCTATTTTCCGTCCGGAGTCCGCACACCGACCCAACTGTCGCGGATCTGGTCGTAATGCACGCGCGGATCGTAGACCGGCGTTGGAAGCCCAAGCGTTTGGGGTGAGAGAAGGCCAACGGCATTGAGCAGATTATAGGAAGCGATCACGCGGTCGTGCTGAGCCGTCACCAGCGTCACGCGCGCGTTCACCAGCGCCTGCTGGGCGTTCAGCACGTCCAGGGTGGTGCGCTGGCCGACCCGCGCCTCTTCCCGCACGCCATTGAGCGCCGTCTCGCTGGAACGAACCTGGGCCTCGGCGGATTCGATCTGCGACTTGGTAGCCTTGACCTGCCCCCAGGCCTGAACGACTGACTGGCGAGCCTGACTGCGCACCTGTTCCAGAGTGAGCCGTTGCTGGGTGAGACTCTCCTTGGATTGACGGATCAACGAATATTCGCTGCCGCCTTGATAGATGGGCATCGTGACCGACGCGATGGCGGATAGGGTATTTTGCTCCAGGTTGGTCAGGGATGAATTCCAGGTTTTTTGTGCCGTTCCGTTCAGCGTCATAGTCGGATACAGCGCACCCTCATTGATCTTGATCTGGATGTTGGCGACATCGATGCCATACATGGCGGCCGTGACACTGGGATTTCTTTGCAGACTAAGCTCGATCGCAGCCGCGAGCGTCGGCGGCGCGAAGCGATCCACGGGTGCCCCAGGAGTGAGTTTGCCCGGATCAACGCCGATGATGCGCCGGAAATTGGATTGCGTCGTGGTCAAGTTGGATTCCGCAGTGAGCAGTTGAAATTGCCCTGCCGCGAGTTGCGCTTCCGACTGCGCGACGTCGGTGCGAGTTACTTCGCCCACGTTGAAGCGATCGCGGACTTGCTTGAGCGTTTCGCCGAGCACGCGGACGTTGCTGCGCTGAACGTCGGCAATGGCGGAATCGCGCAGCAGGTCCATGTAGACGGTGGCGGCATTGAGCAGGACTGTCTGCTCCAGCACGCGCAAGGCTTCGCGCGCCGCAGAAACCTGGCCTTCCGCAAGGCGGGTCTTATTGCCGGTTTGGAATCCATTGAACACTGTCTGCGACGCGGTCGCGCTAAGCGTATAGGGCGTGAACAGGCCCGATGTGACCGATTCGGTGCGGCCGTTGCTGGAAAGGCTCCTGGTGCGGGTGAATTGATCTCCTCCGCTGGCCGTCACGCTCACCCTGGGACGGTAACCGGAAAGGGCCTGCGGTACCGCTTCGTCAGTAGCGCGCACGGAAGCGCGCTGGGCATTGAGCTGCGGATTGTTCTGGTAAGCCTCGACCAGAGCCGCTTGCAGAGTTTGTGCCGAAGTCTCGCCCGGGTTGAATAGACCGATCGCACCGCCAAGGAATGCAGCCGCGCATACTCCCAAACGCGCGCCAAGCCCCCGCGGCTTCGATCCCGACATCAACACTACCCCACCTGCCCGGCGCCGCCAGCGCAGCCCCAAGCCACAAGACTATGCCACAATAAGGGGAATGGAGCCTGGGAGGGAACCCGGGACCTTATTATAAAGCCAAAAAGATGGGCATTGCCGCATCCGGGCCACACCCAGCCCGCCCAGGAAAAACGTTCAGAAAACGAAGGCCGGGGTTGCGGTGAATCCCGGCAGGACGGCGGCGGCCGCATCAAAAACCGGCCTTCCGCTCACATCGGTCTCTACCCGGCGGTAGATCATGGCTTTCCCCGCTGCCGAACCGCCCCGCACACAAACCAGCCGTCCACCATCGCGCAACTGCGGGAAAAGAGCGCGCGGCTCCACCTCCGTGGCGCCCTGCAGCACGATGACATCATAGGGCGCGCCCGCCGGCCAGCCGCCGGCCAGAGGGCCCATGGCCACCGATGCGTTATTCACGCCGAAAGCGGCCAAGTTTTCTTTCGCCCGGGCGGCAAGCGACGGCTCTTCTTCCAGCGCAATCACCGAATGGCCGAGGCGCGCGAGTATCGCGGAGGAATAGCCGGTGGCGCAGCCCACATCGAGCACCACGTCATTTTCTTGAACCGCAGCCGCTTGAATCAGTTTGGCCAGGAGCATCGGCTTGAGCATGCGGCGCGCCGGGCGACCGTCCGCGCCATCGAGAATGGGAATGTCGAGATCGAGATAGGCAAGATCGGCTTTCGCCAGCGGAAGAAAGCGTTCCCGAGGCAATTTAAGCATGGCGGCGGTGATACGAAGATCGGTGACGTCGTTAGGACGGACTTGTCCGTCGACCATCATCCGGCGCGCCGTAGCAAAGTCGATCATCGGCACCCTCAATTTGCGCCCTTCGAGCCGCGGGACTTTTGCGGGAAGCGCATGCAAAAGGCAAGCTGGGCGCCGTCGCACAAAATGAAAACATGTGTATGCGCCAAGCGTTACACCGTTGCCCGCCACGAATGCCTCCTGTATAGCGAGCGATGTTGGAAGGCACGATAATGTCGAACGATCGTGCTCCAATAACGGCCACGTGGCGGAGTGGTTACGCACCGGTCTGCAAAACCGGGTACGCCGGTTCAATTCCGGCCGTGGCCTCCACCCGCCTTCGCCAAGGCTCCGACGCGGTAAGGCCTTCGCCAGGCGGGAGCCGCGCCAGAGCTTTAGCGAAGACGGGCAAGGTTCCCCGCTCCGCAGCTTCGGCTTGGCAAGCCGATATGATGCGAAGGCTGCCCGCCGAAGCTTCAGCAAAGGCGGGCGGTTCACGCTTTGCAAAGGCGCTAAGCCTTTGTTATACGCCGTTCGCGCGGAATGCCGCGTGTCATTCCCCGGTAGCTCAGCTGGTAGAGCAAGCGACTGTTAATCGCTTTGTCGCAGGTTCGAGTCCTGCCCGGGGAGCCACTTCCCTTCCGTTCAAAACATCGTCCGCCCCGCGGCAACCCAAACGTTGCTTGCGAGTTTATGCTAAGATGGTGCCATACAGCGGGGCAGCTTGAGGGAGACGAAAATGAAAACGCTCATTGCTACCCTGGCGCTGGCTGTGGCGATTACGACGCCGGCTTTTATGGGGCCGGCCGCCGGGCAAACGGCAGCTAAAGAAAAGATCGCAAAACGGATTTCCGGTGAACAAGTTCGCGTACAAAAACGCGTGTACTCTCCTTACAGTTCTGATCCGTCTTACGACGTCTATGTGAACGGCACTTACATCGGGTCGGATCCCGATCCGCGCATCCGCTGGACGTTGAAGAAGGAATATTGCGAGGACTCGCTGGACGGCTGTTGATCCGGGGCTCGTATGCACGGTTAACCGGCTGACTAACCCCCAGCCGGGATGAGCCTTGTAAAAAACGCATTGGTATGCCATATATGCGCCAGTCGGATCATCGACCTGACATTCAGGTCAGTCCCGGGCCGCGTGAACGAATACCAAAAACAGGTTTTCGGCCCCTTTATCCGGCTTCTCCACTAGACCGACAGCCCAGGCACGCGGGATGTCTTAACCCCGCGGTCCGCGGCCTTTTTGCGTTGGAAAAACGCTTGGCCCGGGTCGCCTGATAGAAAGATTATTCTTTGACGACTTTTAATGATTTCGGCTTGGCCGAACCTATCCTTCGCGCACTTTCCGAAGAAAAATACACAACCCCCACCCCCATCCAAACGCAGACCATTCCGCTGGCCCTCACCGGCGCGGACATCGTCGGCATCGCGCAGACCGGAACCGGCAAGACCGCCGCTTTCGCTTTGCCGATTCTCAACCGTCTTGGTGCAACGCCTGCGCGGCTTGAACGAAAAACCTGCCGCGTGCTGGTGCTCAGCCCCACGCGCGAGTTGTCGGGGCAAATCCTCGACAGCTTCCGCGCTTACGGACGGCACATGCGCCTGCAAACCGCGCTCGCCATCGGCGGCGTGCCCATGGGCAAACAGGTCCGCTCGCTCATGAACGGCGTTGACGTCCTGGTGGCGACACCCGGCCGGCTGCTCGATCTCGTGCAGCAAAATGCGCTGCGTCTCAACAGTGTGGAAGTTCTAGTCCTCGATGAAGCGGATCGGATGCTCGACATGGGCTTCATCCATGACATCCGCAAAATCGTGGCGAAAACGCCAGCGCAGCGGCAGACGCTGATGTTCTCGGCGACAATGCCGAAGGAAATCGCCGAACTCGCCGCGCATATGCTGAAAAATCCGCAGAAAGTCGCGGTCACACCCGCCGCCACCACGGTCGAACTTATCGACCAGCGGGTTATCCATCTCGACCACGCGGCGAAGGCGCAGGTGCTGGCAGAGATTCTGCGGGCAGAGCCTGTCAACCGCGCGCTGGTCTTTACCCGCACCAAGCACGGGGCGGATAAAGTGGTCCGCGCCTTGTCCAAGAGCGGCATTCCCGCCGAAGCAATCCACGGCAACAAATCGCAAAGCCAGCGCGAGCGCGTGCTGGCGGCCTTCCGCGACGGACGTATCCGCACGCTGGTGGCGACCGACATCGCCGCCCGCGGCATCGACGTGGATGGCGTGAGCCATGTCATCAACTACGACCTGCCGAACATTCCCGAAAGTTACGTGCACCGCATCGGCCGCACGGCCCGTGCGGGCGCCGCGGGGATCGCCATTTCTTTCTGTTCCCGGGATGAAGCGCCGTTCCTGCGTGACATTGAGCGACTAATCCGCATCGTGATCCCATCAACCGATCGCCGCACCGATCCGCGGCCGGTGCAAGGCCCGGGAGCGCACCGCCAGCCTGACTCGCGGCATAATGCCGGCAGGCCGCAAGGCCGCCGCCGGCAGCGGCCGCCCTACCCCGGCAACGGTCACAACCGGCCGCACGAGCAGGGCCAGGGCCAAAAGGGCGCGGCGCACGGCCATAACCGGGCGCCATCGCAACCCGAAAACATCGGAACTGTCGCCTTCATGCGGAGTGCGGGCACCGCCGCGCAAAATCACGGGCTGACGCAGGCACAGTCCCGCGTTAAACTACCGGCGGAAGGGTAGTCATGGCCAAGGAAGAACTTCTCGAGTTCGACGGCGAGGTGACCGAGGTATTGCCGGATGGCAATTTCCGCGTGCGCCTCGACAACGGTCATGAGGTTCTGGCTTACACGGCCGGCAAAATGCGCAAATTCCGTATCCGTACCGGCGTGGGCGATCGGGTTATCGTCGAGATGTCGCCTTACGACCTGCAGCGCGGGCGCATCAGTTTCCGGCACAAGTCCGAACGTGTGACCACTTCGGCGGCACCGCCGCGCCGGCCCAATTTCCGCAGGCGTTAAGATACATCTGTTTCGACGAATTATCGCGCGGCGCCAAGCCGCGCGTTTTTTGCCACCCCAACCCCACCCCCAACCTACTGCACCAGGCAGTCGCCGCGATTACACCTCTCGATGGGGCATCTTTAACCTATAAAAAAAGCCGCCCGAAGGCGTGTTGGATTCCTGTGACCTCAGTGATACGTTACGCGTCACACCGAAATGGATGACAGGATGACTGCAATTGACCATCGCGTTCACGCCGCAGAGGCAAACGCAAACCCGTTTTCGATGGATTATCTGGACCGGATTTTCCGCGCAGCCAAAGAGCATGGATATCAATTCCAAACTCTCAGTGAGTTCATCGCTGGCGGACATTCCTCGGAACGAAAGCTTGCCCTTCGATTGGATCTCGATTTCAAGCCGGCCTCTCTCAAGCCATTCGTGACGCTGGCTCGCAAGCATCATGTGACGGCTACGCTGTTTGTTCGCGTCTGCGGCCCTTACAACGTTCTTTGGTATCCGGCCTATAGCGCGATCAAAGACGCCGCCGACGCCGGATTTGAAATCGGGCTTCATACGGCGGTGGTGGAATGGGCCACGATCAATGGGACAGACCCCGAGCATATCCTGGCGACAGAACTTTCATTGCTTCGAAGTCTGTTCCCCGTGCGAGGCATTGCCCCCCACCGTGACGTGAATTACATGCACAACTCGTTGCCTTGGCTGCATGATAATTGGGGAGATTTAAGCCAACGCTACGGCCTCACCTATCATGCCTACCAAGAATCGATCTTGTCGCCCGTCAATTACATCAATGAGGGCCTGTCGCCGCATCTGT
>Ga0080064_1002874_pt1 | contig 27234 bp, 23 predicted proteins | sample Subgrocontami54m_FD_69260 | JGI IMG/M metagenome (GOLD analysis project Ga0080064, IMG submission 69260) | Subsurface groundwater microbial communities from S. Glens Falls, New York, USA - GMW46 contaminated, 5.4 m (SPADES assembly) (version 2) ...
GATTTTTATCCGGCCGCCAAAAAAGAAAAACGGCCTTCATATCTGAAACGTTGTACCGGTTTAACCGATGATTTCGATGTCGTAGCCGGGCTGCTTTTGCGCCTTGGCTGCGGCTTCCGTTTTACCGACGATGTGCGGTGACTTGACGCCCGTCACGATGGCCGTGATTTCCAGCTTGCCATCGTAGTCCGGCATCAGGCGTGCACCCCATTTGACCGAGGCGTTGGGGTCCATCTGCTCGGTGACCATCTCGCCGGCCTTGATGGCATCGCCCAGGGTCAGGTCGTTGCCGCCCGCGATGTGGATCAAGGCACCCGATGCACCGGCGAAGTCGACGTCCAGCAGGCGGTTCTTCAGAACGCCTTCGACAGCGTCTTCCACCTTGTTCGTGCCTTTGCCCGAGCCGACGGCGATCATGCCGACGTCGCCGGCCGTCATGACGGCGCGGACGTCCGCAAAGTCAATGTTGACCAACGAGGGTTGCGTGATGGTGAATACCAGGCCGCCGATGGCCTTGGCCAGGATTTCGTCCGCCACCAGGAAGGCTTGGTTCATGGGCAGGTTGGGCACCAGTTGGACCAAGCGGTTGTTGTCCAGGATGATGACGGAGTCCGAGCATTCGCGCAGGCGGTTGATGCCTTCCTCCGCTTTCTTGACGCGGGCGCGCTCCAAGGCGAACGGGTACGTGACCATAGAGACGACGATGGCGCCTTGGTCTTTGGCAATCTGGGCAATGACGGGTGCGGCGCCCGTGCCGGTACCGCCGCCCATGCCCGCGCAGACGAAGACCAGGTGCGTTCCGGCGAAGACTTGTTCCAAAGCGGGGCGGTCGACTTCGGCGCATTTCATGCCGACTTCGGGAAAGCCGCCGGCGCCCAGGCCTTTGGTTACGCTTTTGCCAATGAGGAGTTTGCGGATGGATTCGTCCAGCAGGTTGAGGTGTTGGCGGTCCGTGTTGCAGGCAATCAGTTCGGCGCCCTTGACGGCGAGGCGTTTGAGGCGGTTGACTGTGTTGTTACCGCCGCCGCCGACTCCGACGACGCAGATCTTGATTTCTTCCGATTCTGAGCTTGCCGCCGTAGTGCGCGTTTGGCCAGAAATGGCATTTTTCACTAAATCTTCCATGGTCTTGATCGCCCCTGTGTTTTAAATAGAAATGCAATGACGATTCGGAGGGTATATAAATACCTTTGCCACAAAGTGAAAAAGAGGCTCCATTATCCTTAAAAATGCTCATTGGGGGCATTATGGTGCTTATTTTGTTCCTTTTAGCGGATTTTTGGGTTCCAATTCGATTTTTGTTTCCTAATTATCCTTATTTCATGTTTTTCCATCTGCCATTCGTTCCATGGCGGAGCCTTTATGTGACTTTTTTTTGTTAACGGGGGCTTTTCTAGTGTTTTTTCATCTTTTTAATGCCCTTTTTTTGTCTTGATGCGATTTTAAAGCTCTAATAGATCGATTTTGGAAATGATTTTTTTGAGGATGGGCGGTCGATTTAATGCCTTATTATTACATTTTGAGCATTAATACAGCTTATTTCTCGATTCATACGCTTTTTGATTGGTATTTTTATAATTAAAGGCAAATAATTACCTTACTTCCATTGTTTTTAAATGCCGTTTTTGAGGGTATTTGGGCGGCTTTTGCCCTTTTCTCGCCATTTTTTGGTAACCGCCATTCAGCGTTGCCGCTGCATTTCGAACATCTCCAATACTTCGGCTTCGGTCGTCGCATCGGTGACGTTCTTGTCGTCGCGGATGAATCCTTTGATGCGCGGAAAGCGGAGCGCCAGACCTTCCTTGTCCGACCAGGCGCAGGTGTGGACCGGCGAGCGGGTGATTTCATCAGCGATGACGGTGACCACGTATTTGGGTTGGACCCAAACATCGGGCTCAATCAGGGTGTCCACGTTCTTGGGTTTGGACTTGACCGCGTCTTTTTGCAGCAATTGGCGGAAATCAGCCATTTGTTGTTCGGAAAAGCCGGTGCCGATCTTGGCAATGGAGCGGAACCGGTCGTCTTTTTCATCGTAAACCGCCGTCAAGAGGCCGCCGAAGCCGAATTCGGTGCGTTTGCCTTTGCCATAATAGAATCCGATGATGACGACGTCAAGCGAATCAGCCAATTTGGACGAATACGAGCGTTTGAGCTTGATCCAGGCGAATTTGCGGGCGCCGGCGTTGTACGGCGCCTTCAAATCTTTGGCCATGATGCCTTCCAGGCCTTCGCCGACCAATTCGTCGAAGATTTTTTCCAGTTCCGCCGCGCTTTGGACGATGCGCGTATCGGCCATCTGCAAGACGGGCCCCGCCCGGATGCGTTTTTTCAGTTCGTCCTGGCGGCTTACGTACGGCTCGGTCGTCCAGTCCTTGCCGTCCGCATACATCAGTTCGAAGGCGAAAAGCCGAAGCGGAATTTTCTGGGCGTAGGCATCCACGCCGTGCTTGCGTTTGCGTTGAATGGTTTCCTGGAACGGGATGAACCCCCCGGCGGGGTTGACGCCGATGGCCTCGCCTTCAAAAATGGCTTCCTTGGCTTTGAATTGCGCAACAGTGGCCGCGGCGATGTCCGGAAACATGGACGTGACGTCTTCCTGCCGGCGGGAATAGATGCGCACCCGTCCGTCTTTGAGGTGCACCTGCAACCGGAAACCGTCGTATTTGGCCTCGACGCTGCATTTGCCCAATTTTTCGATGATGTCCTGCGCCGTCGGCAGCCGTTCGGCCAACGCCGGCCGGATGGGCGAAAATGGCGCTGGCGAGATTCTTTCGACGGCGTCCAGCCCTTCCTGGAACAGGATTTCCGCCAAGGCCCCCAAGTCGGACGTGAGGTTGAACCCCCGTTCCAAGGCTTCCTTGAGGCTCTTGTCGCCGGCATGCGCGACTGACAGTGCATCAATCACCGTGGATTCGGCCACGCCCAGGCGGAGGCGGCCGGTCGCGAATCGGGCGATGGCCTTGGCCTCAGTCGGGCTGGCGTTGGAGAACAATTCGCCCAGGAGGCTGACTTTCTGCTCTTGGCTTCCCTCGCCGGCAGTGGTAGCCAGTTTGTATAGGTTAGAATAGACTTTTTCGACGGTCAAGGCGTGTCCGCCAAGGCTTTTCTGGGTTTTTTGGTCCAGCACGTGCTCGGCCACGGTGCCCAAGTCGCCGGTCTTGCGGTAGGCCGCCTGGATCTGTTTGAGCGTCTTTCCGGAGACCTTGGCCAATGCCTGTTCGCACAACCGCTCGCCGACGCCCAACTGGATGCCTTCGTGTTCCGGCACCAGGATGCCTTGTAGGAGGTAGACGATGTGCCGGATCTTGGTGGGCGGCACAGTCTTGAAGAAGGCGGCCAAGTCATCCGTCATCTGCAGGCGTTTGGTGGTGGACTCCAGCTTTTCGTACAACTGGGCCATTTCCGAAAAATCCATACGAGTAGAAGAAGCATGGCGACGAATTAAAGGGAAATGCTTTCCGGCTCAATGCCGACCAATGAATAAAAACGTCCTCGTACCTTGCTACCCTCATGCGCTTCTGGCTGTTGTTGGTATTGGCCGCTTCGTGGGCGACGGCGTTGTCCACCACCACTGAATTCAACGCCACCTTGAAGACCGTCGACCAATTGGTCCACGTCGAGGCCAACTTGGACTTTCCCGTCCTGCTGCCGGGCGCGCAGTACGCCAAGAACGTCACGGTCCGTTGGGCCCTGCCGGAAGACAGCTTGCGCCATTTGGATTCCGACTGGGTGCGCGTCCACGTCGTGGCCTATGCCCAAGAGCCGTCCTGGATCGTCCTGCAGCACGACGGCACGTCCTACCGCGTGTACGCCTTCGTCCTTCAGTGCCACGTGGTGCAAGGAAAATGCGCGTCAGACTCGCGATTGGACCATTCCTTCCAAGCCGTGCTCCGTGTTCCGGCCAACGCTTCGTCCAGCCATGCCGAACGGTTGGTCGTGCAAGCCTCGCTTTCCGAAGACTATCCGTCCATCGCCGTGAACCCGCAGGACGCCAGCTTTTCCCAACGCGTACAGGACTTCTTCGACCACCTGCCCGTGGACCAGGCGGCCCAGACGTTGTCCGGATTCTTCCAACCCACTGCCGTGCCTTCGGTACAGCCCAGCCTGCCACTGGCCGATGCCAAGGACGCGTCCGTCCGCCAAGTAGACCTTGCCGTGGCCGCCCCTTCGAACCCGGGTCCATCCCCGCATTCGCGCCCCGTCGTGCCCGGGCTGAATGCCCAGCTTGCCGCCCAGTCCGACGCATTACCTCCGGGCCGCCAGAACATCAGTCCCTTCGCCGGATTGGTCGTCACGCGGGACGACGCCGTATTCTACGGCGGCACCGTCGTGCTCATCCTGTTGGCCATCTTGTTTGCGAAACGGTTCTTCCTGCAGCAACAACGCTCGAACGGGTTGCTGGATGCCTAACGAACCGAACGGGTTTGAAATCGGGCAAAAATCGGCAATATAAATATAGTATGCGCTTTGTGTTTTCATCATGGTTACTCCTCCGGAACCGGTATTCAAAATTCCGGATTTGGCCCATCTGGAAAAACATGTCGATTTCTTGATTTCGGAGCGTGAATCCGGACGCCTCAAAGCCAAGACGGCAACGGATTTCGTTCATCTGTCCGCTCGAGTCAAGGGTGCTAAAGGATGGCATCGCAAGCTAGAGCAAGCTGAAGACATCCTCCGGAAAAAAAAGAAGGACTTAAAGCCCGGCCAGTTTGAGCGGGCTACGATACAACGTGCAATCTATCATGGAAAGCTACTGGAAGGATACGCCGATGTTTCTCGTCAATTAATTGACCCGATTGTTCGCGCGTTCGTCGCCACCCATGGCTATATGACTTCGGACCATGACCGCAATGCCTTGGTTCGCGATGTTCAACGGATTTACCAAGCCTATGGACATATGGTTGAAAACCACCTGGTCGGCGTTCCAAACTTCCAGAAGGCATGGCGTGACGATAAGGAAGTACCCTATATTGTTCACACGGCTACGGTGGCCAAATACATGGCGGAGCGGGGAGCGCTGGCGGATCACATCATTGCCGCATTGCATCATGACAGCGTTGAGGATACCGAGTTAACGGTGCGGGATCTGAAGGTTCGGTATGACCGGGAGGCCCAGCGGGGGTTTTCGATTTCCAAAACGGTCTCCCTGCTTTCCAAACCCGCCATTCGGATGCAATCCAGACAAGATGCCGACCTCTTGGTGTCTCCGCCTCAGTCAACAAGTCCCTTGCGAATCGTTATGCCGGGATCCGACTCATACAAGATGGCGGAGACCGGGCGGGACAAACGATTGCGTGAAAAACATAGGTCTTACTTGAACCGAATGCAGATCGAACGGCTGCTTCCCCAGGACGAAGGCATCTATATCGGAAAAAAGGCGTTGGAAGAAGGCCAGTTTTCAGAAGAGTGGGTGGCGTTGAACATCAAATTGGCCGACGTGCTAGCCAACTTGCAGACGTACTCCGGCAAAGTCGAGCGCAAGTTACAGGAGGCTTCCAAGACCCATCGGCTGAGTGATGTCGAAAAGGAGCACATCCGAAAACAAACCATTGAAAAAATGGTCCGCGAACGCCGGGAATTTATCGACTTATACAAGAAAGTATGCCCCTCCATGTGGAATTCATTGGATGCCGACATACGGACCGCCTACTTGGATTTGGTTTCTCGCGAAAACGGCAGGAAACCGCAACCCCTGTCGGCTACCTCCCTGATTTCACCCGGCTACGCTTCACCGTTTGTCGTATCGCCGGCACGCGCGGGACTGACCTCCGCCAACTTTCCGGATGTTCCAGATGCCATGGGGTTTCAGCCCAATATCCATTACGTTCTCAAAGGCAACTCCATCAGCCCAACGCAATTGGAAGTGCTCTTCCCAGAGTTAATGGTTTTCGGAAGGAAGCCCACGCATCCCAAGACCATATTGAAACAGGAACTCAAAAACGAGCTCATGCAGCACGTAAAAGCCGCATTTCCAAAGGCAGATCCTGAACGTTTGGCCCGCATCGTACAGCCCGTCCGATCCTTGTTGTATGAAAACGATTCCCACCGGTTCATTGGCTTCCGAATCCACTTGGATTTGTTGCCTCGTCCGCTTCGGCACTCCGTATTTGACAGCATCGTTCAACATACGGCCACCGCCATGACGTTCAAACCTCTGCATTCTCTTGACCCCGATTTTGAACGGGTGATGGTGAACAAGTTCGGAAACGGCATGCGTTGGCAGCCCGCCGTGCACCTTGGACCCAACACGTATTCCCTGCTCATGCCCAAGACTCAATTCGGTCATGATTCCGGCATGCTCAAGTTGGTTCTGGATCGATTGAAAAGCGAAGGGCGTCTGGAAGACTTTATTTGGTCGCGCGTGAACCATCCCAACCCGTCTTTCACACGGTTCAGCATACGGTTCTCGGAAGAGCAGATCCAGCGAAAAATACAACCATTGGCCAAACGCAATCCCCAGATGGATGCGGCCGCAATCCGTACAATGGCATCTTCCGCTTTGCTGAAGGACTTGTCCCGAGAACTTAAGGCCCCTGCAACGGTCCAGCCGGATTTGAAGGACTCTAAACAATATGGTGGGGCCCGGTTTGAAAATTCGGCGTCATGAGTCCCTCTTGAAGTCCATTTGGGCGGGTTTCCATCATCCTTCCGGATTATTAATTGACTCCGCCTATATTGGATTTCCATGCCTATCGAGCGCAATAAATGGGGATTTCCCATCACCAGAAAAAAAGCACCCCGCTCCGTTATTCCGGACCGCCGTTTCGCGCTCAAGACGGCAACGTTGCGGTGGCAAGACTTCTTTGACGCCCTGAACGTCCATCGCCAGATGTGGCAGGATCCCCACTTGGTCATGAATTGGAAGATTCTGCTGAAGCAAATGGTGTTCAACCGAAAATTCCAGAAAGGACTTTGGGTGTACGACCGTGAGAAACGCAAACGCACGCTGGTCGGCGTGGTCAGCACCGCACGGTTCCAGGTCAATCCCGATAAAATCGATCCCACGACGCTGCGCGTACTGCCCGAGGAGGGCCTTTTGACGGATTACCACCAATTCGCCCGATCGACGCGCGGCAATGCGCTAGGCTGTTTCATCATTTCCAATCTGGACAAGGACCTCATCAAGGATCGATTCGGCCGGCATGAAAAACAAGTCAACACACTGATGCGCGGTGCGGCCAAACGCTTGATCCGGTCCGTGAGAAAGCAAGCGGCACGCGCGCCTGACGTGGACCTCATCACGGCGGTAAGCACGCCGGTCCAGATCGAATCGGTTTTGCATCTTGAGCCGGGCGAAGCCGCTTCGGTCGAGCAGACCGCTCAATACGTTTCGGAACACAATTGCCCTATCCTTGTTAAGTTCCATGGAAAAAACGGCGCAGAACTGATCAAAGTCGTGTCACCCCTGGATGGCCACAAGGGCCGACCCCAGTCCGAGAAACTCAAAGGCGGCGGCGTCATCGCCTGGATGGTGTACCCTTTCCGCAAAGGCGCAGAACTCATTACGCGCCGTCCGGAACACCTGCCTCAGGCCAGTCGGATGTACAAAGCGGCGTGAGTTCAATCAGGCGTTGAGCGCCGCGTCGTCTTTGTCGAGCTTGTCGGCTTTCTGCTTCAAATAGTCGTCCACTTTCTTGCGTAAAGCCGCATCGCCAATGGCGAGGATTTTTACGGCTTGCAGGGCAGCGTTTTCGGCGCCTAGGACGGTGCCGTGCGCCACTCCCGGCGGCATGCGGATGGACGACCACACGTCCTTCGACTCGTCGCCCGGCGGACAGGTCACGACGGGCCAATGCGTTGCGCACGCCAACATGCCGGACAAGGCGTTGGACAGGCCGGCTACGCCGATGAACACGACGGGGTCTTTCGAGCGGTTGGCCTCTTGCGCCATCTTCAGCACGGATTGGGGCGTGCGGTGAGCCGACGCGATGCGGTACTGCACGGAAACGCCGAAGTCTTCGGCAATCGAGCCGATTTTCTGGCAGAATTCCAAGTCGCTTTTCGATCCCATTGCGATGATTATTTTTCCAGCCATGGCATTATCGACCCCGCGGTTTTCAATGGCTCATTTGTTTTGTTGTTCCATCGGTTTGTGGCTTTTCTTCTTTTTTTTTGATTTTTCTGAGGGCACGCGCGTTTCATTTTTCTTTTTTTATGGATTCGTTTGACGGCATTTTTTTTTAACGGAATTTCTGTCCCGTTAGTTGTTCGAACAAGTCGATGTAGACCTGGCTGGTCTTCTGGATTTTGTCCTGCGGCAAGGCCGGGATGTCCGGCTCGGGTGTCCCCGCTTTTCGTGCCGCATACAGGCTTTCGTGGTAGCCGGTTTCGCGGTAGTGTTGGCGGACGAACTCCTTGCTTTTCTCCACGTGTCGGCCGAGCTTGAACTCCGCCAGGTCCCAGAAGCGGTCTTCGTCCGCCGTGCCGAACGTGTCGACCACCATCAACTGGCGGTCTTGATCGAATGCGAATTCTTTCTTGCCGTCGACGTGGACCAATCCGCGGCTGCGTACTTCGCGGTTGATGTGCGAATCGATCTTCAAGGCGGCGGCTTTCAAGTCGTCCCATTCCTGCGCGCTTAATCCCGCGATTCTCATGGCTTCTTCTTTCTGCAACGGTCGGTCGGTCTTTTCCAGCTTGGTCGTGACTTCGAAGAACGGTTCCGGCAAGGGTTCCGCCTTCTGGATTTTGTGGCCTGCCGGAAAGCCCAGTTGTTCGGGCATGACGATGCCGTCTAGGATGCGGTCGTACAGCGAGCCGTAGGCGTAGTACCGTACGATGACTTCCAACGGAATGAGGTAGTTGGTCGTGTCGGCGCTGATCTTGGAATAGTCGTGGATGACTTGCACGCGTTTGACGTGCATCTTGTTTGGCGCCGTCTGTTTCAAAAAGTGCGTGCGGATGCCGGCTTTGCTGCAGACGCCGAACCAGTAGGCCGAGGTCCGGCATAATGTCTCACCTTTGTACGGGATGTCGGAGGGGATGATCTTGTCGAAGACCGACACGCGGTCGGAAAACTCGAATTCCAACGTCTGGTCGTCCACGGCGTAGACATTCTTGACTTTGCCTTTGTGGATGAAGTCCATTTGGCCGGACGCGGTCTGCGTTGGGTTCATTCGGATGTCGCCCGTAGGATGATCTGGTCGCGGGCCGGGCCGACCGACACGGTCAACACCGGGATGCCGCTGTGCTTTTCGATGAAGTCGACGTATTCGCGCGCCTCTTTCGGTAATGAATCAAACCCCTTGGTTTTTCCAAGTTGCACGATTTTCTTCCAATCCGCTTCGCCGAATCCCTTGATTTTTTGGTAGATTGGTTTGGCGTGTGCCAATTCATGCTTGCGCAACGGGAAGGCGTCGCGCTTCTTGCCGTCGTACTCGTAATGCGTGCAGACTTCGATGGACTCCAAACCCGCCAGCACGTCCAACTTGGTCAAGTGCATGCCGCGGTAGCCGTTGAGCCGGTTGCCCAGGCGCAAGACGGGCAAGTCCAGCCAGCCGACGCGGCGGGGCCGTCCCGTATTCGTGCCGAATTCATGACCCTTCTGGCGTAAGTCCTCAGCCGCGATGCCTGAAAGTTCGGTGGGAAACGGCCCTTCACCGACGCGCGTGGCGTATGCCTTGACCACGGCTTCGACCGAGGTGATGATTTGCGGTCCGACGCCGACAGAGGCTGCGGCGTTAGCGGCGATGGGTTGTGACGACGTGACGTACGGGTACGTGCCGAAGTTGTTGTCCAACAGCATGCCTTGCGCGCCTTCGAACAGGATGCTGTGGCCTTTGCGGTGCGCGCCATACACTTCTTCCGACGCGTCGCACACGTAGGGCTTGAGTAGTTTGCCCAAAGGCGCGTACTCTTTGAGGATGTCCGCTTCGGACGGCAGCTCGGTGAAACCGTAGACTTCGGAAAGGATTTTTTCGTACACCGGATAGCTTTTTTCCAATTCCGCTTCCAGCGATTCCGGTTCGATGAGGTCCTCGAAACGCAGGCCCCAGCGCCAGGCTTTGGACTCGTAGACCGGTCCGATGCCGCGGCCGGTGGTGCCGATCTTGTGTTTGCCTTTCTCGCGCGCCGCGTCGAGGAAGCGGTGCCAGGGCATGATGACGTGGGCGCGGAAATCGACGCCCAGTTCTTTCGGGCCTACGGCGATGCCGCTTTTCTGGAACAGCTCGATCTCGTTCTTGAGCACCAACGGGTCCACGACGACGCCGGAGGCGATGAGGCTGCGTTTGAACCGGAGGATGCCGGAGGGGATGAGCTGGATTTTGAACTTTTTGTCGCCCACCACGACGGTGTGGCCGGCGTTGTTACCACCTTGGTACCGGACTACCAGCTGGTACACGTCGGAGTAGTAGTCGACGATTTTTCCTTTGCCTTCGTCGCCCCATTGGGCGCCGATGATGACGGTGCTGGGCATGTCGTTTTCACTCGCATCAATACGCGGACGCAGCCGGCGTTTCTTTATATTCGGACAGTTTCTTCTTGAGTTTCTTGGAAAATGCCGCGGCTTTTCGTGCGGCCAATCCGGTGTGCGCGGACACGTCGTGACCCTTGACCTTCTTGAGTAACGGATTGGGTTTGCCTTCCATCACTTCCTGCCAGGCCTTCATCGACTCGTCCCGCAGTTTTTCATGTGCCACTTGCCGTGAAGCGCCTTTTTTGACGTAGTCCATAAGCAATACTTCGGTGAGTGCAAAGGGTCCGTGCTGTTCCAGCTTCTTTTTCACGACGGATTCGTTGACGACGAGGCCGTCCAGCACTTTGTATGCCAGTACGAGCATCTCGTCCAGCGCGAGGAACGACTGCGCCATCCAGACGCGGCGGTTGGCCGAGTCGTCCAGTGTGCGTTCCAATCCGTTGTTGGCCGCGTTTTCCCACGCGATTCCGGGCCCGGATGCGACCAGGCGCGAAAGCGAACAGATACGTTCGCAGCTGATGGGATTGCGTTTGAACGGCATGGCCGACGAGCCGACCTGCTTGGACTTGAACGGTTCGGACACTTCATGCTGCATCTGCAACAGGCGGATGTCGAAGGCCATCTTATGCATCGACTCCGCCACGCCGGCCAGGACGGAGGCCAATTCGTAGTCCTGCTTGCGGGAATACGTCTGCGTGGAAATGTCGAAGGCCTGCAAGTCCAGCTTTTTGAGGAAGTCCGATTCCAACTTTTCGGCGGCTTCAGCGTCGCCATCCATGATGGCCACAAAACTTGCCCCGGTGCCGGTGGCGCCTTTGAGTCCTTTGCCCCACAACTCGCCGCGGATCCATTCCAAGTTCTCCAAGTCGCCTAGAATGTCCTGCGCCCAGACGGAGAAGCGGTAGCCCAACGTCGTGGGTTCGGCCGCCTGCAGGTGCGTATATGCCATGCAGGGTGTGGATTGGAATTTGGAAATCAACCGTTCCAACGCGAACAATACGGATGCCGTGCGCTGCGCCAAGAGTGCCACCGCTTCTTTTTGGTGGAGGACGTCGGCGTTGTCCTCGATGTCCATGGACGTCGCGCCCCAATGCAGCTTGCCGCCGCCGACCTTGCACTGGCTTGAAAAGACGCGCAATTCCGCGACCAAGTCGTGGCGGATTTCCTTTTCGATTTCCAAGCTCTTGGATACGTCGACGTCGGCCACGTGGTTTTCGATGTCGTCCAGCTCGGCTTTGCTCACTTTTCCTGCTTTGTGTTGGGCGTACGCCAACGCGGCCCAGACTTGGCGCCAGGAAAGCCGTCGGTGGTGTTCGGAGAAAATCGACCGCATGGGTTGCGACGCGTAGCGCCAAGTGAACGGGGATAAGTAGTCGTCAAACCCGTAAGAGGACACTTCTGAGACCCACCGTATGCGATTAATGCCTTGCCGCTTATTAAAGGCTATTTCTAGGTGGCTGTCGGCACGAGCTTTTTGGCCATGATGACGGCCCCGCTGTCGCGGACGGCCAGGCGCTGGTAGCCCCGCTTCTTGAGCAATTCTTCCAAATGGGCTTCCGGGCCCCAGAGGCTGATCATACGGTGGGTGTAGCCTTTGGTCGCCTTCAAGGCGTCTTCTTCGTGCTGGAGGATCAAGTCCGCGCCGACGCGTTTTTTCTGAAACTCCGGTACGACGTATCCATGTTCTCCGAACAACACGCGTTGGGTCAGTTGTTGGCGATCCAAACCCGCCAATTCCGGGAAGTGTTCCTGCAGTTCGTCGAGATGTTCTTCCAAGGGCCGGCTCACTTCCGTGTGGCTGAAGATGAATCCCACCGGCACGCTCACCGGATGATTCAATTCGTTTGTCCCGCTTCGGTATGCGATGTGGGCAACTGCCGTCCTGTCGCGTAGGGATTCCGTTAACCGATCCATCTTCTTGTCGTATTGGCGCATGACGGTTTGGGCCTGGCGTGCCGTTTCTCCGGTTGGTCCTTTGCCCAAGATGTTTTGTTGTATGTCCTTTCGGTGGGCCTCGATGAGTTGCGACACAATTTGGTGGTGCACTCCGCTGTGCGGATCAAATTTCACGATTTGGATCCCCAACTTTTCACGCGGCGACATCGAATCCTTAATCGTGGCAATCTATAATAAATGCGCGCGGACGCATTTTCGACTCGTTTCGCCTTAAACTCAAGCTTTGGAGGCGTCAACGCCGTCCGGCACCGGTTTGCCGTCGAAGTAGAGGCGCCCTTTGCCGTCTTTCGCAAAGCGGCCTTCCGCGATGCCTTGCAGCGTTTTGGGGAAGATGACCCAATCGCCTTTTTCCTTCAAGCGTTCCTGGTGCTCGCGTGTGACGTTCTCCACTGGAGTTGCGTCGTTGGCATTGAAACCTTTCGGGAGCCTGACTCGCACGTGTTGCGACACCATCAGTATGGCCCCTTGGTCGGCTTTTTCCGAGACCAAATGCGTGGTGGCGCGGAGTTCTTTTTGGCCCGCCAGGATGGCGTCGCGCACGGCATGTGCCCCAACGAACCGACGATGTCCTTGATTATCCTTGATGCGCAAGTCGGCGGGGTGGACGTTGACTCCCAAGAACGCGTTGACCAACACCGGTGAGGCCAGGCTCATATAGCCGCAATACGCCACCGCGTCCGGTTTGTAGGGCGTTAGTTTGGCAATGGTGATGCGGTCAAATTCCGGCCGCACGGTCAAGTCCGAGCGTTTGCGTTTTTTTTGGCGGTAAAACGCCGCGATGTCGTTCTCCTCGTAGGGGATGCCGAATCGCTTTGCAATGGCTTTGGCGTTGCTTTGCGGGTTGTCCGTCAGGATGCAGACGACGCGGTACGCCTTGCCGTGGGCCTGGTTCTGCAGGATTTTTTGAAGGTTGGACCCGGATCCAGACATCAAGGCCGCCACGCGCATGGGTGGCGGGCCTGGGAAAAGCGGGTTCACATTCAGCTTGGATGCGCCTGATGCATGGGCCATCATACGCGATTATATGCGTTTGGCGTTATTAATCGAACATGCCTGCCCAGTTGCTCAACGGCAAGGATTTGGCCCAAAAAATTCGGACGGACTTGGCCGAAAGAGCGTCGAGACTCGCTGAAAAAACCGGCCGCATGCCGGGTTTGGCCGCGGTATTGGTCGGCGACGACCCGGCCAGCCAGATGTATGTGTCGAAAAAACACCAGGCCTGTCAGGAAGCCGGTTTCCATTCCGAATTGATCCAACTGTCGGACTCCATTTCGCAGGAGGAGCTGCTCAAGAGAGTCCGCGACCTCAACCGCTCCGCGGCTATCGACGGTATCTTGGTCCAATTGCCGCTGCCCGAGGCCATCGACGAAAACACGGTCCTGGAAGCGGTCCTGCCGGAAAAAGACGTGGACGGCTTCCACCCGCTCAACCAAGGCAAGCTCATGCTGGGCTTGGACGGCTTCGTGCCGGCCACGCCCAAAGGCGTGGTGCGGTTGTTGGTTGAAAACGGCGTCAAGCTGGCCGGCAAGCACGTGGTCATCGTGGGCCGCAGTTCCATCGTCGGAAAACCCTTGGCGCTTTTGATGCTGCGTGAAAACGCGACGGTCACCGTGTGCCACTCCAAGACCAAGAACCTGGAAAAGATGACCTCGCAGGCCGATGTCTTGATCGCCGCGGTGGGCAAAGCCGGCCTCATCACGGCCGACCACGTACGGAGCGGCGCCGTGGTGGTGGATGTGGGTACCAACCGCGTCAACGGCAAGCTCAAAGGCGACGTGGATTTCGATGCCGTCAAGGAAAAGGCGTCTTGGATCACGCCCGTGCCCGGCGGCGTGGGGCCCATGACCATCGCCATGCTATTGGAGAATACGTTCGAAAGCTATGAAAAACGCAAAAGTGCGTAAAACCGTGCCGCCATGCGTCTGTATTAAATTCTTGTGCCGTCTTTGGTTTGCTTCCGATGACTTTTTTGGTTTTTACGGTGGACGTCGACCGCGACGCGGCCTGGCCGCAGAACGGCTCGGCCGCCGCGGGCACCCGCCACCGCAACGCGCCGTCGTTCGACGCATCGCGCAAAGGCTTCTTCGCCCTGTTGGAGGTCGTCAACGAACTGCAGATTCCCACGACGTTCTTCTTCGAAGCGGCCACGGCGCTGGAACTGGAACCCGTTTCGCTGCAAGGTCACGAAGTCGCGTGCCACGGCCTGGATCATGAAGACTTCACCGGCAAGCACACGGACAAGCCGTTCACCCGCGTCGAACGCCGCACCACCTTGCAGAACGCCAAGACCTTGTTGGAAAACCGCTTCGACGTCGAACTGGAAGGCTTCCGCGCGCCCTACTTGGGTTGGGATTTGGACCTGCTAATGGCGATTGCGGAAACCGGTTTTTCCTACGACTCCTCCGTCGTGAGCGGTCATCTGAAGAATCCGCCGTTGGACGAACTATATCTGCCGGAGTGGAAGGACGTTTCGGGCCAAAAGATGTCCGGATACTTGTGGCCCTTGATGGAAGGCAAACGCACCGTCTTGGACTACGTGGACGCGGTGCGCAAGGCGGTCGAACAAGCCGAGCCGTACGTCGTGCTTGCCACGCATTCCTGGCATACGCATTGCTCGGTCGAGCGCGGCGACTTGCCGGCCGCCGAAGCCCAGCAGAATGTCAGAACCGTCCACACCCTCTTGACGCAGCTCAAGGCCATCCCGGGCCTGCGATTTGCCAAGGCCATGGACGTGGCGTTGCAAAAGGTTTAAGGCCTTCCGTCCGAACAATGCCACCATCGCCAATTCCGTGGGACCGGGGGATTTTCCGTCATGATCGAAAAAGCCATCGATGTCAAGCGAGCCTTGGTCAGCGTCTACCACAAGGACGGCATCATCGAATTCTGCCGCACCCTGCATGCGTTGGGCATCCAGATTTTGTCCACCGGCGGCACCGCCCAACTACTGAAATCCAACGACGTTCCCGTCACCGACGTGTCGGATTACACTGGACACCCTGAGATGCTGTCCGGCCGCGTCAAGACCCTCCACCCCAAAGTGCATGGCGGCATCCTGTACCGCCGCGACCACAAGGACGACCGCGCCGCCGTCGAGACGCACGGCATTTCCGGCATCGACTTGGTCGTCGTCAACCTGTATCCGTTCCAGCAGACCGTGGCCAAAAAAGGTGTATCCCTTGAAGAAGTCGTGGAAAACATCGACATCGGCGGCCCTGCCATGCTACGCTCCGCGGCTAAGAACTTCGAACATGTCGGCGTGGTGACGGATCCGGCCGACTACGCGGTCGTGGCAGCGGAATTGCAAAAAACCCGCGGCCGGTTGTCGTACGAGACGCGGCAGAAACTCATGCTCAAGGCGTTCGAACGTACCGCGGCGTACGACGCGGCCATATCCGATTACTTCCAACAACTCCAAGGCCTCGATTTCCCACATTCGTTCACCCGCAACCTGACCAAGGCATACGATCTGCGGTACGGCGAGAACCCGCACCAGAAAGCCGCGTTGTATTCATGGAAGCCCGGCATCGCGCAGGCCATGCTGTTGGGTGGCAAGGAAATGTCGTACAACAACTGGCTCGATGCCTACGCCGCGTACCAGATCGCCAAGGAATTCCCGGAAGAGCCCGTGGCCGTCATCGTCAAGCACAATAACCCGTGCGGCGGTGCCGTGGATTCGCTTCAGCACAAGGCCCTGGAAAAAGCCCTCAAGACCGATGCCACGTCGGCCTTCGGCGGCGTCTACGCCTTCAACACGCCCGTGACGACGGAATCGGCCGAATTGCTGAAGGATTGGTTCGTCGAAGTCATCATCGCCAACGGCTTTGAGAAAGGCGCCGTCGACATCCTGTTGGAAAAGAAGAACCGCCGCTTGTTGGACGCCTCCGGCGTATGGAACGAAAAACCCGGCATGGAAATCCGCAAGATCGGCGGCTCCGTCCTGGTCCAGGACGCCGACACGCTGTTGTATCACGAACTTAAGACCGTCACCGCACGCAAACCCACGGAAAGCGAGAAAATCGATTTGGACTTCGCGTGGCGCTTCTGCAAGCACACCAAATCCAACGCCATCGTCTTTGCCAAGGACCGCCACGTCCTCGGCATCGGAGCGGGACAGATGAGCCGCATCGATTCAGTTAGAATCGCCGTCCAGAAAGCCCACGCCGCCAAACTCCCGTTGCAAGGCGCGGTCATGGCCTCCGACGCCTTTTTCCCGTTTCCCGACGGCATCCAAGAAGCCGCGAAAACCGGCATCAAGGCCGTCATGCAACCCGGCGGTAGCTTGAAAGACCAAGATGCCATCGCCGCGGCCGACAAACTCGGCCTTTCCATGCTCTTTACGGGCATGCGGCACTTTAGGCATTAAATTGCAGGGGTCTGGACGCCCTTCTCTTGGCATACTTTTTCCAGTCTTTAGTGATTTTTCCGGCGTATACTGTAATCGCCTGATTGCCATCGGATGGCAGCACAAAGACATGTCCGGGCTTGGGTTCCACCGGCACTTCGTCAAATGGCTTTCGCCTGTTGGAAAAGCGTAACGCGCCTCTGGTTGGAAGAAGGACGTCCGGTTGGTAGTGTCCCCTGAATTTTTTCATGTTGAGATACTCGTCGAGAAAGAGAACCGGAATGTCATTTGTTTTCCTGAATTCGGTTAGGTAGTGGACGAACCATTGAACGAACCGGTCATGGCTCGGTAGATGAACTAATGCGTTCCTCCGTTCCTGTTCGCTCATGATGCTTTCAGGTCCTTTCGAAACGGCTTCGGCTACTTGACGTGCGTGCTCGGGATCGGTGAATAACACCAGGTGTGGCGGAAGGTGCACACGAATTTTTCCGTTTGGCTTGGTCACGCGCATCATTTCGTTGATGGCTTCCAGCGGGTGATGGACGTACGGTAAGCCAAAAACCGATGTCGCCATATTTGCCTCTTGGTCTTCCCAAGGTGCATCATGAACCGTTCCTTGAATCACGTGTTCCTTTTCTCCTATCCTCCGAGGGTTAATATCGACGCCTTCCGCTTCCAAGTTTTTCAGTTTCTCCAAGAGGACTTGCCGATCATATCCCCTTCGGGCTAGTTTTTGAAGCAGTCTTTTCCCCTCAGGAGTTGCTTCGATGGATTCCACCAACAGGGCGGGTTTCCTAAGTACTTCGACAAATCTGCCCTCGCCACAAGCAAAGTCTACTACTTTTTTCGGACGATTGCTTCGGACGGTAACCAGCCCTACGATATCGGCTAAAAGCTTAGGGCTCAAAAAATCGGCATACTGGTGGACTGAACGGCGCGTGCTTCGTTCACCATAATACGTCCCTTCACGGTGTCGCCTTGTCAACTCGGTTTGTGGCACGATTTCAATCCGCATACCTGAAGTATTCTCAAAGGCCTTTTAAGCCTTGGGCGTCTAATATTGCTTCAAGGGAAGAAATCCCTGGAAAAACCCAGGAAAGAACAGGGTGGACGACGGGCGCTTATTTTTAAGCCTGCGTCGACGTAACGGGGTCAGAGGGTCACTCAAACCGTGTGCGGCATCATCGGCATCATGGGCCAGTCCAACGTCTCGTTCGACGTGTACAGAGCCCTCTTGGCCCTCCAGCACCGCGGACAGGATTCCGCCGGCATCGCCTGCTTCGATAAAGTCCGCATCAACCTCAAGAAAGGCGTCGGCTTGGTATCCGACGTCTTCACCGACTCCAACTTGTCCTTGTTGAAAGGAAAGGCCGCCATCGGCCATGTGCGTTACGCCACGGCCGGTTCGACCCCGAAACTGGACAGCCAACCCTTCGTGGTGGACATCCCGCATGCCATCGCGATTGCGCACAACGGCAACGCCATCAATTACCTGGATTGGGAAAGCCACTTCAAGGACCGCACCGAATCCTGCTGCGACAGCGAAGTCTTGCTGCACTTGTTGTCCGAAAAGCTCAACGGCGAGCGCCAGCTGACCGTCGAGAAAGTCTTCGACGGCGTCCAGGCATTCATGAAGGAAGTCAACGGCTCGTACGCCATCGTCTGCCTCGTGGAGGACCTCGGGTTGCTGGCGTTCCGCGACCCGCATGCCAACCGGCCGCTCGTGATGGGCACGCGGGGAACCGACGTGGCCTTCGCTTCTGAATCCGTGGCATTTGATGCCATGGGCTTCGAACTGGTCCGCGACCTCAAAGCCGGCGAAGCCATCTTCGTGACGTACGACGGCCAGATCCACGAGCGAGTCCTCCTGCCCAAAGGGCCGCGTCACTGCATGTTCGAATGGGTCTATTTTGCCCGTCCCGATTCGACCCTGGAAGGCAAAAGCGTGTACGACGTCCGTATCGAACTGGGCAAACAACTCGGCAAGGCCTTGGCCAAGAACAAAGCCGCGTTGGACGTGGTCGTGCCTGTTCCGGACACGTCACGCCCCGCCGCATTGGGTCTGTCGGAGCAGACCGGCATCGCGATGCAGGAAGGCCTGATCAAGAACCGGTACATCGGCCGCACGTTCATCATGCCCACGCAGGAAAGCCGCGAGCGGGCCATGAACGTCAAGCTCAACACGGTGTCGTCCGTGGTCAAGGACAAGGACGTCCTGCTGGTCGATGACTCGGTGGTACGCGGTACCACGGCCAAACGCATCGTGGCCGTCGTCAAGAAGGAAGCCAAATCCGTCCATCTGGCGTCGACTTGTCCACCCATCCAGTACCCGTGTTTTTACGGCATCGATTTTCCCATCCAATCCGAATTGGTCGCATTCACCGAGAAAAGCGAGGACGGCATCCGCAAGAAACTCAACGTGGACGGCCTGACGTACCAGTCCCTCGAAGGACTCAAAAAAGCCATCGGGTTGCCCGGCTTGTGCACGGCGTGCCTCGACGGCGATTACCCGACGCCCATCCCCGCTGAATTACGCCAAAAACTCGAGTTGTACCGCACGGCGGAACGCAAGAAAGCGGAGAAAGGATATGCCTAAAGCCGTCTTGGTCGCGGCCATTGGCCGGGGACACGCGTTGGCCAAGAAGTTCCATCAGTCCGGCGTCCAGCTGCATTCGTTCATGCCGTTTTACAACCCCGGCATCGCCGCGTGTTCCGCCTCGTTCCAGATCGGCGACATCAACGACCCGGCACTTGTCGCGTCCTTTGCCGAAAAAATCGATCCGGATTACGTCTTCGTGGCCGGCGACGACCCCATTGCCGCCGGCGCGGCGGACGCCGTGCAGGAAAAGGGTTTTGCGGCCATCGCACCGGTCAAGGCCTGTGCGCGCCTCGAATCGGACAAGGCTTTTGCCCGCCAATTCATGAAGGAGTACGTGCCGGACGGCACGCCGTCCTTTGACGTATTCACCGACGCGGAAGAGGCCCGGCAGTACATAGACGCCGTCGCGTTCGACGTCGTCATCAAGCCGTCGGGTCTGACCGGCGGCAAAGGCGTCAAGGTCCAAGGCGTGCAGTTGAAGGACAAGGCCGATGCCAAGGCCTATGTGGCCGAATCGCTCCGGACGTATCCGGGCGGCGTCGTGGTCGAGGAGAAGTTGGACGGCGAGGAATTCTCGCTGCATTGCTTCGTCGACGGCACGCATTTTGCCACCATGCCTTTGGTTCAGGACCACAAGACGGCCTTTGACGGCGACTCCGGGCCGATGACCGGCGGCATGGGCACGTACACGATGCCCGACGGCAAGCTGCCATTCGTGACGGATGCGGACTATCAAAAGGCGTTGTCCATCGTGCAGCGCACCGTGGACGGCATCCGGGACAAGACCGGCGTCAAGTACAAGGGCATCCTCTACGCGCAGTTCATGCTGACGCGCAACGGGCCCATGTTGATCGAGTACAACGTGCGTTTCGGCGATCCGGAAGCCATGAACCTCATGCCCTTGATGAAGACGAACTTCCACGACGTATGCTCGGCCGTCGTCGACGAGGAACTGGAAGGCTTCAAGGTGGAGTTCGAGCCGAAAGCCTCGGTCTGCAAGTACGTCGTGCCGGCCGGCTATCCGGACCGCAAGGACAAATTCGAGTTCAAGGTAGATGAATCCAAATTGCCTGATGTCGATTTGTATTATTCTGGCGTCGAACGCAAGCCTGATGGTGCCTTATGGACGACGGGTTCGCGGGCGTTTGGTCTGGTGTCCACGGATGCGACGCTTTCCGGCGCGTACCAGAAAGTCGAATCCGCGCTGTCCTCCCTTGACTTGACCGGTTTGCGGTATCGCAAGGACATCGGGTCCGAGGCGTCCATCCAGCGGAAGATCGACCGGATGGCGCGCATCCGGTCGGGCAACGCCGCCATCCGCAAGGAACAAGCCGTCAAGAACCAGTGATGGTATTCCACCATCCATCTTGTCGGCGTTTTTTCACTGCATGGTGACGACACGCCACTTATCTTTGTTCTAATTCTAACATTTTTGTTATGAATGTAAAACTATTATACGGCGGACGTCATAATCACTACATCCTATTGTATCAGGGGCTGAGGGTGGTAGGCATGATGGAGTTGAAGTATCGGGCGAAGCCCGTCGAAGAAACGGTAGACTTGACGCAAGTCGTCGGAAAGTCCGTCGTATCCCGCGATGGTGAATGGATCGGCAAAGTAGAGTCCATCCACATGGACCCCGTCACGTTCACCTTGGAGGGCGTCACCATCAACCGCGGGTTCCTCAACGAATCGGAATACGTGGGCCGCGAATACGTCAAGTCCATCTCCCGCCGTGGCGTGGTCCTGCAGATAAATCCCGTGACGGAAGCCGTGGGCCTGCCGGTGTACGACGTGCGGGGCAAACGCATCGGCGAAGTCGGAACCGTCGAGCGGCGCAAGAAGACCAACCGGCTTTCGACCATTCATGTCAAGCGCGGCTGGTTCAAAAAATCGCTGATCGTCCCGCGTAACGCCATCAAGACGGTCAACAAAGGCGTCATGCTTAACATCCCCATTAAGGGTTGAGCCGACGTTGACGCTTGAGCCGGCGGCTTGAGCCAACGGGATCCGTTTTGAATCGGGGGTGGTCCGGCTCCTCGCCACTTTCCGTACGGGCCACGCCGTCCATCAGCACGGCTTGTGGTTCCTGGATGGCATCTCGGATTCGCGGTTGTTGGACCGCTTCGGAAGTAAAGTGCACGTGGTCTAAGTCCCCCATGACCAAGTGACCAAACTTGGGTTTTCGCGGATCGTGCACCACGTAGAATGTTTTCCGGAATGCCACCACTGGGCCTTCATCCACGCCGCGATGGGCATCGTACATGAGTGTTCTTTGTTTCCAGAAACCGTGCATTATGCCAACAAAGTTCTCAAAATCCCGTTGGAGTTTGGTGCCATTGCGGTACTGACTGAAGTCGCATGAATGCGCTTCCTGAAGCTTCCAACCGTCGCGGGTGACGTCTTCGGAAATCACGGCGTAATGGGGAGGCCCGCGTGGGTTCTGGATTGGAATCAGGTGGTGGACGACGACCGGAAACTTCAGCGAACGGAATACGGCCGCATTGGCTTCCTGCCGATACGACTTATCGACGTCTCCTGAGACTTCGTGGTAACGTTTGCCGGCCGGCTCCACTGCGTTTTCCGCGATGAATTTGACGACGAACCGGCGTTTCATCCGGGGTACTGCATCATGCAGGGGTAGGACGATTTGGTGTTCGCCCCGGCGCGCGCGACGGTCCATGAGGATGAAAAATTTCCGGTAATCGCCCGGGTGCTCCTTGAACCGATTTGCCAATACCCGTTCAGTCTTCCTGCGGGCAGCCGCAATCTGGCGTTCGTTCAACGGTTCGGTCAGGAAACGCATGGGCTATTTCTCCGGATGGTTGACTGGTTTTCTTTTTGTTCTCGTGTGTTTGCAGGTCAGGGTGTTGTCGCAAAATACGCCTTCATCGGCTCCCAATAATTCTCATGCCAGCCGGGTCCGTACTGTTCTTCCTGGCCGTCGGGAACGTGGGCATGCGTCATCTTGAGTTGAGTGCCTTTCGCCGTTTTCTTGAGCTCGATCGTGAGGACGGAGTCTTCCGCGTCGTCGGGAAATTCCGACGTGCGCCACGACTGGACGATGCGTTTGCCGGGAACCAATTCCAGGTTCTTGCCGGCGATGTAGCCATCCCACGCGCTAAACGCCGCGCCGACTTTGTTACTCATCTTGGCCGCGCCGCCGGTCATGTCGGAGTGGCCTTTAGACGACAAAAAGGCGTCGTAAATTTCTTGGGGCGAGACGCCTTCGAATTCGACGGTTTGCGTGATGGTGGCGGTTTTCATGGGGTCGGTGTTCCTCCTGTTTTCTGTGCCTTTTTTGAACGGCGGGCTCTTGGAATCGGAACAAATGTGAACTCTGGTTTTTGCTCGCCCGTTCCGCAAAACTTCACCCCCAGCGATACGGTGGTGTGTAAAATTCCACTCAATCGTTTACGGGGAGAAAAGACTTTGATTTCCGTGTGCGGGCGTTGATTGAGGACTGCCTCCAGTGCAAACAACTCCCGCCCAAGTTGTTGTCGTGCTCGATCACTGGCCCACTGCATTACGGGTACGTGGTCTTCTGGATTTCTTTGGGACTCTTTATCCAAAATCCAGTGAACAATGTACTCGTCTTTCCCACTTCTTTCAATCTTTACCTGTTCATGGAGGTTCCTGCGTAGCATGCGCGCAACTTTTTGGGCGTAATCCCGGGCCGAAAAAACGCCTTGGCTGGGTCCCTCCTGCGGTGGTTGTGTTATCTTTTCCGGACGGTACTCGACGTATTTTCGACTTATTCGCTCCAGAGGCGATGTCATGTCGTTGTCACGGAAGAATCTCGATTTTAGGCTGTTTCGTCACGGTTCCAGCCACCTTGGCATCCAGGTTCATCAGTTTGGCCTGTTTGAGGACCTTATCCGGCTCGTTGGTGACGATGAGCAGGCCATTGCCCATGTTCCACGTCCGATATGCTTCGTCTTTTTCGACGTGGCCCAGTTCCATGAGCACGCGCATGGCCTTGCACGGCTCGTACAGGTCCGTCAGTTCGGCTCCCAGGCCGCTAGGTTTCAAGGCCCGGCCCAATTTGCCCGGAATCCCGCCGCCGGTGATGTGCGCCATGGCTGATACGGACGCGACGGGTTGGCCGCCGTAGCCGCCGAAAAGGGAGGAGGCGAAACGCGTGTAGATCTTGGATGGGTGCAGCAACTGCTCGGCCAGGCGGCGATGCTGTTCGTGCCACTGCCCGCCGGATTGGTGTTCCATGATCTTGCGGGCCAGCGTCAATCCGTTGGAGCGGAAGCCGTCTTCTTTGAGCGCAATGATGGATTGGCCGGCCCTGACTTTCGAGCCGTCCAAGAGACGTTCTTTCTTGGCCAACCAAATGCACGATGCGGCCCAATTGAGGCGGAAGGCGCCGAATCCGCCGACTTTCTTTCCCAACTCCGCGATTTCGCCGTTGATAATCGAGACGTTCGCCATTTTGGCGGCGCGCTCCAGGCCGTGCGCCAGCTGGGTCATGGGTTTGGCGTCCACCCGGCTGACGTCCAGGACGTTGCCGACGGCCACCGGTTCGGCGCCGCGGATGACGGCGTCGTCGCAGACCATGGCCAGCAAGTCAAACCCCAGGGTGTCGAACTTCTTGAGGCGTTCGGCGATTTCCGACTTGGTGCCCACGCCATCGTAATTGTCACCCATCACGGTGTCCTTGAGGTTGGACACGTCGATGTACCGCAGGCCGGAAAAGTCGTCGAACGCGGATTGGATGCGCCCGATGCCGGTGCGGTAGTGCCACGTGGTCTTGGAGGCTTTGTAAAATGCTTCCGATGCCGTGTCGCCGGCTTTGACGTTGACTCCGGCTTTTTGGTAGTCCATGATAAGCGCACCTGTTGAATCTATTGGCTTGCGGTTAAAAAAGAGCTTTGCCGTCAGACGAATGCGTCCTGACGCGTTGGGTTTGACCGATTCAATCGCCGTTTTACTTTTGGTTTACCTGCATTTCTTTGAGGAATCCAATTGTCCGGAGCAGCAAAACGGCGCATCCTTCGACTCGCGCAGCTCGGTCCCTGCGGGGGCGCATAACCGGGTGGACGCTTCGGATTCGTATGAGAAGTACCGTTTGTGGGGAGAGGGGTAAGGGCTGAGATTTGGGTCCGTTCGAAGCGAGAAGTCTTGGCTCCAAGTGCGCTCCCAGAATGAATCCCAGACGGATTCGTGCCATTCGGCGTCGCATTTGCCATTGTGGTTTGATTCCTCGGCCGGCTTGCCATCGGTTCCAGGGCCCCCACACCACTTACCCGAAGGGTTCCATACACAGCAGTTGTCGTGCCGGATGGAGCCGGCGGAAATGTAGCACGCGCGCACCCCGTCCCGGAGCGCTTCGCAACCGGTGCGTTTGCCTGCGTTGGTCGCCTCGCCGTCTTGGCCTTTACCGAAGAGTCCCCCGCAGCCTTTGCCAATGGCACCGAAGCATTGCTCTTTTTTGCCTGCCGCATTGAGAGGCGTGCGGAAAATGTAGCTGCCGTCGGTGACGTGAGGAAAAATGCCTTGATCGGTCTGAAACGTGATGGTTGATCCCGAACCAAAATCAGGAATTATTCCCCAACGGACCTTTGGCAAATAGATGTGAGTATCGTCGATGACGTTGGATTCAACGGGAACGCCGTCAATAAGCACCTTGCGCACATCAAGCAGCGATCCGCCCTCTAGGGTAACCGGTTTTCCGATTTGATCGTCGTCCGCTCGTACGGTGAACAGGACGGGAATGCTAGATGCAACCGGTTTGGGCGTTGGCGTGGCTTTGGGTGGTTCGCGGAAATAGGTTTCGATTCCTTCGTAGAGGTAATAGGAACCCTTGGTGTCCTTCACGTGTTTTTCGAATGCTTGTTCTCCGCCTTTATGCATGGAAAACCATTCTCGCAGTGCCCTCGAAAACGGCCGCTGGCCCGGATCGTAGATGTAGTTGTACGTGGCTTCGGCATTGAACCACGGTTTGTTCTTATAGGCCGTGATGTCAGCGGAAAACGTCTGGTAAAGCGCGCTGCGCACGATGCGCGTGTCGTAATCCTGCATGTATTTACCGATGCCGCTGTCCTTGAGAAAGATATCCCAGTTGTCCTTGATCCACATCTTGACGTCCTTGGAATTTTTGCCGGCTTTGCCTAGACGGAACGAGCCGAGGGCGAATTGGAACGGCTGGTCGTTTTCCCGCGTGGCGAATGCCTTGAGCCCGGGATAATCCGGCATGTCGAACGCCTCGCCCATGGCAAAACCCACGATCCATTTTTCCTGCTCCGACGAGAGTCGAGTGGTGACGGTGCGGTCCTGCTTCATGTCCATGACACATTCTTCGTATGGTCTTGAGTATTGGTCGATGCGTTTCCAGATCGCTTCGCATCCGGATTGGAACACGCCGTAATCGCCGTCAAACTTCAAAACCACTCGGGACCGGTTGTCAAAATCGGCGACGCACGTGTCATCGCCCGATCCGCAGCGTATTTTGTTATCGTAAAGGGAAACCACGGTGCCTTGCTGCGGTTTGACCACCGTCAGTTTCTTGAACGTTGACTTGGACAACGAAACGGTAACTGTTTTATCGGAATACATGTCCAGATAGCAGTTGGCAAAATCACCCAGGCAACTGCCGCCAAATCCCTCGAAGACGTATCCGGCCGTGAAGCTCGTAATAATCTCTATTTTGGTCCCGTGTTTGAATTCGACCGAGCAGTTGGACGAACACTCCTTGATCAACGTCAATTGCGTGCCCGTGCCAAACGCGCTGATCTTGAACGACGCACCGGATTCCTTGGGATAGACCATGTTCAATTTCTTCGGAGCCGGAGGTCCTTTGAAGATCGCTTTGACCGCTTTGGGTCCGGTCATGGTCACGCTGCAACCCGGATATTCGTGGTTGCATTCGCCTTCCCAGCGTTCGAACGTGGCGCCTTTTTCCGGGACTGCTTTCAAGTTCACAACCGAGTCCGTCGGGTACTGTCCTGCATTGTTGTAAGGTCCGATGCCATAATCCGAACTGGTAACGGATCCAGGTCCGGACAGGGAAATGCTCAAGGTCTGCAAGCCGGGCTCGAAGACGGCCCGAACATACGCCGTCGGTATAGAGAAAGACGAGCCTTCGATGGATGCCATGCAATCGGGTCCTTCCGCGTTGCGGCACTCACCGCCCCAACCGACAAATTTCCAGCCCTCTGCCGCAATGGCCGTCAATGGCACCTGGCTGTAGCGCGCGAATTTGGCTTCGCAACTTTGGCCGCAGTTGATGCGGTAATCCGGCGAACGCACGCCTCCTTTGCCGGAAATCTGAACGACTAACGGGAAATTACCCTGTGCCGGGGGGCGGGGCGTCGGCGTTGCGCGCGGTATGTACGGCGGCGTCGGCAGGGGAGTGGGTTCAACGAAGGGAGGGTTAACGGGGGACGTATTGATTTCGGATTCTTGCGACTCCTTTTGGGTAGGTGTAGGCACGAATTCGGCCACCAGCTTCTTGTTTTCATCCAGTACGAGCTGGCAATCCATCCCATTGCAGGCGCCGGTCCATCCTTTGAACTGGGAATCCGGCACGGGAACCGCTTGAAATGTGAATGACGTGTTAAACGCATACGTCAATGCGCATTCCTTTTCGGTGGATCCGCACAGTTGCTGCGACCGGCCCGAAGGCCAGATGTAAAGTGCCCCTCGGCCTTGCCCGCTCTTGGTGATGCTCAACGTGACGTCCGGAGCCGCCGTAGGCTTCGGCGTAGGCGCGGCCGTGGGATTTGTTGTCGGCGTCATTGTTCCGGTTGGAGTGGGAATGGGAGTTGCCGTAGGCTTGGAAGGTGTCGGACTGGGGGTTGCGGATGGCGTGGGGCTCCCGGTCTTGGAAAACGTGGCCGTGGCGCTTTGGGCGGCATCCATTTTGACCGTGCAGGTCGTTTGCGTGGCGTTGCAGGCGCCGGACCAGCCGTC
>Ga0080064_1002876_pt1 | contig 27227 bp, 22 predicted proteins | sample Subgrocontami54m_FD_69260 | JGI IMG/M metagenome (GOLD analysis project Ga0080064, IMG submission 69260) | Subsurface groundwater microbial communities from S. Glens Falls, New York, USA - GMW46 contaminated, 5.4 m (SPADES assembly) (version 2) ...
GACGACCGCGATCGACCGAACACATAGCGCTCGTCCCAGGGATCGAATCTGCCGCGCCTTCGTACGCCCGCGCAGCCACAACTGCGCGCAACGCGAAGCAGTTGAGCGGTAGGGATCCAACTTCGGCAAACCAGAGTTGGGATCCAGGATTTCGTTCGGATCTGGGATTTTGGATCTGGGATCTCGGCCGTCCGAGTACGCCCAGGCTACGGTGCGGGCAGATCGATCGCAAATAGCCGCCCGTTCCCTCCCGCGTACAGCGTCCCCTCCCCCCTCCAGAACGCCAAGCACGCCGCCGCGTACGGCAGGCGCCAACTCCTCGTCTGCGTCGGGTCGTCGCCTACTTGCCGCGTCAGCAGGACGGAGCGATTCGCATCCAGTCCCGCCACCCAGGCGACATCACCCGCGCGAACCATCGCCGACGCCTGCTCGAACCCCCGGGTCTGCTCCACGCCTTTGCAGTCGCAGGAAGACACCGGCTCACCGTCCAGACGCCACTCGGCGGCGCTACCGCTCCGCGCCCGAGCCGACACGGTCCCCCGATCGACATCGACGCGGATCGTGTCGATTCGCTTGCCGCGCATGGGGAGTTGAGAAAGGCACGCGAGCGTCTCCGTCGACCAGATGCGAACGTGGCCGTCATTTCCGCCGGAGATCAGCCTGCCCGTCGCGACGGCCAGGCACCTCACCCCGCCCTTGTGCGCATGAAATCGCCGGAGCGGGAGCCCCTCGAAGCCGTACTCAATCACCATCCCGGCATCGCCCCCCGCCCAGAGCGGACCGTCGGCCGTTGCGGCCAGGGCACGGATCTTCCCGAGGGAGGGCTCGGAGTGCAGGATGCGGACGGGAAGGAGGGGGATCTCGATCACGCGCCGCCATTCTAGACCCGGCCGCGGCCGTGGTCTATCATGCCGGCCTATGCGCTGCGCAGCCTTCGTCCTCCTCACGGCCCTCTCCGCGTACGCGGGGGGCGGCCCCCAAAACGTCCTCGTCCTCGTCAATACCACCTCCTCCGACTCCGAGGAGGTCGGCCGCTACTACGTCGAGAAGCGCCGCATCCCCGAGCGAAACGTCGTCCTCCTCCGCTGCCCCACCGACCACACCGTCGACCTCGCTACCTACCAGGCGACCATCGAACGGCCCGTCCGCAAGGCCCTCCGCGAGCGCGGCCTCGCCGACCAGATCGACTACCTCGTCCTCTGCCAGGGGATGCCCCTCCGCGTCAACGTCGGCGGCGAGGCCGGCGGCGTGCTCGCCATCTGCGCCCACATGCACCTCATGGACACCCCCCTCGCCGCCGAGCCGCAGGAGCAACTCCCCTCCCGCGCGAACCCCTACCGCGGCCGCGAGTCCTTCCGACACGCCGACGAACACAGCGGCTGGCACCTGTACCTCGTCTCCCACCTCGCCGCGTACAACGTCTCCGACGTGAAGAAGATGATCGACAGCTCGATCGCGGGCGAGGGGACCGCCCCCGAGGGCGACTTCTGGTTCCAGGATGCCGATGCCAACGCGAGCGGCCGCAACGTGGAGTACGACCCCGCAATCGACTCCCTCGTCGCGAAGGGGTTCCGCGCCGAACACGTCGCCAGCGGCGCCGACGTCCTGGTCGACAAGAAGGACGTCATGGGGTACATGTCCGGAGGCTGCTACAGCAAGCTCTCCAAGGAGGGGATCCACAAGAACGCCTATCGCCCGGGGTCGATCGTCGACATGCTCGAGAGCTTCGGCGCCGTCCCCCAGAACTTCGACCCAGGCGCCGGGCCGTCCCAGTTCCCCGTGACCTTCTTCCTCGATCTCGGCATCGCCGGCATCCACGGCGCCGTCGCGGAGCCGTACGCGCACACCTTCCCGTCCGCGAAGCTCTTCGAGCGGTACACCGAGGGGTACAACCTCGCCGAGTCGTTCTACGGCACCCTCCCGTTCGTCCACTGGATGAACCTCGTCGACGGCGACCCGCTCTGCGCCCCGTACGCCGTCCGCCCGGAGGTTGCCGCCTCCGCCCCCGAGGGCGCGGCCAGCGGCGCGGTCACGCTCCACGTCAAGGCGACGCCCAAGCGCGAGGGGGCCAAGGTCGCCCGCATGGAGCTGTTCGTCGACGGACTCCGCGTCTCCTCCGCCGAGTCCGAGGAGGCCGACCTCGCGTGGGACACGACGAAGTTCGCGAACGGGCCTCACTCGCTGCTCGTCGCCGCGACGGAGAGCGGCCCGATCGCGACGCAGGGACACGCGTTCCTCACCGCCGCCGTCGACAACCCCACCCTCCGCGTCATCACCACCACCCCCGCCGACGGCGCGACCAACGTCCCCCTCGCCGGGCCGTTCGTGGTCCGCCTGAACCGCCCCGTCGCCAAGGCCGAGGGGATCGCCGTCTCCGACGAGGCGGGCCAGTCCGTCCCCGCGACGCTCGAGGTCTCCGAGGACGGCCTATCCGTGGCCATCCTCCCCTCCGCGCCGCTCGCCGGCGGTCGGCGCTACAAGGGCGCCGTCGCGGCGGGGTGGAAGCCCTCGCAGGGGGAGCCCCTCCCGGAGGCGGTCTCGTGGGGCTTCACCACGACCGCGAAGTCGCTCACCCTCCAGGCCATCGCACAAGTCCAGGCCGGCGAGCCGTTCGAGCTCTCGATTGCGCCGGTCGCCGAGGACGGGAAGCCGATGACGTCCTATTCGGGACTCGTCAACCTCTCCTCCACCGACCCCGCAGCACAGGTGCTCAAGGCGGGGACGTCGTTCGGGGCGCAGGGGTCGGTCACCGTCCCCTGCACGCTCAAGACGCTCGGACGGACGACGATCACGGCCGTCGACCCCGAGTCCGGCGCGCGCGGGGAGGTCTCGGTCGAGGTCGGCCCGGGCCCAGTGAAGACGCTCGCCATCCTCCTCCCTCCCGGCGGCGTGGCCCGGGGCACGCCCGTGCCGCTGGTCGTCGCCGCACAGGACGGCGCGGGGAACCCCGTTCCCTCGTTCACGGGGAAGGTCGAGCTGTCGAGCGAGGGGAACGCCGTGCCGCTGCCTCCCGGACACGAGTTCGTGGCGTTCGAGCGCGGGAGGCATACGTTCTCGCGCGTCGTCTTCCCCACAGTGGGCGAGTTCTCGATCACGGCGAGCGGCCCGAACGGCGCGACGGGCTCGGTCAAGGTCACGGTGGCCGACGCGGCGCTCCGGGCGTGGCTCTGGGCGGGCCCGTTCGGCCCCTCCAAGGGGACGCCCGCGATCGACCCGGACCCGCTCGGCGGCGACTGGCAAGGCCAGCTTGCTGGGGCGAAGCTCGCGCCGACGCCGGGCCTCGCGACCAAGGGGAAGCGCTGGGCCCCCGTGCTCTCTGCGGGAGACGGGGTCGACTTGACGGGGTCGATGCCCAAGGACCCGGGCGTCGTCTATGCGGTCGTCTACGTCGAGTCGCCCTCGGACCGGGAGGCGCAGCTCTGGTTCGGTAGCGAGAACGCCGCCCGGGTCCTCTGGAACGGCGCCGTGTTCCACAAGGTCGACAAGAAGCGGGGTCACACAGCGTTCGAGGACCACGTGAAGGGGCTCAAGCTGGCGAAGGGGCTGAACCGCCTCGCCGTGAAGCTCCTCTACGAGGGGGCTGGCGTGAGGTTCTCCGCGAAGGTCTGCGACGCGGACGGGAAGCCGCTCGGCGACCTGACGTACTCCGTGGCGCCGCCCGACGCGGCGCCGAGGGCGACGATCGCGGGGTGGGTCCGCGTGAAGGGCCAGCCAGTCCCGTCGGTCCCCGTGGCGCTGACGGGCCCCGAGAAGCTGACGGCGACCACGGGTCCCGATGGGCGGTTCGAGTTCACGGGGCTCGCCGCGGGGGCCTTCACGCTCAAGCCCTCGCTGCCCAAGGTCACGTTCGATCCCGAGGGCCTGAAGATCGACCTGGGAGCGGAGGACGTCCTCGACGCGGTGTTTGAGCTGTCCGACGCGGTGTCGCCAACGGTCAAGCTGCTCGCCCCGAAGTCCTCCGCGAAGGTCGCGGGGATGACGCTCTTCTCGGCCGAGGCGGGGGACAATGTCGGGATCCGGTCCGTGAAGTTCCTCGTGGACGGGGAGGCGGTCGTGCCGCCGATCCCGAGGGCCCCGTACCAGGCCTCGATCGACGCGAACGCGCTCGCCCCGGGGCAGCACCAGCTCGTCGTGGAGGTCGAGGACCTCTCGGGGAACCGCGCGGCGACCAAGCCGCTGTCGATCACGGTCGTGGTCGACAAGTCGCACCCGGTCGCGCAGATCGCGAGCCCGAAGTCGGGGCAGACGGTGAAGGAGAAGATCGACCTGGTGGCGCGTGTCGGCGACGACGTCGCGGTGGCCTCCGTCCAGTGGTACGTCGACGACAAGGCCGTCGGCGCGCCTCAGACCGCGGCGCCGTGGAGCGTCCCGTGGACGCCGGACAGGAACGTGAAGGGGAAGCACGTCGCGAAGGCCGTGGTCAAGGACACCACGGGAAACACGGGCGAGGCCCAGGTCACCTTCGAAGTCAAATAGGAGTAGCACCCGTAAGGGTGCTGGACCTGTGGAGCAGCGTCGCATCCTGGCGACCGTGACCGAGGAGCAATCCTGCCCGATGTACGTGCGGGGGGACGGGATTACGCTGTCCCTCCCCGGGGTGATCGTGGCGGAGTCGTCGGCCGTCTGCGCGCTCGCGCTCGTCAGCCTGGTCCCGCTCGCGCAGGCGCTGTCGGCGAAGTCGGCCGGAGAGGCCGCCGCCACGGAGCCGCCGGTGGTGAAGTGCCCGGGCTGCGGGACGCGCTGCACCGCGTCGTTCAAGGTGGAGTCGATCGTCCAGCGCCTCGAGGCGGGGAGCACGATGGTCTACCACAAGCGGCTCCAGACCATCCGCGACGTCCTCTCGATCAACCCGATCTTCAAGTGCATCCCCCCGACGCACTACGAGTCGCTCGTCCCGCTCCTCCGCGAGTGCATCGTCCCCGCGGGCACGGCCATCCTGACCGAGGGGGGGACGGCCAAGGGCCTCTTCCTCGTCGTGGACGGCGAGACGGAGGTCATTCGCAAGGACGCGACGGGACAGGAGCAGGTGATCGCGGAGCGCAGCCAGGGGGAGTGCTTCGGCGAGATGTCGCTCCTCTCCGGCGAGGCGGCCACGGCGACGGTGCGGACGAAGACGGACACGACGTTCCTCTTCGTCGAGCCGCGCGACTTCCGGCACCTGCTGGCGCGGTTCCCCGCGATCGCGCAGGCGCTCGCCAGGCTCCTCGCGCGCCGCGTGGCAAGCACGAGCCAGCGGATCCTCCGGGAGTTGGAGACGGGGATCTTCGGCAAGCTCGACATGATCGAGGCGGCGGACCTGGTGCAGGCCCTGTCCATCTCGGGCAGGACCGGAACGCTCGTCGTCCGCAGGGAAGGCGTGGAGTTCCGCCTCGACATGGAGTCGGGGCAGCTCCTTTCGGCGAAGCTCCCCGACCTGGCCGGGCCGAAGGCCTTCTTCGCGTTCCTCAAGTGGCGCTTCGGCGTCTTCCGGTTCGAGCCCGGCGAGACGAAGGTGGAGGCGAACCTGACGGGCGACACGATGGCGCTCCTCCTCGAGGGGATGCGCCAGGCGGACGAGGCGACGAAGACGTAGCTAGGACGCCTTCCACAGCTCCTGCGCGATCGGGATCGAGGCGACGAGGCCGACGACGAGCCCGATGACGAACAGAAGGTAGAAGGAGAGGTAGAACGCGATCCGCCCGCCGCGCATCGCCTCGCACCCCAGGACCTGCTGCCAGCGCATCCACCTCCCCACGCGGCGCGGCGCGCCTCCCGTGCGTGTCCACGCGTACTCCTCGACCGTCTGGAGCGACAGCATGTCGCCGAGGCGCGTGACTTCCTCCGACCATCGCTCTCCCGAGGGCGCAAGACGACGCACCTTCTCTGCCTCGACCGCCGCGGAGTATTGGGAGACGACCTCGAACCCACCGAACACCACGCCCATCCCTGCGAGGATCCAGAGAAGCGCCTCGCCGGTGAAGATCGCGGCCGACAGCGTCAGGAGGACGACGCCGATTCCGACGACGAGCCCGAGGCGCGGCGAGACGGAGGAGGCGATGCTCGCGAGGACGCGGGCGCCGTCGAGAGGAGGGATCGGGAGGAGGTTCAAGAGGTTCAGCGCGGCGTTGAGAAGCACGACGCCGAGGAGGACGCCGTGCTCCCGTCCCGTGAGGTAGTAGACGGCCAGGATCGGCGCCGAGGCGAGCACGCCCCAGAGCGGACCCGAAAGGGACGTATACGCCAGCGCGTCCCGGTCCCTCCAGAGGGTCTCGGGAACGGTCGCGGCCCCCAGGAGGGGGATGAAGTAGACGCCGCGCACCTTCATGCCGAGACGGACCATCGCCCACACGTGACCCAGCTCATGGCAGAGGAGGAGCGCGACGAAGAGGATCGCACCCAGCCAGCCGCCGTACCGCTCGGCGAGGAGGAACTTGTAGAGGAGAAGCGAGCCGATGACGAGGGCAACCTGGACCGGGGTGAGGAACGTCCTCGCGGAGACCCCGACGCGGTCGGCCAGCTCGGGGTCAGCCCCGGGCTCCTCCACGACGACGACCGCGGGAGCGCCACGGCGCCAGACGAAGGGCTCCACCTCGAAGAGCCCCGCGCGCTCCTTCATCATCCAGAGCAGAAACGGAGTCATCTCCACGTCGACGACAGCGTGGTCGATCTTCAGGCCGTCCGACTGCTCCTGGATCCGCCCCTGGAACAGGTGTGACAGCGCGATCCGCTCGCCGGAGAGGGTCTGGACCGTGACGTAGCTCGCGACGTGGGCTTGGATCCGCACGAAGTGGACACGGACCTCCTCCACATCCTCCCATGCCACGCGCACCACGCGCTCGCCGTCGGTCCACTCGAACCCGCCCTCGTTCACGCCGACCCAGCGGCGCCGACGGGTCCGGACGATCCGCACGGCGCCCGCCAGGCGGTACGTCGCGATGAACCCGAACGAGAGGATGAGGATGAAGGCGAAGGGGAGCTGCGCCTCCGGGAGGAGGTGCCGGCGGAAGCCGAACACGAGGCCGAAGTGAATGGCTCCGATGAACGTGACGAAGACGAGGGCGGAGAGGATGGTGCCGGCGGCGGTCCCGCGGCCTCGGAACAGGATCATGGCGTCATTCTCCCCTGCGCCCGCTCACCGGTCAAGCCGACCCTCCCACGCCGCGATTCGCGCGCCTTCGTGGATCCGAATAGCTTGCGCGCGCCCCCGAGCGGGCCTACATTCGACCCCGATGAGCCCCCCCGCACCTTCCCCCTGGGTCGTCGGCCACCGCGGCGCCTCGGGCGTCGCCCCGGAGAACACGATCGCCGCCTTCCAGGAGGCGATCGACGCCGGCGCCGCGATGTGCGAGCTCGACGTCCACCTCACGAAGGACGGCCTCCCCGTCGTGATCCACGACGAGCGGGTCGACCGGACCACGAACGGCGTCGGCCCGGTGGCCGATTGGACCCTCCAGGAGCTGAAGCACCTCGACGCGGGGATGTGGTTCGACCGGCGGTTCCGGGGCCAGAGGATCCCAACGCTCAGGGAGGTCCTCCGGTTCGCCCGCGGGAAGATGAAGCTCTTCCTGGAGCTGAAGACGAACAAGGTCGACTACCCGGGGATCGAGGAGGCCGTCCTCCTGGAGGTCCGGGAGGAGGCGATGGCCGAGGAGGTGATCGTCGGGTCGTTCAACGCCCAGACCGTGGCGCGGGCGAGGCGTCTTGCGAACGGGATCTCGGTCGGGGGGATCCTCGAGGACCTGCGAGGGTTCGACCGCTTCCTCGAGGAGACGGGGGGGGTCGACGTCCTCTCGGCGGGGCACGTCTGGGCGACCGAGGAAACGGTCCGGCCCGTCCATGGGCGACGAATCCCGCTCTTCCTCTGGACGGTGAACGAGGAGGACGAGATGCGCCGCTGCGCACGGCTCGGCGTGGTGGGCCTGATGTCCGACTTCCCCAAGGTCCTCGCGAGGGTGCTCTCGGAGGGGCTCGGGGGGGGCGTTCCGGGGGTGGCATGAGGCAGCTTCTCTTCGTCAACGGCGATGTCCACACCATGGACCCCCGGCGTCCGCGCGTCGAGGCAGTCTGCGTACGCGGCGACACGATCACGGCCGTCGGGACGTCGCGTGACGTGCTGTCGTGGAAGGAGCGAGGCGACCTCGTCGTCGACCTGCGCGGAAGGCCGCTGATTCCGGGGTTCATCGACGCGCACGCGCACTTCCTCTCCTACGCGCTTGGGCGGAAGAGGCTCCGCCTCGCGCTGATGGGGAAGGACATGGTGCTGAAGGGCGTCACGGACGCCGCGAGGCGCCAGCCACGTGGATCGTGGGTCCTCGGGCGGGGGTGGAATCACCACCTGTGGGCCCCGAAGGTCCTCCCGCACCGACTGGAGCTGGACCGGGTCGCACCGGAGCACCCCGTGTCGCTCGTCTCCCACGACGGGCACACGATCTGGGCGAACACGAGGGCGATCGAGGCGGCCGGGATCGACCGGATGAGGAAGGACCCGCCGGGGGGCCGGATCGGCCGCGACGAGGACGGCACGCCGAGCGGGATCCTCTTCGAGCACGCGATCGAGCTGATGCTCGCCAGGATCCCTCCCCCGACGCCGCAGGCGCGGCGCGCCGCGGTGGCGTCGATCGTCCCGCTCACCCATTCGCTGGGCATCACGAGCCTGCACGTCATCGAGGACCATGACTCGCTCACGACGCTCGCCGAGATGTGGAGGGATGGGGAGCTTCCATTGCGGGTGGCGTTCTTCGTGCCGGTCGAAGGCTGGAAGACGACCGCACGGAACGGGATCCAGAGCGGGTTCGGGGGCGACCGGTTCCGGATCGGGGGGGTGAAGATCTACGCGGACGGGACGCTGTCCTCACGGACGGCGGCGATGCTGGAGCCGTTCTCGGGGGGCCGCGACCGCGGGATGCTCCTGGTCCCGGCGAGGGAGATGCGGGAGGTGGTGCGCGACGTGAACGCGAGGGGTCTCTCGGTGATGGTCCACGCGATCGGCGACCGGGCCGTCCGGGCCGCACTCGACGCGTTCCAGGGGGCGCTGAAGCACGCTCAGCGATGGGACCTACGCAACCGCGTCGAGCACGCGGAGGTCATCGCCGCGGGGGACCTCGCGCGCTTCCAGCGGCTCGGGGTGATTGCGAGCATGCAGCCGAACCAGATCTTCGCGGACATCTCGACGGCGGAAAACCTGTGGGGGCGGAGGCGCTGCGCGCGGGCGTTTCCCCTCCGTTCGCTCTGGCAGTCGGGGGCCATCATGGCGTTCGGGTCGGACTGCCCCGTGGAGGACCTCCCGCCGCTCCCGGGCATCTACGCCGCGGTCTCGCGCACGCGGATGGACGGCACGCCCGCGGGTGGCTGGAACCGCCAGGAGGCGCTCACGGTCGAGGAGGCGGTCTGGGCGTACACGATGGGCGGCGCGTACGCCTCGCACGAGGAGGACCGCAAGGGCTCGATCACGCCGGGCAAGAGCGCGGACCTCGTGGTTCTCTCCACGGACATCTTCCGCGGCTCGCCTCGGCGCATCCTGGAGGCCAAGGTCGACCTCACACTCTTCGACGGCCAGGTCGTGCACGAGCGGTAGCGCTGGGCAGGCTCACAGACCCAGGAGCAGGCGGAGCCTCTCCTCGACAGCGGTGAGCGTGGCGGGAGCGACGGCGCCCCAGCGGCTCGACATGCGCTCCTTGGAGACCGAGCGGACGTCTTCGCACTTGATGTAGCTCACCTGCCGAACGCCGCCTTCCGGCGGACGGACCATCACGTGGGAGGGCACGCCCTTTGGGCGCGTGGTGAGCGGCAACAGGATGACCAACTCCGCTGGGCCGTGGTTGAGCGGATCGACGGACACAACCAGGGCAGGTCTCTTGCCGCCCTGTTCGTGACCCCGTATGGGATCGAGGTCGACCAGCCAGAGTTCGCCCCGCGATGGATCAGCCACGCGGACGCCCCTCCTCTGATCCCTGCCCGTCGCCAAGCGTGGAGTCCCAGGCGCGTCGTTCCCCTAGTTCCTCTTTCCAGGCTCCCTTGTCCTTCCGGAGCCGTGCGAAGGCAGAGTTGAACTCCGTGAAGAAGCGGTCCGACGGGGTCGCCGACGGATCCGGAGCGCCCCAGGCGACTCCGCCCTTCGCCCACGCATCCAAGGCATCGCGGTGGAACCTGAGGACCTTGCCCTCCCGCGCGCAGGGAATCCGCCCTGCACGCACCGCCCGATAGAACGTCCGAAGGCTGAGGCGGAGGTAGCTGGCGGCCTCCTGCGCGGTCAGGATGGGGGACGCCGGGGCGCCCACGATTCGCGGCGCCCTCGGCCCCGTGCGTGCCGCCTGGTGGCGTGAAGCACCCATCGTGATTCTCCTGAACTACTCTTGCGGCATTGTACGACACCGGACAGCATGAAGCCAGCCCGGTCCTTCATCGAGAGTCGCCTTCCCGGCTATCGCGTGACGCTGTCGCGCCAGTCGAGGTAGCGCTTCATCGTGGCGGGGGTCGTCGCGGGCTGCACCTTCTGGCGCGCACGCTCGAAGTCGGCGAGGGTGATCGGGCGCAGCTTGATCTCGTACCCCATCGCCTGCTCGATTCCCTTCGTGACGAGCTCCGGGATCGCCTGGTTCATCTCGACGATCATCCGGTTCGTCACCTCCTTCGAGAAGGCCTCCAGCTCGCGGCCGCTGTACGTGTCCGTCATCTCTGCGACCTTCGCCAGGTCCGTTTCGAGCTGGAACCCCTTGCGGACCAGGTGGATCTCCAGGATCTCGCGACGCGCGTCGAGGTCGGGGAGCGGGATCAGGATCTTCTTCTCGAACCGCGACAGGATCGCCGCATCCAGGTCCCACGGGCGGTTCGTCGCGAGGATCGTGAGGACGTAGACGCCCTCCGTCCCCTTCTTGTCGAGGCCGTCCAGCTCCGAGAGGAACGTCGAGAGGACCTGCCGCTCCGCCCCCGACTGCTCCCCCCTGTCGCGGCTCGCCGTGAGCGACTCGAACTCGTCGAGGAAGACGACCGCTGGCGATTTTTCGCGCGCCACCGCGTAGAGGCCCGTGATCAGCTTCGCCGACTCCCCAAAGTACTTCGAAAGGATGCCCGCGATCTTCGCGTTGAAGAAGCAGCTCGAGCCCCCGTCCTGGCGCTTCACCGCGTTCGAGATGGCGGCGGCGAGCAGGGTCTTGCCCGTGCCCGGGGGGCCGTAGAGGAGGAAGTTCGACCAGCCGGCGAGGCTGACCCCGGCAGGCCGCTTCGCGAGCGTCATCCCGAGGGCGTATTTCAGCTCCTGCTTCGTCTCGGCGAGGCCGCCGATCTCGTCCCAGGTGATCTTCGAGACATGGATCAGGGACTCGATCGTGCCGCGGATCTCGGCGTCGACCGAGGCCCTCTGCGGGCCGTCGGAAGGGGCCGCGGACGAGGGGACCTTGTCGTCCTTCGCCTCCTTCGAGGCCGGCCGCTGCTTCGCCTGCTCCGCGAGCTCGGGGAGGCGCTTGGCTTTGTCGAGGAGCTTCCGGACTTTTTCCCGGCGCAGCTCGGCGAGCTGGCCGTCCTTCGTCTCCTTGGCCGCCTCCGCGAGGTACTCGGCGGCCTTCATCAGGCTGTACTGGGACTTCTTCAGGTCGTTCGCGCTGAAGGCGTCGAACGCCTGCTTCTCGTAGTCCTCGGACTGCTTCAGGTTGAATTCGAGCGCCACGTTAGCCCTTCAGCTCGTCTTCGATTTGTTTGATGCCCTTGGAGATCTCGGCGTCGAGCTTCTGGCCATCCTCGGCCATCACCTGCTCGTCGATCATCTTGTCGATGTCCTTGTCGGAGACGAGGTCCTCAGAGCTCTCCATGTTCGTGTTGATCGAGTCCTGCGTCATGTCCAGCATGAGCTGCATCCGCTCCTGGATCGTGTTCGCCCGCTGGAAGGCCTCCTCGGTCTGCTTCGCGACCTGGACGTAGTCCACGGACTTGTAGACCGCGGCGATCGACTGGGCGAAGGTGCTCATCGCCTTCGCGAACTCGGAGTCGCTCTCCGCCTGCTTCTTGATCTGGAGCGTCATCTCGAGCGAGAGGAGCTGCCGCTCGCGCATCTTGACGACCGTCGCCGTCTTCTTGATGAGGCCCTTGAGCTGCTGCAGCGTGGCGAGGTCGCCGATCCGCTTCGCGCGCTTGGCCTGATCGATGTACGACTGGGTGAATTGCTGCTGCTCCCGGATGTTCTTCTTGATCTGCGCGATCGTGCGCTTCATCTCGATCTCGCGCTCGAGACGCTTCTCCTCATCGCTCTTGAACCAGCCCATCTCGGGTCTCCCTAAACGTCCGTGGACTCTTTCCAGTCGAGATACTTCCGCATGGACTCGTCGGTCGTCTGCGGCGAGATTCGCGCCCGCGCCGTCTCGAAATCGCGCAGGGCGAGGTCGCGGACCTGGATCCGGTACTTCTTCACCTCGTCGAGCCCCTCGTCGATGAGCTTCGGGATGTCGCGGTTCATGTCCGCGACCATCCGGCTCGTCACCTCCTTGCAGAAGCGCTCGATCTCGCGGCCGCTGTACCCCTTCGTCATGTTCGAGAGGGTCTCGTAGTCCACGGCCGTCCGGAACCCCCGCTTCTCCAGGTGGATCTTCAGGATTTCCGCCCGCGCGCGGTCGTCCGGGAGCGGGATCAGGATCTTCTTCTCGAACCTGGACAGGATCGCCGCGTCGAGGTCCCACGGACGGTTCGTCGCCGCGATCGTCAGGACGAAGATGTCCCGCCTCCCCTTCTGGTCCAGCCCGTCCAGCTCCGACAGGATCGTCGAGAGGATCCGCCGCTCCGGCCCGCTCTCGTTCGAGTCGCGGCTCGGGCAGAGCGACTCGAACTCGTCGAGGAACACCACGGACGGGTTCGTGTCCCGCGCCACGCCGTACAGTTCGCTGATCAACTTCGACGACTCGCCGAAGTACTTCGAGACGACGCTCGAGACCTTCACGTTGAAGAAGACCGACCGCACGCCCTCGCTGTTCGTGACCGCGTTCGATGTCGCCGCGGCGAGGAGCGTCTTCCCCGTCCCGGGCGGGCCGTAGAAGAGGATGTTCTTCCAGCCGGACAGGACGATGCCCGCCGGCTGCAGGGCGAGCGTGATCCCGAGGGCGTACTTGATGTCCTGCTTCGTCTCCTCGAGGCCGCCGATGTCCTTCCACATGATGGGCGATGCCGTGATGAGCTGGTCGATCGCCTGCCTCAGCTCGTTCTTCGGTCCGTCCTCCGTGGCCATCGCCTTCCCCGAGGAGGCGGTCCCGGGCGCGGCCGGGCCGGCGCCTCCGCCCTGCCCGGAGTCGGCCACCGCGAGGTCCGAGATCTGCGTCTCGCCGGAGCGCAGGCGCTGGGCGTAGTGGCGCCACTTGAGCGCGCGGTCCTTCCAACGGACCTCCGCGTCGCGCCCTGGGGCGTCCTCCGCGTAGAGCGTCGCCAGCTTCGCCGCCGTGTCGTACATCGTCGCGGCCTTCGCGTACTCCTTCTTCTCGTACGCGGCCTTCGCCTTCTCCACGGCGTCGCGGATCTGCGGCGTGTAATCCACCTACTCCAGCTCCTTCTGCTTCACGATCCGCTTCGTGACCCTCTCCTCCGCCTGCTTCAGGCCCTGCTCGAGGTCGGGGATCTCCCCCTCGTCCATCTGCGCCCAGATGTCGAGCAGCTCCGAGCCCTCCTTGCCGACCTCCCTTTCGAGGTTCACCTCGGCCCCCTCCGCCACCGAAAGCGTATCGTTCAGCTTCTGCAAGTAGACCTCGTAGGTGATCTTGTCGTCCTCCAGGAGCTTCACCAGCTCGGTGTCCTTGAGGAGGTTCATCATCGAGAGCTTCCCCTCGCTGTCGCGCTCGCGCCGCTCGACGGCGTGACGGACCGCCTGGAGGGTGAGCAACTCCTTCGAGACCCGGGCGAAGTCGGCGTTCGCCATCCGCATCTCGAAACCGGCCGCCTGGAAGCGCCTCGCGATCTGCCGCCGCTTCCACGAGCTCTTCTCCTTCGCGCCCTCGCCGAAGATCTCCTTCCGACGGACGTCCAGCCCCTCGATCTTCTGGATGGACTGCTTCTCGCGGATCCCGAGACGCATCTCCTCCGACCGCACCTCCTCGAGCGAGAGGTCCGCGAGGCCGCGCTCTTTCTTGAACCAGTCGAAGACACCCACAGTGCAAGACCACCGGACTCAGCGAAACGGGCGACGCCCTTATGGGCGTCACCCCCCCGCGCCCTTACGGGCGCGACTCCAGGTCAGGCCTGCTCCGGCTTCTCCTTCTCCTTCGGCTTCCCCTCGGCCTCCTTCAGGCCCGCATCGAAGTCCATCGCCCCCTCGTCCATCGCCTCCCAGGCCTTCATGACGCTCGAACCCTCCTTGCCGAGGTCCTCCATCGCGTAGGCCGGGTCGTTGGCGATGCCGAGAAGCTCGTCGCACTTCGTGAGGAACAGCTCCTCCGTGATCTTCTCGTTCTCGAGGAGCTTCGCGATCTCGGTCATGTTCTTCTCGTTCAGGTTCGAGAGGATCGACGAGGTCTGCGTGCTCGTGCGCTCCCGGATCGCGCGAATCCGCGAGAGCAGCATCAGCTCCTTGGAGAGCATGTTCAGGTCGCGGTCGACGAACTTGATCCGCGTCATGAGGTCGTTGAACCGCCGCGCGTAGATCTTCCGACGCTCCGCGCTCTTGATCTTCGCCCCCTCGCGGAAGATCTCCTCCTTCTCCTTGTCGAATTTCTCGATCTGCGCGATGAGCTGGTTCTCGCGGATCTCCTTCCTCCGCTCCTCGAGGCGGATCTCCTCCATCGGGATCTCCATGATCCCCTTCTTGTGGCCGAACATGTCCTTCAGGAAGTCGAGCATCTCATCACCCTTCCAGCATCTTCTCGATGTCGCTGTCCTTGGCCTCCTCGGTCTTCGGAGGCTCTTCCCTGGTCTTCGCCTCGTCCGCAACCTTTGCCGCCTCGATCTCCGCCAGGAGCGGGTCGTTCGCGTCGATCTCCTGCTCCACGGCGTTGTTGATTTCCGAGAGGATCTCCTGCTCCGCGGAGTCGAGCGTCGGGGTCTGCAGTTGCACCCCCATCCCCTCCGCGGCGACGGCCGCCTCGTTCAACTTGTCCATCTCGGTCCGCGCGACGAGGGCCCCCTTCTCCAGGGCCTCGCGGTCGGGCAGGTTCTCGACCTGGGCCTCGCGGATCACCTCGAGGTTCTGGATGTGCGTCCCGTAGATCTTGATGCGCTTGTCGTAGATCGCGACCTTGTTGTTGATGTCCGCGACCTTGGCGCGCACGTCCTTGATCCGCTTGACGAGGATGAGCTTCTTCGCGTCCGACGTCTCGTTCTTCGCCTGGTCGAAGATCTCCTTCTCCTTCGCAGCCAGGACGTCGACGTCCATGAGCGCCCGCTGACGCCGGTCCTCGTCCCCACGGCGCAGCTCCGAGAGCTCCGAGAGGGCCTCCCCGGGGTCCTTCCCCTTGAGGAAATCGTTGGGATCCGCGGAGGGGTCCATCCCGAGGAGTTTCTTGATCCAGTTGATCGGCATCCCCCCTACTCCGTGACGTCCGCGCCCTGGCCGTAGTCGCGCACGAGGCGCGCCTCGTTGCCGGGCAGGAGCCGGACGAACTTGTCCTTGGCCGGCATCGCCTCGAAGGCCTTCCGCACCTGGATGGGGTCCACCCCGAGCGACCCCGCGACGTACCGGTCCGTCATCTGGTCCATGAGCAGCTCGAACGTGTGCCCCTCGATGAACTCCGACACGCGGCCGACCAGCTCCTCCGAGGAGTTCAGGTCGAACATGCGGAGCGAATCGCCCCACCGCTGGTCGGGGGCCGGGTGGAGGATCCAGCTCCGGTCCCGGTACTCGACGAGGCAGACGAGGGCGTTCCCCGAATTCGACGCGCGCGACTTCGCCTCGTCGCTCCACCCCGTCGCCGAGAAGGCGGAGACGTAGTAGAAGACCTGCGGGTGGTGTACCCACGGGCTCATCGCGTCGATCAGCTCCTGGTACGAGCACTTCCGCGCCGATCCCCCGTCCCGGACATGCTCGTCGACGGGGTTGACCGAGAGGCCCAGCACGATCACGCGCGGCGTCTTCCCGCCGAGCAGCTCGCGCGTGAAGACCTCGCAGAGGAACGCCTTGTTCGTCGGCATCTCCTCGAAGACGCGCTTGTGGCCGCGCGTCACGTACTGGTTCACGGCGCGCCTCACGGCCTCCTGGCCCGGGTCGAGGATGTGCGACTCGCGGTTCTTCTCGTCGGCGTCGAACCAGCGGTTCTCGAGCGGACTGAAGATTCCGTAGAGGGCGTGTACGTTCCTCTGGAGCCTGCCGACGAAGGCGTGCTCCAGTTCCTTGGCGCCCGTGCGCGTGATCGCGCCCGCGGGGAGGGGCTTCGGCTCCTCGGCCGCGGCGGGCCCCCCGGCGGTCCCCGCGGCCGCGGCGGGCTCCGCGTGGGCGGCGCACTCGCGCTTCCCGCGCCGCCAGCAGAGGCGGCAGACCGGGGAGCCGCAGAGCGAGCACTTCCACTGCGGCAGGAAGGTTCCCGCCACGCTCATGTACGTCGTCTGACAGACGCCGCACGTGTTCGTCGCAGTCGGGTCGTTGGCGAGCGATTCGTCGGGCATTCGTCGTTCCTAGAGCGGTTCGCGGACGAGGAAGAGGTCGTACACCTCATGCGGGGTGAAGCGGCCGACGTCGATCACCGCATCGGCTCGGTTCCGGTTGGCGGCCTTCCAGAACAGGAGGTACCTCCCGCTCCGGTCAATCCCGCAGATGAGGTCGCTCGCGGCCGCGACAAGCGTCACCGAGTACGCCCCCGCCTCGTAGGGCCACTCGAGATTCTGCCCGATCACCCGCGCCTGCACGCAGTGGTCCTTCGTCGCGTACAGCAGGAACGGGATGCTCCCGATCTTCGCGAGGTTGAGCGTGAGAATCGGGTCGTTCCGCCGCACGACCTCCTTTCCCCGCGTCGGGTCGTTCTTCCTCCAGACGAGGATCGCCCCCTCCTTGCGGGGGAAGCGGTCGTCGCTCCCCGTGCTCGCGTAGACGTTGTCGTTGCCGATCGCGAGGCCCGTGACGGGAAGGCGGCTCGCCGGCAGGAGCGGCGTCGGCGCGGGGCCCGGGTTCTCCGGGTCGAGGCGGTGGACGCCGTTCCCCGCAGCGAAGTAGACGAGCCCGTCGCCGCCGGGCTGGACGGCGCGGACGGTCCGCGCTTCGCGCGTCATCTCGTGGTAGAGGAGGCCGCCCGGTTGCCCGGGGCGCTCCATGTCCCACCGCGCGATCCCGAATTCCGAGTGCGTCGCGAAGAGCCACCGCCCCTGGATCGCGGCCGCGTTCGCGCCCCCGCGGGGCTTCACGTCGCTCGGGAACGGATAGAACCTCGTGGCGGCCTTTCCGTCGACGTCGGCCACGAAGATCCCGCGCTTCGTTCCGGCAAGCGCGAACTTCCCGTCGGGCAGCGTCTGCACCCTGACGGAGCGGAGCGACTCGTCGAAGCGGATCTCGCGCGAGGGCTTCGACGTGTCGGCGGGGTCGAACGCGATCGCCAGGTTCCCGGCGGCGAGCCAGACCTCGGAGGCCTTCTCGGCGGGGAGGTCGTCCTTGGTTTCGGCGTCCTCCGGGGCGATCGCCGTGAAGAACCGCCCGACGGTGTTGACCAGCTCGTCCCCCCACTTCCCCACCGCCTCGGCCAGCTCGCCCGGGGAGAGGTTCTGGAGGTCCTGGTCGACGAGCTTGAGGACGAGCATGTCGCGGAGCTTCGGGTCCTGGACCTGCGCGATGACTGCCTGGATGTCGCCGTCCTTGAGCCTCCCGGCGATCTGCTGGACCTTCTCCTTCTGCTGCTGCTGGCGGAGGAGGACGTCCTCCTGCTTGCGGATCTCCGCCTCCTCGTGCCGGTCGCGCGCGACCTGCTCTTCGAACTCCTGCGACACGAAGGCGGGGAGGCCCGCGAGGCCCTTCCAGAGGAGGCCGTGGCGGAAGAGCTCCCCCTCGAGCCCCGCGCCCAGGTCCTCGTTCAGGTCGCCCAACTCGCCGGGGCGCAGGAGGGTGGCCATCGGGTGCTTCTTCGCGAGGGCCGCAACGACGCGCTGGAGGCCGACCTCGAGGCGACGTCGGACGTCCTCGCGGACGAGTCGCGGGGCGTTCGCTGGGATGCCGCGGACGAACTCCGCGAGTTGGCCCGCATCGCCGGCGTCGATGGCGACGAGGACCTCGACGGCCGCCTCACAGGAAAGGCCGTCGGCCGAGGCGAGGCCCGGGATGCGAAAGGGGAGGCCGAACGAGCCGGTCTTCAGGACGACCGCGCTGAACTCGCCGGAGAGCTTCTCTCCGGACTTCGCGAGACGGGGCGCGGCACCGGCGGCGATGACCCAGGCAACGGCGTCGAAGGGGACGTCGTAGCGCTTCTGGAAGAAGCCGTCCATCTCCGCGGAGGAGACCCGAACGGCGATGACGTCACGCTCGGCGAGCCTGTCCTTGATCTCCGTATTGGACATATCGGGGCGGACCTCCACTCCCCTGGCTGGGACGGCTCGCGATGGCGTGGCTCTCGATGCGGCACTCGCTTGATGCGAGTATATCGCACCGTCGGATGGGGAATCAAGCGGAGGGGACGACCACCGGGAGGTCGTCTACTTGCCCCCCTTGTCCTACTTGAGGTTCTCGGTGGCGAGCTTCCAGTCGCCGGTGGGGTCCTTGTAGAAGAGGTAGTCCAGATCGGCGGTATTCGTGCTCTCCGAGCCATCTCGCCCTTCGGTCGTGACGTCGCAGACGATGTGCACCGGGAATCCGTCGACCTTCCCTGTGATGTCGGCGGGGCTGATCTCCCTTTTCGGAGAGTACTCGAGCGCCTTGTAGTCGAACGACCACCGGATCTTGACCGACACCCCCGCGGCGTCTTTCTTCTGAACCTGGTCGCCGTCCTCGATGGCCTGCTTGGCCCATTCCTTCCGCATCTTCTCCTCGAAGAGCCTCTTGACGACGGCCTCCGGAGGGGCGTTCGGGTCGCGTTTCGGGGCGAGGAGCTTCGGCGGGACCTTGCCGCCGACCTTTGGGGCCTCGGCCGTGGCCTCCCCTTCCGCCACGAGGACCGCGCCGGACCCCTCAATGTCGAATCCCTTGGGCCAGCGCGTCTTCTCGTCGTACTTCGCGTCGCGGAAACGGCACCCCTGGAACTCCGCGAACCCCGGTCCCGACAGCCTGGCGCCCCGCAGGTCCGCCTCGCGGAAGTCGCAGCCGCTCAGGGCCGTCACGGGCAGCGCCTTCAGGCCGCGCAGGTTCGCCTTGCGGAAGCACGCGCCTTCCATCCCCCAGATGACCTTGAGGTCCTGTCCTTCCAGGTTCGCTGACGTGAAGTTCGTCCCGTACAAGCGTGCGTCGTCGAGATGCGCACCGCGCAGATCGGCGCCCGTGAGGTCCGCCTCGTCCATCTGCGCGTTCGTGAAGTCCACGTCGCGGAGGTCTGCGTAGGAGAGATCGCACTCCATCAGCTTGACGCTCATCAGGATCGCCCCCTGGAGGTTCGCCGCGGCGAGGTCCTGGGCGCGAAGGTCCCGGCCTCGCCAATCGGCGCCCTTCAGGTCCCGTCCCGAGCCGACCTTCGGGGCCTCCGGCTCGACCTGCGGCGCCACGGGGTCCTTCACGGGCGGCTTGGGATCCACCGCCGGAGGGGCCGGGTCCTTCACTGGCGGTTTCGGGTCAGGCTTCGGCGCGTCCGCGACCACGACGACACCCGCGGCCTCGGGATTGACGCCCTTGGGCAGCTTCGTCCTCCTGTCGACCTTCGCGCCGGCGAACTTCGCCGAGCCGTTCTCGAAGTCCTGCGCATCGAGGAGAAAGGCCCCGACGAGGTTGGCATCCGAAAAGTCGCAGCCGGTGACGTCCTTGATCCCCCTGGTCTTCGCGAGGTTCGCGCCGCGCAACGTCGTTCCCCGGAGGATGACCCCCGCCAGGTCCGTCGCCTCGAGGTTGACGCCCGTCAGGTTCGCCCCCTTGAGGAGGGTCACGCTGAACTTCGCGTCGCGGAGGTCCGCCCCCGTGAGGTCGGCCTCCATCAAGTCGGCCTGGGTCAGGTCGGCGTCCCTCAGGTTCGCCCCTCGCAGGTTCGCCTTGGCGAGGTTGCAGCCGGAGAGATTCGCGCCCTCCAGGTTCGCGTTCTCGAGGTCCTCGGCGCGGAGGTCCTGCCCGTGCAGGTCCTGTCCGTGCAGATCACGACCGCCCGCCTCTTGGCCCTCGTCCGTGCGCTTCGCGCCGGCAGCCTGGGGGTCGAACCCCTCCGGCCAGCGCGTGCTGCGGTCGTACAGGGCGTCCGCGAAGCTCGCCGACCCCGGCTTCCAGTCCTTCGAGTCGACGAGGTACGCGCCTCGCAGGTCCGCCCCGCGGAAGTCGCACCCGGTGATGTCCGTCATCACCTTCGCCTTCTTCAAGTTGGCCCCGCGGAAGTTCGATCCGCGGAAGTGCCCGTTCGTCAGGTCGGTCCCCTCCAGGTTCGCCGCCTCCAGGCTCGCCCCGTCCGCCTGGGTGTAGGCGACGTTCGCGCCGCGGAGGTCGGCCTCGCCGAGGTCGACGCCGGTGAGGTCCGCGTGGCTCAGGTCGGCGCGGGACAGGTTCGCGCCGTGCAAGTACCGTCCGTGGAGGTCCTGGTTGCTCAGGTTCTGCCCGGACAGGTCCTCTTGCGCCGCGGCGACCGCCGCGAGAACGAACAGCAGGGCGATTGCGCGTACGGTCATGTTCGACCTCTCCATGGGGATCTACTTCCTCTCGAGGGTGAACTCGTGGAACCCGTGCTCGTCGTTGCCGTAGGTGCCGACGAGCTTGCCGTCCTTGAGCTCCGCCGCGCCGCGGCACGGCGGGAGGTCCTCCACCTCGCCCGTGTCGGCCCTCGTCACGCTCTTCGTCATCCCCTGGAAGACGAGCTGTCCCTCCTGGACCTCGCCGACGAGGTCCTCCTCGATGAGCAGGTTGACGAGCTCGTTCCCGTCGCGCACCTCGGCCGAGACGAGGGCGAACAGCTTCGCGCCCCCGTCCTTGTCGGTCCGGATCGTGAGCAGGACGGCGCACGGGGCGGTCTTGCCGTCCGGGGTGACCTGATGCTCGATCGTGCCGACCCAGGTCCCCGACAGGCCTGTCTGCGGCTTCCCCGTCTCCTCGTCGGGCGACAGGCCGCCCGTCCCGCCGTGCGCCCGGATCCCCCACCGCTTGAGGATGTCGGGCGGGAGCTCCTCGAGCTCCGGATTCGAGACCCCGCGGGACCAGGCGGCATCGAGATCCACGACCAGGATTTTGCCCGTGTTCTTGTGTTCCTTGAGCTCCTCCTCGGCCTTCTCGACCGCCTTTTCGAAAGAGAGCTCCTCCTTCTGGACCCCCCCCTTGATTCCGGTCGCTTCCACCGGAATCTGCTTCCCCGAGGACAACTCCACCAGCGGAAAACAGTGCCTGGGAATGATGACGAGGTACGGCTTGAGGCCCATGGCGTGCGCCATCGCGGCGTAGAGGATCGCCAGCTCGATGCACGTTCCCGACTTGTCGCGAATCACGTCTCGCGGGTACTTCAGATTCTGCGTCGTCTGGATGTCGAAGCTGGCGGACTTGTCCGTCAGCCCGACGGGGCTCTTGTAGACGAACTCGTTTCCGACCCAGAGGTCGTAGCAGGCCTTGAGCACCTCCATGCCGGCCTCGTCCCCGGTCGACGCGCCGACGCCGCCCGACAGCTTGCTCGCGAGCGCGGAGAACTCCTTCACGACGGGGTCGTTCAGGCTGACCCACGCCGCGAGGAACGGAGCGTTGTTGAATCCCTCCTGGAGGCTCCCGAAGCTCTCGTCCTGACGGAGGTTGCCCCAGATGAAGTCGTTCCGGCCGAAAATCGTCACCTGGGCCGAGTCGTTCCCCTCTCCCCCGTCGAAGGCCCACTCCACGTTCAGGGGGAGTGGCGTATCCGTCTGGACCTGGAGCACGGAGGGCGAGAGCGTCGGATGGTAGAGGGCCACGGCCGTCTGTCCCGGAACGAGGAGCGGAAACCGGGTCCAGGCGCTCCACTCGGAGTACTGGTCGAGACGGAAGCGCACGCGCACGTCGCGGATGGGTCCGGCGCCGTGGTTGAACAGCACGGCCCGGGCGACCCACATCTCCGGGAAGTCGGCAGGCGCGCCGTAGACCTTGTAGATGGCGGACATCAGCCTGTCGCGGACTTCCAGGCTGACCCGCAGCTTTCCGGGACCCTCGGTCGGCGGCGTGGGGAGCGTGTACCGCAGGCAGCGAGCCTGCTCGTCCCAGCGCAACACCTGGGCACCTACGGGTAGATGGAACCGGACGGGTCCGCGGAACGGCATGCCCAGGACCGTGGTCCCGACCCGGTAGAAGAAGACGACGGCGCGCCCGTCCTCCTGGCCCACGCCGACGAAGTCGGAGTCGTCCCGGATCGGCAGTTCCCACTCCCCGTCCCCGATGGCCCGAGCCGCGCCCAGCTCATGGATGTCGAGGATGACGGCGGTCGAGGCGTCGTCGAATCGGGCGTTCGCCTCGGGTCCGTCCACGCGGTCGCCGCGCTCGCCCTGGACTTGCGGAACCAGGCGAGAGGCCTTCTTCAGTTGGTCCTTCACAGTCGGGTAGTTACGGAGATCGAAGTCGACGATGAGGGGCCCCCTGAGGTCGCCGGTCGGCAGGACGTCAAGGTCCCCACGGAGGTAGACGGTGCCCACCGGCGGCTCGCCGGCCTGGGCAGGGAGTATCGCGACCGCGATGAGGAGGGGGAGAATCCGCTTCCAGGACAACTGAGGTCTCCGACGTGAGAAACGGTACGGTAGCCACCGTGGCGCCGATTGTCCAGTGGTTCCCGTCGGCCGCGCGCTTGCGGCCCGAGCCAGCGAGTGCTAGAGTCACCCCTCCGCACCCCCGAGGACCCCATGCCCTCGCCCACACGCAAGGCGAAGAAGCACCCCGCACCGAAGGCCCGCACGCGTCGTCGGAAGAGCCCGGGGCGCGGCGCCGAGGTCTTCCAGGACCTGTCCCAGGAAAGCGCCCTCCTCCTCGCACGCAGCCGCGAGTTCGTCTACCGCCACGACACGAAGGGCGTGTTCAACTACATGTCCCCCTCCGTCGAGGCCGTCACGGGGCACACCCCCGAGGAGTGGCTGGTCCACTACTCGACCTTCATGACGGACAGCCCGATCAACGCGAAGGTGTTCATGTACACCGAGGAGACGCTCAGGAGCGGCAAGGAGAGCCCCCCCTACCTCGTGGAGCTCCAACACAAGGACGGCCGCCTGATCCTCATGGAGATCATCGAACGGCCGTACTTCGATTTTGGTCGGGTCGCCGGGATCATCGGGGTCGCGCGCGACGTCACCGAGCGCGTGCACGCCGAGGAGGCCCTCCGTCGCGTGAACGAGGCGCTGGAGTCGAGGGTCCGGGAGCGGAGCGCGGCGGCGGAGAAGGCCGTCGCGGACCTCCAGCGGAGCGAGGAGGCCCTCCGCCAGGCCCAGAAGATGGAGGCCGTCGGCCGCCTCGCGGGCGGGATCGCCCACGACTTCAACAACCGCCTCGTCGCGATCACGGGCTATTGCCACCTCCTGCTACAGCGGCTCCCGACCGACTCCCCGATGCGCGACGACGTCCTCGAGATCCGCGCCGCCGCGGAGGGGGCCGGGCGCCTCGTGCGGCAGCTCCTCGCCTTCGGCCGCAGGCAGGTCCTCGACCCGCGTCCGATCGACCTGAACGACATCGTCTCCGGGATGGAGAGCATGGTCCGCCAGCTCGTCGGCGAGGACGTCGAGCTGATCTGTGACTTCGCCCCGGGAATCGGCTGCGTGGAGGCCGACCCGGCGCAGATGGAGCAGGTCGTCCTCAACCTGGCCGCCAACGCGCGCGACGCGATGCCGCAGGGGGGGAGGCTCACCATCCGGACCGCGGAGACCGCCGTCTCCGAGGACGACTCGCGGACGCGCGACGGTGCGCGCCCCGGGCTGCACGTCGTCCTCGAGATCGCCGACACGGGGGCCGGGATGGACCCTGAGACGCTCTCGCGCCTCTTCGAACCGTTCTTCACGACGAAGCCGACGGGGCGCGGAACGGGCCTGGGGCTGTCCACCTCGTACGGGATTGTCCGGCAGAGCGGAGGACACATCCTCGTCGCCAGCGGTGTCGGCCGCGGGACGGTGTTCCGCATCTTCCTCCCGCGCGTCCCGACGCCGCCGGAGAGCCACGCGGTCCGCGTCGGCGCACGCGCCGATCAGCGGGGGACCGAGACGGTCCTCCTCGTCGAGGATGAACCGTCGGTGCTCAAGCTGTTCCGCGACGTCCTGCGGAAGAAAGGGTACTGCGTCCTGACGGCGGGGCGCGCCGAGGAGGCGATCAGCACCGCCGTGCGGCACGAGGGACCGATCCACCTCCTGCTGACCGACGTCGTCCTCCCCGGGATGCGCGGACCGGACCTCGCGAGGCGACTCGTCGCCTCGCGGCCCGGACTGAGGGTTCTCTACGTTTCCGGCTACTCCGAGGAGTTCACCGGCCGACGGGACGCCACTTCCGCCGGAGGGATGCTCCTGTCCAAGCCGTTCCCGCCCGAGACCCTCGTCCGCCGTGTCCGCGAGGTGCTGGACGAGGCATGACGATGGGACCGCTCGCGCTCTCCACCCCCGCATGGCTCGTCCTCCTCGCCGCATCCGTCGCGGCGACGGCCGGAGTCGCGCTCTGGCTCCTTGGGCGCGTCCGGCGGCGCCTCGCGGAGCTCTCGGAGAGGGCGAAGTCGGCCCAGGCCCTCGCCTACGCCGGGTCGCTCGCTGGCGGCCTCGCGCACGAGATCCGGAACCCCCTCTCCACGATCTCCATCCAGCTCCAGCTCCTCCAGGAGGACTGGGCCGACGCCATGACGGACAAGGAGAGGCGGTCGCTCGCGAAGATCAAGGTCCTCCTCGGCGAGGCGAAACGCCTCGAGGGGATCCTCTCCGACTTCCTGTCGTTCTCCGCCGGGCACAAGCTGTCGATCGCCGACGAGGACGTCAATTCGGTCCTCGACGAGGTGCTCGACTTCGTCCAGCCCGAGGCGGAGACGCACGGGGTCCGGATTCAGCGCCTGTACGAGCGCTCCCTCCCTCTCGTTCCGATGGACCGGAACCTCGTGAAGCAGGTATTCTTGAACGTCGCGAAGAACGCCCGCGAGGCGATGCCGAAGGGGGGCGAGCTCCTGGTCCGCACGGCGCGGGAGGGGGAACGCTGCCGCGTCGAGATCGCCGACACGGGCGAGGGGATCGCGCCCGATCACCTCGACCGGATCTGGCGCGCCTACTTCACGACGAAGAAGACGGGCACGGGGCTCGGTCTCGCCCTTGCGAAGCGGATCGTCGAGGAGCACGACGGGACGATCGAGGCGGCGAGCGAGCTCGGCAAGGGAACGCAGTTCACCATCCGCCTCCCGCTCCGGGGATAGTTCATGGACGTACGGATCCTCGTCATCGACGACCAGGAGTCGCACGCGAAGGCGACCGCGGAGTCGCTCGAGCGCGCCGGGTACAAGTGCGTGACCGCGACGGGGGCGCGCGAGGGGCTGCGCGTCCTGGAGAACGACCAGGTCGACGTCGTCGTGACCGACCTCGTCATGCCCGACATGGACGGCGTGGCGTTCGTCAAGCAGGCGAAGCGAACCACGCCGGACGTCGAGGTCGTGGTCATGACCGCGTACGACAACGAGGACGCGGTGATCGACGCGATGAAGGCCGGCGCGGCCGACTGGATGAAGAAGCCGCTCGACATCCGCCGCGTCCGCATCGTCGTGGAAAAGGCCCTCGAGAAGCAGCGCCTCGCGCGCGAGAATGTCGACCTCCACCGCCAGCTCGACGAGCGGTACAGCTACGCCGAGATCCTCGGCAACACGCCCGGGATGATGAGGGTCCTCGACACCGTGAAGCAGGTCGCGGGGACGAACGCGACGGTCCTCATCCAGGGGGAGACGGGGACGGGGAAGGAGCTGATCGCCCAGGCGATCCACCGGAACTCCCCCCGGAGGGCTCACCGCCTCCTCCCGGTGAACTGTGCGGCGCTGCCGGAGGGGATCCTCGAGAGCGAGCTGTTCGGTCACGAGAAGGGGGCCTTCACGGGGGCGATCGCGCAGCGGCGCGGGAAGTTCGAGTTCGCGCACCGTGGGACGCTCTTCCTCGACGAGGTCAGCGACATGCCCTACGCCACGCAGGCGAAGCTCCTGCGCGCGGTGGAGCTGGGCGAGATCGCCCGGGTCGGGTCGGACGAGCCGATCAAGGTGGACGTCCGGATCCTGGCGGCTGCCAACCGCGACCTGGGGCTGATGGTGAAGGAGGGGAAGTTCCGGGAGGACCTCTACTACCGCCTCCGCGTCGTGATGATCCAGCTCCCGCCGCTCAGGGAGCGCCTCGCCGACGTCCCGATCCTGGTCGATCATTACCTCCACGAGTTCTCCGGGAAGCACCGGAAGCGGATTTCGGGCATCACGCGCGAGGCCCTGGAGATGCTGATGAGGTACTCCTGGCCCGGGAACGTCAGGGAGCTTCGCGGGTGCATCGAGACGATGATCGTCCTCTCGAGGGCGGAGAAGCTCGACGTGGCGGACATCCCGTCGTACGCGGTGGGCGAGACGGGGGACCGTACGCCGGTGCCGGCGCTCTCGGGGATCTCGATCGAGCAGGCCGAGAAGGCGCTCATCAAGAAGACGCTCGAGGACGTGAAGGGGAACCGGGAGAAGGCGGCGCAGATCCTCGGGATCGGCGAGAGGACGCTGTACCGGAAGCTCAAGCTCTACGGGCTCTCGGCCGCGGGCAAGGACGGGGCCCGCGAGCCCGACGAGGAGTGAGATGCCCCGCTACGTCGTCCTCGCGCACCACACCACGCCGTTCCACTACGACCTGATGCTGGAGCACGGCGACGTGCTCGCCACGTGGTCGTTCGATCAGCCGCCCGGGAGAGACGGGCAGGCGTGCCGACGGATCAAGGACCACCGGAAGGTCTACCTCGAGTACGAGGGGGAGATCTCGGGGGGGCGGGGATGGGTGGAGAGGTGGGACGAGGGGACGTATGAGGGTGCGATCGGGGAGGATGCCGCCGAGGCAGAGTTTTCCGGCGGGAAGCTAGCAGGACGGTGGCGGGTCGTGCGCGTGGAAGAGCCCGACGCGTGGGAGTTGAGGCAGGCCGCTGCGCGGAGATCCCAGATCCGAAATCCCAGATCCCAACGAAATCCCAGATCCCAGCGCGGGCTCCGCCCGCAACCCAAACCTTGAGATTCCGTCAGGCTGCCGAGCGTAGCGAGGCAGCCGTTCTTTCTAAGTAGACACGGCGCTCATCCATCCGT
>Ga0080064_1002879_pt1 | contig 27167 bp, 17 predicted proteins | sample Subgrocontami54m_FD_69260 | JGI IMG/M metagenome (GOLD analysis project Ga0080064, IMG submission 69260) | Subsurface groundwater microbial communities from S. Glens Falls, New York, USA - GMW46 contaminated, 5.4 m (SPADES assembly) (version 2) ...
CCTTGCCTGGGCGGCTTGTGTTGTGTGTTAACAAGACAAGTTTCCCATAAAAGAGCAACGAAGCCGACATCAACTTACCCGGAATTCCGCCTCGGAAATCTGCGAAACTCGAACTCAGAGCATGTGAAAAAATCAAAACCGTCTCTCGCAAAGTCGCAAAGGCGCCAAGAATACCCAAGAATTCATGGCTATCTTTCTTGTTGCTTGGCGTCTTTGCGACTTTGCGAGAGATTTTTTCACAAACTCTCACCACTCACCACCCTATAATTGCCCCGCGGATGCAGATCAACCTTCTCACCATCGTCGGCGTCGGCCTCATCGGCGGGTCCATCGGCCTGGCGGCGAAACGGCGCGGCGTGGCCCGGCGTGTGCGCGGCCTGGGACGGCAGCAAGCAAGCCTCGATCGGGCGCTCGAATTCGGCGCTATCGACGAAGCGCACCTCGATTCCGCGGCGGCCGTGACCAACGCGGATGTCGTCGTCGTTTGCACGCCGGTCGATCAGATCGCCGAGCAAATTCTCCGCTTGGCGCCGTTTTGCAAGCCGGACGCGCTGCTCACCGATGCCGGCAGCACGAAAGCGACGATTGTCGAGCGCGTGGAAAGTGCGCTGGCCGGCGACGGCCCGTTCTTCGTCGGCAGCCATCCGCTCGCCGGCTCGGAGAAGCGCGGTCCCGAATTCGCCGACGCGGACCTATTCCAAGATCGCTGCACGGTCGTGACACCGACGCCTCATTCCCATTCGTCGGCCTTGGGCAAGACGATCGCCTTCTGGCACGGCCTGGGAAGCCGTATCCGCGTGATGACGCCGGCCGACCACGACCACGCCCTGGCTATCACGAGCCACTTGCCGCACTTGCTCGCCGCGGCGCTGGCCGGCACGCTGCCGTCGGAGTTGCACGATCTGACGGCGACCGGCATGCGCGATACGACGCGCATCGCTGCCGGGGACCCGAAGCTGTGGACGGCCATTTTCCAGCACAATCGGACGCCGCTCTTGGACGCGCTGGATGGACTGGACCGGCGCCTGGCCGAATTTCGCGCCGCTCTCGAAAAACAAGACGGCGCCGCCATCGAAGAACTGCTTCGCCAAGCCAAGGAGGTGCGTGATGCTCTGGGAAGTTGAAATCCTGCCCAAGGGTCACGATGGCGAGGCGCAGCGCGTCGTCGCTGAATTCGCGCTCCTCAACCTCGGCGCCGCTCCGCCCGAGATTCGCCTGTCCTCGCGTGGCTTCTTGCTCGAAGGCGATTTCGACCGGGCTCAGGCCGAGATGCTGCTCGGCGAGTTGCTCCTCGATGCGCTGGTCGAGGTCGGCCGAGTCGGACCGCTCAATGCGTTCACGTCATTCCAGGCCGCCCATGGCGAGTCGCTGCAGGCGATTGCCACCGTGCTTCTCAAGCCGGGCGTGATGGACCCCGTCGCGGAAAGTGTGCTGCTGGCAGCGCGCGATCTGGGCGTGCCGCTGTCATCGGTGCGGACTTTTCGTCGTTATTACGCACCGCGCCCACTTCCGGAGGCGACGCGCGATTTGTTGTTCCGCAAAGTGCTCGCCAACGCCGCCATCGAACAAGCCGTCGCCGGGCCGTTGCACCTGGATCATCTCACGTTTGGCGCCGCCGAATCGTTTCGGCTCGTCAATGTCCGCTTGCTTGGCTTGGACGACGCAGCCCTCATCAAGCTCAGCAAAGACGGCCAGCTTTCGCTCAGTCTCGCCGAGATGAAGACCATCCAGACGCACTTTCAAAGCCAGCGCCACGACCCGACCGATGTCGAGTTGGAAACCATCGCCCAAACCTGGTCCGAACATTGTTCGCACAAGACGCTCAAGGGGCACATCGACTTCGAAGGCCGGCGCTACGACAATTTGCTCAAGGAGACGATCTTCGGCGCCACGCAGCAGATTCGGCAAAAATTGGGCGCCGACGATTGGTGCGTCAGCGTGTTCGAAGACAACGCCGGCGTCGTCAAGTTCAACGACCAGTTCCACGTCTGCTTCAAAGTCGAGACGCACAATCATCCCAGCGCCATCGAACCCTACGGCGGCGCCAATACCGGCCTGGGCGGCGTCATCCGCGATCCGCTCGGCACCGGCATGGGCGCCAAGCCGATCTGCAACACGGACGTCTTTTGCTTCGCTCCGCCCGACACGCCGGCCGAGGAATTGCCGCCCGGCGTGCTGCACCCCAAGAAAGTGATGCAAGGCGTCGTCGCCGGCGTGCGCGATTATGGCAACCGCATCGGCATTCCCACCGTTAACGGGGCGGTTTGCTTCGACGCTCGCTACCTGGGTAATCCGCTCGTCTTTTGCGGCACCGTCGGCCTGATCCCGGCCGACAAGGCATTCAAGGCGGCGCAACCGGGCGATCTGATCGTCGCCGTCGGCGGTCGCACCGGGCGCGACGGCATCCACGGCGCCACGTTTTCATCGATTGAATTGACCAGCGCCTCCGAACAAATCTCCGGCGGCGCCGTGCAGATCGGCAATGCCATCGCCGAGAAGAAAATGCTCGATGTGTTGCTGCAAGCCCGCGACCTGGGCCTGTACCACGCGATCACGGATTGCGGCGCCGGCGGTTTCAGCTCGGCGGTCGGCGAAATGGGCGAGAAAATCGGGGCCCGCGTCGAGCTGGACAAGGCGCCGCTCAAGTACCAGGGCCTGTCATACACTGAGATTTGGATTTCGGAGGCGCAGGAGCGGATGATCCTTGCCGTTCCATCCGAGCGCTGGGAGGCGCTGCAGAAACTCTGTGCGAGCGAGGATGTCGAAGCGACGGCGATCGGCACGTTCGAACCGACCGGACGATTGCGGCTTTTGTACCAGGGCCAACAGGTTGCCGATTTGGAGATGAAGTTCCTGCACGACGGCCGGCCGCCGGTGGTGCGCAAGGCGGAATGGCGCCTAAGCCCCGAAGTGCGTAAACCCGCGGGATTCGAAGACTCATCCCGCGGCTTGGCAGAGATTCTTCTCAAGATTCTCGGCAGCCTCAACGTCTGCAGCAAGGAATGGATCATCCGCCAGTATGATCACGAAGTTCAGGGCGGCAGCGTACTGAAGCCGTTGGTCGGCGCCGCCAACGACGGCCCCGGCGATGCCGCTGTCATCCTACCGGTGCTGGGCCAATGGGCGGGCCTGGCGATCGGTTGCGGCCTCAATCCGCATTACGGCGACCTCGATCCCTATGCCATGGCCGCGCTGGCCATCGATGAAGCCGTGCGCAATGTCATGGCGGTCGGCGCTGATCCCAAGCGCATCGCCCTGCTCGACAACTTCTGCTGGGGCAACACCGAACGGCCCGAAGTGCTCGGCTCGCTTGTCCGCGCCGCCGAAGCTTGCCGCGACGTCGCCCTGGCCTGGCTCATGCCATTCATCAGCGGCAAGGACAGCCTCAACAACGAATTTCACGCCGGCGGCCGGAACATCGTCATCCCGCCTACGCTGCTCATCAGCGCGCTGGGCCGGGTGCCGGACGTGCGCCACTGCGTCAGCATGGACTTGAAGGAACCGGGCAACGTCCTGTTCCTTGTCGGTGTGACCAAGGATGAACTCGGCGGATCGCACCAACATCTCGTGACGGGCCGAACCGGCGGCCAGGTGCCACAGGTCGATTTGCAACTCGCGCCAACGGTCTTTGCCAAGGTTCACGAGGCGATCGAGCGCGGCCTGGTGCGAAGCTGTCATGACCTCAGCGAAGGCGGTTTGGCAGTGGCGCTGGCGGAAATGGCGTTCGCCGGCGCCGTGGGCGCTGATGTCACGCACCTTGCCAATGCCGGCTCGCTCGCCGACGAAGTGCTCTTGTTCAGCGAATCGCCCAGCCGTTTCGTGCTGGAAGTCGTTCCAACGAAGGCCCAGGCAGTGCGCGACCTGTTTGGCGACGTGCCATTGGCGCAGATCGGCCAAACGGTCAAGGATCAACGACTGCGCGTCGCCGGGGCCAAGGGCGAATGGTTGATCTGGGCCGCGCTGGCTGATCTCAAGGAAGCCTGGCAAAAGCCGCTGCGGTGGTGATTTCCCATTGAATTACATTCTTGTCAGGTCACGCATACAACAATTCAATCGCCATCCTTCCTTTGAGCCACTTGTCCCATGTATCGCACTCTCCTGCTTGCCTGCACATTCTTTTTGACCACTCTGGCGCACGCCGGCGAATCCTCGCCCGTGCCGCAATTCCTGCAAACGCTCAAGCCACGCCACATCGGCCCGGCAAACATGAGCGGCCGCATCTGCGAAGTTGCTGTTTTCGAGAAAGCGCCGCGCATTCAGTACGTCGCCAGCGCCTCGGGCGGGCTTTGGAAGACGACCAATCATGGCACCACGTGGACGCCGGTTTTCGAGCGTGAAAACACCGTCGCGCTCGGCGCCGTTGCGGTGGCGCCGTCGAATGCGAACATCGTCTGGGTCGGCACGGGCGAGGCCAACGCGCGCAATAGCGTCTCCTGGGGCGACGGTGTTTACAAGTCGACCGACGGCGGCAAGTCCTGGAAGAACATGGGGCTGAAGGAAACGCACCACATTGGCCGCATCGTCATTCATCCGACGAATCCGAACATCGTCTATGTCGCCGCGATGGGCCGTTTCTGGGCCGCCAATCCGGAACGCGGCATCTTCAAGACCAGCGACGGCGGCAAGACCTGGCAGCACGTCCTGTTTCTCGACGACGACACCGGCTGCATCGACCTCGCCATGGACCCGACCATTCCCGAAACGCTGTACGCCGCCGCCTATCAAGTGCGCCGCGATGCCTTTTCCGGCGGCAATCCGGTTGTGCAGACGGGGCCCAAGGCCGGCCTGTACAAAACGTCCGACGCCGGCAAGACCTGGGAAAAGCTTACGCAGGGCCTGCCCGATACTCACTTCGGACGGTGCGGAATCAGCATCTACCGTAAGAATCCCAGCGTCGTCTTCGCCGTCATTCAAACCGACAAAACCGTCGTACCCGTCGCGGGTCAAGGCCCCAACGAAAAGCTCGGCCCGGAGTTTGGCGGCATTTTTCGTTCCGGCGACGGCGGCCTCAACTGGCAGCACCTGAACTCGCTCGTGCCGCGCCCGTTTTACTACGGCCAAATCCGCGTCGATCCCAATGATGAAAAGCAGCTCTACGTCCTCGGCATCAACTTTCACGTCTCCAAGAACGGCGGCAAGTCATTCACCAAGACCGGGTCCGCCAAAGGAACCCACGGCGACTACCACGCCCTGTGGATCGACCCCGCGGACTCCCACCACCTTGTCCTCGGCTGCGACGGCGGGCTCAATTATTCCTTCGATCGCGGCGAACATTGGGAACGACTCATGAACCTGCCCGTCGCGCAGTTCTATGCGATCGGCGTCGATATGCAACAACCATATCGCGTCTACGGCGGTCTGCAAGACAACGGCACCTGGGGCGCTCCATCGGCGACCCGCGATTCCGCCGGCATCACGACGGCCGATTGGGTCAACCTCCTCGGCTACGACGGGTACTATTGCCAGATCGATCCGGACGATCCCAATATCGTCATTTGCGAAGGCCAGTACGGCATCCTGCGCCGCATCGAACTCAAGACCTGGGCCAAGTACGACATCAAACCGCGGCTCGTCACCAAGGAGTGGGACACGAACATCCGGCCCAAGCCCTCGTTGGGCACGCCGGAATTCCGCTTCAACTGGTCGAGCCCGATTTTGATGTCGCCACACAATCCCAAGACCATCTACTATGCCGCCAACGTCGTATTCCGCTCCGACGATCGCGGCGACACTTGGCGCATCATCAGCCCCGACCTGACGCGCGGCAAACCGGGCTTCAACGACTATCGCGGCAATACGATCACCACCCTCGCTGAATCGCCGCTGCAAGCCGGGTTGCTTTACGCCGGCACCGACGACGGCAACATCCACATGACCCGAAACGGCGGCAAGAATTGGCTGGACCTGACCGATACTCTGCCGGACATGCCCAAGGACCGCTGGATCACGCGCGTCGAACCTTCGCGCCATCAGCAAGGCGTCGTCTATCTCGCCGTCGACCGGCATCGCAATGACGACCGGGCGCCGTACCTCTTCAAGAGCGATGACTACGGCCAAAGTTGGACTTCGCTCGTCGGCAATCTGCCTCCGGGCGGTCCCATTCACGCCCTGCGCGAAGATCCACTCAATCCGGATTTGCTCTACGTCGGCACCGAGTTCGGCCTGTACGTTTCACTCGATGGCGGCGGCACTTGGCACCAGCAAACGCACCTGCCGACGGTGCCGGTGCACGATCTCGTGGTGCATCCGCGCGATCGCGAACTGGTCATCGCCACGCACGGCCGCGGCATCTACATCATGGACGTCTGTGCGCTGCAGGAGTTAACGAGCCGGGCACGCGCGCAGGCGGTTCATCTGTGCGACATTCGCCCCGCCCACGCCTATCGCCAGGTCCCGCTGCGCAAGCTCGGCAGCAAGAGTTACGCCGGCGCCAATCCGCCGTACGGGGCCGGCTTCACCTTCTACGTGCGCGATGAACCGGCGACGGCGCCGCAGCTCACGATCACGGACGCCAAGGGCAAAAAGGTTTTCGAGCTGTCCGGCGCAAAACAAGCGGGACTGCAACGCGTGCAGTGGGACTTGAACAGATCCGGCGCCAAGTCGGACGAATACGATCCCGTGGCGAGCGGCAACTACGTGGCCAACTTGCGCGTCGGCGTTCGGATCGTGCGCAAGTCATTCGATGTGGTGGCGGAAGAATAGCCTCAGCACTTCACCATCTTGCGTTTCTTCTTCAGCGAGCCGCGCTGGATCGCCTTCTTGATGTATTCCGGTGCGAACGGCACTTTGCAGGATGTGTTGCCCATGTCACATTCGATCTCGCCGATCTTCGCGCCGATGTCGCTCGCCGTCTTCGAGAGTGGTTTCACATAGGATCCCACGGAGATGACGAAATTGTTCATGGCGCCGCCCAACCGATTCGGGTGGTCGTGAATCGACTTCTGCACACGTTCCAAGAGCTGCTTGAGCCTGGGAATATCCAGCTCATCGTCTTCCCTCATCGCCGCTATGCAGCCGAGTGTGGACCAACCGGACGCGGCGACGGTGTCCTTCTTCGAATCGATCCACTTCAGTCCCATTTCCCATCCATGCGGGCTGCCGGCCGCCACCCACGGCACTGTGTAGCCGGCGAGCATATACCAGTAGGCGCCCTCGGCCCACGATTGCAGGTCTTTCTTGGTCATCTTGGCATCGTCGGCGATCAGGCCGGCCAGGTACATGGCATCGGCGTTGCCGGTGGCGTAGAGGTCTAGCGCGAGCTGATAATCCTTCTTGATCGACTTGACGAATCGCTTCTTCATGTCTTCGATCTTGACGCCGAAGAACGGCTCGCGGGCGCCGTGGCGCAGCCAGGTCTTTTTGGTTTGCTCGCTGCCGAGGGTTTTGAGTTCGGCGAGGACTTCGGCGGCGGTCATGGCGGTACTCGAAATTGTTGAGATTTACCAATCTTCTCCAAGCCTATCTTGCAAGGTCAAGGTTGGCGGCGGCACAAGTCGGTGGCAAATTTCGGCCCACCAGGTGACCGGATCAGATTCGTCTACGGAGTGCCCGACTACATGACCATCTCGATCAAACCAAACGGTAACCCAACCACGACGGCTGCACCATTTCTTTTCTGAGACTGTACCAAGAGAAGGGCCGGGTGTGGTGATCCCATTTGGGCCGTAGCCATCGTAATTTCCCGACTTTGCACCCAGCAGTTCTTCGATTTCCGCCTCCGTCATGCCCTTTTGAATGCCTGCGAGATACGGCGGCCGAATCCGATGCGGTGTGAACAACAGCGGCATGCCCAGCAGGATGGCCAGCAGGGCGAAAACGACCGAGGCTTTGAGCAGCTTGATGCACATTGGCGGCAATTGTAATCGATGTCCAGCGACTTCGCTATGCGGAAACCAGTGAGGACGTTCCGCAGATCTCTTCGATCGTGAACGACGGTAGGTGATCCGCTCGATCGAAGTGCTCCACGTTCATCGCTTTGTCGAATTCGGGCGCACCTGCCAGTCGCCAACCGATTATTTCGTGACAGGTCAACAAGCTCATGCGCAATTCGACGAGGTGCCGTGGCTCCGGCTTGTCCACTTTTTGCACGTCCGCCACAAACGCGTGCAGCACGTGCGTCATGAACTGAATTTCGCGACAGGAAAATCGCCAATGACTGCGAAAACAATTCAAGAAGCGCGTCACCGGATATGAAACCACCGCACGGAACCCTACGGGAAAAACCGACTCTCGTGAAATGTGCTGATTGGGAATCAAAATCAAACCTTCGAGATTCTCGATGGTGTCCAATAGCAACCGCAGCCGCTCCTCATTGTAATAATCACGCATCAAGGTCCACTCAGCGTCAGAAAGCAGTCCAAAAGCGACGGACCGCTCTGCCTGTCGAGCCACACAAGCCGCCTTCAGCGCCAAACACTTGTCAAGCACAACAACCATGGTGTGCGTTCCTCCTTTCGATCCTAATCGAACACAGGCCGCCGTGACAATACGCCTTTGTGCGACGAGTTCAATCAAAAAGCCCACGGCTCTCACCGTGGGTTTTGGGTTTTGATGGGGTCGCGGCCAGCTCCGCGCGAAACGCTCGCCGGAACTGTTACCCCCCAGCAACCGCGACCCCAAGTTTTGTGAAACAGAGTGAATCAGGGCAAGGCGAATCTTCGAGGCAGGAACAAACGCAGGGCGGGCATCGATAGCTGCGCTTTGGGCAGCTGAAGCAGGCAGGATTATCACCTTCTCTTATATCCGCTGCGCACTTCCCGCGCCAATGGAATTCTTCTTTTTTCTTGACCCCGGCGGCAATTGCATTGGGCCATATAACAATTGACCCGCCCGCGGCGACCGGATAACTTGGACGATATCAACCTGTCCGCAAAGAACGAAATACGAGGTGAACGATGTTGCGATTGGATGCTCAGCGCCCGGCCCGGTTCTGCGACGGCCTGACGCGGCGCGATTTCTTTCATGCCGGCGCCCTGTCGATGCTCGGCTTGACGCTGCCGGAGTGGATGAGGCTGCAAGCTGCCGGCGCCGCGCCGGATCGCGACGTCAATTGCATCATGTTGTTTCTCGTCGGCGGGCCCAGCCACATCGACACCTGGGACCCGAAGCCAGATGCGCCTCCCGAAGTGCGCGGCCCGTTTCGCGCGGCGGCGACCAACGTCCCCGGCATGCGCATCGCCGACACGTTTCCGCGCATGGCCCAGATCGCCGACAAATTCTCGCTGATCCGCTCGGTCTACCACACGGCGACCGCGGTGCACGACACTGGCCACCAGATGATGCAGACGGGCCGGCTGTTTACGGGCGGCATCGAGCATCCGCACGTCGGCTGTGTGCTCGGCTATTTGAAGGGCCAGCGCGGCGAAGTGCCGGCGCATGTGCTCTTGCCGCGCCCCATCGGCCGCACCGGCGGAAACTTGCCGCACGGCCATAGCGCCGGCTACCTCGGCCGGCAGCACGATCCGTTCATTCTCAACGCCGATCCCGCGGTGCCGAACTTTCAGGTGCCCGATCTGCTGCCGCCGTCGTACATCTCTGCAATTCGCGCCGATCGCCGGCAACGTTTGCGCGATTCGGTTGATGCCGCGATGTCATCGTTCGAAGGCAGCACGCAGGCCCGACAGCTCGACAGCAACTTCCAACTGGCGTATCGCTTGATGTCGAGCCCGCAAGCCCGCGCGGCGTTCGACCTGAGCCGCGAACCGACCGCAACGCGCGACAATTACGGCCGCACGCGCTTCGGACAAAGCTGTTTGTTGGCGCGCCGTCTGATTGAGCGCGGCGTGCGTTTCGTCACCGTCAACATGTTCGAAACCGTCTTCGATGAAGTGACCTGGGACATCCACGGCTCGCGGCCCTTCACCGACATCGCCCAAATGTCGCGCGAGGTGGTGCCGAATTTCGATCGCGCCTTCACGGCGCTGATGCAAGACCTGGACACCCGCGGACTGCTCGACAATACGATCGTGACCGCGATGGGCGAATTCGGCCGCACGCCGAAGATCAACCCCGCCGGCGGCCGCGATCATCATCCGGGTGTGTGGACGATCCTGATGAGCGGCGGACCGATCAAGGGCGGCCGCGTCATCGGCGAATCCGATGAACTGGGCTATCGGCCCAAGTCGCGACCGGTCACAACGGGCGAAGTGGCGGCGACGATCTTCCGCGGCCTGGGCCTCGATCCGCACCGCGAACTGCCCGGTCCGCAAAATCGGCCGATCCCGCTGGTCGATTTCGGCGTCCAACCGATCCGCGAGTTGTTCTAACCGCATCGCTTGCGGCTTAGTGCATCCCTGGCCAATATCGAAGCGACATTTGGTCCACGCGTCGCCAAAAACAACCGACGAGGTAGTTTGACAATGAAGCATACTTGGGTTGCAGCCCTCTTTCTGTTGAGCCTCGCACCTCCCTTATTTGCATCGGAACCAGCGCCATCGTCCGCGCCGAGCTTTCGCAACCAAGTGCAGCCGATCCTGACGCGCATCGGCTGCAACTCCGGCGCCTGTCACGGCGCTCTGGCCGGTAAGGGCGGATTGAAGTTGTCGCTGCGCGGCTATGCGCCCGACGAAGACTACTTCGTTCTGACGCGGCAGGCGAATGCCCGGCGCGTCAACCTTGGTGAGCCGGCCAAGAGCCTGATGCTTCTCAAACCGACCTTCGCCTTGCCCCACGGAGGCGGCTTGAAGCTGGAGGTCAATTCGCCCGACTACAAACTGCTCGCCGATTGGATCGCGCACGGTGCCCCTGGCCCGTCGCCCAAAGACCCACGAATCCAGCGGATTGAAGTGACTCCGACCGAGAAAGTCCTTAAGCCAAATGACGCGCTGCAGGTGCAAGTGCGCGCCTTCTATTCCGACGGCCATCAGGAAGACGTGACGCGCTGGGCCAAGTTTTCCAGCAGCGAGGACTTGGTAGCCGGCGTCGCTGAGAACGGCCTGGCCAAAGTGATGGGCCACGGCGAGGCGGCGATCGCGGTGCAGTTCTCCAACCTGGTTGCATCGATGCGGATCGTGTCGCCGCTGACCGAGCCGGTCGATCCGAAGGTGTTCGCCCAGTCGCCGCGCCACAATTACATCGACGGGCTCGTGCTGAAAAAACTCGAAGCACTGCGCCTGCCGCCTTCGGCGCAGAGTGCCGACGAAGAGTTCATTCGCCGCGCGTTTCTCGATGCCGCCGGAATTCTGCCCACTCCCGACGAGCAGCATCAGTTCATCAAGGATGGTCGCCTCGACAAACGGGCACGGCTGATCAATGCATTGCTGGAGCGACCCGAATTCGTCGATTACTGGTCGTACAAGTGGTCCGATCTGCTGCTCATTTCCAGCCGCAAGCTGCCGCAGCCGGCGGTGCGCTCCTTCTATCAATATGTTCGGCAAAGCGTGGCGGACAACAAGCCGTGGGACCAGTTCGCACGGGGCATCGTCACGGCGCAGGGCAGCAACCTGAACAACGGCGCCGCCAACTACTTCGTCTTACACAAGGACATCTCGGACCTGACCGAGTCGACGTCGCTGACGTTTCTCGGCATGTCGATCACCTGCGCCCGGTGTCACAATCACCCGCTGGAAAAATGGACGCAGGATCAATACTGGAGCATGGCCAACCTGTTCGCCCAGGTCGGCATCAAGAACGGCGACCGCGGCGGCGAATTCCTCGTGCAATCGCTCGCCGACGGCGACGTGCTCCATTTGCGTCGCGGCGTGCCCATGCCGCCGACGCCGCTGGATGGACAGCCTGTTGCAGCCGGGCAAGATCGCCGGCAGTATTTTGCGAAATGGCTGACGGCGCCCGACAATCCGTACTTCGCGCGGGCGCTGGTCAATCGCGTCTGGCGCAACTTCATGGGCCGCGGACTCGTCGAAGCGGAGGACGATTTGCGGCAAACGAACCCGCCGTCCAACCAGAAATTGTTCGACGCTCTCGCCAAGGACTTGGTCGCCAAAGGTTACGACGTCAAGCATCTGATCCGCACGATCATGAATTCAGCCGCCTATCAGCGCTCGTCCGCGGTGCTGCCGGGGAACAAGAGCGACGACCGCTTTTATGCGCGCTACCTGATTCGGCGCTTGCCGGCGGAGGTAGTGCTCGACGCGTACAGTTACGTGACCAAGGTTCCGACGGCATTCACCAAAGTTACCGTGGGCAGTTCCGGTGGAGACGCGCCAACCGGCGATTATCCGCTCGGCACGCGCGCCTTGCAGTTGCCGGACACGCAACTCGTGTCGCAGTTCCTCGACGCCTTCGGCCGCCCCGAGCGTGGCCAGACGTGTTCTTGCGAACGCCAACAGGAATCGAGCGTCACGCAGGCGCTGCACCTGAACAACGGCCAAACGCTGAACGACAAGCTGCGGGCCAAGAATTCGCGCGTGGAGGAATGGCTGAAGGAGAAGATCAGCGATCGGGAAGCGATTCGGCGCGTGTTCAGGCTGGCGTTGTGCCGTCACCCAAATGGCGAGGAACTAGCCCGGTTTGCAAAGATCATCAGCGAAACGCCACACGAAGGGGAGACGACGCGGCGCGAGATGCTTGAGGATTTGTATTGGTCCGTGCTGACGGGGCGGGAGTTTTTGTTCAATCGATGACCTGGCGAAACTGGGAATCGGTTATCATGGGGATGAGCCGCAAACGCGCGTTGCTGCGCATTCACGGTCTAATTGAACGTGCGGAAGAGCATTTAGGCAAACTCGTTGACACGCCATCGTTATTCGACGACCAACATTGGCGACACGAAATGAACAATTGGTTGTCTCAGATGGAGGAGGTCCTTGGCCATGTCGGTAAAAAAACAGGACGAAATTGGCAAGCGCTATTCGACGACATCAAACGGAAGGCAACGCAAACCGGTCTTCCCGACGACCGCGCTTAAGGAATTGTTGAGCAAGATTTACGACGAGGCTCGCGATGGCGAGCCAACTGAACTTGGCCCCGAACAATACGCGCGACGGCGTCATGACTTCATATTCCACATGACTGATTGGCTGTCGGATCTGGACAGACTGTCAAAACTGTACAAATACCCCGATGAAGCCGACCTCGAACAAGCGACCGTCTTCATGATTGGTTTCTTGTATCACGTCATCCCGCACCTGACGACCGCGGGACGATTATTGCTGGACCGGATCGGTGATCCATTCGCCAACGACTGGTCTGAGCAAAAGAGCGAAACGATTGCCAAGAAGAAACACGCGGCGAAGAAGGTCAAGGTGTCCCTATGAAGTGGTACGGTGCAATTACCGCGTTATTGCTGTACGCGATTTTGTCGACGGCCGGCGAATCCCCCAGCTACGCCAAGCACGTGCGGCCTATTTTCGTCAAGTATTGCCTCGAATGCCACAACACCAAATCCGCGAAGGGCGGGCTCGGCCTGGAAACACATAAGGCGATGCTCGACGGCTCCGACGACGGCCCGGTCATCAAAGTCGGCAAAGCAGATGAAAGCCTGCTCGTGCAGTCGATCGAAGGCAAGGGCCGTAACCTGATGCCGCCCAAGTCGAAAACGCTGCGACCGACGAAGGACGAGATCGCAACGCTGCGGGCGTGGATCAATGCGGGGGCGAAGGACGACAGCGCGCTGATCAAAGTTGCGATCCCCGACATCAAGCCCAGAAGGGCAACGCCGCCGCCTGTGCGAGATGTTGTTTACACTCGTGACGGTAAGACGCTCGTAGTGGCAAGCCATCATCGTGTTTGGTGTTTGCCGATATCGAATGACGGCCAATCGTGGCATGTCGATGGCATGACCAACGAAATCACTTCCCTTGCAATCGGCCCGGCTGGAGATCTTGTCTATGTCGGTGTTGGACGCCCAGGCATAGGGGGCAGGGTAATTGTCCTGCAAAGTGGTTTTAGTCGCATTGGACAGTTTATGTTGCCGGACGGCCATCGGGACGCGATTCTGGCAATGATTCTCAGCCCCGATGGCAAGACTCTCGCTACCTGCAGCTACGACACCCAAGTAAAGCTCTGGGACGTCGCCACCGGCAAATTGCTGCACACGCTGAAGGAGCATAGCGACGCGGTCTACGGCGTGACGTTTCATCCGCAAGGCAAGATGTTCGCCACCTGCGCTGCGGATCGCACTGTGAAGATTTGGGACACCGCCACCGCGAAGTTGCTGTTCACTTTCAGCGATTCCACCGATTGGAACTACGCCGTCGCCTGGCGGCCCAATGGGAAGCACCTGGCGGCGGCGGGCGTGGACAAGAGCATCCGCATTTGGGAAGTGAACGAGCAAGGCGGCAAGATCGTGCACGCGGTCTTTGCCCATGAAGGGCCCGTGACGAAGCTCATCTACAGCAAGGACGGCGGCACGCTCTATTCGCTTGGCCAGGACCGCGTGGTCAAGGCGTGGGATGCCGAGCGCATGGTCGAACGCAAGGTCTACGAACGTCAACCCGAGACGGTGCTTTCGATGGCGCTGCGGCCCGATCAGAAGCAACTCGCGCTCGGGCGCTATGATGGCCAGGTGGTTTTTGTCGACACCGCAACCGGGGCGGAGTCGCGTCCTGTCGTGGGTCAGATTGCTCAACCGGTCCGAAATTCGGCAGTTGTCGGAAATCGGACAGAAGCGGAGTTCTATCCCACGGTCAAGCCCGAGGCGAAGAAGATCACGCCCAGTGAAGGCCGACGCGGTGAGCCGATACGTGTCGCCATTGAAGGCCAGCATCTCGATCAGGTGAGCGAGCTGGTGTTCGCTACGCCAGGCGCGACCGGCAAGGTTGTCAGCAAGTCCCCGACGAAATTGGAGGCAGAGATCGTTTTTCCGGCGACGACACCAGCGAGCGTCCAACAGCTTCATGTCATGAGCGGTGCAGGACAATCGGCGCCGCTCTCGTTCATCGTCGATCCTTTTCCGCTCGTGCCGGCGCGCGCGGGCATTGATTCGCCGGGCCAAGGGCAATCAATCACCCTGCCCGTCAGCTTGATCGGCAAGCTCGACAAGGCCGGCGACGTCGATTTCTTTCGCTTCGAGGCGAAGAAAGGCCAGCAACTCGGCGTGCAGATTCTCACGGCCGCGGTCGGATCGAAGGTGGAACCGACGTTGCAACTGACCGATTCGCAAGGCCGGAATTTGGTGGAGAGCAACACCGGCTTGCTCGGCCACACGTTTGCCGCGGCGGGAACCTATGCGCTGGGCGTGCGCGACCGGGACTTTCGCGGCGGCGCTGGCATGCACTATCGGCTGCACCTGGGCGAGATTCCAATCGTCACCGCAGTCTATCCGCTCGGCGTCCAGCGCGGCACGGAGGCCACCGTGCACCTCGAGGGCGTATTCCTGGCCACGGCGTCAGCGAAGATGACAGTGCCCGCCGATGCGGCGCTCGGATCGAAAGTGCCGGTGCCCGTGACGTCGCCGCTCGGCCAACCGCTCGGCAATGCCAGCATCATCGTTGGAGAATTCGTCGAGGTCCGTGCGCCGGGGGCTTCGATCATCCCCGTGCCGGGCACGGCGGACGGGAATCTTCGCCAACCCGGCCTGCGCGATGAATGGCGCTTGCACGCCAAGAAAGGACAGCGGCTGATCGTCGAAACGCAAGCCCAGCGCATCGGTTCGGCCCTCGATTCGGTGCTCGAAATCCTCGACGCCAACGGTCAGCCGACGCCGCGCGCCGTGTTGCGCTGTCAGGCGAAAACGTATGTCACTTTCCGGGACCACGACAGCGCGACGGCCGGCATTCGCATCGACGCGTGGAGCGATCTCGCCGTCAACGATTACCTCTACGTCGGCAACGAATTGATGAAGATCAAAGCGCTGCCCGCCCACCCGGATGCCGACTGCATGTTTTTTGCCAGTGCCGCCGGCCCGCGCCTGACCTTTCTCGACACCACGCCGACGCACCACAGTCAGAATCTGCCGATGTACAAGGTGTCGTTCCATCCGCCCGGCACGACCTTCCCGCCCAACGGTTTCCCCGTGTTCGCGCTCCCTTATCGCAACGACGACGGCGGCCCCGGTTACGGCCGCGATAGCCGCATCTTCTTCGATCCGCCCGCCGACGGCGAATACCGCGTCCGCGTCAGCGACGCACGCGGCGAGGGCGGAATCAACTTCGGTTATCGTCTGACCGTGCGTCCGCCGCGGCCGAGCTTCAACGTCCGCTTCAACCCGACCAGTCCGGTGGTTGGGAAGGAAGGCGCCGTGCCGATCACGATTGCTGTGGACCGCCTCGACGGCTATGACGGCCCCATCGCGCTGCGCTTCGACAACGTGCCGCCGGGCTTCAGCATTCCCAATACCGAGATGCAGGCCGGCGAAACGACGACGGCCGTGGCGCTTTACGCTGATGCGACAGCGCAAACTCCCGCCAAGCCAATGCCGCTCAAATTGGTCGCCGAAGCGTTGATCGACGGCCAGAAGCAGGTCAAAGAGGCCGTGGGTGAAACGCCGAAAGCCACTGACGTGGGCGCCATCGTCACGTTCACGGACGAATCGGCGGTGACCCTCCGGCCCGGCGGCGAAGTGAAGGTCCAAGTCCACATCGAGCGCCGCGGCGGCTTCACAGGCCGGGTGCCGCTCGACGTCAAGGGCCTGCCCCACGGCGTGCGCGTGCTCGATGTCGGCCTCAACGGCATCCTGATCACGGAGAAGGAAACACGCCGCACCATCGTCCTGTACGCCGAGCCGTGGGTGCCGCCGACGGAGCATCCCATTGTGATCCTCGCACGGCAAGAAGGCAAGAACAGCGAGCACGCGGCAAAATCGGTGCTGTTGAAGGTGCCTGCGAAATAGCATGCTTCAATGTGTTCCGCGCTTCACAACCTCGCCGCCGTTGTCCAAAATCGCTACTTCGATCACGTCCGTCGCCGCCTCGATTGGTAGGGACGTGGCGCGATCGGTTGCCGAGGAGCCTGCGTGGTCCATTCATCGTTCAATTTCGTGCCGGCGTCGCGCCCCCTGCATGCCTTCCTGCTGATCCTGATCACGATCTTTACTGTGGAAGCGTCGGTGATGGTGTTTCTGCCGATCCTGTTGCCCGCCGACGCCAGCGCGTTTGTGGCCCCGCTGGTGGATGCCTGTCTGCTCACGGTGCTGGTGTCGCCGGTCGTGTGGCATTTCATCATTCAGCCGTTGCGCCGGGTGGCGCAGTTGCGCTCCCAGCTCCTGGAGCACGTGCTCACCGCGCAGGAAGACGAACGTCGCCGACTGGCGCGCGACCTGCACGACGAAGTCGGACAAGCTCTGACGACGTTGCTGGTCGGCTTGCGCACCCTGGAAGAATCCGGCACGCTCAACGAAGCCAAAGAACGCGCCCGCCAACTTCGGTCGTTGGGCGGCAAGACGCATGACGAGATTCGCCGTCTGGCTCGAGGCTTGCGGCCCAGTGCGCTGGACGATTTGGGCCTCAGCGCCGCCTTGGAACGCATCACGGAGGAATTTACCCAGGCCCACGGCATCGAGGTGCGCCTCGACGTGCCCGATGTGCCCATGGAGCGCTTGCCCAGCGCTGTTGAGACTGCACTGTTTCGCATCATTCAAGAAGCTTTGACCAATATCGCCAAGCACGCACATGCCCAGGACGTCGTCATCGAAGTGCGACGCACGCCGGCCGAGGTTCTGGTGAGCATTCAAGACGACGGCTGCGGTTTCGATTCGAATCTGCACAGTCCGGACAACGAGCCGAAAAACTCCCTTGGACTCTCCAGCATCCGCGAGCGAGCTATATTACTTCATGGAGACGCTTCGGTGCGCTCCACGCCGGGCAAAGGCACGACCATCGAAGTGAGTATCCCGTTGACGGTGACGGAGAAGTAGCGTGGCCAAGATTCGCGTGATGCTGGCGGATGATCATGCGGTGTTGCGCACGGGCCTGCGCCTGCTCATCAACACGCAAAGCGACCTTGAAGTTGTCGCCGAGGCCGGAGACTTTGCCGAGGCACTGCATCAGACCCATAAAGTCACACCGGATGTGCTCATTCTCGATCTGACGATGCCGGGCGGGAATGGCATCCCCATGATCGAGAAGCTGCGCGCGGCATCCCCAAAAACGCGTGTCCTCGTGCTGACGATGCACGACGACCCGGCCTATGTGCGGGCGGCGCTGGCGGCGGGCGCCTTCGGCTACGTCGTCAAAAAGGCAGCTGACAGCGAATTGCTGAGCGCCGTCCGCGCCGTGGCGCGCGGGCGCGCTTTTGTCGATGTCGAAGTCGGCAGCGGCGGCGTTCGCGCCGTGTTAAACGAAGCGGACGCCGAACGTGGTGCATCCTTCGCCGGGCCATTGGCGACGCTCAGTCCGCGCGAGCGCGAAGTGTTGCAATGGCTTGCCCATGGGCACACCAATCAGGCCATCGCAGATCGTTTGAGTCTAAGCGTCAAGAGCATCGAGTCTTATCGCGCTCGCCTCCTGGACAAACTCGGACTCAAAAGCCGCGCTGACCTGATTCGCTTTGCCGTTGAGATGGGATTGCTCGGCCCCGGCTCCGCGAATCCGCCCGCAAATGGCGTGAATTAACTTGCCAGGGTTTCCCTGGCAAACCGGCCCGTCTGCCAGGTTTTCCATTACGAATTCCCGACAAGACTAGCAATTCCCCCGCGAGAAATGATACTGCTCGATTCTTATACTATGTTTGTGCGATACCTATTCGTGTTGCATCGAGATCAGAAACGGGACGATGGAACAACAAAGGAGAGGGCCATGTTCAACTCAATGAGTCGATTCTTCCGCAAAAACACCAAGCACCAACCGATCGTGCGGCGGCGGGCTAATTTGCGTGTGGAGGAATTGCAGCGACGCGTCCTGCCGAGCGTCACTGCATTCGTCAACCCCGCGCATCAACTCGTCATCAACGGCGACGACCACGCCAACTCGGTGAGCGTTTCGCTCGTGGACACCAACATTCATGTTGCCGCAGGTCAGCGCAGCTTTGACTTCGACGGTCAGAACGGCAACGTCGTGCAGATCCTGTTCAATGGTAAGGCCGGTAACGACGTATTCACGAACAACACGGACATTCCATGCGTTGTCGACGGCGGCGCCGGCAACGATACAATCCTCGGCGGCCCTGCCAATGACACGCTGAAAGGCGGCGAAGGCAACGACTTCCTGAGCGGCGGGGCCGGCGACGATTCACTGCAAGGCGGCAACGGCCGTGACACCCTCGACGGCGGCAGCGGCAACGACTCCGAAAACGGCGGCGCCGGCAACGACACGCTCCTGGGCGACGACGGCAACGATTCCCTCGTCGGCGGCGCCGGCAACGACTCGATCGACGGCGGAACCGGCAATGACTACCTCGCCGGTGGGGCCGGCAATGACACCGAGCACGGCGGCACCGGCGACGATTCCATCGTCGGCGGCGCCGGCGACGATTCCATCCACGGCGACGACGGCAACGACTACCTCGTCGGTGGCCAGGGCAACGACGATCTCAACGGCGACAACGGCAACGACTACGTCTTCGGCCAGGCCGGCAACGACACCGAGCACGGCGGCGCCGGCGACGACTATCTCTCCGGCGACAATGGCAACGACCATCTCTTCGGCGATGACGGCAACGACCAAGAACACGGCGGTCTTGGCAATGACGACGTGTCCGGCGATGTCGGCAACGACGACCTCTTCGGCGATGCCGGCAACGACCACCTCGACGGCGGCGCCGGCACCGATCATATGAATGGCGGCGCCGGCATGGATGACGCCGTCGGCGACGATTCGGATTCCGAAACCGAAATCGAGCACAACGATCTCGGCGCCACGCTGGCCGGCAGCTCGGCCGCCGTCGGCTTCGCCGAGTTCTATGCCACCTTGCACAACGGCGCCAATTTGAAAGTTGAAGTCGAGCACGCCCCGCCCAGCCAGAACTTCGACATCTTCGTGGCCGACACCAAAGTCGGCACGCTGTCGACCAATGGCGAAGGCGAAGGGAAACTGAAACTCAACCTGACCTCGCCCACCGTTCAAGCTGGCACCACGCTGGCGGTCAAGGATCTTTCGGCGAACGTCCTCGTGAGCGGCGTCTTCGGTCAATCCCAGCATGACTAGACACCGATCCGGATGACCCATGCAAAGAAGCCCGGTTTCTGTCAGAAACCGGGCTTCTTTGCAACTGGCCAACACGATCACTTCAGCGCCGCGTTCACTGCCGATTCCAAAGTGCGCACATTATTCGGCAAGCGCTGCAAGACGAGTTGCAGGCGCTCATACGCGGAACCGCCGGTCGAAGGCCATTGAATCAGCCATTCGGCGAGCGGACCGGAGAGTTGTTGTGTGACCAATGTTTGTTGGCGCTCGCGGGCCTGGTCGCGCTGTGCATCGACGTACTTCTCGCCGAGCAACTCGATGAGATGATCGGCGACCGAGGTTGCCAGAGGAATGAGCAGGAGATTGAGCCAGAAGGTGGCGCCGAGCGTTGCGACGGTGGCGACGGCGCCGATAATGGCCCCGACTTCCAGCGTGAATTTCGCGCTGCGGAGCGTATTGAGGGCGACGGGGTTTTTCTGCAGGTCTTCGTAGATCGAGCGCGCGGTGCGCTCGACCTCGTCGGTCATGCTGTGGTGAAAGCCGCCCAGTTGCTGTTCGAAACGGTCGCGAATCTGCTCGCCCAGGCCGCCCGTGAAACCTTGATTGATGTGCTGCCAGACCCCCCCTCTGTCCCCCCCTTGCGAAGGGGGGGCTGGGGGGGTGGCGGATTTGCGGGCCGATTCCTTGCGCAGCAAATCGATCCAGCCGGCTAAAGCGCCTTCGAGCACCGGCCGCTCAGGCAACTGCGGCGCTGGCGGACGCTGCAGAGCTTTGTTGAACAGCCCGCGCAGCCATTGGTACGGCGTCCGCAACACGTTCATCGCGCCGCTGATGTACCTGCCGACGCCCGGAAGCTCCATCAGCTCCAGCAGCTTGACCAGGGCTTCATCGAAGCGCCGCAGCCGTTCGGTGCTGAGAAACTCGCGGCGGTAGCGGCTGTTGAACTCCGTCTGCCCTTCATGAACGATGCGGCGCCAGGTGTCGAGGGCTTCCAGATCCTGGCGGGCGACGCCCAGCAAGACGTGCTCGCCGGATTTCAGGAACGAAACAGCCGACTGCACCGAACGCTGCCGGGCCGTCGCGGGCGGTTCGCCCAAGACGTTGATCTGATTGACGAGTGGGATCCGCCAAGTGTTCGCCAGGCGCAGCGGATCGACAAGCTGTTCGCGGCTCAGATGCGGAATGGCCATGCAGGCGACGGCTTTGCCCGGCAATTGCGAAAGCACCGCACTCTGAAAATGTTGCAGGAAAGCCGGCACGTCCGGCTCTTTCATCTTCACCAGGCAAACGATGACCGCCTTGCCGGCCTGCAAGAGCAGCTTGAGAAACTGCGTCGGCACGGCGTCGTTGTAGCGCTCGTCACTCGCGACGTAGACGACGACGTCGGCCAGGCCGGCGACTTCGAGCAGACGTGGCACGTAGTTGGTCGCGGCCCACGTCGTCATGTCGGGGCAATCCCAGACGACAAAGCGATCGAGCAGATGAATGATGTCGGCCGGCGGACTGAGGCGGCGCAGTTGATAGACGTCTTCGTCGAGACTGGCGGATTGCGGCTGGGCGAGGCGTTTCATCGGCCCTAGAAAGCCGACCTGCGCGGGCCAGGCGACGGCCCCGTCGGCCTTCGTATAAGCGATGGGATGGCGTGTGAACCCGGCCTGCGGATTGCTTTCGGCCTGCATTGCGCCCATGAGGAAGTTGGCGACGGTGCTCTTGCCAGCGCCGGCGCCGCCGACTACGGCCACATGCAAAGGCGCCGCCGGCTGGCCTTCGAGGAACGGCCCCAGGACATTGCGCACCAGCGCGGCGGCCAGGTGCAGCGCCCCGGCATGTTCCTGCTGGCTGGGCTGCCCGCGCGCGTGCTGTTCGAGCCAGGCCAAATCGTCCGCGGCCTGCTGCAGGAGTGCGCGAGTGCCCGCTTGGTCCATGGTGGTCCTTGTCAGCGCCGAATGGAATCTGTTTCAGCATACAGTTTATGGAAATCGAGGGTTACCGCTTCGCGGGGTCTTTCTGGGGGGCATGTTTCGAAAACACAGGACTGAGCGTGCCAACTGACTGGGCCAGTTGGCCCAGTGCGTGCACTGAGGTGCGTATCCGTAAATGTCACATTCATAGGGATTTGCGACACGGAAAAACAGTCACTCGGCCACTGGGCCACTCTTTCGCGCCCGCGCGCTCATGGCCACGATGCGGGCCATGATTTCCAGGCTAAAATCGACGGTGAATGAGACGAAGGCGCGCGGGCGGCGTCCGCTATTTTCTTGCAACGGTGCGACCGCCTCGGTAGGTTGAGGCGATAGTTCTTATTCCGTTCACCACTCTGCATGCGGGGAGAATGCCATGTTTGCCATCGATTGGTCCGATCTGCAATTGTACCATTATATGGCGATCGGCGGCGGCGGTCTGGCGCTGATTGCCCTGGTGCTTTATTTCGTTTTGCCGCGCGGCGTGAAGATTCCGGTCGGCATCATTAGCACGGTCGCGGCTCTGGTCGCCGGCGTCGGCGTGGGCGTCATCGCTATGGCTGCGTTCGGGTATCAGCCGCTGCGGCCATCTCCCGACGGCGAAGGTGCGGCCGCACCTCCAGCACCGGGCGCGCCGCCAGGCAAGGGCCCAGGGAAAGGTCCGGGAATGGGCATGCCCGGCATGGGCGGGCCGGGCATGGGCGGCGGCAAGGGCAAGGGCAAAGGACCGACCCCGAAAACGCAACTCGTGCAGCTGGTCGGCAAAATGCAGCAACTTACCGATAAGCCGCTGACGTTGACGCTTTCGGGCGAACAACGCAACGCTATTCGCGAGCAACTCAAAGACCTGGCCGAGCCGGAAGAACTCACCGACGAGTACGCCAAGCAACGCCTCGACGCGATTTTGGAGGTCGTCAAGGACGACCGCAAAACGCTGGAAGCGGCCGGTTTCCTTTGGCCCGAAGCCGGCGGCTTCGGGCACCCCATCCCCTCCCCGCCAAACCCATTCAAGGGAGGCGAAGGCCGGGAGCGATTGCTGTCCTTGCAGGGCAATTTGATCAACAAGAAGTAGGGTGGATAATTGGCCATTTCATAAATCCCTGAGCCGGGTGCCATGCAACGCCAGTAACACACATGAGAGGTTTTGTTGCGTAATTACTGATTCGACAAAATAAAGGGGTCAGGTTTGGTTTCGCGGCAGCTCCCCGAATACGAGGCGCCGCACGTAAGCGATTCCTCTTCGAGAAACCCAACCTGACCGTTTTTTTCTGACTCCGTTATTTTTCCATCGAGGAGGGCCTCGGTCATGCGCAATTTCCTGGTGCTTGTTGGGGCATCGTTTTGCTTGATGGCCTACGTGCCGATGGTTGCCGCGGCCGACGAGCCAACCACAGCCCGTGGCTACTATGCGCGCGCCTTCGACCACAAGAACAACAAGCGCTTTGCCGAAGCCTTGGCCGATCTCTCCAAGGCCATCGAGCTTGATCCCAATTTCGTCGACGCTTACTTTAGCCGCAGTTCGCTGTACTCGGGGCATCCTTCTTTCGAGAAGCGGGATTACACCAAAGCGGCCGCCGACCTGATCAAGAAATCATGCAGGCGCGGCTGAAGCTGTACGAGGGTGGTAAACCGTTCCGCACAGAGTAGCTGTGGGGGCCGCATTGCCGCGCGCACTGCTTGCTAGAGCGCGCTCGCCGTTACTGGAGCGCGGATCGGTGCGCGAATAAGGCGAGCGGCAGGATCAAAGTTCCCGTAGCCGAAGTCGCCAGACTTCGGGTTTTGCTCGACACCCCGAAGTCTGGCGACTTCGGCTACGGGTAAGCTTACTACTGCCGGTCGCCTAAAGGTCATCGCCCACTTCGGCGTCACTTCAACTCGATCTCAATCTTGCGAATCCGGCCGTTGAAGCGGTTGGCGTGCCCGGCCGGGTAATCCTCCGTGACCGGCGTGGCCTCATCCACACCCACGTCCGCGGTCTCGTCGATACCGAAAGCGTAGCCGATGGTGTTGGCAATCTTGCCCTCGGCGACCTTTTTGTCGTTGACAAAGATTGTCCCCTTGCCGCCGGAGCCGGGTGGGCCGCCGTCGTAGGCGAACTCGAAGCGAATGGTCGCCTTGCCGGCCGGCACCTTTTCGGTGGAGGCGATCGTGTAGCGCTCGGCGTCCAGCCAGTTGTACACGTACTTGACCTTGCCCTCCTTCATGTACAGGCTATAGCCGCCGAAGCGTCCACCCTGGGCGAGGAGCACGCCGTTGCCGCCGTCCTTACTCATCTCGACCTCGGCCGTGATGGTGAGCGACGCATTCTTGACGTTGATGAATGCATTTTCCTGCATACCGATCATGCCCTCATACACGGTTAGCTTCTTGCGCCCGCCCATCAGGTCGGGCCGGCCCGCGAGGGTTGGAACGAAGCGCTCGACGCGCCGGTCATCCAGCGGTAGCACGTTGTACTTGACGGCTTCCTTGAGGAACAACTCCTGAAGCTCCTTGAGCTTGGCGGGGTTCTTCGCCGCCAGGTCGTTCGCCTGGCTGAAGTCCTCGTCCACGTGATAGAGTTCCCACCGGTCCTTGTCGAAGGCAGGTGGCTTGACGGTGACATCCCACGGGATGCTGTGCGCTACGCACGCGGTCCAGCCTTCGTGGTAAATTGCCCGGTTGCCGAACATCTCGAAATACTGCGTGGTGCGCCGGTCCTTGACCTTGGCGTCGTCAAAGGAGTACAAGATGCTCACCCCCTCGATCGGCCGCTGCTTGACGCCATTGACGACGTCCGGCTGGGGCACGCCGACGGCCTCGAGCACCGTGGGAGCAACGTCGATGACATGGTGGAACTGCGAGCGCACCTCGTTCTTCGCCTTGATGCCCTTGGGCCAGTGAACGATCATCGGGTTGCGCGTCCCACCGAAGAATGACGCCATCTGCTTACACCACTGGAACGGCGTGTTGCCCGCGATCGCCCAGCCGACGGCGTAATGGTTATACGCCATCGGGCCACCGAATTCGTCCAGCCGCTTGAGCTGGTTTGCCACGGTGTTCAGGTCATCCCGGCCGTTGAAAAAGATGATCTCGTTGAAGGTCCCAACCAGGCCTCCCTCGGCGCTGGCGCCGTTGTCGCCGATGATGTAGAAGAACAGGGTGTTGTCCAATTGTCCCATCTCTTCCAGCGAATCGGCAAGCCGGCCGACTTCGTCATCCGTGTGATGGGCGAAGCCGGCGAACACCTCCATTTGCCGGGCGAATAGTTTCTTCTCGTCGGCGCTGAGCGTCGTCCACGCCTTGACGCCGTTGGGCATCGGGTTCAGCTTGGTGCCGGCGGGGACGACGCCGAGGTCGATCTGGCGTTTGAGCGTCTCCTCGCGCATCTGGTCCCAGCCGCCGTCGAACTTGCCCTTGTACTTGGCGATGTACTCCTTGGGGGCGTGGTGCGGAGCGTGCGTCGCCCCGGTTGCGAAGTACATGTAAAACGGCCGGTCCGGCGTCAACGATCGTGTCGAGCGCATCCACTGGATGGCCTGGTTCGTCATGTCGGTCGTGAAGTGATAGTTGGGGTCGTGCGGCGGTTCCACGCGGGTCACGCCGTCGTAAATCGTCGGAAAGAACTGGTTCGTCTCGCCGCCGAGGAAACCGTAAAACTTGTCGAACCCCGAGCGTGTCGGCCAGCGATCGAACGGGCCGGAAGGGCTGGTCTCCCACGCCGCCGTCTCGTGATACTTGCCGAAGGCGCCGGTGATGTAGCCCCACAGGCGCAGCATCTCCGCGAGGGTGGCGACACTGGCCGGGCGCACGCCGGTGTTGCCCGGAAACGCGGTGGCCACTTCCGTGATGGCGCCGGCGTTGCACGAGTGGTGATTGCGCCCCGTCAACAGGGCCATGCGCGTCGGCGAACACAAGGCGCACGTGTGAAAGCGATTGTACTTCAGGCCGCCCTTCGCCAGGCGCTCGGCGGTCTTCATCTTGATCGGCCCACCGTAGGCGCTGGAGTGGGCGAAGCCGATGTCGTCTAGAAGGACGATGACGATGTTGGGCGCCCCCTTGGGCGGCTTGACCTCGAAGCGCGGCGGCGCCTTGGCCTTGCGGGCGTCGATCTCGGTGATCGGCTTGGTGGCCGGCTCCGGGATCGGCAGGATCTTGCCCTTGGCGGTGTCGGCCTTACCTTGCTTCTTTTGCTGAGCCGCCGCCGTGGGCTCTTGCCCCCAGGCCTGCAACTCGGGACTGAAGAAACTCACCAGGGCCGACCCAGCGCCCAGCACGACGCCAAGCCCCAGGTAAATGCACCATTTCAGCATTCGCTTTCGCACGGTTGTCCCTCCTCAATTCAAACAGTCAACAAGTATGGCTATGGAGTGCGGCGGTTTGACGCCGCTTTCTTTCTTTTTTTTTCGGAACTCGGTAGGAAGCGGCCTTGCTTGACCCCGTTTTTTGGATGAGCCAAGACAAAGAAAGAAAGCGGCGTCAAATCGCCGCACTCCAAAATCACTCCCGCAAGCGTTGCATCCTCAGCACCGTTCCCTTGCGATCCTGAAGCACGAACTGATCATCCGTCAGAGCGCGGATGGTTTGCACGTCCGTTTCCGGCCGATTCGTGATCGGGTTCGTGGAAGTGACCGATATCGTTTCGCCGTCGACTTCGACCTGCGCCTTGATCTTACCTTCCTTGCCCTTCATGTTCACGATGCCGATCATCGAGCCGTCGCGATGGAATTCGAGCGTCGCGCCGTCCATGTCGCCGCCGACGACCAGCCACTTACCGAGCATCGCGTGCGGCACGCGTGTGAGGATGACGAAATGAAACAGGGCAAAGGTTGCAACCGCGACGACGACGATGCACACGGGCGAAACCGCCCGGCGCCACCAGCGGACGGCGGCTTGTTTTTGTCCTTTACCTTCCTGGAAACCGGGACATGTCGCTCTCGAAATGGCCCACGTCAATCTCGTGCAAGGCTCCGCGTTCGGCATGGAGGGATATGTGCGGCTGTCGTTTGCGACGAGTCGCGAGTTGATCAATCAGAGCGTGGATCGTTTGGCGCGGTTCTTGGTGTCAACTTGATTGTTCGACTTGGAAATGCGGCGCGAATTCATTTCATTTCACACTGCCGACCCTCGTGAAATGAATGTGCATTTCGCGGCGTGGTTCAAAAACGAACGGTTGCGGGTGCCAAGCGACTACGCACCTGACTGGGCCACTTGGCCTAGTCGGTATAGTCGTGGTTCCTTTCCGCAACCATTGGATTGATAACCCTTTGCG